>Ga0187868_1002924_pt1 | contig 10871 bp, 5 predicted proteins | sample June2016WEW_13_4_FD_133014 | JGI IMG/M metagenome (GOLD analysis project Ga0187868, IMG submission 133014) | Peatland microbial communities from SPRUCE experiment site at the Marcell Experimental Forest, Minnesota, USA - June2016WEW_13_40 | ecosystem: Environmental > Terrestrial > Soil > Wetlands... | reverse complement strand
GGCCTCGATATCGGCGATGTTGCGCACCAACCCCAGGCCGCGAACGACATACAACTCTGAGCCATGCTCCACATAGGACCCGCCCGCGTTGCTGTTGCCGTTGGCCAGGGCGGTGAAGACCTGCTGAAGCGAGACGTTGTAGGCCTTGAGCCTGGCCGGATCGACCAGTACCTGGTACTGCTTGGAAAGCCCGCCAAAGGGATTCACGTCCACGACCCCCGGCACCGAGCGGAACTTTTTCTCCACCACCCAATCCTGCAGGGCCTTGATCTCCACCTCCGGAAAACCTGGGGAAGCCCTGAGCGTATAACGGAACACTTCGCCGATGGGCGTGGCATCCGGGGAAAGGCTTGCCTGTGCTCCGGATGGCAGGGTCACGTCGGATAAGAGTTGGTGGGCTAAATTGCGCACCGTCGCGTTGTTGGCGTCATCTTCAAAAACCAGGGTGATTTGCGACAGGCCAAACAACGAGATCGAGCGCATGGAAACCCGCTTGGGGATGCCGTTCATCACGTTCTCGATCGGGATGGTTACGAAGCGCTCGACCTCTTCGGCGGCGTGGCCGGGGAAAAGGGTGATGATCTGCACCGAGACGTTGGTCACATCCGGATAAGCCTCAACCGGCAGGTGCAAATAGGAATTCACCCCGGCCGCGATGAAGATGGCTAGGAACACCAGCACCACGGGGCGATGGTGCAGGACAAACGAGGTCAGCCTGCCGATCATGATTGGTCGCCCTCGATCAGTGCCTGCAGCAAGAGCGCCCCTTCGGTCACCACCTTTTGACCCGCGCTGACCCCCTCCAGAACCGGCACTTTGCCGTCCTGTTCAATTCCCAGTTTCACCCGCTGGCGCTGGTATTGGCCGGAGACGCGTTCGATGAACAGAAACGCTTGCTCACCCTTGAGGAAGATCGCCTTGGAAGGGATCTCGACCCCGGCCTGGGCCAGGCGCGCCGCCTCCTCAACCACGTCAACCGTCACATACATCTCCGCCCGCAGCCGTTTCTCCGGGTTGCGCACGACCCCCCGGACCTTGAGCGTGCGTGTGCTGGAATCCATGGTCGCCCCGATCTTTCCCACCGTTCCGATAAACTCCTTGTCCGGGAAAGCCAGGCAATGCACATGCAACTGCTGGCCTGGTTGGAGCGCAGGCAGGTCCTGCTCGGCTACGTCCAGTTGCAGCCAAAGGGTGGTCGGATCGCTTACCACGAACAAGGGCACAAACAGATTCGGGGCGTTGGCCAGCATCAAATCGGCCCGCAGCTCCTGGCCCGGATTGATGTTCTTTTCCACCAAATCTCCCGCCAGCGGGGAGAGCAACCGGTACGCAGAATTGGTTGCTTTGAGACTGCCCCCGTAATTGGCCAGGACCGCCTCGGCCCGGTCTCGCTCTGCCTGCGCGGCGATGAAGGCTGCCTCAGCGGCTTCCACGTCCTTTTGGGCTGCCGCTCCGTGTTCCAGCAGTTGCCTGGCGCGGCTCAAGGCCTTGTCCGCCATCGCCAGGTTACCCACGGCGGTCCGGGCGTTGGACAGCGCCTGGTTAAAGTCGGGAGAATCAATTTCGGCCAGCGGCGCGCCGTGGGAAACAGGCTGGCCCAGGTCGGCCAGGACCGAGATGACCCGTCCGGCCACCGGCGTGAAAATCCGAACCGTGGTCTCCTCGTTCCAGTAGAGCCGCCCGGTCAAATGCGTTATCGCCAGCTTCCGAGGTTCGGCTGTTTCCACACGGATCGAACTCTTCTGGGGCGCACCCTCGGCGAAGGAGACGGTCTCTCCGTCGATCCTGGCGGTCGGAGGGTCGGAGGCTTTGGGCTGCTTCTGGCAGCCCAGCAACCCAAGAGCAGCCAGGAGACAAACCATCGAGCCCCCCCATCCCGAGGAGAGGTTCATTGGCGGTTTCATTCAGAGGTTCCTTTCTTCATTTGTGCGGCCACAATTCCGATTCGGCTAAAACACTCTGGGCGGCCTCGAGATCGGCCACTGCGCTGGCCGTGTCGGACATGGCTTGGGCCGTGGCCAACCGCACGTCGTTGTCCGTCCTCTCCGCGTCGAGCAGGTTCACGAGGGAGGCCCCGCCCTTTTCATAAGCAAAGGCCACCGACTCCCGCACCCGCGTCGATTTGGGCCTAAGCTCCGCCCGATAGCGCTCCCAGCGCGCCAGGGCTTCGCGGTACTGGGCCTGTGCATCGGCGACGTCGGCGGCCACCTGGGCTTGGACGCGAGCCAGCGCGATCTCGGATTGCTCGACGCTGGCCTGGGCGGCCTTGATCGCCCCACCGTTGCGGTTCCACAACGGGATCGGGAAGGAAACCCCAATTCCAAACGTATCCACCGGCGGACCACCGACGGGGGGATTGTGTTCGGCTTGGATGGAAATCGTGGGGTCGGGTACGCGCAGGGCCTTTTGCAATCGGAGGTTGGCCTGAGCGGAATGAAGGTCGGCGCGGGCCGCCAGCACGTCCGTGCGGGCGGCGCCGGGCAGCGCTGGGACAGCAGGCGGGGGAGCCGGGTTGGCCATCAGGCTCTCGAGGGACTCGACGGGCGTCCATTGACCCTCGGGTTCTTTGACCCCCATGAGCACCTCGACCGCCACGCGCGCCTGGATGGCCGCCGCCTCCGCCGCTTTGGCCTGCAACTCATATTGGCCCGCGTTGATCTCGATCTGTTTCTTGTCGGCATCGGAAATGTCCCCCGCCTGGTAACGCTCCTCGGCAATCCTGGCCTGCTGTTTCAGATAACCCGAGGATTGGTTATAGATGAGGACATCGTCCTCGGCCAAAAGGGCGGCCACGTAGGCCTTGGTGATGCCTTGGTCCAACGTGCGTTTGGCATCGTAGAACCGGGCGCGGGCGCCCAGAATCCCGGCGCGGGCCGAGTTCTGCCTGTGGCGGCGTTTGCCGGCGATCTCGAAGAGTTGGCTCAGGGCGGCGATGGTGTCGTAGCTGCGGTCCCAAAGGCCGTTGCCCATGAGAGTGGCGTTCTCATGGGTACCGATGCGGGCTGTGGATAGCGAAGCAGTCGGGTTGGGGAACTCTTTGGTGACGATCCACTGCGCCGTCGCGCTGTCCACGCCGCTCTTGGCAGCCAAAACGCCCCAGTTTCGCTCCAAGGCAACCTGCTTGGCTTCAGCCAGGCTAAGCCGGTTCGTCTGTGAGCGAGCCTCCAGCGGCAGGGCAGCAGCGAGCAGAACGACTGCAAAAAGCCGGAACACCATGACATTCTTCGCCTGCAACCTTCGTTCGTGATTGGAGATGGACGATGAGTTAGAAGTGATAGATCACGTCAAACTGGGCGCTGAACTGCTGCCTCCGTGTGCCGTTGTCAAACGGCTTGGCTTCGTCCACCACATCCGTGCTGGAGCCATGGGTGCCGTAGGAACGGTCATATCGGACTTCAGGCCGGATCGTGATCAGCTTGCTGGGCCACCACGTGAGACCGAGGGAATGTTCCGAGTAAAGCGTGGCATACCCGGTGCGGTTGCCGTCGATGTCATCAAACAACTCGTTGCGAATCGAGAAGAAGGTGCTTGGCCCCAGCCGGAACATCGTGTAGTTGAGTGTCGCCCATTCCGGGGCATAACCCGGGTGTACGGGTATCTGGGCGTCGGTGTAACCGAAGCCGCCGGCCTGGCTCTTGGGTTCATCGGGCGCCGTGACGCCATTGGGCGCGATGGTGGACCGCTGCCCCGGGCAACCTTCCTGATACATGTACCACGTTTCGTGCGAGGTCCAGATCTTGTCACTGAACTTGTACGTGAAGGTCCCGACGTACTGCTGAATGTTGTTGAAACCCCATTGGGCGTTGTTGATGGCGTTGCCGCCGCCGTAGAAACTCCATTTCCCGTTGGGGGACTGGTATTGAATCATCGCCGTGAAGGTGGGCTGGGTGCCGGGGTCCTGAAGTTCCCACGGGGTCACGTCATTGCCGGCGGCGACGCCGAATTGCACGGTCCAGACCTTGTTGAGCTTGAGCGTGCTGAACAAGCCCCATTGGCAGTACGGATCGAAGCCATAGAGCAGCGAGTGGCTGGACATGAGGTTGTTGGGGGCCAATTGCGCTTCAATGTCCGCTTCCGAGATGATGCGTCCCAAGGTCAGATTCAACCCGTCCGCCACGTTGGGAATATACAGGTTGGCGTACATCATCGGGTTATCGGTGCCATAGAAGTTGTTTTTCTGGGTCAATTGCCGGTCGTTCCAACCGCGCGAAATCATGTAACGGTAGTCCAAGCCATAGACCTGTGACAGCCGGAAACCCCAATCGGCATGGTCCTTCTGGTTCTCATCCGGGGTGCGCTCCGCGTAGAGCACAAACTGGTTTTGCTCCAGGCGATCGGGCCGTTGATCATAGACCATCGGGAAGTTGGCGGCCTGGAGGGTCAACGGGTTGATGCCGTCTTTAGCGGAACTGCTGATGTTGCCCGAGAAGTCCTCCCAGCCGTAGAACTTGATCCGGGTGTCCTCCCAGGCCTGGCCATGCGGGCCCTGGTAAAGGGCCTGCATCAATGGAAAATCCGGTGTCAGGTTCGCATCACCGACGGTTTCAGTGCCGCCGATCTGCCATTCGCCGTTGGGGTAGGGAGGGGAGTCGAAAGGCGCCGGCATTGCCCGCCGGGTCGAGGGCGCCGGCGGCGTGCCGGGCGCCGGAGGCGTCGGCTCGGTATAGGCCGGCGTGCCTAATTGCTCGCGCATGGCCTCGTCGAGTCGTTTAAAGAAACCTTTGTCGGCTTTGGCGCCAATCACGGTGCCCGATTCGGTTGTTGGCGGTGCATTCGTGCTCGCCGCTTGCGCAACCTGGTTGGTCTTTGCAAGGCTCGAGTCTTGAGCTTTGGCCGCGGAAACGAGGCTGACCAGGCCGACGGCGGCGAGTCCCAGGGTCCATTGATTGAACTTGATTTGCTTTATATGTTTCATCCGGTTGTCTTAAGGTTGTTTTGACAATATTTGGAATTACTACGCCCTATTCGCGACCAGCTTAACCCCTTTCATTCGGCGTGGCCTATTAAAAAAGGTGCTGTTCGCATTAAAACTTTATAGCACAACTGTTCGCGTCAAGACAGTGGGGTGAAACCCCCACAAACCCTCCGAACCGGTGCGGATCGGTATTGATAGCGCCGCCGGCTTCCCGGTTGGAGTTCGAGCGCCGATTGGCCCCGGCTTCCGCTCCCTCATCCTCGCGCCGGTTGGGTTGGCGTTGCCCCCCGCGATTCTGCGGGCTTGGCTGTCTGCAAACGTTTTGTTCATAGGCATACTCAGTTGTCCTTTCGTTGTTTATCCTCGCGTCGCTACGGGCCCAGCCCCTTTTGTAAGTTGCCGCCTCGCTGCCCGTGAGCGGCTCGAGAGAGGGGTCTCTCTCGCGAGGTCCGTAACTTCGCCGGATGGCGCTCCAAGCATAACGAATACCAACAACACTCGGTCGCGCTCCCAATGCCGCCGCGACGGATTGGGAGTCAGGCGGGTTCCCACACCCGCAGAGGCGGGGCCGCACAATTGTTTTGACGCATTTCATGGAATCATTAACTCGAGTTCGATTTCCGGCGAGGGGGGTGCTAATCGTTCAGGCTGCGATCGCTTCAGCGTATCGAGCCAGGCCGCTTGTCAAAGGACTTTTGCGGTGTGAGGCGGAATTCCGGAAACCGAGCGACGACGAAGATGGCTCCATCATTTCCCTTTGGCGACATCCATCCGGCCAGAGCTGCTGTTCGTTTTTTTTCCTGATGGACAAATAAGTCACCGTCCCCGGCGCCGGCGGAGTTCGCCGGCCGCCGTGTCGTTACTGACTGGTCGGTGGGATGGACGACAGGGACCGCGAATGGAATAGCCGCGAAAAGACGCAAAAGGCGCAAATCCCGATTCCGAATCGGGATTTGCGCCTCTTGTGCATTTTCGCGGCTGTCTGGATTGCGTCCTATCCTGCTAACTCTTGTGCAAGATGTCATTGTCATTATTCAAGAATTCAATCTCTGATTTCGATGCTTACACTAAAGCACTCTTCCCTTGGCCATGCCTAATTGAGAAAAGGTCTGGCGCTGTTAAGAAGTTGTTAAAAACGGGGTAACTGGCCAGGTGTTGGACCAGGTTTGATGTGAATGCCCAGACGAGGTCGACTTGAAGCTTTGTCCCGGAGGGACGTCCCGAGAATAGCCCGGCGCTTCAGCGCTTGTCATTACCCAGGTCTTCGGGGAAGATAGTTCGGACAAACCGATTGATGCACACCGCCCGGATTTCGCGCTTCCGGACCACCGCCAGTGTGCGCCAGGGGCCAAAAACCCCGCTAGGGGTGACCTGTTTATAGCAGAACCGTGACCAACCCCTCCTGCTTTTTGTTTTTCAGCGGCGCGGCTCGGGCCCGCCTATCGAATTGCCTGCCCGCCGCGCCGCTGAAAAACAAAAAGAAGGAGGGGGGCTGCGCCGGTGCTATAAACAGGCCACCCCTAGCGGCAATGCCTTGCGGAAATTCAGCGGGGCCCCGCCCCGCTTGGGATCGGCTACTTAATCCGCTTCTCGAATGTGGCATGGGGGCGAGACTGTCCGAGAGGTTGCCGGGTTTCCAGCCGCAACCGGCCTGCGCGGCTTCAACCGCAACGCGGTTGTGGCACAAAGCCCAGGGTTGGACCGAAGGGACAACCCTGGGTATCGGCGATGGAGAGGCCCTCAACCCCAACGGGGTTGTGGCCGTCGGGGATCTCAGGCGACTGGTTTTCCGGCCACCGGGCCACAACCCCGTTGGGGTTGAGGGGCATTGCCGCACGATTACCCAGGGTTGGCGCCGCGCCAACCCTGGGCTTGGCTCCGCAACCCCGTTGGGGTTGGAGTTTTGCGCCGCGTTCTGGCTCATCTTCGAAAGACAGCCAATCCGACAAAGTTCACGACAAAGGACGCGACCAAGATTTCTGGGCTTCCATGCGGTTTTACGCTGTTCCGCTTGGGTTAGAAGTGAAAGGTGAGGTCGACCGCAAAGGTAACCTGTTGTTCCCGCGTGCCGCTGTCGTAAGCTCCGAACGTGTGATAGTTGGCGAGGCCACTGGGGTTGTCGAAGCCGGTAGTGCTTTCGAGACCATGCTGCTTGAGGGAGCGCTCGTAGCGAATCTCCGGGCGCAACATGGTCAGCTTGCTGGGCCACCAGGTCATCCCGATGGCGCCCTCATAATAATCGGAGGAATAACCCGACCGATAGCCGTAAGGATCGTCCCAGTATTCGTTACGCAGGGTCAGGAAGGCGTTAGGCGCGACGCGGCAGCACGTGTAATTGACCAGGCCCGCCGCCCAGACAAAGCCGGACTTGGTCGGGTAGAAACCGTCCTCGAGGGGTATGGCTCTGGTCGGCGCCGTCACGCAGTCGCGCGTGTACATGTACTGCCCCTCGAACGTGGTCCAGTAGGTTTCGTTGAACTTGTGGCTATAGCTCTCGATGCACTCGTTCAGGTTGTTAAAGCCCATTTTGGCGTTGTTGATCGAGTTCATCCCGACGTAGAATGAGTCATGTCCACCCGGGCTGATATACTGAAGCATGAGCGAGCCGGTAAGCTGGTCTCCGTGATCGCTGAACTCCCAAGGCGCGATGTCAACGCCATCGGCCAGTCCCACCTGAAGCACCCAGTTCTTGTCGAGTTTTGTGGAAGTCCAGAGGCCCCACATCGTGTAGTTATCGAAACTATAGACCAGCGAGTGGCTAGCCATGAGGTTGTTCGGCGCGAGTTGTTGCTCGATGTCGGGCAACGAAATGATGCGCCCCAGGATGATGTTCATGCCCTGGGCGACTTGGGGAACGTAAAGATTGGCGTACAGCATTGGTGTGTCGAAACCGCTGAACTTGTTATGCACCAGCAGGTTCTGGTCGTTGATGTAGCCGCGTGAAGCCATGAAACGGTAGTCCAGACCGTAGAGACAGGCAATGCGAAAGCCCCAGTCAATATGGTCAGTCTGGCTCTCATCGGCCATCCGTTCGATATAGAGCACGTCCTGGTCATTCTCAACGCGGCCTGAACGCTCATCATAAACTTCCGGGTAATTGGGAACGGGACTTTTCAAATCGTTGTGGGAAGTGCTGTAGTTTCCGCTTACAGTGACCCAGCCGTAAAACTGGATGCGGCTGTCATACCACCATTTGCCATTGGGGCCGTCATAAATGGCCTGCATCAGCGGCCAGGGACTGTCCCGCAGGGCGCCGGGGTCGCCGATGACGTTCGGACCGCCGCCGAGCTGCCAATCGCCGTCCGGATAGGGCGGCGAGTCAAAGGGCGGGGGACCGATGCGGCGCGACGGCGGGGCGTTGGTGTCGGGCGGGGTGTACACCGGCGTTGCGAACTGCTCGAAGAAGGCCTCGTTGAACCGCCGCAAAGGGCCTTCTTTGGGCTTCTTGCCGTAGGGCTGGGCCGCCGGGGCATTCGTTGCGGCCGGGGCATTGGCGCCCGCGGCTTGCGCGACCTGGTTGGTTTTAGCAGGGCTCGCCTCTTGAGCTTTGGCAGCGGAAGCGAGGCTGACGAGGCCAACGGCGGCGAGTCCCAGGGTCCATGGATTGAACTTCATTTGCTTCATTTTTAGTTGGTATTTCGTTCGTTAGACCGGCCCTCCAAGCATAACGAATACCAACAACGCTCGCTCGCGCGCTGAAGCCCGACGCGCTCGGATTGGGCTCCACGCGAGGTCCTGCAAGCGCAGAGACAGCGCCACAAAAGTCTTTTGACGCAGCCTAAGAAATGATCCGCTCAAGTTCGATTCGCGGCCAGGGAGGTGTCCGTTGTTCAGGCGGCGATGGCCGTGCCATCCCTGAACGAAGTCTTCGGCGGGGAACGTTCGGTGCCCAGGGCGGCTCGGTCCGGCCCGGGCTCGAGTTGCCGGACGTAACGGCCGCCCGTCCAGTTGTAACCCAGACGCCGCACTCTCCGGCGGACGGTTTCCTCCGAAACCTCCGGGCACTGGAACAAGCCAAGGTGCTCTCGCAAGAGCGGCGCGGTCCAATGGGCGGCGGCATGTCCGAAGTCGTTCGGGCACTTTTGCAATGCCTGCTGGAGGAGTTCGTCCAGTTCCACGGTCCATAAGCTCGGCCGGCCGGCGCGCGGGGCGTCCTCCAGGTTCAGATCCTGGTTGCCCTGGCCGCGGCAACTCAGCCAGTTGTAAACTGTCTGCCGCGTGACGCCCAGGACGGCGGCCACCTCATTGGCTGAACGTCCGTCGTGGAGCGCCAGCAACGCCGCCGCCCGACGATAGACCTGGGCGTTGGCCGGCTGCCTTAACTGGCAACGCAACCGAGATTGCTGTTCCAGCGATAAAGTGAAGTCTTTCACCAAGCGTCTCCTGCCTTAAACGCCACGCCTCAAGCCCGGCCGGTTGTCAAAGGACTTTTGTGGTGTGAGGCAAAACTCCCGAAACCGCGCGGAGACCCGGTTGCCTTCGTCAATTTCCGTCGACGACCTCCGGCCGGCCGGAGCTGCTGTCGATTTTTTTTCGTGCTGGACGAATAAGTTACTATTCATGAATCGATTTTTCCGATTTCGACGTATCCATTAGAGCACTCTTCCCATGGCAATGCCTAATTGAGAAAGGGCTTGCGGGTGTAAAAAAGGTGTTAAAACCGGGACCAACCCAACATGCAGCTTTCCAAGAGGCGGGCGCGCGGCTACCTTGCTGCCGATTGTGCAATCCAAACCGAAAAATGGTCCGTCGGAGCCCGCTCATTTCATTAACCGTGAATTGAGTTGGTTGGAATTCAACCACCGGGTGCTCGAGGAGGCCCTGGATTCGACGAACCCCCTGCTGGAGCGGGTGAAATTCTTTTGCATCGTCAGCTCCAACCTCGACGAGTTCTTCGAGGTCCGCGTGGCCGGGCTCAAGCAGCAGATCGAGAGCGAGGCGGTGGAGCGCACGATGGATGGACTCACCTCGAGCGAGACCCTGCGGGAGGTCGTCAGGCGAGTGCGGCGGATGGTGGACGAGCAATATGCCTGTTGGCGCCAGGAGCTGCGTCCCGCCCTGGCCCGAAACGGCATTCGCATCCTCGAGTTCTCCGAGTTGACCCCCGCCGATCTCGCCGGCCTGGAGGCCCATTACCGCGCCCATGTGCGCCCGGTGCTCACGCCGCTGGCCATCGACCCGGCCCATCCTTTCCCCCAGTTGCTCAACAAGTCCCTCAATTTCATCGTGCGCCTCGAAATGCCCAAGCACCATGAGGTCCTTAAACACCTGGCCGTCGTCCAAATCCCCCGCAACTTCCCCCCCATGGTCAAACTGCCGCGCCCCGATGCCCGCCAGGATTACGTCTTTCTCGGACAGCTCATTGGACATTTCCTGGCGGACCTGTTCCCCGGCACGAAAATCATTGGCTACTGGCCCTTCCGGGTCACTCGCAACAGCGAACTCTACATTGACGAGGAGGAAACCGCCAACTTGCTCAAGGCCGTCGAAAACGAACTGCACAACCGCCGCAAAGGGGACGCGGTTCGGCTGGAGATTCAACACGATTGCCCCCCGGCCATTGGCGAGGCCTTGCTCAAGACCCTGCGCCTCACGCAAGAGGACCTCTATCTCATCGACGGGCCCCTCAACCCGACCCGGCTCATGGCCCTGCACGAGGGCGACCATTCCCCGGAGTTGCGCGACCCTCCATTTGTCGCCCCGGTGGCGGCGGCCCTGCGCGGCCACCCTGACGTGTTCGCCGCCATCCGGGAACGCGATGTCCTCTTGCACCATCCCTACGACAATTTCAGCAGCGTGGTCGACTTCCTCGAACGGGCCGCCTCCGACCCGGACGTCCTGGCCATCAAGCAGACCCTCTATCGCACCGGGGGCGACCCCCGCATCATCGGCGCCCTCGAAAACGCCGTCAAGAACGGCAAGCAGGTCACGGCCGTGGTCGAACTGCGCGCCCGTT
>Ga0187868_1002915_pt1 | contig 10915 bp, 12 predicted proteins | sample June2016WEW_13_4_FD_133014 | JGI IMG/M metagenome (GOLD analysis project Ga0187868, IMG submission 133014) | Peatland microbial communities from SPRUCE experiment site at the Marcell Experimental Forest, Minnesota, USA - June2016WEW_13_40 | ecosystem: Environmental > Terrestrial > Soil >... | reverse complement strand
GTGGACGGCGTCATCGAAAATTTCGGCAAGGCCAATCCGAAAACAATTCCGGTCATCGAAAAAATAGACTCTGCCCTCGAAAAAATCGCGCGCGGCACGGACAGCGACACCGCCGTCGGCGGCATGGCCTCAAAAATCCAGGCGGCCAAGATCGCCGTCCGTTCCGGCATCCCGCTGGTGATTGCGTCGGGCAAAAAGAAAAACGCGCTGGGGAAAATCCTCGCCGGCGAAAACGAAGGCACGCTGTTTGTCGCGTCGCCGACGAAGCTGCGGGGCCGCAAACGCTGGATTGCGTTTTTCCATCATCCCCAGGGCGCGTTGTTCGTGGACGACGGCGCGAAGCTGGCCTTGCGCGAGAAGGGCAGGAGCCTGCTGCCGCCGGGTGTGGCACGCTGTGAAGGTGAATTCGCCGCCGGCGATGTCGTCCGGATTTGCGATTTGGACGGGACGGAATTCGCGCGCGGCATTGCAAAGTTCGGCGCCGCCGAAGTGCGCGGCCGGAAACTGGCGCGGGTCGAAGTCGTGCATCGCGACGATCTGGTGATTTTGTAAATGGAACATCCAACATCCAACATCCAACATCGAACACCCAAAGCAGCGGCTGATGGACGATCCCATTCATTGGATGTTGGTTGTTCGATGTTCGATGTTGGATGTTTCCCAAAGTGAAAAAACACCCGGCAATGGAGGATTTGCTTCGCATCATGGCCCGGCTGCGCTCGCCCACGGGCTGTCCGTGGGACCGCGAGCAGAGCCACCGGACGCTGCGTCGCCATGCCATTGAGGAAGTCTATGAATTGATTGACGCCATCGAAGCCGGTGACGACCATGAAATGGCGGAGGAACTCGGCGATTTGCTGCTGCAAATTGTCTTCCACTGCCAGTTGGCGAAGGAACGCGGCGCGTTTGATTTCGAGAAGGTCTGCCGGCTGCTCGTGAATAAACTCGTCCGCCGGCACCCGCACGTCTTTGGCACGACGAAAGTCAAGGACGTGGCCGAAGTCTGGGCCAACTGGGAAAAAATCAAAAAGGCGGAAAAGCACGGGACAAAACACGCCCGTCATTCCGCATTCGACGGCATTCCGAAACATCTGCCCGCCCTGCTGCGCGCTGAAAAGCTGGTGAAGAAGGCGCGCAAGGCAGGTTTGTTTGATTTGTCGGCAGGGCGGCGCTGCCGCGCCGCCCAAACTTCTTCGCAAAAAAAACACGGACGCGCAGCAGCGCGTCCCTACCGGAAAAAATCAACCAAAGCGACGCTGGCCAAAGAGCTGTTTGCTTTGGCGGAGCTTGCCCCGGCGCACGGCTGGTCGGCGGAGGAATTATTGTGCGATGAAATCAAACGTCGCGAACACCAGTTTCGCAAGCAGGAACGACGAAATTCGCGGGCTTAGGCTCGCACCGGCTGCTTCTTTTTCTCGGTTTCCGGACGGTATTCCAAAATCTCGCCGGGCTGGCATTCGAGATGGGCGCAAATGGCTTCGAGCGTGGAGAAACGGATGGCCCTGGCCTTGCCGGTTTTGAGAATGGAAAGATTTTGCGGCGTGATGTCCACGGCCTCGGCCAGATCGTTCAGCCGCATTTTACGCTGGGCGAGAACCACGTCGAGATTGACGATGATGGGCATAAACTTAAACCGTCAATTCCTGTTCCTCTTGCAGTTCTTGAGCTTCTTTCAACAGCCACGCAACAAAAACAAGCACCAAACCAGCAAACAAGCTGCCGAAATTCACAATATTAAAAATACCTAAATCGGCGGCATTCCAGTCATCAGAAATTTGGAAAAATCCAAGTCTGACCTCGTGAAAGAGAACATCATAAAGCCAGAGCACAATCCACCATTTGCCAGCGGCGTCCAAATTGCCGACAGTATTTGCATCAAACAAGTGACCGTCTTTAAGCCGGTCAAAAAAGCGGAATAGTTTCAAGTTCACGATGAATCTGAATCCGATCAGCAAGAGCAGACCCCACGGCAAATAATGCGTTGCCAGAAGGTTTGATTTAGACCACAAAGTGAGTGCCTTAAATAAAACCACAGGAATGCCGACGACCCACAAAACCAATCCGGCGAACAGAATGTGCCTGATGACTTTGCTGACCTTGACAATTTTGGCTTGGTTCTGAAAATATTTCATAACGACGTTGGGTTGGTTTTGTTTGGTTAAACCGTCAATTCCTGTTCCTCCTGAATTTTCCGGCCTTCGTCCATGATCCAGGCAATCAAAACAATAATGATTCCGGCCAGCAGCATGCCGAAATTGATGCCTCCGATGTTAAACGAGAAGAAACCCAGGCTGTGCGTCTTGACTGACGTCACCACAACTTTGACTCCCAAAGGCAAAACAGACGGTGGCTTGGTTATCACCGGGTGAGAAAAGAAGCTGCTTGTTATCGTCAAGAACAGCCAGTTTATGACGCACAAAAGCCCAAGTGTTTTCATACAACGAATGGTTTCGGAGGCAAAAATCAAGCCGCGCTCATAAAAATGAAACAATTGCGCCAGCTTCCAGAACCAAACACACAAAAGAACTTGCAACAAAATAAACATCACGCCGCGGCCAAGATTGTCGGACAATTCTGAGAAAGATGATGGCGAGGTGTAAATCAGCCAGAAACCAACATTTAAGATTATGTTTGCAAGAATGACATAACGAACAATCCGGCTGACAATTTTAATCCGATTCATCCGCGCGTTGGCCTTTGGAGAAATTTCGTTCGCATTCATAAAATGATTTTTTGGGGTTTTATTAAACGGTCAGTTCCTGTTCCTCTTGAATTTTCCGGCCTTCGTCCATGATCCAGGCGATGAAAATAATCATTAGCCCCGCAAAGACCGGCGTCATGCTCAAATCCATGTCCCGCAGCATGCCCTTTATTTGGTAATCAATAATATAACCAAGGATGAGATAATAGCCCTGAAACCGGAGGTATAAGACGTTCTTGGCGGAAAATAAAATTCCGCGCCCATAAAGACTGAAGAGAGCATACAGCACCGCCGCACCCGCCAAATCCAGCCCCACCTTGACCAACGACCACGCCAATAATGCCGGCGGCATTTCCGCCGGCGAACCATAGACGTGGCCATGCGCAACGGTCATTTTCACATGGGCCAGGAAAAAAAGCGGCCAGCCAAATAAAAAAGCCAGCAGCCAATAAACCGCGAACAGCGCGCTAATGCCGATAAACAGCCGGAACAGAAAACTCGCGTTACGGATGCGCTTCAGCCGGGCTTGGCAATTTTGAGACGACTTGCCCGACACCGCCCGCGAACACCATCTGAAAACAAAGAAACTGCCCAAAGCCAGAAGAACAAGGATTATTTCATTCGCATTCATGGCGCAAGGAATACACCCATAAACTCCGTTAGTCAAGTAATTTTTATTGATAAACGATAAATACTTGCTTTTTAGCATGATTTGTAGTGTCGGCGATTCATTCGAGCCACCCGCCTGCGCCAGGCTCCGGCGCGGCAAGCAGGCTCGACGCTACACGAGTCATGCAATTTTCAAAAAAATCCGGCGTTGACAGCCCGGCGCGGTTCTGGCTTAATAACCAACCCTTTGCGGGTCAATTTATGTACGCCGTTCTAGAAACAGGCAGCAAACAGTATCGGGTCGCCGCGGGCGACACGTTGGAAATCGAACGTCTGGCCGTCGAGGCCGGGCAGCCGTTCACCTTTGAACGCGTGTTGCTGGTCAATCGCGATGGCAAGGTCGCGGTCGGCGCGCCCACCGTCAGCGGCGCGAGCGTGCTGGCCGACGTGGTGGCGCACAAGCGCGGCGAGAAAAAACTCACTTTCAAGATGAAACGCCGCAAGGGCTATCACAAAACCATCGGTCACCGCCAGGAACTGACGGTGGTCAAGATCACGGAAATTAAGGCGTAATTTAAAGGACACTCTCAACTCTCAACTTTCAACCCTCAACTTTTATGGCACACAAGAAAGGTCAAGGCAGCGTCCGCAACGGCCGCGACAGCGTCAGCAAACGGCTGGGCGTGAAAACGTATGGCGGCGAATCGGTCACCGCCGGCAGCATCATCGTCCGGCAGCGCGGCACGAAGTTTGTCGCGGGCGAAAACGTCGGCACCGGGCGCGATTGGACGCTCTTCGCGCTGGTGGACGGCAAAATCGCCTTCGACAAGGGCGGTCATCGCGTGAACGTGAAGGCCGAACCCGCCGCGAAGAATTAACCGGCGCAGATGAATTTCACGGCGAGGCCAAGCGCCTCGCCTTTTTTGTTTATGGTTCGTTAAAACGTTAAACAGTGAAATCGTTGAATCGTGAGGCAACCGTGAGCTTAAATCCGGTTCAACGGTTTAGCGATTCGACGATTTAACGCAGAGAAAATGTTTGTTGACGAAATAAAAATTTACGCAAGCGCGGGGCACGGCGGCAAAGGCTGCATCGCGTTCCATCGCGAGGCTTACATCGCCAAGGGCGGGCCGAGCGGCGGCAACGGCGGGCGCGGCGGCAGTGTGATTTTGCAGGCCGACCACGACCTCAACAACCTCATCGCCCAGTATTATCAGCCACGCCTCATCGCCCCGGCCGGCGAGGCGGGCCTGGGCAAGGGCATGGACGGCCACGCGGGCAAGGACCTCATCGTCAAAGTCCCCTGCGGCACGCTGGTTTGGCAGTTGCCTTCGGCAGCAAAAACGGGGGGGAATTTCGAGGACGAGGACGAGAACGAGGACGAAAAGCCAACTTTCAAAACCAGCGCGAGCAAACGGCCATTGATTCGCAGTGCCAGCGGCGGGCAGGCGCAGGAAATTGATTTGAGCAGGGAAGATGCTGGAGAATTTTCCGCCGGCGATTCGGAAAAGGGTGAACTCGTCGCCGATCTCACTGAAAACGGGCAACAATTCGTGCTTTGCAAAGGCGGTCGTGGCGGATTGGGCAACCGGAACTTTGCGACGGCGGCGCGCCAGACGCCGCGTTTCGCCCAGCCGGGCGAGCCGGGCGGGGAAGGCGATTTTCTTTTCGAGTTGCGCATCATGGCCGAAGTCGGGCTGGTCGGCTATCCGAACGCGGGCAAGTCCACGCTGCTCACGGCCATCTCCAAGGCGCGGCCGAAAGTCGCCCCGTATCCGTTCACCACGCTGCATCCGCAAATCGGCATCGTCGAATATGCCGACTGGCACCGGCTCACGGTTTGCGACGTGCCGGGTTTGATCGAAGGTGCGCACAAAAACGTCGGTCTCGGCCACGAATTTCTGCGCCACATTGAGCGCTGCAAAATCCTGGTGCTGTTGCTCGACATGGCGGGCACGGACAACCGTGCGCCGTGGGATGATTACAAACAATTGCTCAACGAATTGGAGCTTTACGATCCGGCTCTGCTCGAAAGACCGCGCCTGGTGGTGGCGAACAAAATGGACGAGGCGGTGGCCGAAAAGAATTTGAAGCAGTTCAAAAAGAAGATTCGCAAAGTTTCGTTGCTGCCCATCTCCGCCGCGTTCGACCAAGGCATCGAGAAATTCAAGAAAACGATCCGCGAAGCGGTCAAGCAGGCGACGAAGGATTGAGCCCGAGCTCCGAAGTTGCCGGTGGTGGCGGGGCGGACGAGGCCCTGTCGGAGTGCGCCCGTCCCCGGGCGCAGCCACTGGCTTCATTCAAGTCACGGAACATTTCCCAACCGCCCTCCCGCCGCACTTGGCTGCGGCCGGGACGGCCGCACTCCGACAACGCAGAAATATTCAACTTCGGAGTTCGGGTTGAATCTTGAGTAGCCGCCGACGTCAGTCGGCGCCGTCTTCTCAAATGGCGCGGACTGACGTCCGCGGCTACAAAACAAAGAATTCAGTCGCGCTCAAAAAACCGCATCAGGCTGTCGCCATGCTTGAGCAAATTCACTTCTTTCCAGGGCGCGACGATTTCCAGCGTGTCGCGTTTGGTGTGGCCGAGAACAAATCGTCCGCCGGGCGCGAGCAGCTTCGGCAAATGGGGGTCGTCGAGGAGTTGCTGCGCAAATGAAGTCGAGCGGCGGCCGACGTTCTTTTCGCCGTAAGGCGGGTCGGCCAGAATCAAATCAAATTGCCGCCCGCTTTCGGCAAATTGCGCCAGCACGGCGAACACATCCTGCACGCGCACTTCCAGCGCCGGATCAAGACCCGCGGTGCGGGCATTGGCGCGGATGAATTCCGCGTGTTTGGGCGATTTCTCGATGCACATCGCCGACGCTGCGCCGCGGCTCAGGCATTCGAGGCTCAACGCGCCCGTGCCGGCAAAAAGTTCCAGCACGTGTGCGCCGGCAACCCGCGCGCCAAGACTGTTGAAGACCGCCTGCTTGACGAGGTCGGGCGTGGGACGCACGGCCAGACCTTTCGGCGTTTTCAAAATCCGCCGTGCCGCGTTGCCGCCGGTGATGCGCATGATGTTCGTTAAAACGTTAAATCGTGAATCGTTGAACCGATGCAACGATTTAACCATTCAACGATTCAACGTTCACTTGAAAATCTCAGCCAGGAATTGTTTCATGGCTTCCCACGAACGTTTGTCCGCCTTTTCGTTGTAAGCCGCGCCCTTGGCATTGTCATTGCCCGCCATGGGCTGGGTGAAGGAATGGACCGCGCCGCCGTATTTGATGAGCTGCCAGTCCACCTTTGCATCGCGCATCTCACTCTCGAATGCGGCCAGGTCCTCCGGTTTCTCAAACGGATCATCCGCGCCATGACAAACCAGCACCTTGCCTTTGATGTTTTTGCCGTCCGCCGGCGTCGGCGAATCCAATCCGCCGTGGAAACTAACAACGCCCGCGACGTCCGCGCCGCTGCGCGCCAGTTCAATCACCGTCGTGCCGCCAAAACAATAGCCAATGGCCGCGACACGTTTCGAATCAACGAGCGGCTGCTGGCGCAGCGCGTCCAACCCGGCGTTGACCCGGGCGCGCAACAGTTGCCGGTCGCCTTTGTATTTGCCCGCCTGGGCGCCGGCCTCCTGCGTGTTTTGCGGGCGGACGCCCTTGCCGTAAATGTCGGCGCAAAACGCGACGTAACCGAGTTGCGCGAGCATTTCAGCGCGATGTTTTTCGTAATCCGTCAACCCCAGCCACTGATGCACGACCAGGACGCCGGGTCGTTTGCCCCGGCTGGCGTCGTCATAGGCGACGAATCCTTCGAGCGTCGTGCCGCCCTGTTTATATTCGACGATTTGGGTGTGGATGCCGGCGCGAACCGCCCCGGCGCAGGCCAGAGCGAGGATGGTTAAGATTAGTATTTTCATAACGGTGCATAAATAAACCGAAAGCCGGCAAAATACCAGCGTGTTTCAAATCTTGCAGTGTCGTGTGCTTCACGCGGTTGTTGCGCTGAGGACGGCGCACGGTACAATTTCTGCGCGTGAAGCCCGGTCGAAAACTTGTCGAATGTGGCGCATCTGCCTGCACCGACGCCGAGATTCTGGCGATTCTTATCGGCACGGGTGGCAAAGGCTACACCGCGCTGGATTGCGCCAACGACATTCTCGAACGCCACGGCACGCTGGCCAATCTCATGGACAAACCACTGATTGGATTGACGGACACGCGTGGTGTGAATACGGTCAAAGCCATTCGCATCGCGGCGGCGTTTGATCTGGCCGCGCGCATCGTGAAACATCTGGAGAACCACGGTTGATGAAAGCCAAAGAACTCGCCGGTCAACGAATCAGCCGTGCTTTTGCGCCCGCGCAGCATCTCAACCGGCAAATCCCGCCGGAGCCGCACACGGCGATGTATGTCTGGCACAAGTACTGGTCGCGCAAAACCTGGAACGTCGTCGCCGAGTTCATCCGCCATTACACGCGCGAGCAGGAAGTCGTTTTCGATCCCTTTGCCGGCAGTGGCGTGGTGGCCATTGAGGCCATGCGCAACAAGCGCCGCGCGATTGTCTGCGATTTGAACCCCATCGCCGGCCGCATCACCGAATTAACGCTCCAGCCGGTCAAACTGTTGGCATTGCAGCGGGCGTTCGAGCGCGTGCGCGAACGGGCGCAGAAGAAAATCGAAGCGCTCTATGAAATCCACTGCGTCAAATGCGGCGCGCCGCTCGTCGCCGCCTGTTTTGTGCGCGAAGGCGACGAGTTGACCGAAGTGCGTTATCCGAAATGCCCGGCGTGCGAGCATCGTTGCGAAACTGGCTGCAAACCACGCAAAGAAGACATCGCAAGCCTTCTGGCCATCGAGAAAAAGCGAATCAAGGAATGGTATCCACGAAACCGCTTGTTTTATCCCGACGGCGAACCCTTCAAGGAAAAGCAGCAATTTGATTCGCTCGACCAGCTTTACACGAAACGGAATTTGCAGGCGGCGGCCTGGCTTCACGAAGCGATTCAGGCGGAAGATAGTCCGTTGCTCCGAAAATTTTTGATGGGCGCGTTCACTTCCAGAATTCATCTTTGCACCCGGATGATGCCGGTCGGGAATCCGCAACCTTCGAACCATTATACTTATTTCAGTTCGCCGGGCTGGACGCAACATAGTTACTGGTCGGCGAAAGAATTCATGGAGCAGAACGTTTGGGAGACCTTTGAGAGCGCGGTCACGGGCCATCAAGGCTTGCTCAAGGCGAAGGAGGAATCGAATCGCGTTCTGGACGGGCTGAAAATCACGGATGACTGGCACGAGGTGTTGAACGGCAAGGCGGACGTGGCGGTGCTGACGGCGGATTCGCTCGAAGTGATGGATAAAATGCCGGAGGACTGTGTGGACTACCTTTTCACGGATCCGCCTTATGACGCCTCGGTGCAATACGGCGAGCTTTCGTATCTTTGGAATGCATGGCTGAAGGAAGATTTCCGCTACACGGAAAAGCTCGTCACGCATGAAGTCGTCCGCAACGAGCGCCAGCGCAAGCCGTTTGAGGTTTATCATTCGCTGTTGAGCAACAGTTTCAAAGGCTTTTTCAAGGTACTGCGGCCCGGACGTTATTTGACGCTGACGTTTCACAATCCGACGTTCAAAGTCCGCAACGCCACCGTCCGCGCCGGCGTGTTCGCTGGATTCGATTATCAAAAGATTCATCATCAACCGCTCGGACAGGTTTCCGCCAAGGCGATGCTCCAACCGTTTGGCAGCGCGCAAGGTGATTTTTATTTGCGCTTCGCGAAGTCCGGCGGCAAGCCGGTTCGCCAAATGGAGGAAGTGACCGAGGAGCGTTTCCGGCGCATTGTCATCGAGACGTGCAAACAAGTCATCGCTGAACGCGCCGAGCCGACGCCTTACACAATTCTCATCAACTTCGTTGACCCGGTTCTGGCAAAAATGGGCTTGTTCGGCACGCTGCACACCGGCCTTGATGTGATAGGAGTTTTGAAGGAATCCATTGGGCATGAGTTCCAGCTCGTCAAAACCCCAAAGGGCGAATTATGGTGGTTCAAAGATCCAGTATTCGTGGCACGGTTGCAGGAAGTGCCGCTGACCGAACGCGTCGAGGAAACGGTTTTTCGCTGCCTGAACGAACGCGGGCGCGTCACGTTCACGCAGGTCTGGGACGCGGTCAGCCAGGAATTTCCCAATTCGCTCACGTCCGATTCGACGAGCATCAAGGAAGCGCTGGACATTTATGGGCGCAAAGCCAGCAAGGGCTATTGGATTCTGCGCGACGAAATCAAAATGCGGCTGGATTCTCATAGCGAAATGATCGCGCTGCTCGCGGTGATTGGGAAAAAACGCGGCTACGACATCTGGATTGGCCGAAATGAGCAGGGCCGGGGAGCGTCGGGTTACGCACCGGTGGAAAAATTGAGGGAACTGGTCACGGCCAAACCCGCCAGGCTGGCTGATGTCACCAATCTTCGCACCGTGCTCGACATGGATCTGCTGTGGTTGAAGGGAGACAAAGTGGTCACCGCCTTTGAAGTTGAATGCACGACGACGATGACCAGCGGGTTGCAACGCGGCTCGAATCTGCCCACGAAGGTTCTCAAAATCATGGTGCTGCCAGAAGAACGTGAAGCCGATCTCGAACGCAAAATGCAATCGCCACTGTTCCGCCAGCATTTCGAAGGCGAATCGTGGCGGCTGCTTTACTTTGATTCTTTTCGCAACACCTTCGGCAAACAGCGCGAGAAAACGGATTTGGAATCGTTGTTCGGAACGAAGAAAATTTCGCCGAAAGTCAGCTACGCCTCTCGCAAACGGGATCCGAACCAGCAAACGCTCATGGAATTTGCCGGCAGCGAACACCCCCGCCCGGATATCTTGTCGGACGACACTGTGGAAACGACGATGGACTAAACCTTGCTTCAGAAGATTCAAGCCGGGGTTTGAGTTTCAGCCTTTCCGCGAAGCAAACCTGCGCTATATTGGTCATCATGTTTCGGACGCAGGATTTACACGTCAAGGAAATCGTCCGGCTGCTGACGCCGCGGGAATTGAAGGCGCAGTCGCCGACGCCCGACGCCGTCAACGCGACCGTGGCACGCAGCCGCGAACGGATCATCCGCATTTTGCGGCGGGAAGACCCGCGCCTGCTCGTCGTCATCGGCCCGTGCTCGATCCACGATGAAAAGGGCGCGCTGGATTACGCCGGGCGGCTCAACGCGCTGCGCGAGGAATTTGCCGGCCGCCTGGAAATCGTCATGCGCGTCTATTTTGAAAAGCCGCGCACGATCGTCGGCTGGAAGGGCCTGATCAACGACCCGCACCTCGACGGTTCGCAGGACATCGAGACCGGCTTGAAAATCGCGCGGCGGCTGTTGCTGCAAATCACCGGCCTGGGCCTGCCGGCGGCGACGGAATTTCTGGACCCGATTGTGCCGCAATACATCGCCGATTTGATCACGTGGGCGGCGATTGGCGCGCGGACGACGGAATCGCAGACGCACCGGGAAATGGCCAGCGGCCTTTCGATGCCGGTCGGCTTGAAGAACAGCACCGACGGCAGTTTGCAGGTGGCGATTGACGCGATGGGCGCGGCGCGGCATCCGCACAGTTTTCTG
>Ga0187868_1002913_pt1 | contig 10916 bp, 15 predicted proteins | sample June2016WEW_13_4_FD_133014 | JGI IMG/M metagenome (GOLD analysis project Ga0187868, IMG submission 133014) | Peatland microbial communities from SPRUCE experiment site at the Marcell Experimental Forest, Minnesota, USA - June2016WEW_13_40 | ecosystem: Environmental > Terrestrial > Soil >... | reverse complement strand
GATGCTGTAGGCACCAATGCTTATGGGGAGGAAACCGGCCAACATGACAAAGAGAAAGGAGAAGGCGTTGAACACGTCATTAAGCCCGCTTATGATGGCTGGCAATTGCGAGGGAGGAATCGGAGCGTTTCCAATGCCAAGCCAAATAAGAATCGGCAGTCCGATCGATATGAGTAACGGGACGACGACCAGCGAATAGATGATGTATCGTTTCGTCCTAAACGTGGAGAAGTCCTTCCGCGCGATCACCCACGACTTCCACAGCTTCATTGTTCATCCTTCACGAGTTTCAGGTAGACCTCCTCGAGCGTTGCGTGCTTCTCAGTAATAAACTGGATGTGGCCGCCCGCTGCGACAATGGCTTCCATGATACCGGGATTCTCCTTCTCAGGATCGCGCACATCGATCACCAATCTGTTGCCATCAGCCACGACGTAGCGCAACCCCAGCCGCTCTACCGCTCCTGTGGCCGCAGGAGTAACCTGCTGAAGCTGAACTTCCGTCTTCCTTCCCTCGAGCGACTCCATCAGTTGTTCTGGCGTCCCTTCAGCCACGAGTTTTGTATTCAGTATCCCAATTCTATCACAGATACGCTGTGCCTCATCGAGATTGTGCGTGTTGAGAAAGATCGTCCGCTTCTCGTGTTTGAGTTCGAGGATGAAGTCGCGCACAGTTTTTTGAAACTCCGGGTCCAAGTTTGCTGTCGGCTCGTCCAAAAAGAGAACCTGAGGCTCGTGGATCAGGGCACGGACGATGGCAAGTTTTTGTTTCATGCCTTTGGAAAACGTTCTAACCGCTCGATCCCTTACATTCCAAAGCCCCAACATCTTGAGGAAATGCTCGATCCTATCCTCCCGCTGTGCCACCGTGCACTCGTAAAGCCGTCCATAGAAGTCGAGGTTCCTGTAAGCGCTCAGGTCTTCATAGAGACCAACGTTGTCAGGCACTAACCCGATGATCTTCCTGATCTTCAGGGCATCGGCATCGTTCCCAATCTCGTAATTGCCTATTCGTGCTTCTCCGCTGGTCTTTGATATCAGACACGCTAGCACCCGAACAGTAGTGGTTTTCCCCGCGCCGTTCGGTCCAAGAAAGCCGAAGACTTCTCCCTCGTCTACATGAAGGGTCAGGTCTTCAACCGCCGTCACGTCACTAAACGTTTTCGTGAGGCTATTCGTTTCAATCAAATGCCAACACCTTGCCAGCCCGCAGATTCACAGCAATTAACTCGTGAATTAATTTGATCTCTTAAAGCTTGTAGTCATCGACATTGATTGGAAGCACTATACGCATCCTTTGCCCGAAAACGTTTACAGCACGTACATGCGATACTGGGGCGATGTCCAACTTGCTGGTTGATGCGTCATCGTGCCGAACGTATTTAAGAAGAAGGTGCAGGTGCTGAGTGAGCAATCGCAGCCTATTCAGAAGTTAAGAAATAACTCGGTCAGCTCGGTTTTCACTTCGTAAGTTTCCTTTTTAGTGCTTGCTGTGTGTCGGGTAGGTTTATGAGCCGCGTGAAATTATGCGTTGTAGATCGGTTGTGCCATCTCACTCGACGGTAAGGCCCCGAATAGGTATTCCTTTATCGCAAAATTATTTCGTTTCAAGTAAGCGGGGTCGCCTTACGTGTCGTACGGCAGCACAACTCAACGGTTGTAAGACCTAGGAACCGCTGGACTCCTATGGGGCTTTTTTCGCCTCTATTATTGCCTTCGCAGCAACCTCCATGGTTGCCTCTGCGGACATGATTGGCGTGAACTCCGGGTACGTGCCTAACTTCTTTGACAGAATGACCATGAGCTCTGTCATTTGTGCCTCATCCAACTCGGCCACCATGAAAGCAGCGCGCATGCCAGCCTGTGAATACACCGCGTCTGGCGCGAACCTTTCCATGATATGTCCGAAGATTGGCCCAGGCCCTCCTTCTTCGAAATCTATGCGATTGCCGACTTCGATAGGAACCTCAAAATATACCATGTAACGCACAATTGATCACCTGCAACATCGTTCGACGTTCACCAATAAGACCCTTGCCCCAGTTTGAGCGCTTGCTGTAAAGCTAGTTCAGACTCATCGCTAGTCTTGAGTTTTATCTTTTCATTTGAGTGTTTGTCTCTTTTTTTATCCATCTTCAACGCGTCCCTGAATAGCGGGGGAACAGCTGTCTCCGGAGAGAGTGCTACCCCCTATCATTACCTCAACAAGGTCCGCTACAACGACACCACGAACACGACCAACGCCTCCGGCCAAGTCAGCGTCACTCAGAGCTTTGGCTCCGCCGGCACACGCACCTAGTACGCATCGTTCGCTGGCGACGGCTCCTATCAGAACTCGACGAGCAAAGTCGTGACAATCACCGTTCATTAATCCAGACACGCGAAGGGATTGCAGAGGTCGCAAAGGTTACTATACTCTGCTCTCTTTTTCCCCCTTTTTTTTATTCAGCTGAGCACTCCTGCTCTATTTGCCATCTCTCTGGCTCCTAGCTAATTATTTCTTTTTTTTATTTCCTTTGATTCTAGGGCTTGATTTACAGAGTACTGCAAAGCGTATGCAGTGGTGGCATGAAAAGTACTTTGCAGGATCTACTCGTCCTATCTTTTTTTCATTTTTACGCTATAAAAAAGAAGAATAGTTAAATCAACGCACATCGCACGACGTAATGGAGGTGAAAAACTTGGTAGGACCAGTGGCAAAAGCCGCAGCCGTTCATCATCACAGAGAAAAGAAGGATGATGACAAGAAGGATGATGACGTCATAGAACACAAGGGAGCGGCGGTTGCAGTACATCACAGACGCAAATAGAGGGTGTACAGACCGGCCTTCAAAACGGCGGCAGCGACATAAGGCAAAGAGTGTTCTTTAATTTATTCCTTATCTCCTAGCTTATGATTTCTTTTTTTTCGATTAAAGCCAGCTATGCCCTTCTTCTTTCAGCCGCAACAACTCCATGAGGAACTGCCTTAGAAACGTCGTGCGATGGGCCTCCGAATTAGCCACACTTTCGCTCCACTTTTAGACTAGTAATTAGCCCAGATAGGCCCACTATCTTGACCCACGAACAACGATCGGGCTGAGGTCGATGACTCATCCTTGAAATCGCAGACTACAAGAACGACTATGCCGATATGGCTGCCGAAAAACTTTTGAGGAGGTGCTCGACCAGTTGGGAAGCTTACCAATACCTGCAAGACCGCGTGCGCGAAACCTGGCTACCCAACAGTGCACATCAGCAGTTGCGGCGAATTATCAAAAGAATACAAGTGCAAATACATCAGTCTCACGAATGCGGCTGCGCATAGTCCCGTATCTTTTGCCGCACCCAGCAAATTCAGTCATTTTTTACCTCAACTTTGAGAGTAACAAGCTTTTCATGCTTCTGCTGATAAGTGAGGTATGGTAAGATGTGCGATAGTACCTGCTCCGCGGTGCATGTGCGCTCAATGCCTTTCGAGCTTGTCTGAACCCACCCGCTTTTCTCTTTTCTAAAGCTCTGCACACTGCCATTCTTCGTTGTAAAGTAAATTATGCACTCGCTGTTTTTCATTTATTCATCCACTTTTCTTCCGCCGGTCGTCTTTTTTCCAAGAAGACGTCTTGAGATGACTCGACAATAGTTAAGCTCTACAGAAATACTTTCTATTTGTGCGCCTCTACACTAATCGACGCCGCCCAAACTGTCGTGATTTTTGGGCAGGCCCTCTGGACAATCCGCAACGATACATACATTGATCTTATCATAATTACAAGCATTACCTTATAGCCGAAGCCGGATAAGGAGAATAGTGAAAATGGTGAGCGTGCAAGATAAAACGACAATAACCGTCTCGAGGGATACGAGAGAGTGGCTTACTCTGCTCAAACTCAAGATACAGGAGACCGAAAAGCAGGAACTATCCCAAGATGATATAGTTCGGCTGGCCCTCGCCTGCTTAGACGACCATCAAAATGAGGCTGACATGTCGTGCCTTATTAGAGAGTCATAGGAAAAGCTGGCATAGCATGAAGTTATAGGCTATATTCGCGTCCCGACTGAAGACAATACAAGGCAAGCGTACTTCTCGAGGGCACAAAATGCTATTAGATAGACTATTTTTTTAATCCAACAGCGTACAGCACATATGCTTATTTCGGCCCTAGAAGCTCATCACACCCTTCTTTTTCAAGCTGCGCTTTACCGTATAGAGATATAGCATACAAAGTGCGTTCGAGGGACAAAATGAATCAAAAGCGCAAAACGGCGGCGTGATAGCTTAAGTGTTGTTGTTCAGCTGCCGCACGTTTGGTACATCGGACGCGCCCACCCTCTTTTTTTGCGAGTAGGCCTGGGCCATGAAAGCATAATGTTCTGTGACCCTATCAGTACCGTACTTGTCTCTGGTCTTGGAAGAGCGCACTGGCCTGTTGGCCTCCTTATACTGGTTGCTTCATGTGTTTCACGCAATCAGTGAGGGCTGCTTCCGCACATATACAACAGGCGTCCCAAAACTTCGTTTCTGCGACCGCGCGCCGCGCCTCCGCCCAGTCAAACTAAGGGCCAATTTCGACGGTTCTGCACGGCGGGTTGGCTTGATCGGACAAAGTCAACACGAACCTCGTTATCTCGCGTTCTGCCCTCTCGAATTCCTGCCACTCGCGCTGCTGAGCTTCGTGTCTTCTGGGTCTTGCGTCTGCTAGCGTCTGTTTCAGTGCTTTACAATTCATACTACCGCCAGCTACAAAAACAAGTTACGTGTCGGTCCCCATCGAATTTCCCACAAATCTGTCAATGTCCTGTGCATCGTGAAAATACACCTTTAACGCTGCTCTGTCCCGTGCTCCGAGAGCTCTTGCATGCGCTCCGCTGCAGGGACTGCTTGTGACCACGCGTGCTCGAACGAGTCAAGGAGATATTGTGCATAGGTGGGGCTGTCGCTCCAGAAGGCAGTGGCAGGAGTATCAAGCGTAAAGTCGTAGATGCCGATGTTAGTCGCGCTAACACTCTGCCGCCCATCGCCAACGACCATCCAGAGTTCACGCCCATCGTGACTGTGTCGAACGTCTTCGCCGCTCTCCACGCATATTTCGACATCCTTAATGTTCGCGTGCGATATCTGAACAATTCCTCGCGATACCCCACCGTTTTGAATGAAGGGTATGGTTTTTTGAGCGAAACCATAGCTTATCGAGAGGGAGAGAAGGGATGGCGGGACGAGCCAGACAACCTCCTCTTTTGCTGATTCAAGTATCTCTAAGCCTACTGCCAGCACGTCTCTGACACCAGTGACAACTAATTCAGAGGGCATAACGGGTACTGTATTCGCTCAACCGTTAAATAGATGCGTAACAATGCGGAGTCACTGCCTTCGCGCAAAGACACGGCGCTAGTAAAGACTTAGCCATGCGATGATGCCTCTACTGGTTGTCCTGCGGAGGGCCTTGCTTTAATAACTCGTGTATCCGTTGTTCCGCCGGAACTGACCGTTCCCACAGCATCTCGAAGGTGGTGACGAGATAACCGGCATACGCGGGGTCATCGGTGTAGAGCATAGTAGCCGGCTCATCTAGCTTCACCTGCTTCACATCAATATTAATGGCACTAACGCAATGCTTTCTATCGAATACCCCGAAATAGAGCCCCTGGTATCCCTCAAAGTGCCGCACGTCCTCGCCGATATCTAAGACCTCTTGGACAAGCGGTATCATGGAATAAGTGATGTCAGTGATGCCACGCGTGTGCCCCCCCGTTCGGCAAGCTCATTCACGACGTCGTTGATGCCAAACATAGAGGCGAGGAGGAGTCCCTCCTTGGGCACTATCCACAGAAACTCCTTTGACGCTGACATAATAATCGATGCCGCTTCACCTACTATTTCCCTAATATTTTTGAGCACCTTAAACGTGCTTACCTCGTCAGAGGGCCGGAATTGCTGCTGGCGGAAGAGCTCCTCAAGCTCACGCTTGCGCCGTTCCATCTCACGGAGTTCACTCTCATGCTTCTTGAGGGCAGATTCAAGAGCAGTCTCAAGTTCCACGGCGGTGTACGTGGTCGGTGAGGTTAACGAAGGACGCACCATGCCCTTTTCAATAAGCGCGGTGAGCGTGCGGTGTACATCTTCACGGTAGGTTTGAAGGGATTTGGCGAGGGGCGAGGGGGTCTTAGGGCCGTATTTCAGAAGACAAAAATAACACTCTGCTTCCTTCTCAGTAAGACCGAAACCCATAAGTCGACGAGTAAACTCATCTTCATTGCCCATTGGCGGTCACCATGCAGAGAAGTAGTATGATTTTATCTCTTGCGGTAGATTAAATTATGGATTTTGGCTGCTAAGCGGCGTACTACACCCTGACTGTATGTTACTCGTGTGAATACAAAAAACTTAAACAATTGAGCCTTTCAGGGCAAGTATTTCACCCATTAACTCGTTTCCCGGACGTTTCTAATTTTTGCGTGCTGTTTTCGCCGAATAACATTCATATCAAGGTTCTTTTCGTTAGCCTCATCCTCCGATGCGAAGGCCCTATTGTAGATGCTATTGGCTAAAGGTCGGCTGGAACCGCAGAGACGACCGCCAGGGTAGGTAGCTACGGAAGAACAACAACACTCCATTCCGCCCTTCTTGCGACGAACGAACGGATGTGCGGCGCAGGGTGAGCTCTATCCGCAGGTTCAGAATCGGATACAGGAGCTACAAGTGTTGCAGGGGTCGTAAAAGGCACATATCCCCTGCTGTCTTTTTTTTCCTACATCTACTGTAAGGGGCAACCGCCGTAACGTAATAAATTTGTAATAAAGCTTCAAATACGTTTTAGCTATACTATAGCTGCCTCGGTTTAGAATTTCTAAGGCTGCGAAACCGCTCCGTGCTTGGGTCGATGCTTGGTCCAAATAAGTTCATGTGACTTTTTTAAGAGTACGCGGGGTGGTTAACAACCTTAGTTTGTCTTGTTCTGCGCCTTAACTCGCAGCTTAGGGTCGACGTCAGGGTGCAGCCATTTACCTATTGAAGCTTGCGAAGCAGCAGCCAAATAGCAACACTTAAGTTATTATATCGCTGTTCGACCCGTTTGATTCACCAGTTTTAATATACGGCGGCATTATCGCCACCGCAAACTCACAAGGGAGGTGATAACGTGAAAAAGTATCTCGCATTATTCCTTATCGTAATAATGGCCGTGTCGGTTCTAAGCGCCGCCGGCCGTCGCAGTGACCTACAAGAAAGGAGCGACGTATATTTACGCGCCGTGGCAGTTCAACAACAAGTATGCGGATTTCTATGCTTATTCGAGGGCAAACATAAAGCACTCCGAGACAACTAGCATCGGTACCGCTTTCTCGTCGATCCGTACGACCCAAACGCAAGCCGGTGAAGGCGACGCGGGAGTGGGAATGTACTGGAAGCTCAATATCCCGAGTGGCGCGACCTGGGCCACCATCAAAAACATGCCGTGCAAGGTCACCGTGACGGCGTCCTATTATATCGAGGCGAAAGGCAACAACGCCACTTACGCAGACGTGTACTGGGGTCAGTATCATACAGGGTACGGGTACGCCTCTGTGAATGGCACTAGCCCACACGAGAGTGCCTTAACAACAAAGACGTTCTACGGCACAGTGGGAGACGTATTTTCCGGAGGCTCCGTCGGTCCGCACTATGGCGGCGCCGGCGCTCAAGTCGATACTGGGCAGTATCCCGCTGGCGCGGGACAGGCTTCAGGTGCAATCGTCTGCTACAGCGTTGTGCTCACGTTCCCACAAGCGTCAGGTTAAAACTGAAAGTGAGTTGCGTTACTCCCCCTTTTTTTCTAAAGGTCCGAACTAGGGTAGCATAGCTCGTTCCGTTGGGTCTCTCCGTAGCTTTTAGCTCGTTAATTCTTTTTTAGATTTTAAGGCCCTGGGGCGCTTCTCTTGCTGGTTATGCGTTTCACTCGTGCTTATGTAGCGTGTTTCCGCATACACACGTGGTCTTTAGAGAAGGACTCATCGACCACAGACTGCGGGGGTAATCCGGTTGCTTATGACTACGAGGCTGTTCGTTGTGTTACCGACAAGGTGCGGGAGCAGAGGTATACGGATGTGGACGGGTGACGCGTTTTGGGTCGCGTTTTGGGTTCCATTTTTTGCCCCCCCGTTGTGTAGGTGCACCCGGAAGCAGCGACAAAGATGGCGGCTATCACGCTAATGAGAATGATTAGCGTTATACGTTTCATGTTATGTTGCGCTCCTCCTAAGTTTTTCAATCTTACCACACTTTCGCCCTGCTTTTAGCTAACAATTACCCAGATAGACCCACCATTTTGCCCCATGAACAATGATTGGGTAGAGGTCGATGAACTCATCCTTGAAATCGCAGACTACAAGAACGACTATTCCGATGTGGCCGCCGAAAAACTTTTGAGGAGGTGCTCGACCAGTTGGGAAGCTTACCAATACCTGCAAGACCGCGTGCACGAAGCCTGGCTACCGGACAGTGCACGTCAACAGTTGCGACGGATTATAAAAAGCATACAAGTGCGATTGCTTCAAAGCCGCGAATACGGGTGGGCATATGAACAATCATGAGCGCGAAGCGAGCGACTGCGCGTGTGCATTTTGGCATCGCCTTAGACCATAGTTTTAGAGCACACACTAAGCCCCGTTCTGGAGTTAACAGCGCAAATACTTTCAAAATTGCTCGTTTGCACGTCGTCAGGGGAAATCCATGATAAAAGGGCAAACGCTTTACGCTGCGCAATAACAGCATTCCAATACTAAAAAGGAGGAATTATGGACGAAAAAATGAAGAAGTTGATTCCACTTTTTATTCTGATAGGGCTGGCCATAGTAGCCGTCGCAATTTACATAATAGTATACCATGTTGGAATGCCGACCCGAAATCTGTCAGGGGCGCCAGCGAACTTTTGGCTTGGTCTATGGCAAGGTCTTATTGTTTTCTTATCATTCATAGCCAGTTGGTTTGACAACACTATCGTGCTTTACCAGCTCAACAATAATGGATTTTGGTATAACCTCGGATACGTTATTGGCCTTATTATCCTTGGGGCTGGCGGCGGAGGCAGCGCAAGAGCTTCTAGGACAAAAGAAAGACCCAAGGTGCAGGGCCAGGAAGTCCCACCACCCTCGCTGTTGCTGTTCGCCGGCATCGCTATCGCGTTTGCGTGGCTGCTGTTCGTGGGACTCTGGTTGTTTTTCTATGTCAGTAATTTTAGCATACTGCAAAACATAGGGATATTCGTCATCTCTCTTGCAGTTGTAGCAATATTAGAGACTGCAATCTGGGTCCCGTGGGGACTGAAACACCGTAGCAAGTAAAAAGCTCGCTGAGGGTCGGTAGCTTAAGCGTTATGATTTAGCTGCGCCCTGCGGCCAGGCTAAAAAAGAAGATTTTTGCGACCTGCAACCAAAATTGAAACGCAAAATTGAGATAAGTACGACTCTGCCGAAAGTGCATGCGGCTAATGTTTAAATCCGCCTTAATCGTCGGACCTGCGAGCGCAAAGAGTCCGAATACCGCAGCGTCTTATTTACCAGTTTTGGTCGCACTCGCCTCATTGCAGCTCTTTTTATGGAGGTTTTCAGTGATAGTCTCACCATCAATCACCACTGCTGTGATCTCCGTCTGCCGGTTGCTTCATATGTTTAACGCAATTAGTCAGGGCAGCTTCCGCACATGTACAACAGGCGTCCCAAAATTTCGTTTCTGCGACCGCACGCCGCGCCTCCGCCCAGTCAAACCAACACAGATTTTCCACATATCTGCACGGCGGGTTGGCCTGGTCGGACAGAATCAACGCGAAGCTCGTTATCTCGCGTTCTGCCCTCTCGAATTCCTGCCACTCGCGCTGCTGAGCTTCCTGTCTTCTGCGTCTCGCGTCTGCTAGCGCTAGTTTTTGTGCTTTACAATCTATAGTACCACCAGCTGCAAAAACGAGTCTGTGACACCCATGACAACTAATTCGGAGGGCATGACCAGTATCCTATTTGCTCAACCTTGAAATAGATGTGTAACAGTGTGGAGTCACAGCTCTTCGCGTTGTCTCGCTACCAACAATAGTGGCTGACATTAGTTTTTCCGGGTATAGATAACGAATGTAAGGGAGCGATTCAATGAACCCGTTAATGATGGACTGTCGCAGATGCATTAGATTCGTCGGCTGCAGGTTATCGCGACTGCGAGAAGAGCAACAGCGTAAGTCGTGCTCCCCTCTATGAGCCCAACTTGTATCAAGACGGCAAGGAAGGCAAGTAACGTTGCCAGCGCGTAGAGCATTCTCAAGAAAAACTCGATTCGCTTCTTATTTTTTTTCTGCGATAATTCACTCCAGACCGCTTAAAAACGAGTGTTATATTTTAGCTTTGCTAATTTGAGTTGCTGCTGTGGCGTTTGGCTAATGGAGTGGCGCAACACTCTCCCATTTTTGTGCAGGCCCGAGCTAGGATAGCATAGCGTGTTCCTTCTGACCTTTCCTTATCTCCTAGCTCATTTCAATGCCTGAGAGCGATAAATACGGCCTCTCGGTGTTAGTATCAGACCGCAGCCTTTAAATGGCTTCATCACGGTACTTCGCGTGGGGCAGGCTAAAACCCGCCCAAAAGAAAAGAGGTGCAGATATGGAAAAAATGCCATTCGTTATACAAGTCTCGCCAGAAATGGAAGCGCCGCCCAAAAAGAAAGGAGGCACAGCTACAAGGAAAATGGCTGCAAGGAAAATGGCTGCCGTTCTAGTAGTAGCGGCGGTTGCTTTTTCAGTCTTCGGCGTAGTGGGCGCAGTCGCACAAATGTCGTCAAGCTCAACGACAATGACGACGACGACACCAACGACAGGATGCTCTGCAACTACGACACCAACCACAGGATGCTCTGCAACTACGACACCAACGACAGGATGCTCTGCAACTACGACACCAACCACAGGATGCTCTGCAACTACG
>Ga0187868_1002895_pt1 | contig 10968 bp, 7 predicted proteins | sample June2016WEW_13_4_FD_133014 | JGI IMG/M metagenome (GOLD analysis project Ga0187868, IMG submission 133014) | Peatland microbial communities from SPRUCE experiment site at the Marcell Experimental Forest, Minnesota, USA - June2016WEW_13_40 | ecosystem: Environmental > Terrestrial > Soil > Wetlands... | reverse complement strand
CGTCTTCAGCAAACAGGAGGCCAATCAGTTCGGTTCCAATCGCTACGCGTATCTCTTCAAACCGGGCAAGTACGACCTGGACGTGCAGGTGGGTTTTTACATGCAAGCGCTGGGCCTGGGAAGGTCACCCGACGACGTTTGGATCACGGGTGCGGTACGCTCCAAGGCGCGCTGGATGCGCGGCAATGCCACCTGCAACTTCTGGCGCAGCGCCGAGAATCTCTCCGTAACGCCCACACAGGACCAGAGTGTCAATGTCTGGGCGGTTTCCCAGGCCACCGCCCTGCGCCGCGTGCATGTCAAAGGGGCCTTGAATCTCTCGGACAACGGATGGTCCAGCGGGGGCTTTATCGCGGACTGCAGGATCGATGGCCAGGTTAATTCAGGGTCGCAACAGCAGTGGTTCTCGCGAAATGCCCAATGGGGCAGTTGGCAGGGCGGGAGCTGGAACATGGTGTTCGTCGGCACGGTCAACCCGCCGGCTGGCGCCTGGCCGGAGGCGCCGTACACGGTGATAGACAAGACGCCGCTGGTTCGAGAGAAACCGTATCTCTTCATTGACGCGGACGGAAACTACTGTGTCATGGTTCCGGCCCTCCAGACCAACGGCACGCAGGGAACCACCTGGCCGGCTGACTTGACATCGGGAACGCCAATCCCCATCGACCGGTTCCACGTGGCGCATCCGGGAGCGGACTCCGCCGCCAGCATCAATGCCGCGCTGGGCCGCGGCAAACACCTGCTGTTGACTCCGGGCATCTATCCTCTGGAAAGCGCCATCCGGATCACGCGGCCGGACACGGTGGTGCTCGGATTGGGATACCCAACTCTGAGGCCGGAGAACGGCACCGCCGCCCTGGTGATTTCCGATGTCGATGGAGTGAAGGCGGGAGGGATTCTCTTGGAAGCGGGAGCCGCAAACTCCAGCGCGCTGCTGCAGGTCGGGGAGCTCGGCAGTTCAACCTCCCACGCGGCGGACCCCCTGTTTCTGTATGATATCTCCTGCCGCGCGGGGGGCGCGCTGGCCGGAAACGCAACCTGTTTTGTCACCATCAATTGCAACAATGTGGTGGGCGATAATCTCTGGCTTTGGCGCGCCGATCATGGCCGGGGCGTGGGCTGGAAGTTGAACAAAAACAACACGGGTTTGATCGTAAATGGCAATAACGTCACCCTCTACGGCCTTTTCGTCGAACATTGCCAGGAGTATCAGACGGTGTGGAACGGCAACGGCGGACGCGTCTATTTCTACCAATCGGAATTGCCCTACGATCCGCCGAGCCAGGATGCCTGGCGGCACGAAGAGATTAACGGCTTCGCCTCGTACAAAGTGGGCGACACGGTCACCACCCACGAAGCCTGGGGGCTGGGAGTCTATTGTGTGTTCTATGCCGCGCCCGTGGTCGCGGACAACGCCATCGAAACGCCGGTTGCTCCGGGCGTCAAGATGCACCATATAGTGACGATCCGGTTGGCGGGAAGGCCCGGCAGCGGCATCAACCATGTCATCAACGGCGCCGGCGCATCCGTGATCTCGACCAGGAAGGCCATCGTCGACTAAGGGATCGCAAGCGCGCTGAGGGGCTGGAACCGTCAGAATGATCCCACCCGCAACACCAGGATGGAATGAGGCGGAAGCTTAACCGGGCGATCCAGCGAAACACCGCCGGACAAAGGGATGGTGGTCACACTTTCGGGCTGGCCGGGCTGGTTAATCGCAGCGAGGCCTGGCCCATCGATGCGCCAGGCGCTCACTGTGGGTGGGGACGAGACACCGTTCAGGCGGATCGGCAGCACCGCCTCCTGGCCGGCGGAATAATTGATCAACGCGAGGCCGAGACGGCCGGTCTGGTTGTCCCAAGCGGCGACGGCATCCACCGGCAAATTGCCGTCCAGTTGTGCCGGCACCAATCTCCCGCGGAGTTCGGCCCGGTAGAGGGCCAACAAGTGACCGACCGGGTCCATCACTGCGTAGTTCCGGCTGGTCTTGATGGCGGCGATGACGTTGACCGTCTGAGCCCAGTTGGCCATCTGCACGAGGTCGGCGGAGCGCAACAACTCGTTCATGGCGCGGCCCGCCGCGATCATGTCCCCAAGGGTGTAGTAGTGCTCGAATGGGCCGATGCCACCCGCGTCCGGCGCCGGGTTCCAGTCACGCACGATGCCCCATTCATCTATCGCCAGGCGCACGCGTTCGAGTTCGGCGCCGCCCTTGCCGAGGCGGTCGCGGAAATCGGTCACAATGCGGCGCACGCCGGCCGCCACTTCGCCGGAATAGCCCGCAAAGTTTTGTTCGTACGTTTTCGCGTCCTCGGCGCTGAAGGGCACGCGCAGCTTTCGTTCGGTGTAATGATGGCCGCTCAGGAGGTCCATGTTCGCGGCGCAATACGGCAGCATCACGTCGTTCCATCTCCCTGGCGAGCCGACGGCAATGATCTTGATGCGCGGGTTGCGCGCCTTCATGGCGGCGACAAAGGCGTTGTGCCGAAGCGCGTAGCGTTCCACAGACACGTTGCCAAGCTGCCACTCGCCGAACATCTCGTTGCCCACGCCCCACCAGGTGACAGCGTAAGGTTCGGGGTGGCCGTTCCTGGCGCGCTCCGCGCCCCAGCGGGTGTCCGCCGAACCGGTGAAATACTCCACCTCGTCCGCCGCCGCTTCGACGCTGCCAAGGCCGGTGTTCACGGCGACGTAGGGCTCGGCGCCGACTTCGGCGCAGAAAGCCATGAACTCATCCGCGCCAAAATCGTTGTCCTCGACATCATTCCAGGCGCGTTCCCAGCGGGGCGGCCGGCGGTCGCGGTCGCCGATGCCGTCCTTCCAGTTGTAACCGGAAACGAAGTTGCCGCCGGGCCAGCGGTAGAGCGGGGCCTTGAGTTTCTGAATCAGCGCCAGGGTGTCGGCGCGCATGCCCCGCACATTGTCGGCCGGCATGAGCGACAGATTCGCGAGCCAAAGATACGCAGGCTGCGAGAGCAACACGGATAGCGAGGCGGAGTCGGTGGTGGCCCCGGCGCGGAAGCGGAAGGGAATCTTGCGATACTGGCGGCCCACGTCGAGGATGATGCTCTGGCCTTCGTCCGGCCTGTCGCCCCAGGCGAGGCGAATCTCTACCGGCGGGTTGGATGCGCCCACCTGGGCCAGAATCGCGTAGCCGGCGTATTCCTTGCCGGCAATGAGGCCGAGATCATTTTGGCGCAGGCCGCACTTCGCGCCTCTGGCGTCCCGCAACCACAAGGCCAGGCAGCGGTCCCCGCAGTAAGCGCCGGAGGTGTCGGGCAGCGCGTCGAAAACCGCGCCGGCGGGCCGCACGATTTCCCACGGCGACTTATTGGTGAGGTCGAGCAGGAATTTGCGGTCGCGCAATTTTTCAGCCCAGATGCCATCATGAATGCACCGCCCCAGGTGCTCGATGAACTGGCTGTAAATGTAGGGCGAAATGGCCGGGCCAGGCCGGGCGAGGTCCACGGAGAGTTGGGCGTCAGCCGCGGCGGCCGCGACTGGCGAGGAACATAGGCCAGCCAGGCAAGCCAGCAGGAGGCCAAAATTTCTTTTCATGGTGGAAGGTGTTGCTGCGGCGGCCCCGAACATCTCTGCCATCGATCAGACATTCAGGGTCTTGAGGTATGCGACGCTCTGCTGGGTCAGTTCCCAGGTTTGCTCGACAAAGTAGTTCTTGACCCCGCCCACCTTCGCCGCGGTGAAGGTCTTCACCCAATCGATGCTGCCCTGGCCGAGGGCAACTTGCGGGTGCCGGCCACCGCGCCGCCTCGCGGGCGCGCCCTCTGGCGACGGGGCCGGGGTGTTCATGTCCACGTCCTGCAGATGCATCGAGAAGAAGCGACCGGGGTACATGAGGAAGTATTCGGCGGCGATGAAGCCCTCCGTGATGGTCGACATCTGGAATTGGAATTTGACCAGCTTCGGGTCGAGCAGGTCGAATAACAGGTCGTAGGTCCGCTTGCCATCCACCTTCGAGAGTTCAAAGCCCTCGTTGTGCAGGCCCTGCTGCAGGCCGGCCTTCGCGGCCACAGCGGCGATCCGGTTGTATTCCTCGGCCGCCCTTTTCACCTGGTCGAGCGTCGGGTTGCTCCCGCCGTTCCCATCGCCCAGGCTGGCGGTGATCATCTGCGTGATGCCGATTTGTTTCGCCCACTCGATGCTCTTCTCCTGGCTCTTGCGCAGCTCGCCCATGGTGAAGTGAGAACTCTCGGCTTTCAGGCCATGATCGGCCAAAATCCTGGTCACTTCCTTCCCGTCCGTAAGCGACGAGAACTCGGCGCCATAACCGATGGGGGAACAGAGTTCGAGCCGGGTCACGCCTATCGCGGCGATCATCCCGGCGAACGCAGGAAAGTCCTTGAGCCTCGAACGCAGGGGCCAGACCTGGCTGCCGATGGGCAGGCCCAGCGGATTGGCCGCAAGCTTGGCCGCACTGGCAACCAGCAACCCGGCCGCGCCGGAACTAATCGCCGCTCTCTCCATGAATTGCCGTCGGGACATCGTAGTCATAAGCATTATTCCTTTCTTAAATCTGCCAGCCCGGGCGATATTCACGCGTAAGGAGCTTGTTCGCCTCGGGGAGGTTCGTAATTCTCGCGCCGGCGGAATCCCAGAGCAGTCTCCGGCCGCCGAGCCTCAGTGAGATGGAGGCCAGGTTCACCGCATCGCAGATCGGGCCTGCCAGCAGGAAATCGCCGTAGCTGGCAGGGCCGCCTTTGAAGGCCGCGATCCAGGCCTCCCCACGCCCTGCGGAACCGCCGCCCCGCCGCCCGCCGGCGCCGCGCTGACGCGGGGCCGGCTCGGGCAAGTCGTTCGCCGCCCGATAGGAGCGCATTCTCGCTTCGGGAATCAACTGCGGGTTTTCGAGGTGGAAGCCGCCCAGGATTTTTCCCTTGTCGCCGACGAACATCATGCCTTCTTCGGCCAGGTCCTTGTTTTCCGCCATGAGTTCCTCGGGCACGGGCGGTTTAATGCCCCCGTCATACCAAAAGATGTCCAGGCCCTGCCGCTCCCCCTTGGCCGCGAATCTCATGCGAATCGTGCAGGCGGCCGGGAAGGAGTAGTCGTTCTTGATCCGCAGGCAGACCTGGTCCGAGACCGCGCAGACGTGGCTGGGTGTCGATTCGACGCTCACCGGGGACTCGAGGTCGAGGAGCTGAAAAATCGGCCAGAGGCTGTAATGTCCCATGTCGGCGATGGACCCGCCGCCGAACTCATACCAGCCGCGGAAATTCGTGTGCGTGTAGCTGGGGTGATACGGGCGATCCAGCGAGGGGCCGAGCCAGAGGGTCCAGTCGAAACCCGCGGGGACCGGAGGCGTGTCGGTCGGGAGGGTCGGGAACTGGGGCCACATCGGCCGCATGGACCAGTTGTGGATTTCCCGAAGCGTTCCGATGGCGCCGTTCTTGACCATGTCCAGGCCCTGTTTCTGGCCGGCGCCTTCGCTGGCCGGCAGGAAGTGCGTGGCGATCTTCTTGGCGCGGGCAGTCTCGATGACGGCCCTGGCCTCGAGCAGACGATTGGCCAGAGGTTTATGCACGATCACGTTCATTCCCTTTTTCAGGGCCGCGAGGGCTATGGTCGCGTGCGTGTGATCCGGCGTCATCACTTTTACCGCGCTCACATCCTTCTCCTTTTCCAGCAACTCGCGGAAGTCCGCGTAAGTGGCGCATCCCTTGAATTGCTCCTGGCCCCGCTGCTTCGCGTAGTAGGTTTCCACGATCTCCTTGCCGACATCGCGGCCGCCGGGGGCGTGGTTGAAGCCTTCTCTCCAGGCCGGGTTCTGGATGAGCCGCCTGATTTCGTTCCGGATCTCGTTTTTGCTCCATTCCAGGTAATTGACCCCGTCCTTCTCGACGTCGCATACGGCAACGATTTGGACCTCCGGCCTGGCGAGGATGCCGCCGATTTCCCGGATTGCCTGGGTCCCGAAGCCGATGCAAGCCAGGGTAATCTTCTCGCTGGGCGCGACAAATCCCGGCCCGCCCAGCACGTGTCGCGGCACGATGGCGAAGGCGCCGGCCGCCGCGCCGCCGGTCAGCATGAACTGGCGCCGCGAAAGGCCGTGCGCGTGAGATGGGTTGCTGGTTGCGTCCGGGTTCCTCGGCGGTGAGTCTTTGCCTTTCATAAAAAGCTCGAGTATTGAGTTTTAGCGCTCGCGCGGAGTATGACGCGTCAGGATGGCAGTCGTCAACACTCAGTTTGAGTGCGGCCGCCCCGGGCAGGGCTGCACGAGTCAAGCTCGCTGTAGAGTCGTTATTGTCCCGAATGCGCCGGGCGCGTACGGGTTGCAGGGCAGAATTGCGCCAGGGCGAGAGGGCAAAAACTGGAATGGTGCAGAAATGGTGCAGAAACGGGGGGCGACGCGGAGCGGAAAGCAGAGAGCTGAAAGCGGAAAGCAGAAAGCAGAAATGGTGCAGAAGCGCGCGGCAGTCCACGGTCGACGGTCCACCGTCCACAGTCCAGGGCCGTCGAGTCCGAGGTCCGAAGGCCGAAGGAAATCCCAAGCTGGCGCAGCCAGAACCAAAGCGCAAGACAAGGAACCGCGGAATTCCCCGCACTCCACCCACACTGCGCTCGTATATGGCGAAAACATTAACTAAATCTCAGATCACAGTGTCTCTGGCTGAAACCGTCGGACTCACCAAAAAGCAAGCCACCGAGGCCTTGGGAGCTCTGGTGGCCCTGGCGTACAAGAACGCGAAGAACAAGTTCACCATCCCGGGCCTGGGCAAACTGGTGCTGGTGAATCGCAAGGCGCGGATGGGTCGAAATCCAGCTACGGGAGAGTCCATCAAGATCCCGGCCAAGCGCGTCGTGAGGTTCCGCATTGCCAAGGCAGCCAAGGACGCGATTCTGGGTGCCAAGTAACGCGAAGTCTTATGCACATTACAACCTTGACACCACAACAACTCCGAAACGCGGCCGACCTCAAGGAGCAGATTGACACGCTGGAGGATCAACTGAACGAACTCCTGGGCGGTGAAGTCTCTCCTGCTGCCCAGACTGCCATTGAAGCAGATCAGCCACTTCAAGCGCCGTCGAATGGGCGGAAGAAGAGGAAGAAGGTCAGTGCCGAGGGGCGTGCAAACATCGCTGCTGCTGCCAGGGCGAGATGGGCTGCCAGGAGGATGGGCAAAAACACGGCTGCAGAACCAGAGCAGCCCGTGGAAAAGGCGAGCAGCGGGAGGAGTGTTGCCCACAGGAAGGCACTCTCAGAGGCGATGAAGAGGCGATGGGCAAAGGCGCGGAGGGCGGGCAAGTCGAGGCTGTAGAGTTCTCGATTTTGACAGGGCGCGATGCTCTTGAGGTGGGGGTTGAGCCTTTTTGGTTTGGTGGGGTGGAGAGGACGCCTTTCCTGCGCGGCAGGGACAAGGGTGACTAGCCAGAACGTCGGAGCCATCCTGGTCGTTTCCAGGGAATGGGGCGTTTAGGGCAGGCGGTCACGGGCGTCGGACTTGGGGCGCGATGTGTTCAGCCTGGTCCGCCGCCTTAACAGCGCGGTGAGGCAGCCGGCAATGGTCAGCAGACCGATGATGCCGATGACGATGCCTGGTAAAGCCGACATGGCTCCGTGGTGTCCTCCGTGGTGTCCGACCGAACCCTTGAGGACCATCATCATTATCTTCAGATACCAGAGGCCGACCACGATGCCCAGCAGCAACAACCAGCGGGGTGACCCCGGCCCCCAAATACCGATGGACCAGCCGACCAGGTAAGGCAGAATCAGCACTCCCCACCACATGGAGCGTCCAGAATTGCCTCCAATGCCTCCGACCCAGCTCAGCCCCCACAACGCCCCCACCCCAATCGCGATCAGAATGAAAACCAACACTCTGAAGGCGATCAATCGGCGTTCGTTTTGACCGAGGAAGGTGCCGAGCGCAACCAAACCGCCGCCGGGAAGGATGACCACCGATCCCTCCATCGGGTCAAGAGCGCCGACCAGCATGGCGATACTGCCGACAAGGATTAGAATGCGTGACCAAATACTGCGTGTGTTCATACCGGAGTTGCACTCCTTCGCTTGAGGCCGCGTGTTGTGGGGCTTGTTCTCGTGCCTTCACTTTACGCGTCCGCCGGCTGAGGGTGTTAATCGAAAAAAATGACTGGCTCATTGCTGCAATCGATGCAGATGTTCCCTGACGCGCCGCCGTGTGGCGACATCATAATCTCGGGCGCTTGGGTTGCGTCGCCGGGCATCTGTGCGTAAACCGGCCCTCCAAGCAGGTCAATTCCGCCCACCAACCCCGCGCACCCGCCCCTCAGTGACGCCCATCGCCGCCAGCATCGCACGGGCCAGTTCCCTCTCCTCCGCACTGGGCCGCTTGGGCGGGAGCAGTTGAGCGAACCTGCCCTGGAAATTGTCGAACTGCGGGCCAACGCAGCTCCCGCTGGCCCAAGACCCGCAGGAACCCGGCAAAATATGCCGATTGACCTCCCAGCCGCCCCTTGGGACACTGCCGCCATGCTGAAGCTTGGCGAACGCAAGCCGAATGCCTGGGGCCTTTTTGACATGGCCGGGAACGTCTGGGAATGGTGCAACGATTTCTACGCTCCCAAACACTACCGCGACAGCCCCACGGAGAATCCGCGCGGTCCCAAGCAGGGCGAAAAGCGGGTCTTGCGGGGAGGGGCGTGGTCGAGCGGCGAATGGCACCTCCTGGGTTCGGAATTGCGACGAGGCCGGCCAGTCCGACGTCTGCCTGACCATGGATTCCAACGGCTTCCGCTGTGTCCGCCGCCAGTGACCGCGGGCGTTGCATGGAGTCACCTTTATCCAATGAACACCGCCGCGCGGTTCCGGAATAGTCGTGGTAGGTCCTGGTGGAGGATGTTGCGAATTCTGGCTGCAACCGTGCTAGTACAGCGCAAACAAAACTCCTTACAGAAGGAAACGAAGGAAACAAAGAACCGAGGACAGATTCCACTTCGTTACCCTCCTTGCCTTCTTTTCAAAAACTTGGCTTCCTTAGTGCTAGGGTTGCTCCTGGTCCTGGCTGCGCCCGCTCCGCAAGCTGCCGCCGCCGGACGGGTCGAGCTTGACCTTAGCGGAACCTGGCAATACCAGAACGTCAGCCAGCTTACCTTTCCCCCTTCGAACAGATGGCAGATCATTACTGTCCCAGGCTTCCTTTCAGGCTGGCAATATGACCATGCCTGGTATCGGAACGTGTTCAGCCTGCCTTCCTCATTTGCGGGGACTCGGATCAAGCTGCGGTTTGGGGGAGCCAAGTTCAATTCCCAGGTCTGGCTCAATGGCACGGCCGTCGGCAGCTATCTGAACGGTTACGAACCATTTGAGTTTGACATCACGGGCGCGGCGCAGCCCGGTGCGACCAACGAGCTAATCGTGGGGGTGACCGACTGGACGGCGACGTTCTCCTCGCCGGTAGATTTCAGTAGTTTGCCGGCCAATGAGGACCCGCGCAACTACGTCCAGAACGTCATCCTGGCTCCCATCGGCGGGTATTACTATCTGTATGGCCTCTGGCAACCTGTGAAGGTGGTGAGCGAACCGGCGGTGGCCATTGAGAACGTCCTGGTCATGCCTTCGGTGCGTTCCCAACAATTGACGGTGAGAATGAGCCTGCGCAATGACGGTGATGCTTCGCAGTCGGTGACCCTCACCAACGTGGTTTTGGACGGGGGTAGGGTCGCGTTGTCGATGCCGATCCAGCAAGTGTCTGTGCCGCCGGGCGGCGTGTCCCTGGATATTGCCGCATCCTGGACCAACGCCCACTGGTGGTCGCACCTGGATCCTTACCTCTACACGCTGGAGACGACGCTGGCCGCGGGCGCAACTCAGGACCAGGTCCAGACCCGGTTTGGTTTCCGGGAGTTCTGGACCACCAATGGTGGCTTTTTCCTGAACGGCATCCCCATCAACCTGCGGGCCACCGCTACCTGGCCGCCCGCCGATTTGCAAACGAGCAACTCCGTCGCCGAAACGCTGCTCCAGGTCAAGGCCGCCAACGCCGTGGCCATGAGGTTGCACACCCAACCCTGGGACGAGTCCTGGTATGATATCGCCGACCAGATCGGCCTGCTCATCGTCGAGGAATGTGCCATCTGGTGCGACCCTTATGCCTATCGGCTGAGCGACCCGACGTTTTGGACCAATTACTCCCAGCACATCTGCGCGGCGGTCAAACGGGATTGGAACCACCCCTCGATCGTCCTTTGGAGTCTCGAAAACGAGATCCTGTCCTGCGGGGGCGACCAGGTCTTTGCCGCGACGGGTACGCAATTGGCTGCCATGGGGCGTCTCCTTAAGGGGCTCGATCCGACGCGGCCCATTACCTACGAATCGGATTTGGATCCGGGGGGCGAGACCGAGGTTCTGGGCCTGCACTATCCGCACGAATTCCCCGACTACCAATGCTGGCCGAACTCGGCCTGGTGGATGGACCAACCGATTGCGCGCAGTTGGATGCCGGGCGGCCAATGGACCTGGGATCACACCAAACCTCTTTACATCGGCGAGTTTCTCTTCATGCCTGCCACGACCGCCGGCGGCTTCACGATCCTCTTCGGCGACGATGCCTATGTGGATCCGGCGGGGAGCCGCGACCCGGCCAAAGGCCTGATCTGGCGGATGCAGATCGAAGCCTTCCGCGCCTATGGCGTCAACGGCATCAGCCCCTATACCATGTTCGAAGACCCCGCCTTTGAGTGGGGGGTATATAATCTCAACCCCGCCAGCAACTATCTCTACCAGGTCCAGGCGGCCGCCTATCAGTTGAACTATGCCTTTGTCGAGGAGTACAACCCGCGTTTCTTCGCGGGCGACACCGTCACGCGGACGGCGCACCTGTTCAATGACGCCCCGGTCACTAACAGTCTCACGTTGAGCTGGAGTGCCGGAGGAGCCTGGCAGTCCAAGGCGGTGACCTTGCCGCCGGCGGGCCAGTGGTCCGGCGTTATCTCCTTCCCGGTGCCGGCGGCGGCCGGACCGTTCGACCT
>Ga0187868_1002894_pt1 | contig 10969 bp, 8 predicted proteins | sample June2016WEW_13_4_FD_133014 | JGI IMG/M metagenome (GOLD analysis project Ga0187868, IMG submission 133014) | Peatland microbial communities from SPRUCE experiment site at the Marcell Experimental Forest, Minnesota, USA - June2016WEW_13_40 | ecosystem: Environmental > Terrestrial > Soil > Wetlands... | reverse complement strand
TAAGAACAAGTCGCTGATATGCCTGCCGATGAAGACCAAAGGCGTCGAGATCGCCCGCAAGCTCGACAAGCTCGGCATGCGCTCCTCCGACACCGCCCAGATCTTCTTCGACAATGTGCGGGTACCGCAGCGCTTTTTGATCGGCGAAGAGGGCAAAGGCTTCGTCTATCAGATGCTGCAGTTCCAGGAAGAGCGACTGTGGGCCGCCGCCGCCAATCTGAAATCGATGGAGCGGCTGATCCAGCAGACCATCGACTACACCCGCAACCGCAAGGCCTTCGGCAAGTCGATCCTCGACAATCAGGTGGTGCATTTCCGGCTCGCCGAGCTTGCGACCGAGGTCGAGTTGTTGCGCGCGCTCACCTATCGCGCCTGCGAACTGTACCTTGCCGGCACCGATGTCACGCGGCTGGCTTCGATGGCCAAGCTCAAAGGCGGCCGGCTGCGCCGCGAGCTGTCGGATGCCTGCCTGCAATATTGGGGCGGCATGGGCTTCATGAACGAGACGCCAGTGAGCCGGGCGTATCGCGATGGACGCCTGGGCTCGATCGGCGGCGGCGCCGACGAAATCATGCTGACCATCATCTGCAAGCTGATGGGAACGCTGCCCGGGACCTCCAATGCGCCGGAGCAAAGGGCCGATCATGGCTGAGCTGCCGCGGGAGACCGCGCATATCAGGCTCGATCTGCGCGGCGCGGTGCTGCACCTGTGGCTTGATCGGCCCGAACTGCGCAACGCCCTCAGCCCGCAAATGGTGCGAGAGATCCTGGCGACATTTGCCGCGATTGCCGACGATCGATCGGTGCGCGTCGTCGTGCTGCGTGGGGCAGGGGGGACATTCTGCGCCGGCGGTGACATCAAGAGCATGTCGGCCGCGCACGAGGCGCCGCCGGCGGGCGCAACCGACGAGCTGAAGGAAAACAACAGGCGCTTCGGCGCCATGCTGGACACGGTGAATGCGGCGCCGCAGGCGGTGATCGCCGCGGTCGAGGGCTACGCCATGGGCGGCGGTTTCGGCTTGGCCTGCGTCGCCGACATCACCATCGCGACGGCCGACGCCAAGTTCGGCATGACGGAAGTAACGATCGGCGTGGTGCCCGCGGCGATCTCGCCGTTCGTGGTCAAGCGCATCGGGCTCACGGCCGCGCGGCGCTTGGCGGTCTCCGGGGCGCGCCTCGACGGCACCGAGGCGGCCGCGATCGGTATCGCGCATCGCACGGTCGCCGACGCCGCCGCGCTCGATGCGGCCGTCAGCGACAGCTGTAATCAAGTTCTCAAATGCGCTCCCGGCGCGGTCGCCGCGACCAAACGGCTGATGCTGCGCGCCGCCGGTCCGAGCCCGATGTCGGAGCTGCTCGACGACGCAGCCGAGAGCTTTGCCGCCGCGGTACGCGGCCCGGAAGGCCGTGAGGGCACCCGATCGTTCGTCGAGAAACGCAAACCGTCCTGGGTGACGCAGGTGGGTGAGGGATGATCTCTTTCCGAGCGCACTTTCGCTCGGCCAGCGCCTTAAAAACATGATCACATTCAGCAAAATCCTGATCGCCAATCGCGGCGAGATCGCCTGCCGCATCATCCGTACGGCGAAGGCTCTCGGCTATCGCACGGTCGCGGTCTACAGCGATGCGGATGCCGACGCCTTGCATAGGCGGCAGGCCGATGAGGCTGTCCGCATCGGGCCGCCGCCCGTGCAGGACAGTTATCTGAATGTCGATGCGCTGCTTGCTGCTGTAAAGCTTGCGGGGGCCGACGCCGTGCATCCCGGCTACGGTTTTCTCTCGGAGAATGCCGCGTTCGCGGAGGCGTGCGCCCGGGCGGGTCTTGTCTTCGTCGGTCCGCCGGCGGCGGCCATTGCCGCGATGGGCAACAAGGCGCGGGCCAAGGCGTTGATGCAGGCTGCCGGCGTTCCCTGCGTACCGGGTTATCAGGGGCCGGATCAGTCCGACGAGAGATTCATAAAGGAAGGCCAGCGCATCGGCTTTCCGCTGATGGTCAAGGCCGCGGCCGGCGGCGGCGGGCGCGGCATGCGCCTCGTGGCCTCCGCCGACGATCTCGCCAACGCGCTGGCGCGGGCGCGTTCCGAGGCGGCGGGCGCATTTGGGTCGGACGAGTTGATCCTTGAGCATGCAGTGCCCGACGCGCGACACATCGAAATCCAGGTTTTTGCCGACCAGCACGGCAACGTCATCCATCTCGGCGAACGCGATTGCTCGATTCAGCGCCGCCACCAGAAGGTCATCGAGGAGACACCCTCGCCGGCGGTCTCGACCGAGCTGCGGTCGAATATGGGCGACGCCGCGGTCGCCGCGGCCCGCGCCATCGGTTATGTGAGTGCCGGCACCGTCGAGTTTCTGCTCGACCAGTCGGGAAAATTCTACTTTCTCGAAATGAATACCCGACTTCAGGTCGAGCATCCGGTGACCGAGGCGGTCACGGGAGTGGATCTGGTCGCCTGGCAGCTTCAAGTGGCGGCCGGCGAGAGGCTGCCGCTCGATCAGCACGAAGTACGGTTCAGTGGCCACGCTATCGAGGCGCGGCTTTATGCCGAAGATCCGCACAAAAACTTTTTGCCGCAAACCGGAACCCTGGTCGATTGGCGGCCGGCGTCGGGCGCGGGCGTGCGCATCGACCACGCGCTGGCGCCGGGCCAGAGCGTGAGCCCGTTCTACGATCCGATGCTGGCGAAGGTGATCGCCCATGGTGCGACGCGCGAAGAAGCGTGCCGCCGGTTGCTCATTGCGCTCGAGGACACGGTGGCGCTCGGGCTGACCACCAACCGTAGCTTCCTCATCGCGATGCTCCGGCACCCCGCCTTCGCCGCCGGGGAAGCGACGACCACGTTCATTCAACGGTATTTTCCGGCGGGGAGCGACGCCATGCGGCGTCCGCAGGCTGATCTCCGGACGCTGGCGATCGCGGCGGTGCTGCTGTTCGAGGACCGAAAGCGCAGCGCCGCCAGCGCGTCGCGCGCAACCATGAATTGGTCTTCGACGGGCATTGCAGTCTGGCCTTTACGATTGACACTGAGCGACGTGCATCATTCGGCCAGCATCATGGCTGTCAGACCGGATGGATATTCGGTTCTGCTGGGCAAGGAAGAGGTCGAGGTTGCGATCGTCGAACGCTGCGAACGCTCGCTTCGCTTCACCGCCTTCGGTCTGCAGCAGACCACGCGCTTCGCTCTTCAGGACGGCGTGTTGCATCTCGATCTCAACGGAACCACCGTCGCCGTGCGCGAGACCGCTCTCGAGGCGGCCGGCTCTGGACGTCGCGACGGTTCCTCCCGCCTCGTCGCGCCGATGAATGGCGCGATCGTAGGGGTGCTCGCCCGAGCAGGCGATCGCGTCATCAGAGGACAGCGCGTCGTCGTGCTCGAAGCGATGAAGATGCAGCACGAGATCAGCGCGGAGCGCGACGGCACCATCGAGAAGATCCTGGTCAACCCGGGCGAGCAGGTCGCCGCCCGGCAGCTTCTCGCCGTGCTCGTGCCCGAGAGCGTTGCGGGCAAGGATGAGATGGAGGAATCCGCATGAGCGATAAGGTCGTGATCACCTGCGCGCTCACCGGCGTGCTGACCAATCCGAAGCAGCATCCGGTACCGGTCACGCCCGAAGAGATGGCGCGCGAGGCGAAAGCCGCATTCGACGCCGGCGCCGCGGTCATGCACGCGCATTTCCGCCAGCAAGCGCCCGGCGAGGGGCACCTGCCGTCCTGGCAGCCCGAGCTGGCCGTCACCATCATGCAGGCGATCCGCGACGCCTGCCCGGGCGTGATTCTCAACGAGTCGACGGGCACGATCGGGTCGAATATTTCCGGCCCGCTCGCTTGCTTGCGCGCCGTCAAGCCTGAGATCGCCGCCTGCAATGCCGGCTCGCTGAACTACCTGAAAGTGCGTTCCGATGGGTCGTGGGCCTGGCCGCCGCACGTCTTCGATAATCCGGTCGACAAAGTAAAAGCCTATCTCGACGTGATGGCCGAGACCGGCACCCAGCCCGAATTCGAATGTTTCGACGTCGGCATCGTGCGCTGTGTCGGCATGTATGCGAAGAACGGCATGTACAAGGGCCGGCCGAAATACAATTTCGTCATGGGCGTGGAGTCCGGCATGCCGGCCGATCCGGATTTGCTTCCGATCCTGAAGAAGCTCACCCTCGCCGGCGCGCCTTGGCAGGTTACCGCCATCGGCCGCGCGGAAATCTGGCCATTGCACCGGCGCGCTGCCGAGCTCGGTGGCCATTTACGGACAGGCCTCGAAGACACGTTCTATTTGCCCGACGGCAGCAAAGTCGGCTCGAACGGAACGCTGGTGCAGATGCTGGCGCGCTATGCGCGCGAGGCCGGCCGCGCCATCGCAAGCCCCGGAGAAACTCGCGAGCTGATGGGGCTTGCAGGAGCCTAGTGAACCTGCCGCTCCTGGCCGACCCAGAATGGCTTGCGCAGCTCGCGCTTGAGAATCTTGCCGGTCGGATTTCGAGGCAGGGCGTCGATAAAATCGATCGACCGCGGCACCTTGTAGGCGGCGATACGCTCGCGCGCGAAGCCGATCAATTCATCGGGCGTGACCTCGACGCCCGGTTTTCTGACCACGAACGCCTTCACGGCCTCGCCCCATTGGTCGTCCGGCACACCGATCACCGCCACGTCCGCGACCGCGGGGTGGCCGAACAGCGCGCTTTCGACTTCGGCCGGATAGATGTTCTCACCACCCGAGATAATCATGTCCTTCACGCGATCGTAAATGTAGAGGTAGCCATCCTGATCGAGGTAGCCGGCGTCGCCGGTATGGAACCAGCCGCCGCGCATCGCCCGGCTCGTTGCCTCGGGTTGGTTCCAGTACCCGAGCATGATCTGCGGCGACCGGCAGGCGATCTCGCCGACCTCACCGGTCGCGACGTCGTTACCCGCGGCGTCGACGACGCGAAGCTCGACCCCGGTCATCGCCTTGCCGCACGACTTGAGCCGCGCCCCGGCGTGCTCGCCATGGTCCTCGGGCGGCAAGTAGGTGATGGCGCCGGTGGTTTCGGTCAGGCCATAGACTTGCGCCAGGTCGCAGCCGAACGCCTTGAGCGCGTTGCGCACGAGATCGACCGGCGCCGGCGACGCCCCGTAGACGATCAGCTCAAGCGACGAGAAATCCGTCGTCCGGCATTGTGGCGTCTGCAGCAGGAACAGCAAAAGCGCCGGCACCAAGAAGGCCTTGGTGATGCGATATTCCGGGATCAATCGCAGAATGGCGGCCGGGTCGGGGTCGCGCATCAGCACGGTTTCGATGCCGCGATAGAAACCAACCAAGCCCCAACCGCTGCCGCCGATGTGGAACAGCGGCATACAGACTAGATTGACGTCGTTGTCATGCCAGTTGCCGAACTGGCGCAGCGCGCCCGGCAGCAAGGTCAGCAGATTGGCGTGGCTGAGCTGCGCGCCTTTCGGGTAGCCGGTCGTGCCGCTGGTATACATCTGAATGGCGCAATGGTCCGTCGCGATCGTCACTGCGGGATCGCTCGCCGACTGAGCTGCTACCCAGCTGGCGTAATCGGGCCAGGAAACGGGGCCGCCATCGAGCGCGATGATCCGGCGAACCGACTTTAATTCGTCCGCCACCTTCTCGACGACCGGGTAAAAATCGGCGCTGACGAACAGCAGCTCGACGCAGGCGTCCTCCACCACGTAGGCCACCTCGGGCGGCGCCAGGCGGAAATTGACCGGCACCAGGACCAGATCGGCCTTGGCGGCGCCGAACCAGAGCTCGAAGAAAGCCGGCGCGTTTTTCGACAGAATTGCCACGCGCGTCTGCGGCCGGAGGCCCTCGGCGAGCAATCCGTTTGCGACTTGATTGGTGCGCCGATCGAGTTCGCCGTAGCTGAGGTGCCGTCCCTCATAATGCATCGCCACCCGATGCGGGCGGCTCCGGGCATGATGGCGCGGGATATCACCGAGCGTGGAAAGATCCGCGGCGCTATCGACCTGGAGCATGACGTTTCCTCCCTGAAAGCGGGCTTTTGCGTCGGTGGCTGTGCCGCCGCCCGCGTTTGTCATTTTATTGTCAATGGTAGGCAGTTTCCGAACTGACTGGAAGCCCGCATGCGGCGTGCTATAGTGCCGCCATGCGTTCTGTTGGTGCAATGCTTATGCAACCAATGACGCTGAACTAAAGCCCAACAGTACGTATTTTGGAGAAAACGCATGAAACGCTTGCTTGGCCTGACGGCCGTCGCCTGCATTCTAAGTTGTGGAACGGCCTGGGCCCAGGTCTCGGACGGCGTCGTCAAGCTCGGCGTGCTCAACGACATGTCGAGCCTCTACGCCGACGTCTCCGGCAAGGGCGGTGTGGTCGCCGCCCAGATGGCGGCCGAGGACTCCGGCGGCAAGGTGCTGGGCGCACCGATCGAGATCATCGGCGGCGACCATCAGAATAAGCCCGATGTTGGCGCCGGCCTCGCGCGCCAATGGATCGATACCGACCATGTCGACGCCATCGTCGATGTACCGACGTCGTCCGTGGCGTTGGCAATCCAGGAAGTCACGCGCGAGAAGAAGCGGATTTTCCTGATGTCGGGGCCGGCATCTTCGGACCTGACTGGCAAGGCCTGCTCGCCCTACGGGATTCACTGGACTTACGACACCTACGCGCTCGCCCACGGCACCGGCGGCGCTTTGGTGAAGCAAGGCGGTGACTCTTGGTTTTTCATCACCGCCGATTACGCCTTCGGCCATGCGTTGGAGCGTGATACCGGCGATGCCGTCAAGGCGGCAGGCGGCAAGGTGCTTGGTGCGGTCAACGCTCCGCTCAACACCCAGGATTTCTCTTCGTTCCTACTCCAGGCTCAAGCCTCCAAGGCGAAAGTCATCGGGCTTGCCAACGCCGGCGGCGACACCATCAATTCGATCAAACAAGCCTCCGAATTCGGCATTGTGGCCGGCGGCCAGAAGCTGGCAGGACTGTTGGTATTCTTGAGCGATATCCACTCGCTAGGTTTGAAGACCGCGCAAGGTCTGACCATCACCTCGGCCTGGTATTGGGACAAGGACGATGCGTCCCGAACATTCGCCAAGCGATTCATGGCGAGAAATCCCACCGGCTTGCCGCCGACCTACATCCAGGCCGGCATCTACACCGAAGTGGCCTTCTACCTCAAAGCGATCCAGGCCGCTGGCACCGACGATGCCGACAAGGTCGTCGCGCAGATGCGCAAGATGAAAATCAACGACTTCATGACCAAGGACGGCTGGATCCGCGAAGACGGCCGGGTGATGCGCGACATGTATCTCGAAGAGGTTAAGTCACCCGCCGAATCGAAGTACCCCTTCGATTACTTAAAGATCCTGGCGACCATTCCGGCCGATCAGGCATTCCGGCCGCTCAAAGACGGAAATTGTCCGCTGGTGCACGGCTGACGCTTTTGTGACGAGGCCTCGAGGCGTTGTGCACGCCTCGAGGTCCGGTCCGCCGGCATACAAGTTGTTTTTTCTCAACCGGCGTAACGCGGCGGTCATATGAATGTCTATGATCTGAACGAGCGGGTCGCGGTCGTCACCGGAGGGGCTCAAGGTATCGGTCTTGCGGTGGCCAATCGTATTCTGGCCTCCGGTGGCCGCGTCGCGATTTGGCATCGCGACCGCGCACTCCTTGATGAGACGGTGAAGCGTATTGCCAAAGGCGACCGCGTGCAGGGACTTGCGATAATTGCCTGACATTCGACCGCGCTCTGCTCCGCTTGTAGTGAATCCTTTCGCCGCGGTTCGGACCCACTGCCAAGGTTCCGCCTCGAACCAGGCGGTGTTGGAATGCACGGAGAAGAATATGCGCATTATCTGCATCGGCGGCGGCCCGGCGGGGCTTTATTTCGGGCTCCTGATGAAGAAGGAGAACCCGGCGCACCAGGTGACTGTGATCGAACGCAACCGTCCGTACGACACGTTCGGCTGGGGGGTCGTGTTCTCCGACGCCACCATGGAGAACATGCGCGCCTGGGACCCGCCGACCGCGCAATCAATTGAAAGCGCCTTCAATCACTGGGACGACATCGAGGTCCTGATCAAAGGCCGGCGCATGCGCACCACCGGCCACGGCTTCGTCGGCATTGGCCGCAAGAGGCTCCTCAATATCCTGCAGGCGCGCTGCGAGGAGCTCGGCGTCGAGCTGGTCTTCGATCGCGAGGTCGATTCCGACCTCGAGTTCCCGGATGCCGATCTCGTCATCGCCTCGGATGGTATCAATTCCAAAATTCGCAACCGCTATCGGAGCGTATTCAAACCCGATCTGGTAGTGCGGCCGAACCGTTTTATCTGGCTCGGCACCAACAAGCGCTACGATGCTTTTACCTTCGACTTCCGCCGCACTGAGCACGGCTGGTTCCAGGCGCACATTTACAAATTCGACGAAGACACTTCCACCTTCATCGTCGAGACGACGGAAGAAATCTTCAAGGCGCACGGTCTCGACGAGGCCGACGAAGCGCGCTCGACAGCGTTTTGCGAGGAACTGTTCAGCGAAGCGCTGGACGGCGCGAAGCTGATGAGCAACGCCCGGCACCTGCGCGGCTCCGCCTGGCTGAATTTCAACCGGCTGATCTGCGGCACCTGGAGTCATTTCAACGGCCGCAGCCACGTCGTGCTGATGGGGGACGCGGCGCACACCGCGCATTTTGCCATCGGGTCCGGCACCAAGCTCGCGCTTGAGGACGCCATCGAGCTGACCCGGCAATTTCGCAGCCTCGGCGCCACGCCGGACAAGATTCCCGAAGTGCTCGCCGCCTACGAGCGGGTGCGCGCCGTCGACGTGGCCCGCATCCAGAACGCCGCGCGCAACGCCATGGAATGGTTCGAGGTGGTCGGCAGCCGCTACGCCGACACGCTCGAGCCGGAGCAGTTCATGTACTCGCTGCTGACGCGTTCGCAGCGCATCAGTCACGAGAATCTGCGGCTTCGCGACAAGGCCTGGCTGGAAGGCTACGAACGCTGGTTCGCGGCGCGCTGCGGTGTCAACGTGCTGTCAAACAGCCCGACGGTGCCGCCGATGTTCACGCCTTACACGATCCGCGGCGTCACCTTGCCGAACCGTATCGTCGTCTCGCCGATGGCGATGTATTCGGCCGTCGACGGCATGCCGAACGATTTCCATCTGGTGCATCTGGGCAGCCGCGCGCTGGGCGGCGCCGGGCTCGTCTTCGGCGAGATGACCTGCGTGTCGCCGGACGCACGCATCACGCCGGGGTGTCTCGGGCTCTGGAACGACGAACAGGCGGAAGCCTGGAAACGCCTGGTCGATTTCATTCACACCACCCCGGCCAAGGCCGGACTTCAGCTCGGCCATTCCGGCCGCAAGGGCTCGACCCGGGTGCCGTGGGAAGGCGTCGATCAGCCGCTGGAGCATGGCAATTGGCCGGTCATGTCGGCCTCGCCGGTGACCTATGTGACGAACGGCGCCGTCCCGCGCGAGATGACGCGCGACGACATGCAGCGGGTGAAGGCGGATTTCTGCGCCGCCGCGAGCCGCGGCACCAAGGCCGGCTTCGATGTTCTCGAACTGCATTGCGCGCACGGCTATCTGCTCTCGAGCTTTCTCTCGCCGCTGACCAATCGTCGCACCGATGAATTTGGCGGCTCGCCGGAGAACCGCGCGCGCTACCCGCTCGAAGTCTTTCGCGCGATCCGGGCGATCTGGCCGGCGGATCGGCCGATGTCGGTGCGGTTATCGTGTCACGACTGGACGGAAGGCGGCAACACGCCGGAGGACGCGGCGCTGTTCGCGCGGCTGTTCAAGGCCGCCGGCGCCGACATGATCGATTGCTCGTCCGGGCAAGTCTGGCATGACGACCAGCCGGTTTACGGCCGACTTTATCAGACGCCGTTTGCCGACAAGATTCGCAACGAGGTCGGCATCGCCACCATCGCCGTCGGCGCGATTTCGGAAGCCGACCATGCCAATTCGATCATCGGCGCCGGTCGCGCCGATTTGTGCGCCATTGCCAGGCCGCACCTGGCCGATCCCGCCTGGACCCTGCACGAAGCCGCCAAAATCGGCGTCAAGTCGGTGCCCTGGCCGAAGCAATATCTGTCCGGCAAGACTCAGTACGAAACCAACCTCGCACGCGCGGCTGCCGGTCCGCCGCCAGCCTGAGCGGGAGGCGCGACGATCGTGACCAACAGTTCGCTCCACAATCAGCACGTCCTCGTCACCGGCGCCGGAACCGGCATCGGCGCGGCGATTGCGCTTGCCTGCGGCGGAGCCGGCGCCCGCGTCAGCCTGGTCGGCCGCCGCCGCGATCCGCTGGTCGCGGTGCAAGCGTCCTTGGGGCCGACCCGCGCCCATGTGGTGGCCGATTTCGATGTCACCGACGAGAAGAAAGTCCACGCCGGCGTCGCTGCCGCACGAAACGCCTTTGGCCCGGTCGATGTCCTGGTCAACAATGCCGGCGAGGCGCCGAGCGCGCCGTTGACCAAAATCGATTTGACGACATGGCAGCACGTGCTCGCGGTGAATCTCACCGGTACATTCCTGGTAACAAGGGAGGTCGTATCCGACATGATCGTCAAGCGGGCCGGGCGGGTGATCAACATCGCCTCGACGGCCGGGCTTGTGGGCTATGCCTATGTGTCGGCCTACGTGGCCGCAAAGCACGGCGTCATCGGGCTGACCCGCAGCTTGGCGCTCGAATTCGCCCGTGCCGGCATCACGGTCAATGCGGTCTGTCCGGGATATACCGACACGGACCTGTTCGAGCGCGCCGTCGACAACATCGTGGCCAAGACCAAGCGCAGCCGCGACGATGCGCGCGCCACACTCGCCGCGTCGAACCCGCAGGGCCGTCTGGTGACGCCGGAGGAGGTGGCGAGAACAGTGCTGTGGCTCGCGTCCGCCGACGCGGCTTCCATCACCGGCCAGGCCATTGTGATTGCCGGCGGCGAAGTCATGGCCGGCTAGTGCTAGGATGATGCAGCCATGATCCGCTCGGCACACATCGATAC
>Ga0187868_1002891_pt1 | contig 10971 bp, 8 predicted proteins | sample June2016WEW_13_4_FD_133014 | JGI IMG/M metagenome (GOLD analysis project Ga0187868, IMG submission 133014) | Peatland microbial communities from SPRUCE experiment site at the Marcell Experimental Forest, Minnesota, USA - June2016WEW_13_40 | ecosystem: Environmental > Terrestrial > Soil > Wetlands... | reverse complement strand
GTCAGTACCTTCGTCGCGACCACCGTGGCAATGGCGTTGGCGGCGTCGTGAAAACCGTTAGTGTAGGTGAACACCAGCACCATCGCCAACGCGAGGAGAAGAAAAATCAAATCCGCCATCGCGTCAGGTGTTTTTCAAAACAATTTGGGAAATAACGTTCCCCGCGTCCCGGCAACGGTCCACCACTTTCTCCAGAAGCTCGTAAAGGTCTTTCAGCATAATGACCTTCAGCAGGTCGTGCTTGCGGCTGTAGAGTTCTGTCTTCAGTAAACCCAGAATCAACTCGTCCGCTTCGCCTTCGATGCGCTGAAGATTGGCGTTCAGCTCCGAGATCTTCTCCATGTTGAATCCGCGTCGAAGCTCCTTCAACATCTGCACGGTGATGTCTGTGGCTTGTTCCAGGAGCTTCACATTTCTCGAAAAATCAATGTCCCGAAGCTCGCCCACGGCTAGAATGTATCGCTGGGCAAATTTCTCCAGCGTCTTGGGAATTTTGTAGAATGCATTGGACAGGGCCTCGATGTCCTCCCGTTCGAGCGCCGTCACTGACACCCGGGCGAGTAGTTCTGTCAGCTCGGCGCTGATCTGTTTCTCTTTGCGCCGTGGACCGATGAATTCATCCAAGGCGGGGGTGCGTGAGTTGTTCGCAATCGCGTGCTTCAGCGCTTGAACACTGGCGCGGCATTCCTCCGCGCTGGCCTCGAGAAGTTCGAAGAATTGTTCGTCCCTGCTAAAAAGTTTTTGAAGCGAAAACATCGCGGCCAACAGGTTACATGACCGGGGTTTCTGCTGTCACGGGCTTTTTGCCACCCTCGGGCGCTGAAGAAAAGCGCGTGATGGGTCAGTGATGGCGGGCTTGGATTTTTTCAACCACGGATGGACACGGATAAACACGGATTTGGGCCTTATCTGTGTTCATCCGCGTTCATCCGTGGTTGGAACTCCCGCCGTCACTGAGGCCTTACAAAAGCGCAATGTTCCGGCTTGAGTTTCAATCAAAACGTGTCACCCTGCGGCGATGAACCATCGCGCGCGATATTCATTCATTCTCCAGCGTGGCATTGTCTGGGCCTCTCTGGCCTTTTGCCTGCTGCCCGCCGGTTGCAGGAAAAACGGCTCGGCTCAGAAAGTCACCCTCCAGGCCAAGGGATCGGACACCATGGTCAACCTCGCCCAAGGCTGGGCCGAGGAATACAAGAAGGTCGCGCCGGACGTGGAGGTCGAGGTCTCGGGCGGCGGTTCGGGGGCGGGCTTTGCAGCCCTGATCAAGGGCACGATCGACATTTACAACGCCAGCCGCCAGATGCGGCCGGAAGAGATTGAACAGGCCGGGAAAAACAGCGGCAAGAGGCCTAAAGAGATCATCGTCGGCTATGACGCAGTGGCGATCTATGTTCACAAAAGCAACCCCCTCAACGAGATCACTCTCGACGAGATTGCCCAGATATACGCGGAGGGCGGGACCATCACCAGATGGTCTGAGCTGGGCGTGAAAATCCCGGACACCGACAGCGATAAGATCGTCCGCGTCAGCCGCCAATCGAACTCCGGCACCTATGAGTTCCTGCGCGAGCACGTGTTGAACAGGAAGGACTTTAAACTCGGCTCGCTCGATATGGACGGCTCAAAGGAAGTCGTCGAACTGGTTGCCTCCACGCCCACGGCCATCGGTTATAGTGGCATGGGCTACGCCAGGCCGGCGGTGAAAATGCTCAAAGTCAAGAAGACGGCCGCCGACCCTGCCTACGAGCCTACCGTGGCCGCTACTTTGACCAAAACGTACCCGATGGCCCGCTCGCTTCAAGTTTACACCTTAGGCGAGCCCCAGGGCGCGCTCAAAGCGTATATCGACTGGATTCTATCCGATGCCGGCCAAAGAGTTGTCGAAGCCAGCGGCTATGTTCCGCTGCCTGAGACATCACGGAAAGGCGTCAAACTGTAGATTCGCGGCTGTCGTATGGGATTTCGTGGTTTTGGCGCCAGTTGGATTACAATCGGTTGGCGAGGTGGATGAGGCGGATGATGACGAGGAAGATGGCGAGGACGATGGACGCGACGATGGCGCCGTTGAGCAGGACCAGGAGAGAGGTGGCAATTTGGGCGGCGCTTTGCTCCAACTGGAAGGCCTTGGCCTCAAGGGCATCGTGCCAGCCGGCCAGGGCGCGGAGGAAACCGCCCCGGTGCTGGAGGGCGTTGGAGAGCCGCCAGTGCAGTTCCCCGGTGTCGTCCAGGACGCGCAGGGCCTCGGGGAGCCTGACGCCCTCTTTCAACAGGCGGCACACCTTTGCCGCCCGCCTCTTCATGACGCCGTTGGCCGTGGCATCCGCAGCCAGGGCAACCGCTTCCGGCTCGGGCACTTCGGAGTCCAGGAGCACTGCCAGCATGGCGGAGAAATCCCGTTGGAGGCGCTTTCGGCGCCAGGGCAGCCTGGACACCACCCAGTCCGGGAGGCCCGGCGCCAGCCGGCCAACCCACTCGCCTGCGCGCGGACCCGCCACATAGGCCAGCACGGCAAGCCACAGCAGGCAGACCAGCCCGGCCTGGAATGCCGTGGTCCAGGCGCCGGCGCCGAAGACCAGCCGGGTGAAGGCGGGCAGCGGCTCGTCGGCAGTCATGCCGGCGAAGACCTCAGTGAGCTTGGGGAAAATCCGGACCCTGAACAGCGCCGGCAAAAAGACAAAGGAGGGGGTAACGGCCAGGCCTATTACCAGAACGTAGTTGAGGGCGCCCCGGACGCGCGAGACGCCGTCTTGGAGGAGCCGGCGGCAGGCGGGCAGGAATTTCGCGAGGTCCCCGGCGCGCTCGGCGGTTTGAAGCATGGCGCACAGTTGCGGGGGGAGCAGGCGCGGCACGCGCTGGAGCGCGGCGCTGAGCCGGAGGCCCTTATCCAGATAGGGTCTCAGAAGGTGGAAGCGGGCGCCCAGGGCCGGGTCGCCGCTCGAGGCGGCCCCGAGGATGGCCGCCTCCGGCGAGCGTCCCTGCTGGAGGCCCAGCTCGAGCAGGTCAACAAACAGCCGCGCCCGCTCGTTGCGCCGCAGCGGCAGCGTGAGCAGAAAATAGACCAGGTAGAGCGCCGCGCAGACCGGCGCCAAAACCAGGATGACGCAGATGGCAAAGGAGAGCGCCGCGCTGAGGAGCGCCGAAAGCGGGTTTGAAAGGAAGCATTGAGTCAGACTCTCGTTCATAGCGCTGAGTCGCTTCCCAGCATGTTCATGAGCCGGACAAGGGTCCCGAACAGGGGCGCGAGCTGCCAGAGGACCATCATGCCCAGGAGGAGGACCGAGACCGGCAGGACGCCGTAAAGGGTGAGTTCCACGCGGTAGTCGGCGCGGGCGCGATAGAGGTCGGCGGCCTTTTGGAATCCGGCGGCAAGGTCCTCGCCACCGTGCTGCACCAGCCACAGAAACAGGGGTGGGAAGGGGCGCTCGGCCGGCCATTGGGAGGGCTTGCCCTGGCCGGTCTCGACCAGGGAGCGCCACCGGGCGAGGACCTTTTGGGCGGGGGTGTGGGCCTCGATGGTCTCGGCCAGGGCGAGCGCCTCGGCCAGGGGCACGCCGTTGCGCAGGGCCAGGGCGATGGCCGAGGCCAATTGCGCGAGGCTGGCCTCGCGGAAGGCGGGCAGACGCCAGCGCAACCGCGCGCGCCATTTCTGGACGCAGAGCGCGGCAATCCCGGCCGCGGCCGCCAGGGCCAGCAGGATGGGCGGCATAAACACCGCCACCAACAACGAAGCCGCGCCGCCGGGCCGCAACGCACCCAAGTTGTTGAAGAACTGGCCCATGAACCTGGTGAATATGACCGAGAGCACGGTCGTCAGGCCCAGCGATAACAGGATCACGATCACCGGATAGACCAGCAGGCCCTTCAGACGGGTCCAGATGGCATTGGTTCGCTGGTAATGGTCCGCCAGCAATGTGAGCACGCCGGGCAGGTCATTGCTCCGGGCGCCCGCCTCGACCATCCGCACGTAGAACCCCGGCAGCGAACGCCGCCCCAGGGCATCCTTGAGCGGCGCGCCTCGCGCCAGGTCCTCCTCGAGCCGTTGCACCTCGGCGCGCAAGGGGCCGCCGCGCATCCCCGCCGACAATTGCTTGAGCGCGCCCTCGAGGGGAACGCCCTCCCGCAACATCGCCGCAAGCTGCCGGTTAAAAAAAGCGAATTCGTCCTGGTTCATAGCCATGGCCTATAGTAATTGGACAGGGCAAAACCGGGCCCGTCACGCGGAGCGCTGGGCGAGGCCAATTCAGGAAGCCCCGTAAAGGCAGGGGCGGGGACGGCTTCGTCCCCGCTTCCTGGCGGCCCATGGAAGAGGGAGCGGTGACGAAGCCGTCCCCCCCCCCATTTCATGAATTGGTCCTCGCTCCCAGGCGGGGCAGCGTGGCCGCCGCAACGCCCCAAAACTTGGCCTTGACATCCCCCTCCCTCTCTGGCAGGATGCAGCCGCAATGAACGCGGCAAAACTGAGTCTCCCTCACCCGCGTAGCGTGGACAAACCGACGGGCCGCCGAAGGGCAACTTTCTACCACACCACATGCCCCGCGCACGGGCTCCATAAGGCATGAAAACTGCACTGTTGATTTCCAACGACCTACGGCTACTTTCCGCCACTTTACCATAAACATCCCCAAATTATGAACACGGAGCAAAACCGGCTCGGATACTACGTCGGAGTCTGCCACAATCACACGGCACAGTTGTCCGCGAACTTGGTTCTGCTTATGCACGGCTTGGCCGAGTCGAGAGTTCACGGACAGCTTGGCCTTTACGGCGATTTGGGCGGCGGCGGGCCATTTCACGGGAACTTGGCCACTGGCTCCCTGTCATTTACTACGTGCGAGCCCACGATCCAGCTCGTTATCGACTGGCGGGGTAAGTTTACCGGGACGGAGTTGAGCGGCACCTACGACGCCACATGCGACCACCCTGATGCACTTTCCCACGGACTCCAATACCAGCAAGGTCACTGGGCCTCGCGGCTGGCCCGGTCGCTCGACGACCCTGACCCTTCCCGCATGCATCTCGTCTCAGTGTTTGACCAGGGCCGCCGTGATGGACCTTTCACACTGGAGGACTTTGCACGCTTCGTTCGGGCTCGCCGCTGGCCCCTATCAGCGGTCGTTGCACTGGACGACCTGACGACGTGGGGCTCACTGGCCGACTTCTTGGCCTTTCTGGAGTCACAGGCCCCGCAGATGGGGCAGCCACCTCAACCGTCGTTCGCTCGTGACGTTGCGCGCGACACCGGCAGGCTGGTGGTCAGTAGTGTGCTGGCCACGCTCGTGTTGGCGGCCTTCGGCATCAACACCAACGGCAACTGAGGTGTTTAGGCCAACGTATGAGCTATTTAATCCAGACAGCGCCGGGCGCAACCCCGATCGAGATTGAAGTTGTTGACAGGGAGCCTCGCCACCTTACCCAGGGGCGGCAGTTGCCAGAAGTGCTGCATTTTCGGTGCAACCACCCTTTCCAGCCGTCGCCCGTTCCGCGCCAGCCCAGGATTCATGACGACGCCGGCCGGATCTATGACTTTATTCCAATCGCGCTAAAAAATGATGTACATGTGGGCTATGTTCGCGAAATCACCCCCGCATGACCAAAAAACCGGCAGCGCCGCAAAGACCAAGTTCCTGTCAACCACGCGAACCAATGATTACAAAAGCGATACCGCTCGAATCATTCTCGTCGACCATCCTTCGCGAAGCCCTTCACGGCATCTTTTCGATGAAGGCCCTCCTGGCAGTCACCGCAAAGGGCGCAAAGCACTTCACGGCGCAGGACATGACTTCCAACCTTCTCCGAGGGGCATCAGAGGAACTTGTCGAGGGCTTTCGCCACAACGCCCAAACCGCCGCAGAGGCGGCCGCAATTGTCTTTATACACTCAACATGCGAAAAGGCGGTTTTCCAGCTCATCGAGGTACTTGTACACATCGATGTCGAACCATGGAGTTCATCCGTTGCCGAAAAGCGGGTTTCCTTCAAGGAGGTTTCTTCCTCGACACTCGACAAGATTCGCAAACGCCTCTTGCGTGATTATCTAGCGGACCTGGAGAGGAAGTCTTTTCCCGAGAAGGTCGAAAGGCTGCTCGCGGCCATCAAGCCCAAGCCAGCCACTGTTTCCCAAGCCATCCCCGGCTTCAACTTCAGCCTGGATAAACTTAAGGAGATAGATGACCTCAGGCACAAACTCGCCCATCACCCGCAGTTTGCCGAACCAATTCCGGATGCTCCTGCAAAACTCGACTACATGCTCGATACGCTGAAATTACTTGTCGCTCTGGCTAACAAGAAGTACGCAGGCGGTACTGGCTAGGAATTCCTCGCCCCCGAAAAAACCCCTAATACTCGCCCAGGGCCGCGCCTGTCGTCGATTGTGCTCCACAGGGGCAACCCAGTCTGCGTGGCTGGGCCGGCGTTGTTGAGCTTGGCTTCCGGGCAAGCTCGTGTATCCTACGCCCAGGCGTCCATGCAATTGAAGGATAGCATAGCCCCCGCCTCCGGGCTCGAGGCCGGGGCCCCTGAGACCCTTGAGCGCCTGGTCCAGCAGGCCGAGCGCGCACAGGCCAGCGACATCCATCTGCACATACAGAATGGGCCTGCGGTCCTCGCGTTCCGTCTTGACGGGGTGATGGCCCCGGCCGGGACTCTGCCGGCAGAACTGGCCGAGCGGGTCTTTGGCCGGATCAAGTTCCTGGCCCGGCTCAAGACCTACCAGGAGTCGTTGCCCCAGGACGGCCGCATCGATAAAGCCGCTTTGAACGCTCGGAGCGACATCAGGGTGGCCACCTATCCGACGGTGACCGGAGAGAAGATCGTGCTTCGCCTTTTCCAGGGCGCAACAGTGAAGACCCTTTCCGGGCTGGAGTTCCCGGAGGCCGCGCGCAACGAAGTGGAGCGTTTTCTGGCCCAAACTGCCGGGCTGCTCCTGCTGACCGGGCCGGCCGGCAGCGGCAAGACGACCACCATCTATGCCTGCCTGCGCCACCTGGCAGAACGCGGCGGACGCCACATCATCACCATCGAAGACCCCGCCGAGCAGATCCTCCCGGGCATCATGCAAACCGAGGTCAACGAGGCGCGGGGGCTCGATTTCGCCAAGGCCGCCCGGCACCTGCTGCGCCAGGACCCGCAGGTGCTGGTGATTGGGGAAATCCGCGATGACGAAACGGCGAACCTGGCCGTGCGCGCGGCCCTGACCGGGCACCTGGTGATCTCGACCCTCCACGCCGGCTCATGCCGTGGCGTATTCGAGCGGCTCCTGGTCTTGTGCTCCGATCATTCGGCTGTCGCCTCGTCGGTCGAAATGGTCCTCAACCAGCGGCTGGTCCGCCGCGCCTGCCCCGGCTGCTCCGGCCAGGGCTGCCCCAACTGCCTCAACACCGGCTACCGAGGCCGCCTGCCCCTGGTCGAATGGGTGCGCTCCAACGACCGGCTGCGCCGCTGCCTTGCCGCCTGCGAGCTGGACCGCCTGGCCGCCAGCCCAGCGCTGGCCGATTCCGCCCGCGCCCTCGTCCAATCCGGCCTTACCAACCAGGCGGAGGTCGTGCGCGTGCTGGGTGAATAGAGTGCCGGGGGGCGAGCGCCGAGGGGCCGGAAAGCCCTTCGGTCACTGCACCAGGTATTTCAGGAATAGGGCTCGCTCGTTCTTGATGATGGGCACCAGGTTCGTGATGACTCCACCGGTTCCGGCAGTGGTATGGTTCGTCGTCCAGACGACTGGCGGAACGAGGCTGGCCGTGCTCAACAGATAGTAATTGTAGCCGGTGTCCGTCGCCACCCTGAGCACCAGGTTTGTGCCAGTGGCATCCAGGGAAGCGGGCATGATGGTTGGCACAGGCGGCGGCACATACACACTCAGGGTCAAAGTGGTGCTGGCATTGGTTGAGCCAACGAGGGCGACCATGTCGGAGGCAGCAATATAGGTAACCTTATAGATGCCATCCGCGAGCCCGGTGGTGTCGAAATTGATGGTAAAATCGCCCGTCGAATCGCTGATGGCGGTGGTCTGTGTGTTGCCATTGATGGTGACGGTGATTGGGGTGTTGGTTGCCAGATACACGTTGGTGCCGGCCACCGTGCCGCCGACTGTGCCCGTCAAGATCACGTTGGTGCTGGCGCTGGCAATCGTCTGGCTGGCCAAACCCGAGAAGGCGGAGGCCCAGGCGGGAGCGCCGGTAAATGCGATGTTGTCAAATCCAGGGTCCAATTCGGTGGCGGCGGCAGTATCGCCGTCATAGATGTTGATCCCGAAGGCCGTAAGGCTGGCCAGGTTGTAGCCGGACCAGTCGGTCATCGGGATGGCGTAATGCGTCCAGGCGCTTCCGGTCCCGGACGCGTAAAGCACGATATCACCGAAACTCCCTCGCTCGTAGGTCGGAACACCGTTGGCGGGCAACTGGAGGTTCAGTTGGATGGCCTGAATTTGGCCATATTCGTCATAGACGCCTTCGTTTTTAATGTCCAGCTCAAGGAACGGATAGGTGCTGACGTTCAAGCTGGGCTGGAACTGCGCGGCCAGTCCCTGGAAGGCGGCGGTGTTTCCCGGACCATAGGTGGCGTCCAGGACCAGGCAGCCGCTCGAGGGCCCGTACCCTGGGTTGTCGGAAAAGAACTGCGCGTTAGCGGTCCCATTAATCGTCACCCAGCCGGCCACGTCGGCGTTGCTGTTGAAGAAGCCGATCCAGTTGGTGAAGAACGCAACCACCGGGACGGCGCTGACTTGGCTCGAATTGGCGCTCGCGCCGAAGCTGTTCGACGCGCTTACTTCGTAGTAATACAGCGTCCCGTCGGTTACCTGCGTGTCTGTGAAACCATTCGTCGTCGCGCCACCGATGCTCGTGAAGCCACTGCCGCTGGTGGTCGAGCGCAGGACGGTGAAGCTGCTGACGCCGACCTGGTTGCTCCAACCCAACAGCACCTGGTTGATGCCCGCCGCCGCCGTCAGGCCCGTCACCGCCGCCGGAAAGCCCATGGCGTAGGCGCTCGCCTGGGCCGAAAACACGCTCACACCGCCGGGACCCACGGCCTGCACCACGTAATAATACGTCGTCCAGTCGGTCACCTTCGTGTCCGTGAAGGTGGTCGAGGCATTGCCGATATTGGTGGCGATCGCGGTGAAGCCGCTGCCGCTGGTGGTCGAACGCAGCACGATGTAGCTCATCGCCGCGCCCCCGGAACCATCGGCCCACGACAAAGCCACCTGGTTAGTTTGCCCGGTCGCCGCCAGACTCGTGGGCGCGGACAGGACGACGAGCGGCGAAAACACCTCCGCCGCCAGGTCCATGTGGGTTGCGCCCCCGGTTGCGTTTGCCGTGATGGTGCTGTCCCCGGCCGCAAGATCGCTGATGTAGCCCATGGTGCATTGCAGCCCATTAGGACGGAAGTTGTTCGCAACCGCCTGCCCGCTGGCGCCCGTAATGGCGATGTCGTTGCCGCCGCCGCCATTGTAATTGACACTCATCACCGCCGCCCAGGAGCCGACCACGGTGGTGGCCAGGGTGTCGAGCGAAAGGGTGTTGGCGGTGCCGTTGCCGTTGCCGACGCCATAAGGAGCGACGGTCGTGTCAACGCCGCTCAGGGTATAGACCTGCACGAACATGAAGTTGTGCGTTGAATTCGTGTCCGTGCCGGTGACGACGCCTGTGCCGGGCAAGGGATCCCAGAGGTAATAGAGGTCCGCCCAGGTCCAGGTGTACGCGGTGGTATTGGTCGATTCGCACAAAGTGATCGGCTGGGCCGTTCCGAAAGTGGCGTTGCTCCAGACCAGGTCGGGCCCCGGGACGCCGGTATTGTTATTATTGTCGTATAACGCGACCACCATCACGCCGGCCCCCTGAGAAACCGCAAAAGGCTCAGCAATGGTCGCCACGCCGGAACCGGCGCTGCTGGTCGAATTGATCGTGCCATCCTGCAGGGCAATCCCTGTGCCAATGGCCGGCATGAAGACGGCCACCGCGAGCGTACACTTGGTCGCGCCGCCGCCTGTGCCTTCGGTCATCGAGATCGTGCTGCTGCCGCCCGCGAGGCGGGCCACATAGCCCAAGGCCTGCTCCTGGTTATTGGCAACAGCCAGGCAGGTCGAGACGCCGCTGGTCGAGGCCATGGTTATGGGGTGCCCGGTGTTGCCATCGTAGCTGAGCGCGGCGGCCCACGCGCCCGGCGGAGTCATGGCCGCCGTCGTGACCGAGAGGGTGGTGGCCGAGGCGGCGTTGGTGGCGTAAATCACGGGCGCGACGGTCGTGTCGACACCGCCCAGGGTGAATGGCATCATCGTCAGGCCCTGAATCGTTACGGTATTGGTATCCGTGCCGGCCACCATGCCCGCGCCCGGAGTGGGGTTGAAAAGATAATAGATGTCGCAATCGGAGTAGGTGCTGGCGCCGCTCACCTCTGAAACCGCCCGGGTCAGGGTCTGGGTCGTGCCAGCATCGAGATTGCTCCACGTGATGAACGAGGGCGACGAATGATTATTCAAGGTATTTCTATCCCATAACTCGACCACGAGCACACTGGCTCCCTGAGACACCGTAAGACTCGAACTGATGGTGGAGCCGGCGCCGCTGGCAACGGTGGCGATGGCGTTGGTCCCGCCATCCAGCAGGGCAATATTCCCGGCCAGGCCCGGCGGCAAAGCGAAGACTGGTGTGGCGCTGGCCTGGGGCGACGGGAGGCTGGCGCCGGCGGAATTCGCGGCCTCCACCTCATAATAATAGGTCGTCCCGTCGTACACGGTGTGGTCGGTGTAGGTGGTCGAGGCGTTGCCGGTATTGGTGGCGATGGGGGCGTAGCCGCTGCCGCTGGTGATCGAGCGCAGCACGATGTAGCTGGTTGCCGCGCCGCCCGAGCTGTCGGCCCATGACAACGCCACCTGGTTGGTCTGCGACGCCGCCACCACGTTCTTCGGCGCCGTCGCGGCGCCCTGCGCAACATAGGGTGAGAAGACCGCGGCGGCCAAATCCATATGGGTGGCGCT
>Ga0187868_1002887_pt1 | contig 10974 bp, 7 predicted proteins | sample June2016WEW_13_4_FD_133014 | JGI IMG/M metagenome (GOLD analysis project Ga0187868, IMG submission 133014) | Peatland microbial communities from SPRUCE experiment site at the Marcell Experimental Forest, Minnesota, USA - June2016WEW_13_40 | ecosystem: Environmental > Terrestrial > Soil > Wetlands... | reverse complement strand
GGAATCGACAATAATGCCGAAATCGATCGCGCCCATCGAGATCAGGTTGGCCGGGATGCCCTGCAAATCCAGCAGCAGATATGCGCCCAATAGCGAGACCGGGACGGCCAGCGCCACCACCAGCGCAGTGCGGTAATTGCCCAAGCCCAGAAAAACCATCAGTACCAGCACGACCAGCCCAATGCCTTCGAGCATGTTCTTGCGCACCGTGTGCAGCGTGCGGTGGATCAATTCGGTCCGGTCGTAGTGCGGCACCAGTCTTATTCCGTCCGGCAGATAATGCGCGTTGATCTCCGCTATCTCGGCGTGAATCCCATCCAGCACCGTGCGTGGATTCTCCCCCCGCCGCATGATCACGATGCCCTGCACGGCGTCGTCGTCCTCGCTCATTCCCAGGGGGGTCTTGAAGAGCATCCCGACCCGGCCCAGGCGGACAGCGTTGCCGATCGTGACGCTGCCGATGTCGGAGATGTGAATGGGCGTGCCGTTGCGGCTGTCCACCGCAATGGCCCCAATGTCCGAAGGGCTGCGGACGAAGCCCAAGCCGCGCACGACATACATCTCCGAGCCGTGCTCGATATAGGAGCCGCCCGCGTTGCGGTTGCCGTTGGACAGGGCGTCGAAAACCTGTTTGAGCGAGAGATTATACGCCTTGAGCTTCACCGGATCGACCTGCACCTGATACTGCTTGGTCGGTCCGCCGAAACCGACGACGTCCACGACGCCGGGCACCGTGCGCAACTTGCGCTCGACCACCCAGTCCTCGAGCGCCTTCAATTCCACCGCCTGGTAACCCCGAGGCGCCTTCAAGGTATAGCGGTAGATCTCCCCAATCGGCGTTGCGTTGGGCGAAAGACTGGCCTGGGCCCCCGTCGGCAGCGTGACGTTGGAGAGGAACTGGAAAACCTGGTTGCGCACGTAGTCCGGTTGGGCGCCATCCTCGAAGACCAGCGTTACTTGTGACAAGCCAAAGAGGCTGATCGAACGGAGAGAAACCAATTTGGGGACGCTGTTCATCTGGTTCTCGATCGGGATGGTGACCAGGAGCTCAACCTCCTCGGCCGCATGGCCCGGGAAGAGCGTGATCACCTGGACGGCCATGTTCGACACATCCGGGAAGGCCTCGACCGGCAGGCGCTGGAAAGCGTTGATGCCGGCAAGAATGAAGAGCGCCAGCGCCGCAACGACAATCGGCCGGTGGCGCAGGGTGTAGGAGGTGATTCTGCCGATCATGGGTTGGCAACGTGGAAACTTCGGAGGCCCTCAGGATCTCGGGGCATTATCCATCAGCGATTGCAGCAGGAGGCACCCCTCGGTGACCAGGCGCTGGCCCTCCTTCAAGCCATCGAGAATGACAACCTTGCCTTCGCGTTCGGAGCCCAGCTTCACCGGTTGACGTTGAAAACGTCCCGTGCCCTGTTCGAGAAACACATAGTATTGATTGTCGCGCAGAAAGACCGCCTTGGACGGCACCTGGAGGCTGAGCGGGACCGAGTCGGGGATTTCTACCGTGACGTAAAGCTCCGCTTTAAGGAGTTTTCCGGGGTTTTGAACTGTCCCGCGCGCCCGGATGGTGCGCGTGGTCGGATCGAGGGAATCGCCGATCAAATCCAACTCTCCCTTGAAGGCCCGATTGGGAAAGGCCTTGGAGCGGATCGTCAACTCCTGGCCTTGATGCACCAGCGCCAACTGGATCTCGGTCACATCCAGCCAGACCCACAGCCTCGTGGGGTCGCTCACCACGAAGAGCGGCGCGGTGAACTGCGGCAGGTTGGCCAGCATTTGGTCCGGGCGGACTTCCTGCCCCGGGGTGACATTCTTTTCAACCAGGATCCCATCCTGCGGGCTGGGCAGCAAGAACACCTGGTCCGGGCTGTCTGCTTTGCAGTTGTAGATGGCCAACCGGCTCAGAGCGCGGTCCTGCTCCGCCTGGGCGCGATCGTGATCGGCCTCGGCCGCGTCCAGGTCCTTCTTGGGCGCGGCGCCATGCTCGAAGAGGTCGCGCAATCGGGCGAGGTTCCTCTCCGCCAGCCGAAAATCGCTCTGGGCTTTCCGCGCATCGGCTTGTGCCTGGCCGAAATCGGCCGATTGAATCTGAGCCAGGGGCGAGCCTCTGGTTGCGCCCTGCCCGACATCCAGCATCAGCTTGCGCACGATGCCGGCAAACGGGGTAAACACCCGCACCGTAACGTTCTCATCCCACACCAACCGCCCGGTCAGGGGCACGAAGACCGGTTGTTTGGCCCCCACTGTCTCAACCGTCAACTGCGCCAACTGCGGACAATTAGTCGCCATGGCAACGGTATCGGCGGCCACCCTGACCGCCGGCGCTTCCTCTGCATTATGGTTGGAATTGCACCCGCCCATCCCGACGGTCACGGCAACGAGAGCCGGGAGGGCCCAAGCCCAACGCAGTGCCGTGAGGGCCCCTGCTTTAGCGTTGGAGACGACGTAAGTCCCGATTCGGAATCGGGATGATCGATTTTTGGGCACAGCGAAAGGCTGCTCCCATCGGAAGGCATTGATCATCCCGATTCCGAATCGGGACTTACGTCGTCTCCTACAGTCAGGGAGTGGGGCCCGTTTCGGCGACTTTGTCACTGGCCCCGGGGCGCCCGGCCCGGCGTTCAGGGTGCTTTTCATCAAATCGCGTGTCACTTTTTGACCTGTGAGGGTTGAATCTCCATCGTGGCGGCCCTGAGCGTGGCGATGGCCAGGGCGGTGTCGCCGGCGGACTGGTTGGCCGCCAGGCGCACGTCGTTGTCGTCCCGCTCGGCCACGAGCATGTCGAGCAGAGAAGTGCCGCCTCTTTGATAGGCGTAGGCCTTGGTCTTGCGCACCTGCTCGGACTTGGGCCGGATGCTCTGGCGGTACTGTGTCCACCGTCTGAGCGCGTCGTCGTAAGCCAGAATGGCGGTCGCAATCTCTGCAACCGCCTGGGCCTGGGCCTTTTCAAAGGCCAGGCGGGCTTGCTCGCGCGCCGCCTGCGCCGAGAGAATGTTGCCCCGGTTCCGGTTCCAGAGCGGAAGGGGAAAGCTGACGCCGAAGCCGGCGCTGTTCATGGCCTCGGGCGGCTCATGCTCGTATTGGGCAAGCACGGTCGGGTCCGGGATGCGGTAGGCCTTCTGGAGGCGCAGGTCCGCTTCGGTCTTCCGCCAGGCCGTCTCGGCGGCAACCACATCCGGACGCCAGGTGCCGGCCGAGTTGGTGTTCCCGAGTTCCGTCGAGCCCGCCAGGGTTTCCAAACGCTCGGCCAGGACGCAATCTGCCCTGGGCCGGGGCACGCCCAGGAGCACCTCCAGGGCAACCCGGGCCTGTGCCGCGCCGGCCTCGGCCGCGCGCGCGTCCAATTCGAAACGCTCGGCGCTGATTTCGATCTGACTCTTATCCGAACTCGAGATCTCGCCCGCTTTGAAACGGACCTCGGCCAGCGCCGCCTCCTGGCGAAGCGTGCCGGCCGATTGCATCAGGACTCGCACGCTCTCCTCGGCCTGGGCAGCCGCGATGTAAGCCTTGGCTACCCCGAGGTCCAGCGTCCGCCTGGCGTCCAGGAACTGCGCTTTGGCGCTCTCAAACCCCGCCTGCGCCGACTCCTGCCGATGCCGCCGTTTGCCCCCAATCTCCAACAGTTGGTTGATGGCGAAGATGGTGTCATAGCTTCGGTCCCAAATGCTGTTGCCGGCGGGGGTCGAGTTGGGAACATTGTCCACATTGATGAGGCTGCTCGAAAGAGACAGCGTCGGGTTGGGAAACTCGTGGGCGATAATTCTCTGGGCTGTGGCCGCATTGACGCTGGCCGCGGCCGCCAGCAGGTCCCAATTCCGTTCGAGGGCCATCCGCTGGGCCTCGGCCAACGTGAGGCGCTCGAGGCCGCCGCGCCCGGCAGCCCTAGGGGCCGGCAGGTTGGTTGCCGGCTGACCGCGCCCCACAGCAAGCCCAGCCAACCACACCATCGCCCAAACCCCAACTCGCTCCCGCATCCGACCCGGAAACCAGGTCATCGCGCGAATCTCGTGCAACGGGGCTGTCAGCATAATCACGACTGGCCCTACAAAATAGTCATCCGCGCCTGATTGTCCATTAGGAAGCCCTGGTTCTTGTGCAGGGAAATGTACTACACGCAATCCCAGTGCGGCAGCCCTGAGGTCCGAAGGTCGAAGGAAGGCCGAAATCCGGAGGCCGAAATCCGAACACCTGGATCGCAAAGCTCTCGGGCGTTGGCTCTGCACTCAATACCGAGGCCGCAGGCGCCTTGAGCAGCCCTGGCCGCCCCACGCCCCACGCCACTCGACACCCGCCTCTTTTTCGCCCTTCACCCTTCGCCCTGGCTCTCGTGCCAGCGGACGGCCTCGCGGATGAGTTCGGAGGCGCTGGCCAGGTTGAGCTTCTCCTTGATGCGGGCGCAGTAGGCCTGGACAGTCTTTACGCTTACCCGGAGCGTCTCGGCAATCTGCCGGGTGCCGCGGCCCTGGCCCAGAAGCTCAAAGACCTCGAGTTCACGGTCGCTCAATTGCTCCGCCGGGGAGTGGGTTTCCAGGGTCTTGCCTTCAACGAACTGGGCGGCCATCGCCGCGGCGATCTCTTCGCTGATGTAAAGCTTGCCCTGGAGCACCTGGCGGATGGCGGCAATGACTTTTCGGGTCGTTTCCCGTTTCATGATGTAGCCTCGCGCCCCTGCCCGCAGCGCGCGTTCGACGTAATGCCCTTCCTCGTGCATCGACAGGACCAAAACGGCAACTCCCGGGCTGCACTGCTTGAGGTCTTTGATCAGTTCGATGCCCGAGGAATCTTTCAAGCCGATATCTACAATGGCGATATCGGGTTTCAAAGCTAGAATGGCCTGCATCGCCTGGGATGCGTTGTCCGCTTCTCCGCACACCGCCAGGTCGTCCTGTTGGTGAATGAGGTTGGTCAGCCATTCGCGCACCAGCGGGTGATCGTCCACCAGGAAAACCGACTTTTTGCGCCCCCCGGCTTCAGGCAACTGGGTCTGCTGAGTTTGCATGCTTGTCTGGTCTGGAGACTTTAGGCAATGAACACGTGACGATCGTTCCTCCGGTCGGGGCCGGTTCGACGGAGAAACTGCCGCCGATCATCGATGCCCGGTGGGCCATGATGCGTATGCCCAAGTGGCCGCCAGGCAAGGGGGTTTCGGGCAAGCCGACACCGTCATCTTCCACGATCAACTTCAGCGTGCCGCCGCTTTCGGACAAAGTGATGTCGACGCGCTTGCATTTGGCGTGCTGCATCGCGTTGCGCACCGCCTCCTGGGCAATCCGATACAGATGCGTCGCCGTGGCGTCGTCCTCGATGAGGACCGGCCGCTGGCACTGAAAAATGCAACGAAAGCGGCCGCTGCGCGTGATATTGGCCGACAATTCCTGAAAGGCCCCCATAAGCCCCTCGGCCTCCATCTCCACCGGATAGAGTCCCCGGGCCAGGTTGCGGGCCAAATCAATGCCCTCCTCGACTAACGCGACCACGTGGGCGGCATCGGCCGCTTCGGGCAGGGTCTTGGCTGCCAGGCGTTCGCCCAGGACCTGACCCGCCAGCGCCGTGGCCGTGAGATGCTGGCAGAGGTTGTCGTGCAAGTCATGCCCAATGCGCCGTTGTTCCCGCTCGCTCACTTTGAGGATTTCCTCCTCGAGTCTCTGGCGTTCCGCCATTTCCCGGCGGAGCGCCTGCGTGCTTTCCTGAACGCGGAGTTCCAAACTCCGGTGAAGCGAGCGCAAATTGGTCAGGAGCCAAACGACGATAAAGTAGAACACCATCAGGATCAGCACGTTCCAGATGGGAACCCACGGGCTCGAATAGTGGGCCCGTGCCGCCACGTTAACCGGGCTGTCCTTCGCCACGGCCAGGGCAAAAGCCCACGGGCTCGAATAGTGGGCCCGTGCCGCCACGTCTCCGCCAATGGACACAATGGCGCTCAGGACCGACATCAGCAAACCAACACCGCGGCCCACATACCATGCCGCCAGCCCTACATCCAGCAGATAAAACACCGAAAAGAGCACCTCATAGCCCGTCAGGAAATCGATGGACCCGATGACCACCAGCATGGCCAAGCCCGCCAGTACCAGCGTAGTGCGCGAACACCGCTCCAGCGTTGTGAACAGATGAATCATGCGGTTCGATCCGAGAGCTAATCCCCGGTTTTGCCGAAGGGGTTTGGGTCAAAAACGATTTCCGTCTTCACGACCTGCGAGGTCTTGCCCAGGGAAATCTGGTTGCTGCCGAAGGCATGATAGACCCTGACCCGGTGTGACTGCGAGAGGGGCTCCTGGTCGAGGCTGCGCAAGGTGAACAGGGGCGACGACTCGTATCGAGTGCCGGCCCAACTCGAGGCATGGAAGGCGACGAAGGCGGGCGATTCGACAAGGAAGCCGCCGGGCGGCAGCTCGACCTGGCCGCCGAGGCTCGAGGCGCAGACATAAGCCGCGGCGCCTGAGTTCACAAGGACCTGGACCGCGCCCGGTCCCTCGCCAAAGACCGCGCGCTGCACTTTGCGGTCCGGTGTCAGGAACTGATGGCGGGTCATCGGCAGGCGGGCGGTCATTTCATTGAGCGGGCAGAGGACCTCGCAGGTGTTTTTGATGAAACGATCGACCGGATGCAGGCCCTCGGCCCAGCCGCCCTCGGCGCGCGTGAAGAGCGCCGGGTCGCCTGGCGCGGGGGCTGGCCCGGCTTGGGAGGGAGGCTGGGATTTCCAGTAGAGGTGGCGGGGGATGGAGTGGTAGTTGAGGGGCCGTCCGAGGCTGATGTGGCGGAGGACGTAACCGGCGGCGCGCTTGGGGTCATAGCCATATTTGCCGTACATGGCAATGCAGTCGCGATAGACCAACTCAAAAAGCGGCACCACGGTCGCGCCGAGTTTGGCGGTCAGGCCGGAGTCGTGGTAGTCAGCCCCGCTCACGCCGGTCAAGCCTTCGAAGAAATCGCTGTGCGGGATTGCCCATTCGCGTCCGCACTCGCTGCCGAAAACGCCGAAGACCTCGCGCGCGTAATCCGAGAGGGCCTGTTTCCACTTGAGGTCGTCGGCGCGCGTGAGGGGGTGGGCGGGGTCAAAGCATTCCTGGAGACCGGCGGCGTAGGTGGTATCGATGAAATAGGCGTTGGCGCCGCAGAGTTTCCTGACGGCCACGAGGTTTTGGGGGCGCTTAGCAAGGTCGAGGGCCATTTGGGAACAGGTCAGGTAGGCCATGCCGCCCGCCCAATGACCGCCCCGGGCGAGTTGGCCGTCACGGGTCTTCATGATGAATTTTTCGTTCCAGGAAGGCGAATCGCGGTAGATGTCCTGGTAATTGTCATGGAGGCAGAAGAGATAGCCCAGGCGCATGACGCGCCGGGCGCAGTCGGCAAGGGCAGTGTCGCCGCCGCATTCCGGGGCGGCGGGCAGGATATCCGGGTGCTGGTTGTCGTAGCCGCGATGGATCCAGCCGCCGAGGGTGAACAAGACCCGGTCGAGCTTGAGGTCCTCTTTGAGGTGTTCGGCCACCTGGGCGGCTTCGTCGAAGGTCCAATTCACGCGCGCGGATTCTTCGCGGGTGCTTTCCTGGTTCATCCGGCGGTCCAGGGCGCTCCAGAGCTTGATATTGGCGGCGCCGAAGAGTTTCTCGCGTTCCGGGTTGGACTTGAGCTTTTCATCCCAGGTGACCAGCCAGCCTCTTTCCTGGGCCAGGTGGCGATAGGCCTTGGCAATGGTCACATAATCCCCGGGCCCGAGCAAAGAGATGCGGAATGAACGGGCGGACTTGCTCAGCGCCAAAGAGGGGGAGAGTCGTTGGCGGGAAGGCCCGGCGGACGCCGCATATTGGGTTTTGGACGCGGGCAGGATGCCCGCGCCACGCTGGCGGACCACGCTCTTGAGGTCGGCCGCCACATAGGGGTCCTGCCAGGTGACCAGGGCCGCGGCGCCATTCTGCACGACCCCCAGCATTTCAATATGGCAGCCCTCGTAGGCGTAGGTATCGAAACGATGGGTAAAGCTCAGTCCGCTGTCGGCGGGCACCAGCAGACCCTCGCGAACCGGCACGATGACGTAACCCTTGGCCGAATCAGTCACCCCCAGCAGGTCCTCAACCAGGGTGAGGCCGGCCACCGCCAGGTCTTGGTCCGCCTCGTAGCTCAACTCCAGCGTTTTCTGGTCCGGCAGGGCCCGAGCGCGGACGCGCAGCACGGCTGCCGGTTGGGCCTCGAGCGGCTGGAATGAGGCAACCAGTTCATTGTCCGCCGCTTTCACGGCACATCGGGCGAGGTCCAGGCGCCGCGGCGGGTTGGGGCCTTGAAGCGTCACCTGGCCGAAGCGAGCTTCGTTGGCTTCCGCGCGCCAGGCCACGCCGGCCTGTTTGTCAATGAGTTCGCAATGCCCATCCGCGCCCCAGAGGGTGAAGCGGAAGAACGGGGTCTCAATCGCCGCGGGCGCCGGAGGGTCTTGCGCGCATAAGCCGGACCATGCGGCGAGCAAGGCCGTCGCGAGGAGGGATAGGTGCTTCATAGCTCTTGGGGAATTTGCAATTTCCAATTCGCAATTGTCAATTTGCAATTCAGGCCGCAACCCCGTTGGGGTTGATGGCCCTTGCACCGCCGGGACCCAGGGTTGCCCTTCGGTCCAACCCTGGGCTTTGTTACACAACCGCTTCGCGGTTGAAGCCGCGCACGCCATTTTGGGCTGGAAATGCCGCAAACTCTCGGACAGTCCGGCCTCCACGCCACATTCGCTTCGTCTATCCTAAATCGCACGCAAAATGGCTGCGATTTTCGAACCGCGGAATACGCGGAATACGCGGAAAACCGAGACAATCGGGAGCCTTTGCCGCGTATTCCCCGTATTCCGCGGTTCCCTGTCTTGCGCTTTGGTTCTGGCTGCGCCAGCTTGGGATTTCGGGATTTCTTTCGCCCTTCGTTCAGAGGCGCTCCACGGCCACAGCCGCGGCGAGTCTCTCGACATCTGTCCGCTCCACTTCGCCGGGCATAAGTGTGATGGCATTGGCGGAGCCGGCGGCGGCGGCCCAGCGGCAGGCCTCGCCCAGGGCCTCGCCGCGCAACATCCGCCAGAGCAGGGCCGCCGTAAAGGCATCTCCGCACCCGATTGGGTTGACGACTTTAACGGGCGGCGGGATGATTCGCCAGAAGGACCGGCCGTCAAAGGCCAGCACCGCCTCATTGCCGGCGGTGACCACGACGCGCTGGGCGCCGCGCCGGCCCAACTCGCGCATCGCCGACATCACGCCGGCCTCATCCTTGAGTTGCCGTCCCAGAGTCGCGGCCAACTCAGCCCGGTTGGGCTTCACCAGGCCCGGATGCGCCTTGAGCGCCTCGGCCAGCGGCGCGCCTTGGGCATCCACAGCACAGAGCACTCCAGCCTCGCGCGCCTGCCGGGCTGCCTGAAAGTACAGGTCGACCGGCCCCCCCGCAGCAAGACTTCCGGACATCACCACCGCCCGGCAGGCCTTGACGCGCCGCCGCAGGACGTCGCCGAGCTGCTCGTAATCCCCAGGTGAAACCGGCGGACCCTCCTCCACTAACTCCGTCTGCGTGCCCGCCTCTTGATCGATCACCGTCACGCACAGCCGCGTCTGCGCCGCCACCGTCACAAAGTCCGTCTCGATCCCCTTGGCTTCCAGCATGTCCCGCAGGCATCGGCCGCGCTCGCCGCCGAGGAAACCCGCAGCCAAAGGTTCTTCCCCCAGCGCCTTGAGCACTTTGGCTACGTTCACGGACTTCCCCGCCGGGCCATCGGCAACGGCCAATGCGCGGTTGACCGCGTTCGGCGTGAGCTTGCGGAAGACCATCACTCGCTGCACTGCCGGTGTTGTTCCCAGACAAAAAATCATGCGTTCAAAAGAGCCCAGGCCAGACCACAAACCCCAGGCCAGGACTTCTTCAAAGGGCTTTCCTTGTATTCCGGGTATTCCCTAGTCATCCAACGGCATTTTTCCACGTATGGCTCCGTTTGGCATGCCTGTAAAACCGTTGTCGTTAAAGGAGCTTTTGCGTTTTTGCCTTCGCTGCGTTTGACTGTGATTCTGCGGGCCTTTTCATGCAGGTCGTCCGGCAAATTGACGGTCAATGCGCTCCCTCTGATTTCTCATCCCCTTGAAGAGGCAGGACGTCGCGCACTTTGGCCATTACGCTGTCAAACTTCTCCCAATTCCCGCGCTTGGCGCGCATCGCGACGGTATCACGCGCTCGCCAAGCAGAAAGCTGATAAGCGAGTGCGATGGTCACAAGCCGATCAACGCTGACCTTTTCCCGGGCTGCAAGTTCTTCCAGCTCCTTGGCCAGCGGATCGGGCACTTGTGCTTGGATGGTCTTCATATACCTGCCCTTAACTTGGCCAAAAACCGGGCCGGTGTCAAAACATCTACCCCATAACTGGAAAGGATGCAGGGAGTTTCCGAAAGCGGGAGGAAGCGATTGATTGGGGGTCGTGACGGGGCAATCAATCGCGGTGGGGCCGCGCGGACCCTGAGAGCGCAGAAACAACTCATACGGCCGGTGGACGGCGTCCGCGCCGTCGGCCTGCCTCGACCTGCCCATTGTTGAACGGCGTGGAAAATCCGAAATCCGCATCCGGCCCCTCTTTCGGCGCGGCCGCCGCGTGACACGGAAGCGCCTGTGGCACTCGGTATTGAGTCCAAGACCAATGCCCGAAGGCTTTGTGATTTCGGCCTTCGGATTTCGGATTTCCTTCGGACTTCGAACCCGATTTCGTCCTTGTCAAGCATCTTATATCGGCTAGTGTATTTCTTAATGAAGCCTTTGGCTTTTGCCGATCTCGCGCGTCTGCCGGTTGTGCAGCAATATGAGAGCGCGTTCTGCAAGGCAACCGGGGTGCCACTGAAGGTGGCGCCGCCGGATGCGCCCTGTTTACCCGGGAGCTTCGGCCCTGGCGGGAGCAGATTCTGCGCGCGGGTAGCCTCCAGTCCTGCAGGCTGCGCCGCGTGCCTGGAAACCGAGGCGCGCCTCCAG
>Ga0187868_1002883_pt1 | contig 10984 bp, 5 predicted proteins | sample June2016WEW_13_4_FD_133014 | JGI IMG/M metagenome (GOLD analysis project Ga0187868, IMG submission 133014) | Peatland microbial communities from SPRUCE experiment site at the Marcell Experimental Forest, Minnesota, USA - June2016WEW_13_40 | ecosystem: Environmental > Terrestrial > Soil > Wetlands... | reverse complement strand
CTGGCCGCTGCGTTGGGGCGGGCGGGTTGGAATTCGGAATTATTTTCCGCATCTTCCCAATGCGGTTTGGTCGCCCGCTTCAATCTGCGCCGGTAAAATAGATACGGAGCATGAAACGTGACGCGGATGCCCTTTTCACTCAACAGCAAGTCGGCGATTTCCTGCCACGTCTTGCGCCGTTGGCGCAGTTCGCGGATGAAATCGAAGTGCGGTTCCAAAATGCTATGGAACGGTTTGCCGCCGCGTTTTTGATGTGCCGTTTCAGTCATCGCCGGACAGGATAGCCCGATAATGAAAAACGGCGGCTGAGAGCAGGTGAAAGTTAAAGTGAGATGAAATCACGCCGCAGGTAGCGGCAAAGGGCGACAATTGGCGACAAATTCAACTGACGAAAAGCGGCAAGTGCCGACGAAATGTCGGTAGCGGATGCGACGAAAAGTGACAAATGCGTTGTCGCCTTTCGTCGCTTTTAGTTGCCTGGTTTCTGGTTGCGTTTTTTACTACCGATTTTGGTAGGGGATGGTGTCTCGAAAAAATTGAGGCTTTCAAATTTCAGAAAGCCGTCAGAATCGCGTTCGGCTGAACGTATCAAATTGGATGATGATGGGCGCACTGAACGGGCGTTCTGAAACCGGCAGCGAAACGGAGCAGGTCGGGAGTGGCATGAACGAACGACGGCGGAGTGGAGCGCGGTTTTAGAACGACCGGTGAGTGCGTGACCGTCTAGGTTTCACTTGAGGCGATTTGTCTGGCCGGTTGCTGAATACCTGGAAGCAAGCCGGCCAGTCAAAGCGCCGTTACTGTCGTTAGCTATTGGTCAGTAAAACGGCCAAGTTTTTAGTTTTGGTCGTCCAAGAGATTCTTGCTCAAACGGAATTCTTCCAGCTTGCATGTGCAGCGGACGGAAATCGCGCCCTGATTTATCCCGGAGCACTCGAAGAATTTCAAAGCCGGCCTCATCGCTGTCGCCAAAATGCCAGCAATCAATCTTTGGCGGCAAGCGTCGGAGCAATGCCACCGTGCCACTGCCGGGGTAGCTGGTGCAAATAAGCAGTTCGCCGCTCTGGAGTTTGGCCAATTCATGAAACGTCGTTTCATTTTCAATCGTCGTGCAGCGCAAAGACGATGTTTCAATTTTTTCTGCGCGCTCAATATCCGCTTGAGATAAACGAAAAGAGCCATGCAAAATCCCGAAATCCAACCATGTGCCGTCCAGACAAAGTTTTAGCGGGCCATGAACCAGCACGGAGCGTGGGTTGGAAATAATTCCAATATCGTCAAGCGTGCGAATTTCGCCGCCGGTGATTTCTTCGAGCAAGCGGCCTAGTTTGCCGCGCAATTGACCTGAAAATTCGCCGTCTCGTTCCAGCATGGCGAGTTCTTCCAACTGTTTGGATGATCCGCACAATACGCAGCTTGCAAATCGAATGAGCGATTCACCATCCCAAGCCAGCAACTTCGGAAGCAGAGCAAGCAGTTCGCTGTTGGCACGGCTCGGTTCGCGGTCAAAACCTGCGGTGGATCGGCCAGCCAGCGCCTCATTACGCATCCGTCCGCACCAAGCCGTCCATTTTTCTCGCCAGTGCGTCGGCACGTCGGCATAGGCTGCCGCTACGAATTGTTCCGCCAGATTGGCGCGCGTCTTCGTCGGCGATAACCGTGCGATTTTCGCGTAAAGAGCGTCCTCGTTTGTGGCCGAAAAACGAATTTGGTGAATGTGAGAACGGTCGCGTTTGTGAACTGGAACGCGCACGAGCAAACCGGCAGATTCAGCTTCGGCAAGTTGTTGCTCGGCCAGCGCCCGGTTTTCCCCTTCGTTGCAGCCGGCCTCCGCAAGCAGTTCTTCCAATAGCACGAGCATATCACGATTTGCCGTGCCGGTGCGTCCAGCCTGACTTCGTTCAAAACGACGGGCAAGGGCTTCAAGAACGGGCGAAGGCGTTTTCATTCACTGGTTAAATTACGAACCCATCAGCCGCCGGGCATCTTCCGAATTACGCGCTAGGCTCACCGAGACGTTGCTGATTTCGGTGCGTTTGCCAACACGTCGGTCATTTTTCGATACAACAACGAGCCAGTCGCAATGTTCAAACGCATACGGAATGTTACCGGTGCTCATGGAAAACACGCCCTGAAGATCAAACGCCTTGAGTGCGGTAATGCAGTCCTTGATGCGCTCACCGCTCAACTTGGAAAACGCCTCGTCAATCGGCACAAGTCCCAGCGAAGGCTCTGGCTTGCGGGAACTGTAACGACGATACGCACGCAAATAACTCGCCAGTATGGCGATGAAATACGGCGATTGATTTTCACCACCACTGAATTTGCCGGAGTGCCTGTCCACGCTCGTTTTGCGGCCGTCTTCTTCCAAAACCTCCATGTCATATTCATAATAGTGACGGTAGTCGAGCAACCGGGCTGCTTCTGCGCTGTCCGGTTGCTCGGTGAGCGTTTTCAAAAAATGTGCAATCGCATCGCGGAAACGCGGCTCGGCCGAGGCGAAAAATAAATCATCTTCGCGCGCGATGGCGCTGGCCTGAAGCAAATCGTGGTAGAGTTGATAATCCCGGTTGAGCCAGTATCGAAGCGTGTAGGTATTCGTGCCGATTGGCCGTTTCTTCAGCGACGTGTTGAGCAACGTGACCAAGTTGACAACTTCATTCAACGCGTTGTGCAGTTTTTCCAAAATCTGCGTTCGGAACAGATGCTCCCAATTTTTGCGTTCGCGCTCGGCTTTGGTGCGATAATCTGGGATGTCGCTCTGCTCCAATTTGGCGAGTTGCTTGGCATGTGCGTCATTTGTTTCGGTTTCGACAGGCAAATCATCGAACTTCGTGTGAACCATCGCGAGTTCACGGCGTTTGGCCTTTAACTCCTCCCACGCGCCAGCGGCCTTCTCGTTGCAGTCATAGAACTGATCCTTAAAATGATTTGCGGTGGCGTCCTTTGCAGGAAAACGCGCCAGCATCTCGGCACGCAACTCCTCCAGCCGTTTCAGCCACTGCGAAATGTCGGTTTCATTCCGAACCTGCTCAAATTTTCCAGCCAGCGCCGCGACCTCGGTTTGGAACGCTTTAACTTGCGTTTCCAAATTGCGAAGATTCGTCCGTTTCTCGCTGCGGTCGAGTGCTCTTTGCTCGTCCTCCAATTTTTTAAGTTCGGCTTCACGTTTGGCTTGCTGTGTCGCCAATTCGTCGAACTTCGCCCGGTCAATTGTATTGAGTTTCGCAATGTTGTCGCTCAACTCGGACTGCAACTCAGGCAATTGCCGGACTCGCGCGAGTTCCTCGCTCAAATTTGGGGCTTGTTCAAAATGTTCACGCCAGCCTTCGGTGGCAGCTTTGACCGCGCGTTCGATGGGTGTCAGCTTGCGTTCTTCAACCTCAAGATCACCAACCAGCTTTTGTTTCCAGGCAAGCTGTTGCTCCAAACCTTTTTCGCCGACAAACGGATTGCCATCATAGAAGCGTGGACGTTCAACGAACGCACCGCGCGTCATAAAGCCGTCCGGAAGAATGCCGTTTTGCTCTGGCGGCAAGGCGCGCAATTGAGCGAGTGATTCTACGCACATCAAATCGCCGAACAATTGGCTTACAATGGATTCAGCGACGGAGTGGCTGGCCGTCAGCTTTTCTGCCAGCGAACCGGGCCGGACCAATTTTTTGAGTTTTGCCGCCTTGTTTGGATTGATGAGAGATTCCCGGCCAGTCTCATTGCCAAGCTCGGATGCCTTTAATCCGTGATAAATTTTCTCCGCCTGTTCGTAATGTTCGAGTGCAACCACAATGGCGAATTTACGGGCGAAGACGACTTCGATTGCCGGACGCCAGCGTTCATCGTTTACTTCGCACAGCGCCCGGAGATGTTGGGCGGGCAAACGTGAACCAGTCGAAGGCAAACTGCTGTTCAGCGTATCCAACAACCGAGTTGGAAACGGGAGTTTACCGATTTTAAGAGCGCCAACTTCATCGCGCAACTGGCCGAGTTGCTGGCGTAATTCGACTAGACGCTTTTGCGTTGGCGCGGCAGCACGGCTGACTTCGATGGCAGCACGCTGGGCGGCGTCACCGAGTGCGCGCAAGGTTTCGCCAGCCTTCGTAACTCCACCTTTTTCAACGCCGTTGATGGCCCGTTCAACCGAAGCGACCGAAGCCGCATCAATGTCCAGAGGCACTGCGCGAAGTTCTTTGAGCCACGAACGGGCATTGCGAACACGATTGGCGAGCGCTTGCCCCAGCGTCGTGCCGACCTCGGCAAGTTGACTGATTTGATGGGTCAGCTTGCCATTGCGTGATTTCAACTCGCTATAAAGCCGGCCTTCAGGTGTTTCGTTGATGCTCGCCATGAGGCTGCCTATCCGCTGTTTGAGATTGGGGATGGCCTCCTCCAAGTGTTTCAGCCTCGCTTCCTCGGTCGCGTAATCTTCCTTCAGCTTCGCGAGCTTGGTTTCATCAGCCTGAAGTTGTTCGGCGGAATGTTCGTGACGGAGTTGGGCTTCGAGATAACGCGCTAATGCGCGGTCGCGGCGAAGTTCGGTCAGCCGGACAAACGTGGCTTGGATGGACTTTAACCTATCAAGCTGGTCGTTCAGCTTGTTCAGGTCGCCCTCGTAGTTCAGGAATGTCTTGTAACTTGCGGTCACGTCACCGACATCAAGTTTATCGGAAGGCAGGATGAAATCGCGCGCGAACTCGTTGAAGTTTTTCTTAAAAAACGTAAAGGACATTGCTGTGGGCAAAAGCGACCGCAACGCTTTGTTGTCGAAATTGAGATGAACCGGCTGCGCCATGTCGCGCAAATATACCTCAATGCCTTCCGGGTAAATTCGTCCCTGACGACTTTCCGCAAATCCCTTGAACGCGGTATAATCTAGCGGACGCTTTTCGGCATCGAGAAAATCACCTCGCGCCAGCGATTCAGGAATAAAAAACGGTGTGACTTTGCCGTGCGCCTCCGCCGTGCTGGTGAATTCAACGCGAATGCCCCAGGTCTCGCACTTTTTGCCATTCGGCCAGATGAATTCCAGCGCCACATAGGTGATAGCGCTGCTACGCATATATTGCGTGACGCCATTTTCCTCCTCTTTGGTGTCGCCAAGACAATAGCCTTTGAGCGAACGGTCAGAACGGTCGCCGGTAGCGGACTGGTTGAAACGCACAAGGCGCTGGTCGCCCACGAGGACGAACTGAATCAAATCCATCAGGATGGATTTGCCCGAACCGGTCAAGCCCGCAAGCAGCATGTTGCCTTCAACTGGAATGGTATCCTTGTAGCCATACCAATTGAGCGCGTGGATTCGTGTGAGTCGGATGGTGCGAGTCATTCTGCTTTGTCGTTGTCGTCAAGATCGGTTTCAACTGGTTCTTTGGCCGATGCCAGATAGCGTTCGGCGTTTTTGTTCCATTCCTCGATCCCTTGAAATGGAATGACCCGCTTTAACGTCGGCATGATTTCAATCTGTGAGCGCTCCAACACCGCGTCGGGCGTGAAGTGAATAAGGTTTTTGCGCTGCGCCAGCGAGAGAATTTCACGCAAACGTGTCTGGCTGGGAAGATGTTTGCGGAGCGGTTCAAATTTCGCGGTCAATGAATCGTTGAGTTGTTGCGCGGTGAGGCGAACCGGCGGAGTTTCACCACGGTCACGCACGGCAGTGTCGAACTCATACCACAGCGTAAGCAAAACCAATGTGGCGTCCAATTTGAGGCGAAGAAGGAACGCGCTACTTTGCGGCACGGCCTGCACCGTCCGGTCTTGATGCTCCCAATGAAGTTTCAGGTCGAGCAATCCGGCCAATTCGTCCACCCAATCCCGGTTTTGATAACACCAGTGGTAAAGATCGGTCTGCGCGGGTTCGAGGCCAAGGATTGAACCGCTGGTCAACAAACGCCGCAAGGCTTCACCGAGCCGTTCGCGGTCATTGACGGAAAGTTTATTCAGCAATCCGTTGGTATTTGTATTTGTTCCGTCGGTGGTCATTTTTTAAGCAAAGTGAAACGCTCGATGCGGTATTGCAGTTTGGTGTCGAAGTTGCCGGAGTCAGCCTCGGTTTCGCGCCGGGGCACTTGAATTTCAAATTGGGCATCCGTCGAGCGCGCGTGCAGGAGACAGGCAATGAGGTTGTCCACATCCTCGTCATTATGAACATGGTCGCGAAGCAACTCGTCGGATTCAATACGCGCGCCCTTTTTGCCGGGCAATGCGGCCACAAAATGATTGGCGCGGCTGACGGTCAACGAATCACGCATCGTGCTTCCAAGTTGCGCCAACGCGTGATCTTGCTGGCGCTGGTCGGCATCCGCCAAAGGTTCAATTTCACCTGCCGCCCGGCGAAGGCGCGGCGTGTAGAGCGATTCCATGCCGCCAAAAATTCGCGCGTCGTGCAGCAGCAAAGCTGGAAACTCAATGCCCAGCTCGTCCAGTTCGCCGACGCGCCGACCGGCAAAATGACGATTGAGCGTCTCGAAAAATTCCTGCACACGGGAGCGGTTTTCGCTGGTCGTTTCCTGAAGATAGCGAAAACGCGCCTGCGAACGGCGAGTGAATTCAGCCGTGCGCCGATCAATGGCGTTGGCCAGTGGCTGGATTCCATCCAGCAAATTCGCAAGTTCATCCAGCCGCACCCTGGCATGTGCCATCGCCCCTTCCGGTGAAACCGCCGGATCGCGCCGCATCACCTCGGTCTGCATTTTGGTCAGAAGTTCAGCATTGGCCTCCAATTCTTCAATCGCCCGCCGTGCTTCCGCGAGCTTCGATGGCAGACGTGCATGAACCAATTGCGCATAGCAGGTTCGTCCGATGCGTTCGGCGAATTGATCAAACAACACCGCGAGATTTTCTTTCAGCGTCGAAGCCGCCAGTTGTTGTTTGGTGTGGCGCTCAATGGATTTTTGCATCCCGCGCAATTCGACCAGGCCGGCTTGGAGGCTGGCGACACAACTCTCGACCTGCGCCCAAGGTTGATCCGCCAGCGCGTCGCGGTTGGTCAAAGTGAAACATACGTTCACCAGCTTGTCCGAAAAGACGGCGGCCTCGGGACAGGCGATTTTTCTCAACGCCTGAACCAGCACAACCCCGTTTGCGTCAAAGAAAATTTTCCGCTGCCAATCTGTGCGTTCCTCCTCGTATAACCAGCCCGTCTTGCGAAGTGTTTCCAAAACAATGCGTGCCTTGTCGCGGAGAGTTGCCCCTTGGGCAACCGATTCATCCTCGGCGGCACTCAAATCGCCATGTTGCTCAACGACCCGTTCCACCAATGCCAGCGCTTCCTCCCGATCAAGCCCTTGGTTGCGTTGCACCGCCTCATATTCGAGCACATCAAGCGAATCCACATAGAGACGCGCCGACGGTCTCGCCAGCACCCCAAAAAAATCGGGGCGCACTTCGCGAAAAAGTTGAGCGGCAAGTGCGGACATTTTTCAAAGTCTATCGTGCTGGATGGGACAAAGACAGTCCAACCCTCCATGTGCGAAGATCGCGATCCAGAAGTTCATTTGAACCATGATTATTGTTTTTATCGGAAAGAACAATCTTTGGATCGTCGGCGAGTTTTCTACCTCATGATTTCCGTAGTCGCGGCTACTGCGGTGCAAACATCGAAATAATTTTCGATTCTTGCAAAGTTTGCAACTTCACCGCTCTGAATTCGGCCAGACTGACGGCGACAAATCGGAAAATTGCTGGTTGTCAACCTGTGCGGGAATCGCACTGGCACGGCTTCAATCTATGGGAAAATGCCGCCATGAAAATTTTCCAGCATAACAAAGCCAAAATTAAAGTCGTGTAACCAGTGACACAACGCGCCTTCGGCCATCTGTAAAAATGCCGCCATGAATCATTTTGATCAAGGCTTGAACCTAGATGACGGCAGGTTCCGGTAAAAGGCAAACCGTGAATCGAAACAGAAAAATAACTGCCGATTGTGTAAAGATTACGCAAAAGGGGCCGGGGCACGCGATAAAATTACCGCATGAATAAAACAACGTTCAGGTTTTTGATTCATCCGCCCGTCGCGGGTGGAAAATCTGAAAACGCATTTTGCGTGTCTGGCACGCCTTTGCCGGTTCGCCTGCGGATAAATTGGCAAAACGATGAATGGAGAAATTAACGATTGTTCCAAACGGGAACAAAGCCTTTTGAAAAACAGATAAAATAACGCCTTATGTTTACTGCCGTCGCGCAAAAAAATCTGGGCGATGCCGAGAATTATTTCGACGAGCACCTGTCGCAGAATGATTACTACGCGGTGGGCGAAATCCGTCCCGGCCAGTGGATCGGCGCGGGCGCGGAACGCTTGGGATTAAAGAGCGAAGTCACGCGCGAACAATTTCATGCGCTCTGTGAAAACCAAAATCCAAACGATGGCGAACGACTGACGCAGCGGCAACTGAAGGAGGGCCAGCGGCGGGTGTTTTATGATTTCACCTGTTCCGCGCCGAAATCGGTGTCGGTGCTGGCGGTGACGTTGGCGGATGAACGGCTGGTGACGGCGCATGAGGAGGCCACGCGCATTGCGTTCCGCGAACTTGAATCTTTCGCTGCTACCAGAGTCCGCAAGCAGGGCAATCAAAAAGACCGGATCACTGGCAATCTCGCCGCTGCCGCGTTCACGCACACGAGCAGCCGCGCGCTTGACCCGCAGTTGCACACGCATTTCACGGTGTTCAACGCCACGTTTGATGACAGTGAACGGTCATGGAAAGCCCTGCAAGCGGGCGGCATGTATGACGCCATCCGTTACGGCACGGCGGTCTATCGGAATGAACTGGCGAAACGGGTGCAACAAATCGGCTACCGGATTCAACCGTCCAAACATGGCTTTCAAATTGAGGGCGTCAGCGATGAGGTGTTGAAACGATTTTCCAAACGCGCACAACAGCGTGACGCGGTGGTTCAGGAGTTGGAACAAAAGCTGGGGCGGAAACTTTCCAACAACGCCATTTCTCTCGCAGTCCATCAGAGCCGGGCGAAAAAAGTCAAAGGCATCTCTACGGCGGAAGTGCGCGAACGACAGATGGCGCAATTATCATCGGAGGAACAACAATCACTGCAAAATCTCTGCCCGTCAGTCCAACCCGTTCGGCCAGCCCGTGTCCTTGAACCGGAAAACCAAGCCCTGAATCATGCCGTCGCCCATGTGTTCGAGCGCAAGTCGGTGGTGCCGGAGCATGAACTGTTGAACGTGGCCCTGTCGCAACGTCCGGGCGAAGTGGATTTGCCGACGCTGAAAGCGGCGGTGCAGCATTCCCCGGAACTGGTTAAAACCGAGCGCGGATTTTCCACGCGGCAAATTCTGGCAACGGAACTGGAATTGATTCAGGTGGTCAATGCCGGATGCGATGCCGTTGCACCATTGCATCCCGGCTACCGTCCCGCTGACTGGCTGGGTGAGGATCAGAAACGGGCGATTTATCATGTGCTGCGCACCAGTGACCGTATCACCGGCCTGCGTGGTCTGGCGGGCACGGGCAAAACCACGGCGTTGCGCGAGCTGGTCGCCGCCTGCAAGGAAGCCCGCGTTGAACCGCTGTTCTGCGCGCCGACGGCGGCGGCAACCGAGGTTTTGCGCACCGAGGGATTCGAGGCGGTGACATTGCAAAGTTTGCTGCTGACGAAACCGGTGTTGTCTGCCCGTCAGTTGGTGGTGCTGGATGAGGCCGGAGCGGTCGGAATGGACGACATGAAGCGGCTGTTTGACCTGGCGCGGGACGCCCGCATCGTGTTATCGGGCGACACCGGCCAGCACGCATCGGTCGCGCGTGGCGACGCGCTGCGGATTTTGGAACAACATTCCGATTTCAAATCCGGTCAATTGACGGCCATCCGGCGGCAACGCAAGGCCGCTTATCGCAACGCCGTGGAACTGGCGGCAGAGAAACGCACCATGGAAGCTTTCGCGCAGTTGGAACGCATGGGAGCGGTAACAGAGTGTTCAGGTGATCAACTGCATGGTGAAGCCGCACAGTCGTATCTGAAAGCGTTGGCGCAAAATCAATCCGTGCTGTTAGTTGCGCCGACGTGGGCAGAAATTGAGGCGGTGACGGAAAAAGTCCGCGCCGCGTTGAAAACGTCCGGTCGGCTGGCGGGCGACGAAAAGGAATTTCAGGTTTTTGATTCGCTGTCGTGGACGGAAGCGCAGAAGCAGGATGCGCGGCAATACCGGCCCGGCCTGGCGATTCGTTTTCACCGGCAAAAAACTGGTTATGCCAAAGATGAAACGGTTGCGGTGGTCGCCGTCGAAAATGACGCCTTGAAAGTCCAACGCGCGGACGGTTCCGAAAGCCTTTTCCCATTGGGTGCAGGCTGCGCCTGCTTTGATGTGGGGGAGAAACGGAAATTGAAAGTGGCCGCTGGCGACAGGTTGTTGCTGCAAGCGAACTGGCAGAAGAAATTTATCAACGGCGAACTGGTCGAGGTGCGGACAATTCAAGGTGATTCCGTGGTGCTGACCGATGGCCGGGTGATTCCAGAAAACTATCGCACGTTTACGCATGGCTATGCCGTCACGTCGCACGCCGCCCAAGGCAAGACCGTGGATGAAGTGCTGGTCGTCGCGTCGTCGCGTTCGCTGCCGGCGATCAATCAGCAGCAATTTTACGTCAGCATCTCGCGAGGGCGCGATGCGTGCCGCGTGTTCACTGATGATGCCGAGATGTTGCGCTCGCACGTCACCCGTTCCGGCGCGCGGATGGCGGCGGTGGAAGTTGTCCCGCCCGTCCACCGTCGAAAATTCATCATGACTGTTTTGCAACGCGGTCATCGCTTCCTGAAACAGTTCCGCCAGCGCCTCGGAGTGCAACAAACCATTTTACCTGACAAGCGCAGCCCACAAATGAAAACACCCCGTTATGAACAGCAACGAACTTCCACCCACCGAATCGGCGTCTAACCCGCGCGACAATCCTTCTTACGGCACGGATTCCACGGTCGCCACTTTGAACGTGGTGGCCGACGACGGCAGGAGTTACCAACTGCCTTACGCGCAATT
>Ga0187868_1002869_pt1 | contig 11011 bp, 7 predicted proteins | sample June2016WEW_13_4_FD_133014 | JGI IMG/M metagenome (GOLD analysis project Ga0187868, IMG submission 133014) | Peatland microbial communities from SPRUCE experiment site at the Marcell Experimental Forest, Minnesota, USA - June2016WEW_13_40 | ecosystem: Environmental > Terrestrial > Soil > Wetlands... | reverse complement strand
GCGCTGGCCACCCTCGTGGTCAACAAGCTGCGCGGCGGCCTCAAAGTCGCAGCGGTCAAGGCCCCCGGTTTCGGCGATCGCCGCAAGGCAATGCTCGAGGACATTGCGATCCTCACGGCCGGCACCATGGTCTCCGCCGACCTCGGCATCAAGCTCGAGAACGTAACAATCAATATGCTTGGACGCGCCAAGAAAATGACGATCGACAAGGAGAACACCACGATCATCGGCGGCGCGGGCAAGAAGGCCGACATCCAGGCGCGTATTGCCCAGATCAAGACGCAGATCGAGGAAACCACCTCCGACTACGACCGGGAGAAATTGCAAGAGCGACTGGCCAAGCTGGCCGGCGGCGTCGCAGTGCTCCGGGTCGGCGGCGCGACCGAGATCGAGGTGAAGGAGCGCAAGGACCGCGTCGATGACGCCATGCATGCAACCCGCGCCGCGGTCGAGGAAGGTGTTCTGCCCGGCGGGGGGGTTGCGCTGCTGCGCGGCATCAAGGCTTTGGAGAAGCTCAAAGTCCATAACGACGACCAGCGAACCGGCATTGAAATCGTCAAGAAGGCGATTTCCTGGCCGGCGCGCCAGATCGCGATCAACGCCGGCGAAGATGGCTCAATCGTCGTTGGTAAGATCCTGGAGAAGGACAGCTACGCCTTCGGCTATGACGCTCAGACCGGCGAGTACGGCAACTTGGTGTCGAAGGGCATCATCGACCCGACCAAAGTCGTGCGGGTTGCGCTGCAGGGCGCGGCCTCAATCGCGGGTCTGTTGATTACCACCGAGGCGATGGTCGCCGAACTGCCGAAGAAGCAGAGCCCAGGGATGCCCGGTGGTCCGGGCGGAGGTATGGGCGGAATGGGCGGCATGGACTTCTAATAAGGCGCTCGATCGGTCATTGCGAACGAAGAAGGCCCGGCACGCAATCTGGCAACGTTGGCGCGCGACGCCAGCGAACTTGTCAGCGGCGGCTATCGGCTGACTGAAATCACGCCGGTCGATCAATTCCGCTACGCCGCCCACGTCGAGATCGTGGGGCGGCTGGAGAGATAGCACTTACCATACGGTGCATCCATTGCGCTGCCGCGCCGCGGTCATTTTGATCAGGGGGCGAACGTGTTGAACAGTTCGCGAACACGGTCGCGCGCTGCAGGATCGCCGAGCGCGGCGATCAGGAGCAGTCGCGCTTTCGGCCCTTTGAGATCGCCGGCGAAGATGGCGCCGGCGTCTTCGAGGTCACGCCCGCCGCCGCCGCCGCCATAGACGGGGCTGACACGGCCGATCGGGCAACGCGAGGTGATGACGACCGGCAAACCGTCGCGGCAGACACGCCCCAGCGCCTGGCCGAATTGGGCCGAGACGTTGCCGCGGCCGAAGGCTTCCACGACCAGGCCGTCGATTCCCATCTGGCGAACGGCATCGACCATCGTGCCATCGGCGCCGATGACGGCTTTGAGAATTTCGACGCGCTTGTCGAGCCGCTCGGGACGCAGATGCAGGCCGAGCTGCGGCCGGCGATAAACGATGACGCGGTCGCCGTCGACAATCCCCAGCGCGCCATGATGATAGGACTGGAACGTTTCAACCGCGCTGGTGTGAACCTTGGTGACCTCGCGCGCGCCGTGCAGCTCGCCATTGAAGCAAATCATGGCGCCCAAGCCTTTGGTCACGCCGGCCGCCGCCGCGCGGATGGCGTCGAGGAGATTCCGCGGGCCGTCCGATTGCGGATGATCATGGGCGAGCTGCGCGCCGGTGAAGACCAGCGGCTTTTCCGAATCGACGAGGAGGCCGGCGAGGAAACTCGTTTCCTCCATGGTGTCGGTGCCTTGGGTCACGACGACGCCGTCGATCTCTGGGCGATCGAGCAATTCGCGCAGGCGCCGAACCAAGCCGTCGACGAACGCCGGCGTCATGTTGAAACTGGCAATGGTCGAGAAGTTCTCGAAGGTCAGTCCGGGCAAGTCATCCGGCTTGGCTGCTGAAGAAAGAATAGCCTCGACGCTCTGCGATGCCACGGTGCGGCCGAGCGCGGGATCATAGCGTGAGGCGATCGTGCCGCCCGTTCCGACGATAACGACATGTTTGGCTTTGCTCATTGTGGCCCTCGTCGAACGGGCGGCAAGAGCAAGCGTTACCGCGGTTGTGCTTGCCGAAGGATTGCCGGAGGATTACACGGATTGCGCCCCGTTATGTATCGTACGACCAGTGGGGGACGGAAGCGACTTATGCGGTTGCGTCGCGTCCACGGCATTGGTCGGTCGGCAGGAAAGCGGAGGAAGGCGTCATGGCAAAGGAAATTTTGTGCGGGTTTGGCGTCGACGTCGACGCAGTCGCCGGTTGGCTCGGCTCCTATGGCGGAGAGGACAGCCCGGACGACATCTCGCGGGGGATGTTCGCCGGCGAGGTCGGCAGCCTGCGGTTGCTGAAGCTGTTCGAGCGGTTCGGGATCAAGACGACCTGGTTCATTCCCGGCCACTCGATCGAGACCTTTCCACAGCAGATGAAGGCCGTCGCTCAGGCCGGCCACGAGATCGGGATTCATGGCTACAGTCACGAAAATCCGATTGCCATGACCCCGGAGCAGGAGGAAGCGGTTCTCGACAAGTGCATCGATCTGGTCACCAAGCTGCAAGGCAAGCGCCCGACCGGCTATGTGGCGCCATGGTGGGAATTCAGCGCCGTGAGCAACGAGCTGTTGATCAAGAAAGGCATCAAATACGACCACAGCCTGATGCATCAGGACTTTCAGCCCTATTACGTGCGGGTCGGCGACAGCTGGACCAAGATCGACTACTCGAAAAAGCCGCAAAGCTGGATGAAGCCGCTGGTGCGCGGGCACGAGACCGACCTCATCGAGATTCCGGCAAGCTGGCACCTCGACGATCTGCCGCCGATGATGTTCATCAAGAAGGCGCCCAACAGTCACGGCTTCGTCAGTCCGTACGCCATCGAGGAGATGTGGCGCGACCAGTTCGACTGGGTCTACCGCGAGTACGATTACGCGGTCTTCGCCATGACCATCCATCCGGACGTCTCCGGACGCCCGCATGTCCTGATGATGCTGGAGCGGCTCTACCATCACATCATTCGCCATCCCGGTGTCCGCTTCTGCACGATGAATGAAATGGCCGACGACTTCGCCAAGCGAAGCCCACGCAAGAAAGCATGACTCCCCTGATTGTCAAATTCGGATGACGGCGTCGGCGGCCGAGCGACCGGCAAGGCCGATCGGTCGGTGCGGCGACGCCGTCGCCCAAGCAATGCACAGTGAGTTCGGTCTTTGATCAGCGCCCGCCGCGCGGGTGGAAACAATGAATGAAAGGGGCGGAAAATGATACGTGTCGGCGTTGACGTCGGAGGCACGTTCACTGACATCGTCTTGGAACAGACGGACGTTGGCGCGAATCAGAAAATTTTCGTGCACAAAGTGTCCTCGACGCCGGCGGATCAATCCGCCGGCGTCGTGCAAGGCGTTGTCGAAGTCTGCAGGATCGCCGGTGTTGCGCCGGGAGACATCGACATGGTCCTGCACGGCACCACTGTCGCGACCAATATGGTGATCGAGCGCAAGGGCACCGACGTCGGCATGATCACGACGCGCGGCTTTCGCGACATTTTGCATATGGCCCGGCACAAGCGACCGCACAATTTCTCGCTGCAGTTCGACGTACCTTGGCAGTCGAAGCCGCTGGTCAAACGGCGAAACCGCCTGGTCGTGGACGAGCGGTTGCGGCCGCCGAGCGGAGAGGTCGAAGTTCCGCTGGCGCTCGATCAAGTCGAGGCGGCGGCGCAGATCTTCAAGAAGCGCGGCCTCAAGGCCGTGGTGATCTGCTTTCTGTTCTCGTTCCTCAACAACGAACACGAAGTGAAGGCGCGCGACATCGTCAAGCGGGTGATCCCGGATGCCTTCGTTTGCTGCTCCCACGAGGTGGTGAATGTCATTCGTGAATACGAGCGGTTCTCTTCCACGGCGATGAACGCCTATATCGGCGCGACGACGGCGCACTATCTGCAGCGTCTGGAAACGCGGCTGCGCGAGAATGGAGTCACCGCCAAAGTGCGGATCATGCAGTCGAACGGCGGCATCTCGACCGTGGAGAACTCAGCGCGTCGTCCGGTCGGCCTGCTGCTTTCCGGCCCCGCGGCCGGCGTCATTGGCGGGCGCTGGACGGGCGCATCCTGCAACACCGAGAATGTGATCACGATCGACGTCGGCGGCACCTCCGCCGACATCTCGGTGATCCAGAACGGCGAGGTGCGGATCAAGAACCCGCGCGATACCGAGGTCGCCAATCTCCCGGTGCTGGTGCCGATGATCGACGTTGACGCGATCGGCGCCGGCGGCGGCTCGATCGCCTATCTCGATCCGGGCGGCGCGTTCCGGGTGGGTCCGCGGTCCGCGGGGGCCTTTCCGGGGCCGTCTTGCTACGGCAAGGGCGGCACGGAGCCGGCCGTGACCGATGCGCAGGTCGTCTTGGGCCGGCTCGATCCCGAACATTTTCTCGGCGGCGATCTCAAGATCGATCCCTCGCTCGCACACAAGGCGGTCGAGCAATATGTGGCCAAGCCGCTCAAGTTGTCCGTGACCGACGCCGCGCTCGGAATCCTTCGCGTCGTCAACAACAACATGGCGCTTGCGATCAACGCCAATTCTGTCGCCAAGGGCATCGATCCGCGCAACTTTACGCTGATGGGCTTCGGCGGCGCGGGGCCGCTCCATGCCGTCGCGCTGGCCGAATTGATCGGGGCCAAGGACACGATTGCGCCTTTGCATCCCGGCATCACCGCGGCGATGGGCCTGCTGCTCACCGAACTGCAATACGAGTACACGCGCTCGGTGTTGGTGGTCGCCAACAAGGCGAGCAAGGCCGACTTCGATCTGGTCAACAAGATCGTCGCCGATCTGAAGGCCGAAGCGCGCGCCCAACTGACCGCCGACGGCGTGTCGGCGAAGCTGCATCGCTTCACCGCCGTCGCGGAGTGCCGTTACGTCGGGCAGGGCTTCGAGTTACGCGCCGCGATGCCGGACGAGCCGCTCAACGAGAGCAACGTCAAGACCGTGATCAAGAGCTTCTACAATGCGCATAAGCAGGTCTACGGCCACGCCTTCGAAGATCAATTGGTCGAGATCATAACGTTGCGCGTCGTTGGCTCGTCCGCGACCGAGACGTTGAAGTTGCCGGAGCTGGTCAAAGGCGGTCGGAGCAATCCCAAGGAGGCCGAACTCTATACCCGCAATACCGTATTTGACGACGGCAAGGCGGTTCCGACGCCGCGTTACGATCGTTCCAAGCTGCTTGCCGACGACAAGATCAACGGTCCGGCGCTGATCGTGCAACACAATTCGACGACGTTGGTGCCGCCCGGATACGTCACCAGCGTTCTTTCGCACGGCGACATGCGTGTCGCCCGCGGCCAGGCTTAGGGGATGAAAACGCGATGACACAGGGCACGACCATGAAAATCGATCCGATCACGTTGCAGGTCATTGGCGGGGCGTTGCACTCCATAGCCGAACAGATGGGCAACGTCCTCTACCGCATGTCCTACTCTTCGATCATCCGCGAGAGTCAAGACCTCGGCGCCGGGCTTTTCGATCGCGACTACAATACGCTGTGCGAGTCGGATTCGACGCCCATGCACATCGGCTCTCTGCCGGGCTATCTGCGCGGCATCGAGAAATCGATCCCGTTGAGCGCTTGGAAGCCCGGTGATTGCGTCATCCACAATCACCCCTACTATGGGGCGAGCCATTCGCCAGACATCGCGGTGGTCATGCCGGTGTTTTTCGAAAACGAACTCGTAGGCTTCTCCGCGAATACCGCGCATCACGTCGACATCGGCGCCGCCACGCCGGGACTGATCATCGACGTGCCCGACATGTTCGCCGAAGGCATGCTGTTCAACGGCATCAAGCTCTATGAAGAGGGCAAACGCAGCGAGAGCCTTTGGCGCTACATCAGGGACAACACGCGCGTGCCCGGACTGGTGATGGGCGACCTTGAGGCGCAGATCGCCTCGGCCGAACTCGGCGTCAGGAGGTTCCAGGAATTGCTGGCCACCTACGGCAAGGACAGGGTGCTTCAGGCCACCCGCCAGCTCATGGACTACACGGAAGCGATGCTGCGCCGCGAGATCGCCAAGATCCCCGACGGCGATTACACCGCCGAGGGTTTCCTCGACGATGACGGCCGCAATCGCGGCAAGCACTTGCCCGTGAAGGTGACGGTCAAGAAACGCGGCGACGGCGTCGAGGTCGATTTGACCGGATCCGCGCCGCAAGTGCCGACGGCGTTCAACGTTCCCTTCGAGGGCTCGACAAAGGTCGCGTGCTATTTCGCATTCCGTGCGTTGTTGCTCGATACCTATACCTGCGAAGAGCACATTCCGCAGAACGAAGGCTCGTTCCGGCCGGTGAAAGTCACGGCACCGCTGGGCTCGATCTTCAATCCGATCGCGCCGGTCGCGGCGGAAGCGCGCTTCTGTCAGATTCAACGCGTCGTCGACCTCATTATCAAGGCGCTGTCTCCGGTGTTGCCCGATCGTTGCACGGCCGGGAACGCCGCCACGCTTTCCTTCGCGGCCTTCTCCGGCGTTTGGCCCAACGGCGAATACTGGGTGTTTCTGGAGGTGAACGAAGCGGCCATGGGCGGACGCCCCAAATCGGACGGCCCCGATACGGTTGAAGAACTGATGCGCAATACGCGCAACAATCCCTTGGAAGATCTCGGCATGCACTTGCCGCTGATTTGCGATCGTTACGAACTGCGCGATGACGTCATGCCGGGGGCGGGAAAGTTCCGCGGCGGGCAGGGCGTGGTCAAGTCGCAACGCTTCCTGACGCCGGGCTTCGTCACCCACGAGTCCGATCGTCACGATGATGCCCCCTGGGGCGTATTCGGTGGCAAGCCAGGTTCGGTCGGGAAGTATGAAATCTACAACGCCAAGACACCGAACGACGTCAAGCAATACCCCGCCAAGTTTTCCGGATTGCGCGTCGAGGAAGGCGACGTCGCCTGCTACTTCTCGCCATCGGGAGGCGGCTACGGCGATCCGCTCGATCGCCCTCCCGAGCAGGTGCTCGAGGACGTGCTCGACGACTTCATAACGCCGGAGCACGCGCGGGAAGCCTATGGCGTCGTCCTCGAGCCTGCCGACAACGGCTATCCCTGGGCGCTGGACGCGGTCGCGACTGTGGCGCTGCGCGCGTCGATGCGGGGCTGAAGCGGCGGGGAGCGAAGCGTGCCTCGTGACGTCGCGCCGGGAAGAACGGCCTGCGACATTTGCGAGGCGCAACAGCGGAATTCCATCCAGACCTAACCCAGGAGAACCGACATGGCCCGCATCATCGATCTCTCGCTTCTCATCGAAGACAACATGCCGGCGCATAAGTTGTTTCAGCGCCCCATCTATACGGTTCACATGAGCCACGAGAGCGCCAAGGCGCACAATCTCGGCGTGCCGGGTGACGCGATGACGTTTCAGACGAATTTCATGGCCATGCTTGACCATGTCGGCACGCACGTCGACGCGTTTCGCCACGTCAATCCCAAAGGAAAGTCCGTTGACGAGATGCCGCTGGACCTCTTCATGGGCAAGGCCGTCTGCTTCGATTTGCGGCATATCCCCGATCTGGGAGACATCACCGTCGCGGACATGGAGCGCGCCGAGGCCAAGTGCGGCGTGAAGGTGAATGGTCATATCGTGCTGCTCTGCACCGGCTTTCACAAGCGGCATTATCCTTCGCTCGACAGCGTCTGGAAGAATCCATTGCTCACGGTCGAAGCCACGCGCTGGCTTTATGATCGCGGCTCGAGGATGCAGGGAGTGGAAGGCCCGTCGACGGACAAGCCGACCGACAACATATTCGCCCAGCATCGGCTCTGCCGGGATCTCGGGATCTCGCATTGGGAATGGCTGGTTAATCTCGAGGAACTCGTGGACAAGAAAGAGTTCCAGTTTTTCGGTGTGCCGCTGAAGTTCAAGGGCGGGTCGGGCTCTCCGGTCAGGGCGTTCGCCGTACTGAACGACTGACGCGTTCGGTTCGCTGTCTTCGCGACGGAGGGACCTCGATGTCCGCCGATTTCGATAATATGACGGCGATAGAGCTGAAACGGCGCATCGCCCGCCGTGAGGTGTCGCCCGTCGAGGTGACGCGGCGGGCGCTCGAAAAGGCCGAGGCGACGCAGGCGACGCTGAATTGTTTCTCGGTTATCGTCCCCGAGGCCGCTCTCGAGGCGGCCCGCCGCGCCGAACAGGCTGTGATCAGCGGCGCGCCGCTGGGGACTCTGCACGGCGTTCCCTTCTCGGCGAAGGACCTGATCTCCGTCGAGGGGCTTCGCTTCGCCTCGGGATCGCGGGCGATGGCCGACAACATCGGCAAAGTGGACGCGCCGGCGGTCGCCCGCGCCAAGGCCGCCGGTGCAATTCTGATCGGAAAGACCACCACCAGCGAGTTCGGTTGCAAGCCCGTCGGCGACAGCCCGTTGACCGGGGTCACGCGCAATCCTCTGAACCTCTCGCTTACGCCCGGCGGATCGAGCGCGGGTTGCGCGGCGTCGGTGGCTGGCGGGATTACCCCCTTTGCGATGGGTACCGATGGCGGCGGTTCGATCCGCATCCCCGCCGCTTTCACCGGGACCTTCGGCATCAAGGCCAACTTTGGCCGCGTCCCGGTTTGGCCCACTTCGGCGACGCCCACGTTGGCTCATGTCTGCCCGCTGGCGAGAACCGTGGCGGATGCCGCCTTGCTGCTGCAGGCGATATCGGGATACGAAGCGCGCGATCCCGCCTCGATCGCCGAACCGGTTCCCGACTTTGTCGGAGCATGCGATGCGCCGTTGGGCCGCTTGCGCATCGCCTGGAGCCCGACGCTCGGCTACGCGACGCCGGAAGCCGAGGTCGTCCGCGTCTGCGAGGCCGCGGCGAAGCGGTTTGAGGAGGCCGGCTGCACCCTCGAGCAAGTAGACCGCGTGTTTGCCGCGGATCCGGAAGATATTTGGACCGCCGAGTTCTACGCGGGCGTCGGCACGCGGTTGCGGCCGATTCTCGAGAACCGCCGTGAGCTACTCGACCCCGCCGTCGCCTCGATCCTCGAGACGGCGCTGTCACAGGACATGCGCAGCTATTATGAGAATGTATTCAAGCGCTACGCTTTCCGCGACGAAATGGTGGCATTTTTCGAGCGGTATGATCTGCTTCTCAGCCCCACACTGCCGGTCGTTTCGCTGGAGGCGGGCAAGAATATCCCGGACAGTCTCCGGGAGCGCAATCTCGTATCTTGGGTCTTTTACACCTATCCATTCAACCTGACCGGGCAGCCCGCGGCGTCGCTTCCGGCCGGCCTGTCCTCGCAAGGTCTGCCGATCGGCCTGCAGATCGTGGGGCCGCGCAACGACGAGATCAGCGTCTTGAAAGCGTCTGCCTGCCTGGAGCGCCGTCTCCGCGGGTGACGGCCTCGTTCCGTCGCGCCGTACGTGCTCGACGTTTGCCGAGCGCGAGTTCGGCAGCAATGCACTTTGCTTCGTCGCGAGCCTCGGCGAGCGAAATGATCGAATAGCGGCCGATCGTAAGGCGCCGCCGATCGGCGCGGCGCCGAACAACAAACCTCTCCGTGTCGTGTCCGAAGCGCGGCGGCAAAGACCTCCGGTCATCGCGAAGCTCTTTCCGGGAACGGTACTAAGTAATAGTGCATACGGATTTATACTTTCAATGGACAGTATATTTTCTTATGTAAAAGTACATACTCAGTACAGATTCACCATTATGACTTTATATTGTTTACTGACGCCAGTAATTGACTTATGAATTCGGTCTCGGGGACTACTCGATGACCACAGATCCATTCACGGACCGTCTCGCCCGCGTGCGCGATCGCTTCGCGACGACGCTCGCCGGCAAAATCGAGGAAACTTGCGCTTCTATCCCTAATCTCTCGGATGCCGCGCCGGCGGCAGCCGCGGCGGTGGCGGAAGCCTATCGTTGCGTCCACGGTATCGTCGGGGTCGGTCCGACGGTCGGTTTTCCGGCGAGCGGCGGCGCGGCGCGCGCCGTCGAAGACGTGCTGCGGCCCTCGCAGCAGCAGCGGCGCGGGTTAACGGCCGACGAAGTCTTGCTGCTGAGCAACACACTCAAGGTGTTACGCGAGGTCGCGGCCCGCGAGTTGCAATCCTTCCACTCACCCCCGTCGTGAAACGGTGATCATGAGAGTAAACATGCGTGCTTGCTTCGTGCCAGTCTTCGCTCTCGCGCTGTTTCCCATCGCGGCCCAATCGCAGACGCGGCCGCTACCGCTACCGCCAACACCGCACCATACGGCAACGTCGCGGCCGCACTCTGCCGCGGCGGCACCGGCGGCGCTCGCGGAACCTGCCGCCTCGGCGCCGCGGCCGAACGGCCTCCTCGCCGAGGTGACGATCGCGGATGTCGGCTTCATCAACGGTTTGCGTTTCTCCAATCTGGGTGGTCGCCACGATATCTTCATGCCGCTGCCGGAGGGCCGCGGGGTGGCGGTGAACGACCTCGTACTGGTCCTTGACGATGTCTCTGCTTACGATGCGCGGCGCAATCTCGAAGTGCAGGTCAACGACCGCACGGCGACCGCAATTGCGCTCGACGGCAAGAGCCATGGCCGCACGATCCGCGTGCCATTGGGCAAGACCAAGCCCAAGGACGGTTATCTCAAACTCTCATTTCTGTATTCCGGCGCTGCGACACTCGATCGCTGCATCGACGTGCGCTCTATCGGCTATACTCTGACCATCAGCCCGGCGACGGCGGTCGAGGTCGATGTCGGCCCGGTCGGCGAACTCGACGTTGCCACCACGGCGGCGCTGATGCCGCGCGAGGTCGCGATCGTGCTACCCGGCCGGCGCGTGGCCGAGAGCGAGATGGCGACCGCCGTTACGATTGCTCGGTCGCTGATCGCCAGTGGCCGGCATGTCTCGTTTCACCACGGCTATGACGCATTGACGGACCTTGCCAAGCGCGACGAAGCCGGCCGCTGGACGCG
>Ga0187868_1002867_pt1 | contig 11019 bp, 9 predicted proteins | sample June2016WEW_13_4_FD_133014 | JGI IMG/M metagenome (GOLD analysis project Ga0187868, IMG submission 133014) | Peatland microbial communities from SPRUCE experiment site at the Marcell Experimental Forest, Minnesota, USA - June2016WEW_13_40 | ecosystem: Environmental > Terrestrial > Soil > Wetlands... | reverse complement strand
TTGGCTGGGAAACTTCCGGCGCTTGGTCGTGCGCTATGACCGCTCGCTCCAAATCTATCGGGCGTTCTTTCACATCGCCTGCTTCATGATCGTCTTACGGAGGGTTGTGCAATAGCTTCTAGGAACAATCACGAATGACGGTCAGTACGCCACCAGCAGAAGCGGGGCAAACACCATTCTTGGAAAGGGAGCGATGATGATATCCCGGCTCTTGTGCTCTCCGGCTCTGCAACAGTTCTACGCTCCGATTCGTAAAGTGCCGGTCGTTGGAACGCTCGTTCACGGACTTGTGAGGAAGATTTTACCTCCCGGAACGCGTCTCTCGGTCACGGTGCGATCCGGCGTGGCGGCGGGTTTGGTATTGTCGGTGGACCCAAGGTACGAAGCGTGGTACGCGGCGGGTGCGCACGAGACCCATCTATTGAACGCCTTAGCGTTGCACGTTCTGCCAGGAGAAGTTCTCTATGATGTTGGCGCGCATATTGGATTCATCAGTCTGGTCGCAGCACGGCTCGTCGGCCCGGAAGGCAAAATCTACGCATTCGAGGCCGACCCCGAAAACTCGATCCGAATTCTCGAACATGTGCGGATGAACGCTCTGCCACAAATTGAGTTGGTGCCCAAGGCTGTGTGGTCCGAATGCAAGATTTTGTCCTTTCGGCGGGATCCCGATTCGTCAAGCCGAAACACCGGCGCCGTCTCAGCAATTGCAAGCGACGAAAAGGGTTCCGCCGATATTGCTGTGGAAGCTGTGACGTTAGACCACTTTGCCGTCGATCATCGTCCCGCAGCGGTTGTTAAGATCGACGTGGAAGGCGCGGAAGAACAGGTTCTGGAAGGCGCAGAGGAAGTGTTCGGCGCATCGCAGCCGACACTGATCTGTGAAATCCACAACGAGCGAGCGGCCGAGGGTGTGTCCAAGTGGCTCGCGGCGCACGGATATGGATGGAATTGGCTCACCCAGGGAGACGGTTTTCCCCGGCATCTCGTGGCTCAGGCGCAGCGCTAGGGCGCGCGAATGACGGAACTCCAACAACGGTGGGTGGCGATCCTGGGCAGGCGCGACTTCCCGACAGACGGCGTCGAGGATTACTGTACGTTTCTGGGCGAGGCGTTGCGACGGCAAGGGATCGAGTTGCAGCAGGCGCGCGTGCCCTGGATGGAGAAAGGGTGGATTGGAGCGCTGCGACAGCTCTCGCGCGATTGCAAGGCATGGCGCGGCCGATGGGTGCTGATGCAATACACGGCGCTGGCATGGCCGGGACGCGGATTTCCGTTTGGCGCGCTCGCCGTGCTGGCGATACTCCGGCGCGGTGGGGCGCGCGTTGCTGTCGTGTTTCATGAATCACGACGTCAGGAAGGTTCGAGCCGGCTGCAAGGAGTCCGCGGTGCGTGCCAGGATTGGGTCATCCAGAGACTTTATGACGGGGCAACCATGAGCATCTTCACCGCACCGGTCGAGACCGTAGCGTGGCTGCCGAAGGTAGAAGCCAAAGCAGCTTTCATTCCGATCGGCGCGAACATTCCGGAACGCGTTGCTCGGCGGACTGCACCGACGGACCGCGGGAAGACCGTGATCGTGTTCGGAATGACTGGTGCGCCCAAGACGGAACGCGAGGTCGCAGAGATTGCTGGCGTCATGAGCGAGGCCAGCAAAAGACTTGAGCCGCTGCGTCTTGTTGTTGTAGGACGCGGTACCATGGAAGTGCGGGAGCAGCTTGCCGGGGCGCTTGCGAATTCAAATGTAGAGGTAATCGTGCGGGGAGTCCTGCCCGCGGAAGAGATCGCCGATGAATTCGAGAGTGCGGACGCGCTGCTTTTTGTCCGAGGCCCTGTGCGTTACGAGCGCGGGAGCGCGATTGCGGGAATTGCCTGCGGAGTTCCCATCGTCGGATACCGGGACGAGAGCGCCGGCGGTTGTCTTAAGGATGCGGGCGTGGAGTGGTCGGCCTCGCAAGATCGCGATGACCTGGTTCGCGGGCTCATCCGAGTACTGAGCGATCCTTCCCGGTGGATCGAGCTCCACGAGCGCAACATCGACGCGCAGAAGAAATGGTTTTCATGGGAGCGGATTGCCGAGAGATATCGGGCGGTCTTGACGGAATGACGCGGCTCGCACATGGGGGCACAGGTGTGAGTGCTGATGAAGGATACCCGAATCGTGCAGCGGCCTTCGGCTGTCCCTGATGAGGATTAGATCGAGATCACAATGGAAACGCACGCTGACGCGCCGGGCATTCGCCGACCAGGATTGCTCTCGAGGATTAGGCCGTCTGCCATGAGTCCAGCAGCCTCTGCCCATTTGGATTTGATTCGCGCATTTGCAGCGTGGGCGGTCATGTGGGGTCATGTGCGGGCGATATTTTTCGTCGACTATCAGCATCTTCGAGAAATTGGTCCGTTCTTGAAGGTCTTGTATTTCGTTACCGGATTCGGCCATCAGGCGGTAATGGTGTTTTTCGTGTTGAGTGGATTTCTCATATCGTCGACCGCCATCCAAAGTTGGACGACTGGAAGCTGGTCGTGGCGCGACTACTCTATCAACCGATGGTCCCGGCTACACGTTGTGCTGATTCCGGGACTTCTGCTCGGATTGCTCTGGGACAAGACTGGCAGTATTGCGTTTGCGTCCACGGGATTGTACTCGCATCCGTTGGAGGGCTTTGGTGGCGCAATTGCGCAGAATCAGATTACAGGCGGAACATTCCTGGGAAATGTATTTTTCCTGCAAACGATTGTCTGCCCCACATTCGGTTCGAACGGCCCATTATGGAGCCTTTCGAACGAATGGTGGTACTACGTGCTTTTCCCGGTGGCGTTGTTCGCTAGTGTTGCGTGGGCGAAACGTTTGATTCGGCGAGCCATGCCGTTGACACTGCTTGCTGTTTGTCTGTCCGTACTCCTGGGATCGGAAAAGATGCTCGGATTCTTAGTCTGGATGACCGGATGCGGTTTGGTGTTTGCACACACTGGATTGCGCCTGCCAAGCAGACGATGGTTGGCTGTTTATTCGCCGTTCGCTTCCTTGCTGCTGACCGGTTGCCTCACAGCAGCAAGAATTGGAAAACCTGCCGCGCTCGGTTCGGACCTGTCAGTGGGGATTGCGTTTACGCTCTTTCTATTTGGCGTACTTCAGGTGAATGTCGGCGGAAAATCCGAGTCGTACGCCACAATTGCTCATTTTCTCGCAGGATTCTCTTATAGTTTGTATGTGCTTCACTTTCCCTTGCTGCTGTTCGTTCGGGCTTGGGTTGCGCCAACACAAAAATGGCAGCCCGATCCCCGGCATCTTCTTTGTGGTGTGGCAGCTGGTGCGGCGGCACTGGGTTACGCCTGGCTTGTGGCTTTCGTCACCGAGGGTAGAACGCGCGCGGTCCGGGACTGGATGAGAGCCACAATTCCCCGGTTTGGAACCGGCTAACCGGGGCCGCGCGTAAAGCATGGAAAACGCTTCGAATGCAGAGCGGATGTAGAATGCTACTGCCTTGATTCAAAGGCGTACGCACGCAGCAGAATGGTGGAGGTGGCGTTGATCAAGAACTATTATCGTTCCTACGTAGGTTCTAAGTTTCGCTACGTTCGGCGAATGCTTCGACACCGTCTACGTGGTCAGCCTCGCGTCTGTCCGAATTGCGGACCCTCGGCTCAGGTGAGCAGGCTGCAACGCAAGAAAATCGTTGTGGACATTCTCAAGTGCAGCGAATGCCGCCTGATTTTTCGTTGGCCTTTGGATACCCCAGAGGAGCTAGACGTACATTATGAGAGCGAATTCGCTGAAGCGGCCCCCCAAGTTCGCCTGCCAGACTCCCGGGAACTGGAGGCTCTTCTCAAGATCGATTTCGCTTCGATGTTCAGCGATCTGAGTCCCAAGATCGGCTTGCTTCGATCGGTCAGGCCCAGGGGCCGCGTACTCGATCTTGGATGCTCATGGGGATATGCTACGTACCTGCTCCGAAAGAACGGGTATGACGCCGTCGGCTTCGAGATATCGAGATCAAGGGCCGCGTACGCCAGGAAGCATCTGGCCATACCGGTGATAGATTCTCCCGCTGAGCTGGAGTCCCTTCCAAGCGGGAGCTTCGATATTATTTACTCAAATCACGTCCTTGAACACCTGCCATCCATCGGCAAGTCTTTGACGTTATGTGCGCGACTGCTCCGAGATGATGGTGTTGCGTTTCACTTTCTCCCGAACTTCACCGGCGCGGCTGCGCGGTCAGGATTGTGGTTGGAGTGGATCGGCGAAGATCACCCCATCGCTCCGACCGCCGAGTTCTTTGAACTAGCGTTGCCTGCGGCGGGTTTCCGACGGTTCCAATTCGCTTCATCACCCTTCGATGAGGAAGTCGTTGCAGCGATCACGGGTCAATCGGGGCGGTGGCCGCAGCTCGATGGCTATGAATTATTGATCGTGGCGCACAAGTCGGATCTGAAGGGCACAATTGACGCACCAAGCCGGGAGAATCTTGTCTCGCTCTCAGGATAGAAGTAGGCAACCTGCCCGAATTCGGGTGCTGAGCTCGTGTTCTGTCCCAATGTTATAGAATGCTTTTGGAAGGGGCGGAGCCATGTTGATGCGACGGATTTCGGACAAGAGGTCGTGAGAGATTGCTGAACGCACGTATTCCCGCGATGAGGAACCAGGCGTTGATCGGCGTCAGCCTGTTTGTCCTCGGTCTATGGCTGGCATGGGAAGTGGGCGGAAAGATTGTCGCCAACGACGAACGATCGCTCATTTTTGGCGTCCTGATTTTTGCGGGGTGCCTGGTCGCGGCCATGATCCTGCGAAACTGGTGTACGGGCTTCTATCTATTCTTCGTTTGGATGATGTTCGAAGATCTCTTCCGAAAATACATGGGCAACGGCCTGGCTCTTTTTTTCGGCAAGGATGTGTTGCTGGCGTTGGTGTACGTCGCGTTCTTCGTGGGAGTCCGGCGCGGAAAAGAAAAAACGTTTAGGCCTCCGTTCTTGCTGTTTTTTGGCCTCTTTTTCTGGCTGGGAGCGCTGCAAGTTTTCAATCAGAATTCGCCCCACATTTTGTATGGTCTACTAGGTTTCAAGCTGGATTTTTATTATGTGCCCCTGATGTTTGTTGGATACGCTTTGATCCGCAATGACAGAGACCTGCGACGTTTCTTAGTGGCGAACGCGCTCGTTGCAGGAGTGATTGCCGCCGTCGGAATTATCCAAGCGATTGTGGGCAACAGCTTTTTGAACCCCGCTCACCTGGCGCCGGAGTTGCAGGATCTTGGAAACCTCTCTAAGACAAGCCCGTTGTCCGGTCAGATTCTTTCTTTGCCGGATTCTGTGTTCGTGAGCTCAGGCCGTTTCGCGGATTACTTGGTTGTCGTGCTCATACTCGTCATGGGGACGGCGGGTTATCTCTTATTTCACACGCGCCGCGATCGGAGCCTAGTTTTTTGTGTGGGGGGCCTGCTCGGCGTGGCAACTTTGCTGAGTGGTTCCCGAACTGCGCTTGTCGGCGGTGTGGCGAGTGTTTTGGTGCTGTCGGCGGGGTTTCTCTGGGGTGCACCATGGCGCTTGCGGCAGGCTCATCGGATCGTGCGAACGATCCGCCGCTCATTCATTGTGGCAGCTCTCGCCTTGGCGGCTCTCGTACTGCTCTTTCCAAAGGACGCAGGATCCCGCCTCGCCTTTTACACCGAAACACTCAATCCGAATAGTGCCGCGTACGAAGGAGGGTATCGCGCCTGGGACTACCCGATCATCAATCTAGAGGTGGTGTTTACGGAACCCAACTGGATGTTGGGCAATGGCATTGGCACTGCGTCACTCGGGACCCAGTATGTGGCCAAACTACTTAGACAGCGCCCACCTGGGCTTTGGGTGGAAGAGGGATACGGTGTGTTAATTGTGGAGATGGGAATCATCGCGCCATTTCTGTGGATTTTGTGGACCGGGGCACTTCTGTATAGTTCCTGGCAGGTTGTTCGCCGCCTCCGCGGCACCAGTCTCTTTCCGATCGCGTTCGCAATCATCTGGTATGAGTTTCTGCTTCTGTATCCGCTCACGTATGCGGGTCTCGCCCCATACCAGAATTACGTTGACAATGCGTTTTTGTGGCTTGTGATTGGAATCCTCTTCCGATTGCCGGACGTGTTGGCAAATAGACAGACGCCAGCCATTGCAGTTGAGCGAGGATCCGTCCGTGGCGGATTCCAGTTTTGACTAACGGCGAACCGTCGCCGTACGGCGCTCCGCATCATAGGGAGGGCACGGCGTGAATCCCGAGAAGCGAAAGCCTCGCGTCGCTGTGATTTCACCCTTTCTCGACAAGCGGCACGGCAGCGAGCGAATCGTGCTCGAATGGCTTTCCCATCTCCCCGGGGAATACGAAATTCACATTTACAGCCAGCGCGTGGAGGATGTGGATGCTTCCAAAGCCACCTGGCATCGCATTCCGAAGCTGCCCGGGCCGCACTTGCTCAACTTTATTTGGTGGCTTGTGGCGAATCGAGTGTGGCGGGAGCGGGATCGCCGCTTCCGTGATCTGAAGTATGACCTTGTTTACAGTCCCGGTGCGAACTGCTTGGATGCGGACGCGATTTCGGTTCACATCGTATTCGCTGAGTATACTCGGCGGGTTCGAGCGGCAATGGCTTTGGCGCGAAATCCCATTTGGCTGTGGCCGCGGCTTCTGCATCGCAAGCTCTACTACCGGCTCGCCACGTTCATGGAACGGCACGCGTACGTAAACTTGGAAACTACACTAATCCTGATTGCCAAGAGAACGGCGAAAGCCGTCGAGAAATTGTACGGGAGCTCCAATCGATGCCGGGTGTTATATCTTGGGCTGGACCACCACGAGTTCAATCCGGGCCGGCGTGCGGCGCTGCGCGAAACGGCGCGTAAGGAAGTCGGCCTTTCGGATCAACATTTTGCCTTGGTTCTGGTCGGCAATGATTGGCGCAATAAGGGCGTTCCCGTCGTCCTGGAAGCGCTGGTGCAGCTACCTGGTCTGCCGATTGAACTGTTGCTGGTAAGCCGAGAAGATCCCGCGCAAGTTCGTGCGATAGCCACGCACATGGGGCTCGGCGGCCGAGTGCATTTCCTCTCACCTCGGCAGGATATCGAGTTCTACTATGCCGCAGCGGACGCGTACGCCGGACTTTCGCTCGAGGACAATTTCGCTCTTCCGCCTGCCGAAGCGATGGCATGTGGACTTCCCGTTATCGTTTCGGCAACAAACGGGACGTCTGAAATCATCACACATGGAGTGGACGGACTGATTCTCGATGATCCCACGGACGCCAACGGGCTCGCGCTAATGATTCGCCGGCTTTACGAAGACGAAGTGTTCCGCGCGCGGTTGGGCGACAATGCGGCGGCTACCGCGCGAAACTACACATGGGAGCAGAACGGCCTGGAATTGGCAGCGATCTTCGAAGAGATTCTGCGTCGAAAAGCGCGACCTGCGGCACAAACCATCACCGGGGAGCCATGAATTCGAGTGGACCGATTCCCACGATGACCGCGCCAGAGCTGAGCTCCCAGACGAAACAAGTCATCGGTCTGTTCCCCGAATTGCTTGGCCCGGGGGGAGTACAGGAAGCTGGGCGCCTGACGGCAGCCGCTCTCCAGCGAATTGCTCTTCGGCGCGAATGGTCGTCCGAGTTTCTGAGCTTTAACGATCCGCGAGGCGCTTGCTCGCTCGAAACAGGAGCGGGGAGCATCGGGTTTCGGGGATTTGGGCGCGCCAAGATACGCTTCGTGCTGGCCGCGATGAGCCCGGCGCGCTCGGTAGCGAAGACGGTGGCGCCGATCGCGCTTGCAGCTCATCCTCATTTGGCGGTTCCGGCGCGCTGGATGAGGGCGGTCTCGCCGCGCCTGAGAGTCATCGTGATGGCGCACGGCGTGGAGGTGTGGAAGCCCCTGGCATCTTCGCGGCGGAAGGCGTTACTCGCGGCCGATCTCGTGCTGGCTCCGAGCTGCGACACGGCCCAAAAGCTTGTCGAGGTGCAGGGTGTTGCGCCCGACAGAGTCCGCCGGCTTCCTTGGCCACTCAACCCGACTTTCCTTCGCATGGCCGCTGAGCCAGCGAGACTCCCGTTGCCTGCGGAATTCCCCCGGGGACGGATTATTCTGACGGTTGGCCGCTGGGCTGCGTCCGAAAGATACAAGGGTACGGACAAATTAATCGGCGCCGTCGCGGAACTTCGTAGATCCGTCGCGGGTTTACACCTGGTGGCGGTTGGCGGGGGCGACGACTTGCCGCGCCAGCGCAAGATCGCCCACGAACTGGGAGTGACTGAATGCGTGCACTTTTTTGAGAATCTTTCGCGCGAGCAGATCGCGGCTTGTTATGCGAAGGCGGAGATATTTGCTTTGCCCAGCATGGGCGAAGGATTCGGGCTGGTTTTTCTCGAGGCGATGGCGTTCTCGAAACCAGTGGTCGCTGCCGCCGCCGGGGGAGCCACTGACGTGGTCGAAGATGGCATCAATGGATTGCTTGTTCCGCCGGGAGACACCGAGCGGCTCGCCGAGACTCTCGGCCGTTTGCTCGGTGACGAGCCACTCCGCCTAGAGCTGGGCAAGCGCGGTGGGGAGATTGTTCGACGGAAATATAGTTTCGAGGTCTTCGAGGCGGAACTAGAAAGGATCCTCTGCGAGCCAGGTCTTTGAGAATAGAATAGGTTCCTCGGTGCACATTCTAGAGGTAGTACCAGCATACTATCCGTTCCAGGAACAGGGCGGGCCTGTCGTCAAGGTTCGAGCACTTGCCCGAGGGCTCGTGCAGCGAGGCCATCAGGTGACCGTTCTGACGGCGGATCTCGGGATTCGCGATCGGATGTCCGCCAGTATGAAAGCCGAGCACTGCAAATGGGGCTGGCGATCCGTACAGGGCGGCGTCGAAGTCATCTATCTCTCTACGCTCGGTCATTATCGCGCCCTGACGCTGAATCCCCGCGTGATAGGATTCTGCCGGACTTCTCTTGGGAAGTTCGACACGGTCCATATTTACGGCTTGTACGACTTGCTGGGACCGGCCGTCAGTTATTTCTGCCGGGGGCGGGGATTGCCGTACGTGATCGAGCCGATGGGAATGTACCGTCCCATTGATCGGAACCTCCGATTGAAAGAACTCTGGCACCGCAGCATCGGCAAGGCGTTCTGGCAAAACGCGGCGATGATCGTTGCCACGTCGGAGATGGAGCAACAGGAACTGCTGGAGGACGGCATCCCGGCTGCCAAAATCGCCGTCCGCTACAATGGCATCGACCCCGCTTCTTACACAGCCCTGCCGACTCGCGGCGGGTTCCGCGCCAAGCACGGCCTTTCACCTGACGAACCCCTGATTCTGTTTCTAAGCCGGCTGATTCCCCGCAAGGGCGCCGACATTCTGATCGAGGCTTTTGCCCGCGCGTGCCCGGAATCAGGGAGGCTGGTGATTGCCGGGCCAGAGGGAGAATCCAGCTACCGCGCTTATCTCGAGAAGCGGGCTAGGGAAACGGGCGTCGAAGCCCGCGTTCTCTTTACGGGCGCTGTTTACGACGAGGAAAAGAAGGCGCTGCTCGGGGACACTGACCTTTTCGCCTTGCCATCTCGCTACGAGAATTTCGCCAATGCGCCAGCGGAAGCAATCGCATGTGGCATCCCGGTGATCATCACAAATGCCTGCGGCATCCGTTCGCTGGTCGAGGGCCGGGCAGGACTGGTCATCGCGCCGGAAATGGAGCCCCTGGTCGAAGCATTGCGCAAGTTGATCCATGACAAAGCCTTTTACGCGCGGATGAAAGAAGGGTGCCGCAGGGTCGCGGATCAGCTGAGTTGGGACCGCTTGACCGAGCAGATGGAAAGCTACTACGCTGAGGCGCTGGCAATGAGCAATGGGGCACACTGAGCCAACCACGTTCTACGATCAGCACCCTTTCGATTGGGCGCCCTTCGACGCCTCCGGGGCTGTCGATTCGTTCGTCTCGCGCGCCTTGCTGGAATTGATCGAAAATATAGAAACTGACTCGCTGGTTCTCGACATCGGCTGCGGCCCGGGCCGCGTCCTCGGAGTCCTGGCACGCCGAGGGATTCGGTGCATCGGTCTCGATCGTAGCCGCGTCTCGGTGGGATTGGCCGCGAAGCGTTATCATAGGCCGGGTGTTGTAGCAGACAATCTGCGCCTTCCCTTTGCGGACGGGACGGCCAACGTCGTCATCTCCGATGGAGTGATCCATCATACCGAAAATCCGCGAGCTGCGTTCGCCGAAAACTGCCGCATACTGAAGCCGGGGGGCCGGATGTATCTCGCCATCTATAAGGACTCCGGGCGATACCCGTGGCTATACAAGTATCCGGGCGCTTTGATTCGGGTCGGGCTGCGGAACCGATGGACCACACCTCTCACACTGCTCGCGCAGTTGCCCTATTATCTGGTTCATTTCGTTCGGTCACGAGGCCGGCGGACGTGGGCCGGAGCGCAAAATCTGTTTTACGACTATTTCGTGACGCCACGCGTTGCGTTTCTGCCGCGCGAGGTCGTGGAGGAGTGGTGTGCTCGCGAAGGAGCCCACGTCGCCCTCTATGACGAGAACCGCGGAGGGAATGTGCATTCGTTCTGCCTAGTGAAGGCCTCAGATTTGAGACCGCTGCGCGATCCGCATCAGCCCTCGGTGGCGACAGTGCTCGTGGAACAAAAGAGGGGTGCGTGACGAACATGCCGAGCGCTCTCAGGAGGGTGCAGGTTCGGGCACAAAGCGCTGCAATGGGCGCGGCCGAACCCGAAAGGCTTTCCGAACGGGCACGGGCGAGCCATCGCCATCCAATCTTCCGGGCCATCTGGTACGCGGGAAACCTTCTCCTCATTCTTGCCATTTTGCTTGCGGCGTACTCTGTGGTTTGGGAGTACTCGACTCGCCGCTATTTGAAGGGATTTTCAGATGCGGTGGTGCCGGAGTCTTCCTCAGCGATCGACAAGGTCGAAGCAATTTTGAACTGGATCTCTCGAGGTCCGGCGCGACAGGAGTCCGATCAGATCGTTACTGCACCAGATCGCGATCCGACAGA
>Ga0187868_1002857_pt1 | contig 11058 bp, 9 predicted proteins | sample June2016WEW_13_4_FD_133014 | JGI IMG/M metagenome (GOLD analysis project Ga0187868, IMG submission 133014) | Peatland microbial communities from SPRUCE experiment site at the Marcell Experimental Forest, Minnesota, USA - June2016WEW_13_40 | ecosystem: Environmental > Terrestrial > Soil > Wetlands... | reverse complement strand
GGCGGGGGGGAACGAAATCCGAAATCCGAAGCCCCGAAATCCGAAGGAAATCCGAAATCCGAAATCCGCAGTCCGCAGTCCGCGCCCGGTTTCTCATTCGGTGCGGTCGCTGTATGACACAGAAGCGCCTGCGGCCTCAGTACGTGGACCGGACCGCGCGCCGTCCCGGCGCGCAGCGGGTCGGAGCGATGGGGGCGTGGCCATAATCCTAACCCAGGTCTCGCATCACCCTCACGACCCATCCGCGGTCCTGGGTGCTGCGACCGGGGAGCGGTCGCGGTCCAGACACTTGAGTGCAGAGCCAATGCCCGAAAGCTCTGCGACCTCGGCCTTCGGATTTCGGATTTCGGATTTCCTTCGGATTTCGGCCTTCGGGTTTCGGATTTCCCCCCGGGCTTCGGATTTCGGTTTTCTTTCGATTTGGGGCAGTTGGACCGTAAAGCGCGCGCCGCCCAGAGGCGAATCGTCGCAGAGGATGCGCCCGTGATGCTCGAGGACGAAGGTGTGGGCGAGTGAAAGGCCCAGGCCGGTGCCCTCCCCCACGGGTTTGGTAGTGAAGAAAGGCTCGAAAATCTTCGACCGCAGATCGACCGGCACCCCGGGCCCGCTGTCCTCGACCACGATCAGACTCGTGTCCGCCTGCAACTGAGTGGCGATCCGGAGCCGGCCGGGACGCGCCAGGGCGCTCAACGCTTGCAAGGCGTTGTTAATGAGGATGATGATGATTTGTTGAATTTGGTCCACACAGGCGAGCGCGTCCGGCAGTTGCTCATCCAACTCGAGGAGCAACTCCACGCGGTGCCTCCGGAAGTCGGCGCGCCGCAACTCGACCACGTTCCGGACCATCTCGTTAAGTTTTATCGGCTGCTTTTCGAGGCCGCCTTCGCGCGCCAGGTTGAGGAAATTGCTCATCAGGCGCGCCGCGCGCCGGCATTCGTGGGCGGCCATTTTCACGTATTCCCGGTGCGGGTCCGACAAGGCGGCATCTTGGAGGAGCAAATCCATGAACCCGAGGCAAACCGTCAGCGGATTGTTCAGTTCATGCACCACTCCGGAAATCATTTGGCCGAGGCCGGAGAGTTTTTCGGCCTGCCGAAGCTGTTGTTCGAGGCGTGAACGCTCGGTGACTTCGCGAAGGTAAAACTGAAAGGCGGTCTCGCCGGCGAAATCGACCGCCGAGCCGGCTACTTCCACCTTAACCTCACTCCCGTCTTTCCGGCAAAGCGAGCGGAGGCGCTGTTTGCAGAGCGAATCAAACCAAACCCGTCCCCGCCCCGCTTCGGAAGGCGCGGCGAGGGCGGGCGCGAACCATTGGAGCAATGAGGCCTGGCGCGCCTGCTCGGACGCCATGCCCAGCACCCGGGCCGCCGCGGGGTTCAGGCCGACGATTCGCAAGTCATCCTGGGCGGTGATCACGATCGGCTCGGTGGATTGTTCGAATAAAAGGCGATAACGCTCTTCGGTCAGAATAATCCGGTTTTTCAGCCTGACCGCTTCCTGTTCGCTGCTGCGCAGTTGATAGGCGGCCCGCTTCTCGCGCAGGTAACGGATCTGTTCGAGCACCAGGATGATCATGTTCACGGCGATGAACATCTGGAGCACGCTGGCCAGAAAGAACCCCGTGCTCATATAATCGGAAAGCTGCTCCATGAACGGGTAGGCGGCCACGAACAGGCCCCAGAGCGTGAATCCGCAGCAGAGCAGGCCCGCCCCCAGGTACTTGCGGCGGCGGCGGTATTGCAGGAACCCCCAAACGGTGACCAGGCTCGAGAGGCCAATCAGGATGAAGATCGGCAATTGGAGGCTGAGACGGTCCAGGCGGCCCAGCCAGGCCCGCGCCGGCCAGGGATAGCTGGCCACGAAGCTCCAGAAGAACAGAAAACAGAGAAAGAGGCTCAGGGAGACCTGCCTGACCTTGTTGCCCAGGAAACGAAGCCCGCCCCAGAGCATAAAAACCGCCGCGGTGCTGATGCACCATTGCTTGAACATGGTCGCCCACCACGCCTCCCCGTTGAAGCTGCCGTTCAACCAATACAGGCTGTAAGAAATAGTGAGATACAGGGCGTAAAACAGCCAAGCCACTGTCCAGATCGAGAAATACCTGCGCCGGGTGTAATGATTGAGATAGGAAAACACCCCGACGAGCAGCCAAACGCTCAGCAAAGAGATAAACAACCCCGCGCGGAGCTGCCCCCGAGCATCAAAGCCAAGGCTCCAATTAAAGACTGCCAGCCCTAATTGCATTCTCACCGGAATACATCGGCAGACTAAGCCTCTGCCTTAAGACAATTCGGATTTCGGATTTCGGATTTCCTTCGGATTTCGGGGCTTCGGATTTCGGATTTCCCTTGGGCCTTCGCTTCGTCGTCCCAAAATCGCAGCCAATTTGGCGGCGCTCATTCCGGTCTTTTTCGGAAGAGGCCGCCGGGGTCGGCGAGGTTCAGCTCGGAGAGATCCAGGCCGGCATCCGGGTTGCGGGCGTGGGCGATTTGGAGTTGGCGGCAGATGCGCTGGGCGGCGGGTTGGGCGTAGTATTTGACCAGGCCGACGCCCAGGTGGGCTTGAAAAATGACGACCAGGAGGGCTTGGTCATCGATGGCCAGGACGAAGAGACTGAATTGTTCGCCTTGCTGGTAAAGGCTGCTGAAATGAGTTTCGCGGACCAGGCCGGCGATGGTTTGGTTGGCCATGAAGGCGCCGGCGGCCAGGGCGGCGATGGTGGTCAGGTCAAACTGGGCGGCATCTCCGCTGCTGCTGATGAGGAACCCGCCGGTATCGATGAGCAGAGCGGCGGTGGCTTCGCATTGGGCGAGCAACCCGCGCAGTTCCTCGTCGAGCGCAAGGACATCCTCCTCGACCAGTTGTGGCAATGAGGGCATGTCAAGCGTATTGAGGGGCAGGCTGGCTGATGAACTTATGCAGCAACAGGCGCGTGATCATGTTTAGGGTCTCGAACACCCCTTCGCACAGGTGGGCGCTCGAGGGGAAGGCCGGAAGCTGGAGGTCGCGGTTGTTGAGCAGAAAATCCAGGTACTCCACCGGGGCGGCGTTGGGCAGGTCGCGTTTATTGTACTGCAGCACGCAGGGGATGTTCCCCAGGCCGAGCTTGAGGGTCCTGAGGTTTGCCTCGAGGTTGGCAAAGCTCTCGACGTTCTCGGCCATTTTTTCGTATTGGGAGTCCGCGACGAAGACGATGCCATCGACGCCTCGCAAGACGAGCTGGCGGGTCGTGTTGTAGATCACTTGGCCGGGCACGGTATAGAGCTGGAATTTGGTTTTGAAGCCTTTGATGGACATGGCTTCGATGGGCAGGAAGTCGAAGAAGAGGGTGCGGTCCGAACTGGTGGCCAGTGAAACGAGTTTGCCTTTATGCCCGGCGGCGGTTTGGACGTGATCGTGGACCTGGACCAGGTTCGTGGTCTTTCCGCCCATGGCGGGGCCGTAATAGACGATTTTGACCTGAAGTTCTTTGGTGGCCTGGTTGATGATGGCCATAAGTCATTTGGGTTTGTGGTCCAATTCCGCCGCCAGGGCGGCCAGTTGGGAGCCAGGCAGGGCTTGGCCGGGGCGGCCAAAGGCCGCGAAGAAGATGGCGTTCACGCGGAAGAGTTCCCAGGGGATGTTGCCGACGGTGAAACTGAGCTTGTTGAGTTCGCCCATGCGCAGCTCTTTTGTGCATTGGCTGACTTTGCCGAAGATTTGGGGCAGAAACGCCGCCAGTGTGTCGGCATTCAGATCGGCCCCCAGGCGGCTGGCCACCAGCAGGCCCTCAGGCAGGCCGATGAGGGCGCCGGCGACATTTTCCAGGGCGGCAGCGCGAGAGACGATTTCATTGGGGGTGGCGTATTTGGCGACAAAGCGGGTCCCGGGGGTTGGGCTTTGTTTGGCCTCCGTCAGGGGCGCGCGGAGGCTTTCTGAGGCATCGTCCCGGACGTGGAAGTTGCTATCCTGGGCAGCACAAGGGGCCGGGGCGCTGGCCGGGGTTTCGGGTTGGCCAAAGCCGGAGAACAGGTTGGGGATACTCTCGTCCAGGGTCACCCTCTGGCGCGATTGACTGGTTTGGCGTTGGCGGGCCAGGAAAAGCGGCGCGACAATTTGCAGAGGGAGCTCGACTACGGTGTCGTCCTGGGCTGATGCCCTGGGCAGAGGCGCCGGCGTGACCCAGGAACGCAGAGTCTTCCACTTGAAAGCGACGCAGCCCTGCTTGAGTGCCTGCTCAAGGGCTTGGGCCGGCAAAGCCACCTTGGACTCGACGAGGCTCAATTGGAGGAGATCGCGGCGGACAGCTTCGGGCCATCCATCCGCCAGCAAGACCAGGCTCAGGATGAACGGCTCCTCCACAGGCTCGGAGGATGAGGGCATTGGGATGACCGGGTTGCGCCGGGCCGGGGGCTGGACGCAGGAGAGGAGGCCCGGCGGACGCCCCGGGGCCGTGGGAGTGACGAGCGGCAGCAGGTCCGCAGGCGGTTCCGGCGTCGAGGGGCCTGGCGAGCCCGCCAGGGCCTGGCCCTCCGGGTCGAACGGGCTGGTGACTTCCTCGGGCACTTCCACCTGTCTTTGGGAGCCCCGGCGGAGAATGAAGGCGGGATTGAGCCGGCCCAGGATTTCCCCCAGCGGAAGCGTGACTTGGACCTCGTCGAGGTCGGCCTCCTTGGAAAAGAGATGAGGCGCGGCCTGGCGCAGGGCGCCAAAAGAGATTTTCACGATGCCGCGGGCAAGCTGAGGAAGAACGGTTTCCAGTGGGATCGACAGGGCCTGGCCGCCCGCTTCGTTGCGCCTGAGGCGCGGGTGCAGTTCCAGGGGCAGTCCATGGAGGATGGCATCCAAGGGCAACTGGATGCTCGAGCCATTGTGGGGAGCGCCGTTGCCCTTGGAGTGCGGCCGCGCCGGGGAATTGGGGTCCGCAACGGGCTGCAGGATGGCCAGCGGCGCAGGGGCGTCCGGGCTTGGAACCGGCGCAGGCGCCAGTCTGGCCAGGAATTTTTTCAGGAAGCCAAACATTTTAACTCGTTTTGTTTTCTCGCCGTGCAGGGGGCTTTGCGCAGGAATTGTGCCATGAGCGAGTCAGGAGCGGCGTGCCGGCCTGCGGCATATACCGTCCTGCCATGTCGCTCCTGAAGGAGCTTGAGGGCGTGACAGAATGGCGCTCCTATCAATAGGGTGCTCGTCTGGAGCTTGTTAATTCGACGATATTAGGTTTCCTCCTGACAATGCAAGAAGCGGGAGGCATCCGGTAAAGGTGGACAGCCCTGTCCCATCAATGGACTGGGTGGCCAGTTCCCCAAAGCTGATCTTCGGGACCAGGACCGCCGGCCGGGGCAAGGGAGTTTTTGAATAGCCTCCTAAGCGTGAAATGTTGTTGACGGTGAGGAAAGCGGAACGGTCCATGCTGCCAGAAATCAGAGCCGGGTCCGCGTGTCGCCAGCGACCCGGGATGAACGAGACACAAGATTGGCGTGTTATGCCTAAAGAGAGCCACGCGCGGCCCAGGATTCTGCTGGTGGATGACGACCCGGATCTGCTGGAGATGTACCGGGAGCTCCTGGGCCAATTGCCGAGCAGGCCTGAGATTCACACGGCCAGTCCGGGAGCCCGCGCGATGGCGCTGCTCGAGGCCGAGGCCTTCCGGTTGATGGTTTGCGACCTCAAGATGCCCAGGATGGACGGGCTCCAGGTCCTGTCCATAGTGCGGCGGACCCATCCGCAGTTGCGGACAGTGGCGCTGACGTCGGTGTTGGACGAGGAGTTTCGCTCGAGGGCATACGCGCTGGGGGTGGATCTCTTCTGGCAGAAGCCGGGAAGCGAGGAAGAGATTCGGATGTTTCTCGAGTGCGTGGAATCGCTGTTGGGCCGGGAAACCCAAGGCGGTTTCCGCGGCATCCAGAGCAAGAGTCTGATGGACATCATCCAATTGGAGTGCCTGTCCCAAAGCTCTTTGGTGCTGCGCATAACCAATGGCGCGCTCACGGGCAAGATCTGGATTCAGGAGGGCCAGGTTATCGATGCCCAAACCGACGGGCATCGCGGCGAACCGGCCTTCCACCAAGTCCTGACCTGGCAGGCGGGTCATTTCGAGACCCTGCCCGCTGAGCCGGACCGGCCCCGCGCGATCACCAAGCCGTGCAGCGGCCTGCTTCTCGAGTCCGCGCAGGCGCTGGACGAGAGTCGCAGCCGGCTCGGGGCCGAAGGCGCAGCGGCGCCTCCTGCCTCGGCGCCGGCTGGGCTGCTGGAGATCGAAGGGATCGAGTTCGTTTTGGCCCTCCAACACGGTGAGACAAGCCCACGAGTGGCGCGCGGCCTGGAAGACCCGAAACGGATGGCCGCCTGGGCGCGGCTTGCGCTGGCGGGTTTTCGCTCGCTGGGAGAGCGCCTGCAAGCCGGGCCGCTTGAACAGATCGAGGCCCTGGGTCCTCGGCGCCATGTTGCCCTGGCGGACCAGGGCGGCCTCGAGTTTTGTGTGGGCTGGAAGCCCTCGATGGCCGCGGGCCAGGTGCGAGCCCTGATGAAGAAGGTGCTGGCATTATGGGCCTCCTGAACCTCTTTGACAAACCTGCCCCGACGTTATTGCGCCTGCCCTCGGGCAGCTTCACCGTCGACTGCCACGGCGTCGTGCTCCTCGACACGCTGCCCTCGAGCTTTCCCCGAGTGCTGCTCGACGAGATCGCCCGGCAGGTGCTCGGGGTGTTCCGCGAAGCCGCCGCCGCTCAGTTGCCTCTGGCCCAGTTGAACATCCATTATGCCAGCCTGAGAATCACCGCCTGCGACCTGCGGGGCGGGGCCTTGGTTTTTCTTGCCCCCCAAGGACTCGCGCAAGAACAATTAGGGATTTCCGACTGCCCGGGCGGATGAGACCCCTTCCATTATGCGCGCTACCAAACTGGACCAATTGATCGACCAGATGCAGATTTATCTCGAGTGCTGGAAACAGTTCAACCGTTTTCTCATCCTTGGGCGTGAGAAGCGTTTCAGCCAGGAAGACGACACCCAGTTTCTCGAGGTCAAGAGCGTCCTTATCCAACAGTTGGAGCTCATCCTGGCGTCGGTTGAAGTGGGCTCGCCATCCCGCGATGAAATCCATGCCCTGGTTGGCAGCGCGCCCTCTCTGCGCTACCTCAGCGAGTTGAGCGAGGGCGCCTTGCGGAACCTGGAAAACCAGTGGCACAAGATCTATATCGGTTGGCTTGCCATCCTCGGCCAGTTGAAGGTCCGCCAGCGCATCGAGGAGAACAAGTCGGCCTGGGCGGCGCTCTTCGGGTGAGGGGCGTCCAGTGTCCACTGTCAAGTCGATTGACCGGAGCACGGAAGAACAAAGCCGATGCCGCGCCAGCCCGGCGTCTTGCTTCCGACCCTCGACCCTCGTTCACACCGGCACCCGCACATGGATGACGGTCCCCTGGTTGGGGGCTGAATTGAGTTCGCAGACGCCGCCCAGAGCGGCAGCGCGTTCCCGCACGTTGGTCAGGCCGATGCCGCGTCGTTTGTCCTGGAAAGCGCGGGCGGATTTGAGGTCGAAGCCTCGTCCGTTGTCGCGAACGCTCAGTTCCAGGGAGCCGTCCTGGATCGCCATTTGGAGCGACACGACCGTGGCCTGGGCGTGTTGTTCCGCGTTGTTCAGGGTCTCCTGGATGATGCGAAAGAGGTTCAGTTCGACGGTGGGCGACAGGCGTTTGGCCGGCTCGGTGATGTGGCAGGAAACCTGTAGATCCGACCGGGCTTCCAATTCTTTGCACAAGTTCCTGCAGGCCTCCGCCAGGCCGAGTTCGTCGAGGTCGCTGGGACGCAGGCCGTGGGCGATGCGGCGGTTTTCTTCGAGGGCCTGGACCAGCAACTCACCGCAGCGCGCCAGCATCCGCGGTGCTGCCGGGTCGATTGCGGCGATGTCGTCCTCGACCTTGAGCAGGCGCATTTTGGCCGAGGCGATAATCTGGTTGACGCCGTCGTGGAGTTCGCGGGCCACGCGCTGCCGCTCGGTCTCCTGGGCCTCGATGATGCGGCGGGGCAACCGCCGCAACTCTTCCTCCGTCCGTTTGCGTTCTGTGATGTCCCGCACCACCAGGACCAGCTCCGAAGGTTGGCCGTGGCCCTCGGAGGAGACCGCCGCGCTTATCTCGGCGGGAAAGCATCGGCCATCTTTGCGGAGCAGCGTGTATTCGACGTTCTGCAAGACTCCCGTTCGGAGCGCCAGGGCCAGACCAGCGCCTAACCGCTCCTGTTCCTCCGGCGGGGCCAGTTCGACGGCCCTCTTGCCCAGCAAGAGGCCGGCCTCCGCATAGCCCAGCATGGATACCGCCTGGGAATTGACCGCTGCCAGACGGCCTTGCGCATCGAGCAGACCGATCGCATCGGGCAGGATCTCCACCAGGCGCCGGTAATGCTGTTCGCTGGCCCGGAGGGCGGCCGTCGTGTGCCGCAGGCGGGCGGCCGTGCGAATTCGCGCCATGAGTTCCTGGGTGTCAATCGGTTTGGTGAGGTACTCATCGGCGCCCGTGTCCAGACCCCCGGCCTTTTCCGAGGCGCTGGTCGCTTCGCCGGAGAGCAAGATGACGAACACATCAAGCAACGCCGGGTCTGATTTGATTTGGCGGCAGACTTCAAACCCGTCCAGGTCCGGCAGTTGCACGTCCAGCAACACCAAATCCGGCAGCCATTGGCGCGTGAGCCGCAGGCCCTCGAGGCCCGTGGGAGCGGTGGAAACCTCGTAACCTTTGGACCAAAGGAGCCTCGAGGTGACCTCGAGCACGGCCAGGTTGTCATCCACCAACAAGATGCGGGTCTCGGTTTTCATGCCACACGTCGCGCAACGGATTGTCTCCCATGAGCTAAGGCGCAAATAATCACCGGAGCAAGCAGATTCGCCGCGCCTCCAAGCGGCCGGGGGCCGGTGAAAACAGTAACCATTTATGTTGGACTTGCCGCTGCCTTTATGGCTTTTTTGTGCCCTCTTGCGGGCTGAACGGGGGAGGGCCGAAGAGACTTGATGAAAGCAAGCATTCAAAGAACCGCATTTGGCAAGCTGTCCGATGGGACGGCAGTCGAGCTTTTTACACTCAGGAACGCCCACGGTCTGGTGGCGAAAATCACCAACTACGGCGCCACCATCACCGAGTTGCACGTCCCCGATCGCAACGGCGACCTCGGGGACGTCGTGCTCGGTTTTGACAATCTCGGGCAGTACCTCGAGGGGCATCCCTGTTTTGGCTGCACTGTCGGGCGGGTTGCCAACCGCATCGCCCGAGGCCGGTTTGTCCTGGATGGCAAGAGCTATACTCTCGCCATCAATAACGGCCCCAACCACCTCCATGGCGGCCTCAAAGGGTTCGACAAAGTCGTGTGGCAGGCCGCGCCGCTCAAGGGGGCGGCGGTGAAGTTTGCCTACACCAGCCCGGATGGCGAAGAAGGCTATCCGGGCGCCTTGGCCGTCGAGGTCACCATGAGCTTGACCGACGCCGACGAACTGCGGCTCGACTACCGGGCGGTCACGGATAAACCGACGCCCGTCAACCTGACCAATCACTCCTATTTCAACCTTGCCGGCCAAGGGGACGTGCTGGCGCATGAACTCAGGCTGGCGGCGGACTATTACACCCCGGCCGACGCCGAGCTGATCCCGACGGGCCAAATCGCGCCGGTCAAAGGGACGCCGCTGGATTTCAGCACTCCGCAGCCGATTGGCTCGCGCTTTTCCCAGCTCAGGGGCGACCCGACGGGCTACGACAACAACTTCGTGCTCAACGGCGCCGGCAAGGCCCTCGGCTGGGCCGCCCGCCTGTACGAGCCCGGCAGCGGCCGGGTCATGGAACTGTCCACCACCGAGCCTGGCGTGCAACTCTACACCGCCAATTTCCTGGACGGCTCTCTCACCGGAAAGGGCGGCGCCGTTTATCGGCGCCATGCAGCGGTCTGCCTGGAGGCCCAGCATTACCCGGATTCGGTCAACCAGCCGAAGTTCCCCTCGATCATCCTGCGCCCCGGACAAACCTACCTCCAGACCACCGTGCATAAGTTCACTACACAATCCTTATGACCCTCACCGAACTTGCCGCGGCTACCGCCAAGGACTTCGAGAAGGCCTTTGGGCGCCGGCCTCGTTGGGCGGCGGCGGCCCCGGGACGCGTCAACGTCATCGGCGAGCACACGGATTACAACGACGGGTTCGTGCTGCCGATGGCCATTGAACGCTACACGGTCATCGCCGCCGCCCCGGCGGCCAAGGGCCGAAACACCCTCCAGTTCCGCTCAACTCAAGGCGACGGGATGGCCGTGATCGATTTGGGCCGGCCCCTCAAGCCCGCCCCCAAAGGCGCCTGGTCCAACTACCCGCTGGGCGTCGTTGCCGGTTTCCTGGCGCGCGGCGCAAAGATCGGCGGATTCGACGCGCTCATCCACTCGACGGTGCCGCTGGGAGGCGGCCTCTCGAGCAGCGCGGCCCTGGAGGTCTCGACCGCCACCTTGCTCGAGGCAGTCACCGGGGACAAGCTCGACCCGGTCGAGAAGGCCCTGCTCTGTCAAAAGGCCGAGCATGACTATGCCGGGATGCCTTGCGGCATCATGGACCAGTTCATTTCGGTCATGGGCAGGCAGGACCACCTCCTGCTCCTGGACTGCCGCTCCCGCATACCCGAGCTGGTCCCGATGACCGACCCTTCCGTTGCCCTGCTCATCACCAACACCAATGTGAAGCACGAGCTGACCGGCGGCGGATACGCCAAACGCCGCGCCCAGTGCGAGGAAGCCGCCCGAGTCCTGGGCGTGGCCTCGCTGCGCGACGCTACGGCGGAGATGCTCGAGCACGCCCGCGGCAAGGTCGAGCCGGTCGTCTGGCGTCGCGCCTGCCATGTCATCGGCGAGATTGAACGCACCCTTCAGGCCGCCCAAGGCGTGCGCGCCTCCAACTGGCCGAGCGTCGGCCAATTGATGTATGCCAGCCATTGCTCCCTGCGCGATAATTACGAGGTGAGCTGCCCCGAATTGGATGCCGTGGTCGAGATCGCCCAGGGCCTCGGCCCCGAGGGCGGCGTCATCGGATGCCGCATGACCGGCGGCGGTTTCGGCGGCTGC
>Ga0187868_1002855_pt1 | contig 11063 bp, 7 predicted proteins | sample June2016WEW_13_4_FD_133014 | JGI IMG/M metagenome (GOLD analysis project Ga0187868, IMG submission 133014) | Peatland microbial communities from SPRUCE experiment site at the Marcell Experimental Forest, Minnesota, USA - June2016WEW_13_40 | ecosystem: Environmental > Terrestrial > Soil > Wetlands... | reverse complement strand
TGGCCGGCTGAAAGCGCGGCGGGGCGATGGCGGTTTGGAAGATGAGGGTGGCGGCTTTGAGACGCACCGAGGGGGAAGCTTTGGGATCGTCGAGCAGGTCGCTGAGAGTTTTGAGGGCCCGGTTGGCGAGGGCCAGGGCTTTTTCGCGGAACTGGATGGCGCGGACGTAGTGGGTGTCGAGCAGAGCGCGTTGAAACGCGATCTCATTGCGGCGCCACAGGGCGATCATCATGGGATTGACGCCGGCCAACTCGGCGGCCTTTTCGGGGGAGTAGCCAGCGCTCAAGGCGGCAATGACGGTGGCCTGGCGATCGTCTAAAGCGAAATCTGTCATATCGTATCGAACCTAACCTCGACTTCACGATAGCGCGGGAGGGTAGAGAGACCGGGGTGCGGAAAGGGGCGGGAAGTCTGTAGCGCGGTGAAAGGGAAGGAGTAAAAAATACTTCGAAAGTCTGTGACCGGCAAAACGGGGAGCCGCGTTCGGGATGGGGCGGGGGCGGGGCGGCACGGGCTTGCGCGTGGTGTATTTGGCAGGGCAACTGCCATGCGATCGATGATCCGTAGCAACGTTGCCTCATTTCGTAACCCGATCTGGAGCGGGTCCGGAGGAATCGAGCAGGATCGCTTTGAGTTTCGCGAACCGGTGGGAGCGGTCTGACGAATTCGCGAATTCTGGGGTTCAGCGACCGCGCTGACACTCTGAAAGCAAACGAGCGGCGATCTGCCACACATTTGTGCGGGCTCGTATCTGCATGATAGATGAAGAGTTGTAAATTACGATGGGCTCACGTCAGGCCGTCCCCCTGCGCCGTCCCCCTGCGCCGTCCCCCTGCGCCGTCCCCCTGCGCCGAGAAACAGGAAAAGGGGACGGAGCCGGTTGTGACTTTTTCGGCGGGTCGAAAAGCTGCAAGTTCGGGCTGACCCGGTTCCCCCCGACCCGGTTTCTCCCCAAACCGTTGACGATGAAGCCCGACCCGAGGTGGGAGAGTCGCCGTCACCGGCTACGATACAAGCGCGATCTCAACACTCGGCTATTGCGGCGGTCCCTTGCGGTTGCGCGTGGGCGCAATCGGATAGTCGTTGGCTTCCACATGGCTCACCGCAACCTGCTGGCCCTTATTGGAGAAGGTAAGCACGTTACCCTCGGGCAGGGTGTTGCCGATCGTGATATCGCCAAACACATAAAGCCGGTTATCGATACAGAACAGGGGGCGCTCGGTACTGTAGCCGATGGTTTTGATCGGCTTCAAATTAGCGTCAAGGATGACAATTCGATTTACCCCTCGCGGAGTCGAAACGCCTCTAACTATCTCCTGCAGATCGACGACGGGAAAGGATGCGCCGTCGATTTTGAGGGTGCAGGCGTGCGAAAGGTGAACCAACTGCCGATCAGGATCGAGGGTTGCGGAATTGTGCAGCGCCTGGTAAAGCTCCGTGCGCGACTGAGCCTCCGCTGGTGAGCCGCACAAAAGCCCCAGCGCCGTCAATAGCGCAAGCTTAGGGCCGCTTGAGTTTCGTGAAAAGGTCCAGCACGTAATTGAGCTTCTCCGCATAGTTAGGATCGCCATTGCCGTTATAGCGCTGGGCGATATTGGCCGTATTAAAGGCGCGCCATCCGACGATCACGGTGCGAACCGCCGCCTTTCTGTATTTCAGGACCTGCCCGGGTTTGATCATCTTATCCGCGCCGGGGTTCATCGCCTTCAGCACCTCCACCGTGGTCCCCACCTTCCGGCCAATTGCAGAGAGGTTGTCGCCAGGTACAACCGTGTAAGTGTGATCGGCGGTCTCAGCCGGATCAATCACCGATTTGTCTTCGAACTGTGCCATCCGAAGGAAGAGGAAAGCGATGGCCGCGCGAATATTAAGTTGGGGGTCGTCAATGCTCTTGTGTTGCAAATCCGACGCCAGAGAGGTGCTCACGATCAAGGATACGGTGGAGCCCCCACCTTTAAGTGTGCCGTAGGCCGGATCGCCAGGGTTGCCGATCTGCATCACCCGCTTCGTCCAGGCGGGCGACGTTGGCCCTCCGCTTTCTACCCAAAGAATGGCTTTGCATAACTTCCAATCGACCGCGGTGTAACCGGAACCAGCGAATCTCGTGTTGTAGACTTGGACCTCGGTCTGAATCGTCGCGTCATAGGCATCCCAACTCGCGTTGGCGACACCGTTGTCCACGGTATTCGTCCATCCTCGGCTCAAGCCCATCGCACAGATTATGCGCCGGCGTCCCATCGAATGCAAGCTACCGAGTACTATCGAAGAACCCCAATTTCCGTCTTGACCGCCGGCACTCGGTGGCGCATGTTCTTAGGGCGGGTAGGCTTCATGAGGTGGAGGGACAGTAACCCCTGCGCCCAGTTCTTGGAAACCAGCTTGGCCGAAACCCGGCGCAGGGGTTACTGTCCCGGATTTCCCGGATTTAACCGTCCCGGATTTAACCGGATTTCCACTAGTGCAGCTCCGCCAGGTAGACGTTGCCCTTGGATTCGTTGAATTCGTAGACGATCTTGTCGCCCGTCAGCGCCCAGTCGGGGTAGCGGACGTAAATCCGTGAGTTGTGGTAGTCGGTCAGTCGCCGGATCTCGTGCGTGCGGATGGAAATCCAGTAGATGTTCCAGACACCGTCTACCAGACCGGCATAGAGGATCTTGCTGTCATCCGGCGAGAAGCTGCATGCGTAGTTGACACCCCCGTCCTTAATGATCCGCACCGGGCCGCCGGACGCGGGCATCAGGCCTAGCTGCCACATCCCGTGTGGCTTCTCCACTTGCACGGCCAACCATGCCCCATCCCGCGAGTACACCGGGTACCCGATGCTGGATGGTCCAAAGGTGAGCTGGGTCTTGACTCCGCTCTTGAAATTCAGCTTCCAGGTGTGATGCACGCTCCCAGAAATATCGTTGAACGCCACCTCGGCGCCATCCGGGGAGACCGTCGCAAACGAGCTCCCAGGCGGTTCCTCGGCCAGGGTCTGGACTGCGCCGTCGGCCAGTCGCACGCTTTTGAAGTCATTCCAGGCCCAATAGAACACGAATCTGCCGTCCCGGCTGAACTGCGGCCCGTACTGCGGCTCCGATTCGGAGCCGATCGGAGTCGCTTGACCGTCCGCAAATGACATCACTAACGTTCTCGCCGGGCGTCCCTTGGCAGCCCGGGTGTACGCCAGGAGCCTGCCATCGGGCGAAATGCGTGGGTTGCTGGCGCGAAAGCTGACCTCATGGGTGAGCGGCTCTGGCTCGCGGCCGTCGGGCGAATCCCCCGACATGCCCAGCTTCATGAGTTTGCTTTCGGAAAGGATCGCGCTGTAAGCCAGGTGTTTTCCGTCCGGCGCAAGCGAAAGGTCGCGCGGCACACCGACACTCGGCTGATAGAGCACCACCGGCGCTCCCGCCGGCTGCAGAGTATTCGGGTCGAGAGGCTGCCGCCAGATGGCTATGTCGCCGTTGTACTGGGCGCTGACGTAGTACAGGTTTCGGCCGTCGCGTGCAAAGGTGGCGCTGCCGAGCCGCAAGAAACCGCCGGAGAAAAGCATCCGCAACAAACCATCTCCGATGCGGTAGCTCCACATGCTGCACTCGCCGTTCCCCAGGTCGTTGACGAAGCGGACTTCTTTCCCGTCCGGGCTCCACGAAGGAAAGCCCTGGCCGCCGCCTTTAGGATGGTTGCGGCCGGTGACCTGGCGTAGTTCGCCCCCGTCGGCGGCGACCAGCCAGAGACTCGATTCGGCCGTATTCTTAATGGAATAGTAATCCCAGGGGGCCAGCGACGCCGAGGCCTCCGACCGGAACACGATCCATTTGCCGTCCGGCGACCAGACCGGCTGCGCTCCGAAATCCGTCAGCCGGCGGGGGGATCCGCCGAGCACCGGCACGCGATAGATCCCGCGCTCGCGCATGGCGCTAAAGGCCACGTGCTGTCCGTCGGGTGAAAAGGCCGGGAAGAGGTTCTGGTTGCCGTTGCTGGTGAGCTGCAGCTCGCGCGCCGAGGAGTCGAGCGAGCGGACGTAGATTTCAAACGGGCCACCGCGGTCGGAAGCGTAGGCAACTAGGTTCCCGGCGGGCGAAAACGCGGCGCAGGTGTCCAGGCCCTCGCCCGAAGTGAGTTGGACGCTCGACAGGCTGCTGGGGCCTGTGGCGCGCGGCAGGAAGCGCCAGACGGCGGCGCCGCCCAGGATCACCACCACCAGTGCGGCCAGGGCGAGATGCCGCCTCGCTTTCGCTGGACGTCCGGCTACGGGCGGCACTTCCAAAGCGTTGCTCGGCGCATCGGTTGTCACAGCCCCCAGGAACCGGTATCCCACGGTGGGGACCGTCTCGATGTATCGAGGCTCCTTGGGGTCGTCGCCGAGAGCCTTGCGCACCTGAGCCACCGCCCGTGTGAGGGCGTTGTCGGTGACCGTCACATCGGGCCAGACGGCCTGGAAAATCTCGTCTTTGGACACCGCCCGGTCGCGGTTTTCGATCAGGAACTGTAGCAGACGAAAACTTTTCGGCTCTACGGGCCGAACCACGCCTCCGACTGTAAGTCGTAGATTCGACGGATCTACGACCACATCGTCGAAGCGGTACGGAAGTTCCGGCGAGATCCTCATGATTTCCTCACGGGCCATCCGAACAACATCCGAGCCCGATCACGACTTGAGATGGCAGCGGGCCGCACCATGCCCGCATGACACACCAACAAATCTTCAGCCTCATTATTATAGCGGCGGCGCCGCTCGCGGGACGCACTTTTCCGGCCGAACAGCCCTCCGTCAAGCTGGAAATCCTGGGCGGAAGGCCGGTTGCCAGCCGAGTCTTCCTCAATGGCCAGGGTCCCTTCCGTTTCCTGCTGGACACCGGGGCGCAAACCAACCAAGTGGAAGCGGCGTTGGCGCGCAGGCTAGGCTTGGTACCCTCATACCAGGTGGTGTTGGCCACCGCTTCAGGCACCACGCGGGTGCCGGGCGGGCGAGTGGCGGAGGTCACACTGGGGGAAGCTACGGCTGCCGATCAGGAACTCCTGTTCACCAGTCTGGATGGCGTCCACGCGCTGGCGCCCGACATCCAGGGAGTTCTCGGACAGGAGTTTCTCTCGCGCTTCGATTACCTGCTGGATTTCCGCGGCCGGCGCTTGGTATTCAGCGCCGCCGCCCCGGACGGGACGCGCATCCCGGCACGGGTGATCGATGGCCGCATGGCCATCGAGACAAGCTATGGCGACCTCGTGCTGGATTCCGGCACCCAGGCCCTGGTCTTGTTCCATACGCCTGTGTCCTCGGCTCCCGGCGAGACCATTCGGACGGCGTCAGGAGCGGGTAAGGTGTCGATGGTGCAAGCCGTCAGGGTGCGGATTGGCGCCAGGTCCTATCGCCCCGCTATGGCCGCGGTTGCCACCAATCCCGCCGCGCCGGAAGACGGACTTCTCCCGGCCAGCTTATTCGGCTCGATCTTTGTCAGCAACTCGGCGCATTATGTCATCGCGGGACCGCGACCGGCCTTGGGAGAGCGATAAATCTACCGAATCTGGGAAAAGTGCGCCGGGTGCGGGCGCGGATTGCTCCTGTGAGTCGCTCACGTGAACTGGCCGGGAAGCGCGCTATTCCTGGATTTGCGTAGGCTGCGGGGCTGCGGGGACAGCCGGGATGCTTCCCGGTAGTCAATCCCAGATAAGGGCTGCCCCGCACCGGGGGCTCAGGGAGGCAAACGCTCGCGCCGTCCCCAGGTTGCAACGGCCGGGCTAACGCCCGGCTGGACCCGGCCCAGAGGGCGGCCCACAATCGATCCGCAGGTTGAACGACCTGCGCCGCAGAGCAGTGTGGCCGCTACCAAAGCGGGTACGAGTGTCACTGGGAGCGGGCGGGTTGGCAACCTGCCGCGGGTGGGTAAGCCGCCTTCGGCGCCTTATCCGCGGCCCGCCAGCGCCGATTGACAATCGGCGGCAGGATACCATCCTGCCCTGGGCAGGCCAAACGGCCTGCCCCACAAATCGTTGAAATATCGACACGACTTAGCTCGTCTGGGGGATGTACCGCGCCATTGGCGGACGGTAGAATGGAGGCGCCGAATTACGGAGCGGGGGACGGATGAAGATCGGCGGAGTAGGGCGGATCGCGGGTGTGGCGCTGGTGGCGTGGATGGCGGCGCCGGGGCAGGTGTTGCTTTCGCCGGACCAGGTGGATCAGGCGCGGAAGGCTTTCGCGGGGGCGGCCGTGGCGGCGCGCCTGCGCTGCGAAATCAGCCCGGTCCAGCCGGCGCTCAACTATAGTCTGCGACTGCAGACGGGCTATGTGCTGGATGTTCCGCTGGCGCAGTTGCGGGGGAGCGGTCACGGGCTGAGGGTGCTCGTGCGCGTGACTCCGGAAGGCGGCAAGGCGGTGTACCTGGGCAGTGACGAGGGGTTGCCGGAGATCCCCGAAGCCACGGGCGATGGCGAATTCACCGGGACCTTTTGGGTTGGCGAGGGAACATACGGGGTCGAGGCGCTGGTGGAAGACGAGGCCAACCGGGCGTGTTCGAGCAAGTGGCGGATTCAGGCCAAGCTCACGGGCAGGGAGCGCGAATTACGGGCGGCGATGCGGCCGGGTGAGGTAGCCGAAGCTGTACCGGCGCGGCCGCGCGCGGCCGAAGAACCGGCGAGCGCAAGCCGAATCGAGCGGTTGACCATTTTGCTGAATGCGGCGCCGCTCAACCCGCGGGCAGCCAAGCTGGAAGCGGAGACGGCCGCGATGCTGCGGGACTCGATTGGCTCACTCCTCGAGCAATTGCCGGCGAAGCGGGTGCGACTGGTGGCGTTCAACGCCGATCAGCAGGTGGTGCTGCTGGATAAGAATGGATTCGGGCCGGACGATTTGAACCAGCTTTCGGCGGCGTTCGATCAGCTTCAGGTCGCGGCGGTGGATTATCGAAAGCTGCAGAGCGGGCGGAAGACGGACGTGGTGAGCGATTTGGTGTTGAAGGAGCTGCGGGACCCGCAACCTGCCAGCGCAGCGATCTTGCTGGGGCCGCGCACGGCATGGACAGCCGATGGAATTGCCGACGCTTCATTAGACGGCGCGCTCAGCGGCACGGGCGGGCCACGGTGGTTTTACCTGGAATACCAGCAGCCTACCCAAAGGCCGCTACTCAATCCGCAGCGGGGGCGGCAGGCGAGGATGAACGGGGGCGGAGTAGGGATGGGCCGGCGGTTTCCCTCGCCCGACTCCCGGCCGGACGATCGTTCCCCGTTGGCCGCCGCTCCGGATGGGATGGAACAGTTGCTCCGGCGGCTGAAGGGAGAAACGATTGCGATCCAAAATCCGCATGACTTGGCGGGCGCCATCCGCCGGATGGCCGGCGAAATCCCGAAGGCCGTGGCGGTGGGCGCGCCGGCTGATGGCACCGTCCCGAGGTTCGACGATCCGCTGCCGCAGAGGCCGTTCCTGCTAGGCTCGAGCGATCCCGACCTTGCCGACGACGTGCCCGCCTTACCGGGCGCCGAGGCGGACGAACAAGTCGATCCCGTTCAGGTGCTCACGCAACTGCGCGACCGAGTCCTGGCGAATGGCCAGAAAATTCCCAACCACACCTGCGTAGAAACCATTGAGCGGAACGTGTACGTGCCCGTTGTAAAAGGCGCCGGCGCATCGTGCGACACGTTGCTGGCGAGGAGAAAACAAGGTGACGTTCCGCTCCGGCTGGACACCACCGACTGGCTGCGTCTCGACGTGGGATTGGCGGCAAACCAGGAGATCTATTCGTGGGTAGGCGCACGGAAGTTCGAAGAGGGCGAGGTGGACGAGCTGGTTCCGGAAGGTGCGATGGGTACGGGCCCGTTCGGGACCATGCTGCTCAGCGTTTTCGAAAAGCGCGACCCTGGCTTCCGATTCGAAGGGGCTACCATGATGAATGGGCGGCGCCTGTTGGCGTACTCGTTTGACGTGCCGCAAGACGAAAGTCATTACCAGGTGAAGGCGCACAACGACTGGATCGTGACGGGCTATACCGGCAGGGTGTTGGTGGATCCGGAAACGGCCGACCTGGTTCGATTCAGCGTACGCACGGAAGAACTGCCCCCGGCGACGAGCTCCTGCGAAGTCGACACCACGCAGGAATACGGATTGGTGCCGCTGGGCAATTTCGAATACCTGCTGCCGAAATTCACGCGACAAAGGTTCATTGCGAGAGATGGCACGGAGGCTGAGAACCGGCTGACGTTTACATCGTGCCGGGAGTTCCGGGGCCAATCCACGTTGACTTTCGGAGAAGAGCCGGCGCCGGCGGGAACGGCGGCGCCGGCAAACGCCGTACACCCGATGGCGCTGCCGGCGGGGCTGCCCCTCACGGTGGATCTGGCCGAGCCGGTTCGCTTTGAATATGCCGCCGCCGGAGACCGGATCGTGGGGCGGCTCGCCAAGCCGGTGCTGGATGAGCAGGGAAAAACTCTGGCGCCCGAAGGCGCGAAGGTGGAGGGGCGCCTGATGCGGGTGGAGGTGCGCCACTCGAGCGCCGATGAGCGGACGATTGTGCTGCGGTGGGAGACCATGGAGCTGGGCGGCTTTAAGGTGCCGCTGGAGCTGAACCCGAGCCGGCGGAAGGCCGAGCTTCAGCCGGTTCCGCGTGGCACGCTGCGAATGCGGGTCTATCTTCCACGGCCCAACGAAGAACGCTACGGGGTCTACCGGTTTCCCGGTCAGATGACGGAGTTGGAGGGCGGGTTTCGGACCGAATGGGTAACGGTTGCGCACTGATTACGACGGTGCTTAGGGCGTTTGGCTTGCTGGCGGTGGCGTCCTCGATGGGCCTGGGCGCCGATTCCGTTCGCGATCCTGCGGAAGTCATGAAGCAAGTCGTCGCCAAGGTGAGGGAAGCGGTGACTCGCAGCGTGAGTTACACGTGTGTGGAAACCGTCGAGCGGGACTTTTACCGGCCGGCGGCGTCCACGCTCGAGCGGCCATGCTCGACACTGCTGGAACTGAGGAAGCATCCAACCCTGGATATGGTTCTGCGGCCGCTGTACTCGGACCGGCTTCGCCTGGATGTGACACTGGCGCGGGGAGGCGAAATGTACTCCTGGGTGGGGGCGAGCCATTTCGAGGATGCGGGCATTTACAAGGTGGTGAAGGAGGGCCCCATCGATTCGGGAGCGTTTGCGGCCTTGCTGGACGTAGTCTTCCTGGAAGACGTAAAGGATTTCCATTTTGAGGGGCACAAAGTTATCGATGGCAAGGACCTGATGGAATACTCGTTCGAGGTAGCCAAGGCGAACAGCAACGACGAAGTCAGCGTGCAGGGCAGCTTCGTGAAGACCGCGTACAGCGGCAGCGTCTGGGTGAACCCCGCGACCAACGACGTGGTCAGGATCAGGGTGAAGACGGCCGAACTGCCGGCGGAGAGCGGGGCTTGCGAGATCGACAAGACCTTGGACTTCGGCAAGGTCGCCATTGGAAACGCACTGTTGCTTCTGCCGACGCTTAGCCAGACGCGTTTCGTGGCGCCGGACGGGATTGAAACCGAAAACAACGCGAGTTTCGCGAACTGCCGTGAGTATCAAGGGGAGTCGACCATCAGTTACAGCGCGCCGCCGGCCCTGGCCGCCAGTCCCGCGAGTGGCGATGTTCCGGCGCCGCCGCCGCGGGCGCCCGGCGGGCTGCGATTCACGATGGATCTCGTGGAGCCGATCGATACGGCCCGGGCGGCCGCCGGCGATTTGTTTCGCGCCAGGCTGGTCCAGCCGCTGCGCGACCGGAAGTCGAAGGTAATCGCTCGCAGCGGTTCGATGGTGGAGGGGCGGCTGCTGCGAGTACAGAGCATTCACATCCTTCCGAAGCAAGTGCTGGTGGTGTTGGCGCCGCGGGCCCTCGAGATCGATGGAGAAAAGGTCCCGTTTGCCGGGAATCGGGATTGGACGCGCCTGTGGGCGGAAGCAAGGGGCGGGTTCCGGAGGCCGGCGGTAAAAGTTCTGATGCCGGACGAGTCGGAAGCGCCGGCCGGCGTGTTTACATTTCCCGGGGAACACGCGGTGATCCGCAAAGGATTTCGCTCGGACTGGTGGACAGCGCTGCCGGACGCGGGGCGAGGGAGCGGCCTCCCGGCTGCGATCCATTGAGTTGCCCTCCGGCGCGCGGGCCAAAGGCCTGGCCTAGCGGCCCGCCCCAAAGAATCGTCGCGGCGCGCGACGCTTGAACCGGCGGGAGTGTGAACCAGGGCACATCGCGGGGCCGCATGTTCGAATCCGGCGAATCGAACCCGGCGCGCCGGACATCGTTCATCTGGAGGTAGCAGTTATGAAACGAACGGGAAGCGCGAAGTGGCAGGGCGATCTGAAGGGCGGTTCGGGGACCGTTACGGTTGCCAGCGGCACTCTTTCCCAGACTCCGTACTCGTTCCACACCCGGTTTGGGGACGCTAAGGGCACCAACCCCGAAGAGTTACTCGCCGCGGCTCACGCCGGTTGCTTCACCATGGCGCTTTCGGCGCAACTGGGAGAGGCCGGCCTGAAGGCCGACAGTTTGGAAACTACCTGCACCATCTCGCTGGAGCAAAAAGAGGGCGGCTTCGCGATTACCGAGAGCCATCTGGAACTGAAGGCGACCATACCCGGCGCCACCGAAGATGCCTTCCGGAAGGCTACCGCCGCGGCCAAAGCGGGATGCCCGGTGTCGAAGCTGTTCCACACCAACATCACTCTGAATGCCACGCTGGTACCCGTGGCCACGGCCCAGGGCGGCGATTAATTCCCCGTGGCGCAAGCCTCCAGGCCTGCAGAGTCGGCTTTCGAGCCGACTTTTTGAAGGCCGAGAGGAATCTCGAACTCCTGATCTCGCCGGCCATTTTTCAGGCAGTGAGGAAAACAAGGTGACCCAACTGAAGGGGAATCGGCGCGGGAAACCAGGTGGGACAGACGATCGTTTTTTGTCGTCTGTCAGGCTGTTGTAGCTTGGCGAAGGAATCGCCGTGCCCGCATCAGGGCGACCTGACAGACCACGAAGAACGATGGTCTGTCCCACAGCTGTCCCGTTAAAAGTCGAACAGATTCAGTTGGTTAGGGTCGAGGCCTGCTTCCATTTGGACGTTAGGCCGTTCAAACACCTGTAAAAT
>Ga0187868_1002852_pt1 | contig 11083 bp, 12 predicted proteins | sample June2016WEW_13_4_FD_133014 | JGI IMG/M metagenome (GOLD analysis project Ga0187868, IMG submission 133014) | Peatland microbial communities from SPRUCE experiment site at the Marcell Experimental Forest, Minnesota, USA - June2016WEW_13_40 | ecosystem: Environmental > Terrestrial > Soil >... | reverse complement strand
CGTACGGCCAGTTGTCAAGACACGATTGAACTTACAAAGCTCATCCTCGTACTGAATGGCAAAATCGATCATGCGCTGTTTCATCTCGTCGTGGGCGATAAGTGCGATCGTTTGGTCTTCAAATCGAGCAAAAAACGTCGAGTCGCGCGCGCGGTGTGGTATGCTTACTTCGTCGTATGCGTTTCCGTTTCTTCGTGCCGCGACAGGCCACGCGCCATCGCGTTCGCGTGAGCCAAGTCGTACCTTGAGCGGCGATTTCGGCGCCTTCTGGGGGTTTCTTTTGACGTCTCGTGCAGCTTCGTTCGTGAACCAGTCTTTCACCGAACCGGCGTTCACGAGGCGCTTAACGTCCCAAAGGTCACTGAGTCGGTTCAGCGCACGATATTCAGGGCTCAGCCAGTGGGTTGTAATCGGGCTCAGGAACGACCACACGATGCTGCACTGGCGCTCCACAATCGTGTTCGCAAGAATTGTTACGCCGCACTTCTTTCGATCAGGGAGAGCGGTGATGCCGCACTCCTGCAATAGGAACTCTCGCACGTCGTCCCTCATCGGCTGTAACCGTTCGGTCTGCAACGGCTTTGGATCAGCCTCTCCCAACACGACGCGGTTGAATGTGCCGCCCGTGAAAAGAAAATGGAACTCTCTCAACGTTTCTCGATTATCGTCGTTATCATATAGTTCGTGGAATACCTGAACGAGATCGTTGTTCTTCTTAATGCTGTCGAAGCCAGCTAGGACCGCGATAAGTGTCTTGAGTCCTCCACGATTATCTTCCATCATTCACCTCAAAATAGCCGCACTCGCTTTTTCTTACCAATATGGGCACTACGCAGGCGGCCTGATATGCGTTACTTCAATTTTCCGTGCCCTGGATTGCCAGTCTTGAGCGTGCTGCTGAGTGTTCACAGGCTCACTCACTCGCAACCGCACTGAATCATGATGCGAAGCGGGCTTCAGTCTTTCGCGTCGATCATTGTGAAATGGTTAAGTTTGTAGAGAATACAAGAAGATATAGAGGCCCATGTTCAAGAGGAATCGTCCGCGAGTAGAAAACACGAATGAGAACTACGCGAAGTGCTTGTGCTACACAGAACGCTGTCCGACGTACAATCAAAGCAGTCTTACGAGCGGACTGTTCTGCGCACGAGGTAGAAGCGAAAAGACCCTTGAAAAAAAGGGATGTGTGTGCCCTTCTTGTCCGGTTTGGGCCGAATGTAAGTTGAACGGTGTATTCTTTTGCGCGTACGGCGCCGCTCAGTGACGCTCTTTCCACGTCGAACGGGGCGGTTAAAGGTCGTAGATAACTCTCCCCCGCCCGCGAAAATCAAACTACTTTTTCAACGAGTTTCACGGCATCCCGGACAAACGCAGGACACCGTGCCATCACGACTTTGTTCTTCTTCACCTCAGCAACCTGTTGCGGGTCTGACAGGTTGTACCCGAGCAGGCCCGTGCAGGCTACCGAGCCATGCCGAGCTTTAAATTCCCGGAGAAACTCACGGACCACCGCGTAGGTTTTTTCTTTCGCTGCGGTGTCATCAGCCCGTATCCTCCCATATCGCAGCCCGATCACCATGACCGCACCAGAGAGGGCCCCGCAGATACTATCTGTGTAGGCGATCCCAGCACCAAATCCCTGCGAGATCCGAAGTGCCGTCTCGCGATCGAGCCCGAAGTCCTCTGCAAAGACCGAAAGCACGGCTTGTGAACAGGTGAACCCCTCCTGAAAGAGGGTAACGGCATCGTTTGCCTTTGTCATAGCCACCAGTGATACGGGAGCGGCAATAATCTTACTGTTTATCGGATGAAAAAAAGCAGTAAATGCTTCAGACGCAGTGAGAGGCGCTTTTTTCTGTCAAAGCTCTGTGCTCATATTATATATTCCGCGCCTATGATGCACCCCGCGCCTATCGTAGCGTTAAAAGGGGCCGGAGCCTCAGAATTGACCCCGGCAGTTTGCTACACCACTGCCCGTAAGGAGAAACGTTCGTGGTGTTGCGGAAATAAAGAAGCGGGGGGCGATATAAGTGTTTTTCCCTGTGGCGTCGCGGTTTGCAAGATCGCTTGCGAGCATTTTCGCCACGAACCTTCATACAAAAAGATCCGACGGCTGCCACAAAACCATAGATATGTCAAAACAGGAGACGTGTAAACACGATCCAAAAAAGCTTGCGATATCGGCGTTCGGAGTGCATGAAGAATGAGGCGGCTAATTGCCGGCAGCCAGCGAACAAGCGCAAAGAGCGGCCGAACGCGTGGACACAACGAGCAGGCAACTACGTGTGAATCGTTTTATCGCCCACGAAGTAGAGCGCCGCAACGAGAATGGCAGTCGCAAGCAAGATGACCGCAAAGTCTTGTAAGGCGGTGGGCTGATACCCGAAGACGATGATATCTCGTATCATCGCTGTGAGACCTGCGCCGAGAAGCAGCCCCAAACTGATGGATCTGGTCTTCATATAGCCGACGACCGTCATCAGCAGCTCGAGCGCGATTATCGCGGCGATAAGCGCGTTTAGTCCGATTATCGGGGTATCGGTGACGAAATAGCTCACGATGTTGTCGACCTCTCCAGCGAGTGCGACAAGAGCGATGACAACGAGCAATACCCCGACTGCGCCGTACAGTATCAGCTCGGCGCCCTCAAAAACCTGCACCATCTTCTCGGGCGCTCTTCTTTGGGGCGGTTCAGCATCCATTACGTCGTTACAGGAACACTATTACGCTTCAACGTTTCTAATCGAGTCTGAAATGAATTCCCGCGGAAAGCCTTAGAATAGGAAAACCGGAAGACAAAAAAATGTCAGTTATAGCGTGACGTAACAAGCTTCTAAGGCACTACTAGTATTAGGACGCGATGGCACTTGAAAATCTGGTGCGGTACTCGCAGTCCTAAACCCGCAAGCGAAAGATGCTCTACATTCTACTCTTATCGATGAGGTTCATCATCGTTTCAATTTGATTGCCCCGCGCGGGGTCTCGTGGAATGTTGTTAACTGCAGAGAATTGATCGAGCACTTCAATGCGCGCGACCCTCTTTGTCTTCTTGCGTGCGTCTCTCCTCCGCCCATCTGGTCGCCCTTTTTTTCTGGCAGGTTCACCACAACACCCGTAATGCGAGGTAGTCTCGCGTGCTGTATCGATGAGCCGCCTCGAGAAAGAGCAGGTTGACCGGCTTTTTTGCGCTGCAAAAGAATAATACACGAAGTCGACATTCATGTACCGATAGTGATGAAGGCGTTACTCCTATTGGGGTGTCCCGAGGTTCCGGTGCAAACCGGCCTCGCGCTATACATCGGCAACACGTTGAAAGCGCAGGGGTTTGAGGTGATCTGTGCGGGAACGCCGAGTGCGGTCAACTTGATGAGAGTCGCCGATCCCAAGAAAGTGTATATCGAAACGTACATGAACATCGACAAGTGCATCGACCAGATCGCCGAGGGAACGTTCGACGTCGATCTCACCTTTGGCTTCATTCATAAGGACTCGGGCCTGCAATATCTCGCGACGATTGCTGCGCTGTCACGCAGCACCCCTATAGCCGTTGTTTTTGGACGAGAGGCAGAGCCGCTCAGCAAAGAGGTTGGCGAATCGCTGGACGGGGTGCACGTCGTATGGGCGACGGCCGTCCATAATCCGCTGCCACTTAAGAAGAAGCTGGACAAGATAGGCGAATGGGCCACGCTTGTGCGAGATCAGGGCTGAATAGCGACACGTCAACTAGAGGGTGTGGCTTCGTTGTCACCTCCGGAGTGTCCCAGGAAACGACTGCAAACGTTAGCAACCTTGCAGATCTTGGCAGGACGGTACATCGTGGGAGTACGTAAGCAACCGAGGGAGAAGAATGGCAAGCACGGTATATTTTGCGCGCCTGAAGGCTGGGAGCACCGATGAAAGCGCGGTCACTCGAGTGAGAAAGCTCTTTGATGAAGCGCAATTTGGAACGCTGATCGAAGCTGACGCGTTAACGGCTATCAAGCTTCACGTCGGCGAACGCGGCAACGATTCACACCTTCGCCCAGAGTTCGTCCGGCAAGTCGTCGAGCAGGTAAAAGCGAGCGGCGGAAAGCCGTTTGTTACTGACGCAAACACGCTCTATTCTGGAAGCCGGCATAATGCTGTCGACCACCTCGCCACCGCGCTCGAGCACGGGTTCGACTACGCAGTCTTGGGGGCGCCCCTCATCATCTCTGACGGTCTGGTGGGCGATCACTACCGGGACATTCGAATCGACAAGAAACACTTCGACACGGTAAAAATCGCGGGCGACGTCGTCTCTGCCCAGAGCATGATTGTGATGACGCACTTCAAGGCACACGCCCTGGCTGGATTCGGCGGCGCGATAAAGAATCTAGGGATGGGATGCGCTCCGAGCGCGGGGAAGATGGACCAGCACAAAGGTATGAGTCCGATCGTCAACGAGGAGGGGTGCTCGGCGTGCGGGGTATGCGTCGAGATATGTCCGCGCTCTGCCATCACGATTGAAGAAGGCGCGTCGCGCATCAATCGCGATCTGTGCGTAGGCTGCGGTGAGTGCATGACGGCGTGCACAACTTCCTCCATCGGATTCGACTGGAAAAATGATCTCCCACAGTTTATGGAGATGCTGACTGAATACGCCTTTGGCGCGGCCGTGGGTAAGCGCGTGGGGTACCTCAATTTCCTTTTGCAGATTACGCCTGATTGCGACTGTGTTCCATGGAGTGACGCGCCCATCGTGCCCGACGTAGGGATTCTCGCCTCCATCGATCCCGTAGCCATTGACGCTGCGAGCGTAGATTTGGTGAACCAGCAGCAAGGCTTACCAGGCACTCGCCTTGTCAACAATCTGCAGCCGGGGCAGGATAAGTTCAAAGGCGTCTGGGGCGAGACACAAGGATCGATACAAATCACATACGGGGAGGAGATCGGACTCGGAACAAGCGCGTATGAGCTCGTAGAACTGTGACACACGAGATTCTGAGAGAAACGCTGCCTCTGTTCAAATCTGTACGCTCGCTCTTCCCTACTCCAAGCGAGCCATACGCGTGCAGGCATCCCAAGTTGCGGATGAATTCTTAGAGAGGCGCGTGAGGCGGCCTCGCCATATTCCGGAACTTGACCCTATGCAAGAGTATCAGAAACTGCGTATCAGCGGTTAATATTCACGTTTCAAACTATTTTAGGGAAAGACAGAAGTTCTTTCATGCGAACCCTGTGTGCGGAGGTGGTTGCACGCCCACATACATCCTTTTGTCGACGCTTACCGCTGAAGGCAGGAAGACTGTAAGGCAGCGACCTAATCGAATTCAGGAAGTCGATCGAGAGATGGAAGCGATGCAGGTGAAAATCATATCTCAGCACGCCGTCGTAGGGCCCTACGACTTTGTGAACATCGTCGAAGCACCTGATAACGAAACCATCCTTCGGGCCTCGGTCGAGCTAGGAGCCCGCGGAACCGTCAAGATAGTAAGCATGCCTGCGATACCCATTGAAGAATTCATCAAAGCAATAAAAGAGCGGTAGGGTTTGGTCTATTTGTAGCCCCGAGAGCTCGTCATAGTCAGCTTGATCGAGTTCTATCGGCACGTAGAGGGCTCGCGCGATGAACTAGGTGCTAGTTCAAAAAAAGCGTCGAGGTCAAAAAAATCGTCCGGTACTAGGGTTGAACGTGTTACAGGTCCTTCGACCCTAACGTGTCAGCAATCATCCGCAGGATAATGTCAGGTACGGCGTGATTACGCGAGTTCATTTCCTTGATCTTTTCGAGTTCGATCCATTTCGCGCCGGTTACGCCGTGCCCCACGTGTGGAAATCCGCTCAAATACTCTGCTTCGAAACAAATGAGGAGCACTTGTTTGTCCCACTCGGTGTTGGGATCATACGACACGTACGCCTTGACCTGCCGAGAGATGGCGACTTTCACGTGCGTTTCCTCATAGCATTCACGCGCAGCGCAGTCGTCCAAGCCCTCGCCGAGTTCCAGCTTGCCTCCCGGGAGTATCCAACGACCGGCCCAGTACCCGCCTTCTTGCTCCACCATCAGCACGAGGTTGCTCCGTATCGTGCACGCCAAGCAGCTGGTCACGTACCTGCCGTTCATCATTTACAGTGAGTCAGAAGGGGTTTATTAAGTTACGCAAATGGCCTTACAGGAGCCGAACTCGTGGCGAAGCGATGAGGCGCCGAGAAACGGTAGCACGTAGCACTGAAGCAAACGTCGATGCATATATATTCATATTCGGATCAACATCCTAGATTGAACTAATGATGAGTCTAGAAGAGATCGAAGTTGACGAAGCCGTTGCTGCGTATATCAAAAAGCAACGAAAGGATTTTAGAGTAACGACGACGTGTTCGGGCGCTCTTATTCTTCCTACGTCCATAAGCCCGCCTAAAGAGACTGATATCTCCATCCGCGTTGGCAACAATACGCTCTACGTCTCTATCTACCAGGCGCGCTGGATCAAACGGATCGATCGGCGCATGCTCTACTACGTTAATTTGCAGGAATAGCTGCGCAGCTGCCACGAAGCTGCTGCTGGACGGCGCCCTTATTATTTGTGCGCGTCTTGCGCGCGCTATAGGCCGATGCCCTCCGTCGTGTGCACCGCGCGCCGCATCTCTTCTTGTAATGCCGGCGGCACGCCTTTGATCTCGATGTCCAAGAAGCCGCGAACGATGGCAGACGTGGCCTCATCTTCGCTGAGCCCCCGCGTCATAAGGTAGGTTATCTCTTCTTCTGCGATTTTTCCGACGGCCGCTTCGTGCGACATGTCGACGCCAGGCACCGCTCCGTCGAGTTCGGGCACCGCAAAAATCCTGCCGTGGTCTCCCAGAAGCAGTCCGCGGCATTCAAGATGTCCTTTTACGTCAGGGTGCAGCCCGGTAAGATTTCCCCGTGAGATGATCTCGCCGCCGTTCGTGATCGTTCGTGCGATGACGTCTGACTTGCACTGCGCCGCTTCCAGGATCACCCGTGCACCGACGTCCATGTGGGAACCGTCTGCCGCGTACAGCAGTGAGGATGACAACGCGGTGGCGTTCGAGCCGACGCAGCGGAGTACGGGGTACATCTGCAAGCTTCGCACGGGCTTCAAGCACACGTAGTTGTTGATGAACGTCGCGTCCTTCTCGATGATGGCGCCGCTCCTCGGGCGGACTGCCACCTCAGGACCCCAGTTATGGATCATCGTAAAAGAAAGAGTTGCCCCCTCCTTGACAAAAAACTCGGAAACCCCGATGTGGATACCGTGAGCGAGCTCGTCCGCGGTTCGGCAGCCCGATATGATGTGCAGCTCTGAACCCTCTTCGGCGATGATGATGTTGTGTATGTTTTGTGACAGGCTCTCTTGAGCCAGAAACATGCACGCCTGGATCGGCATGATGATCTTCGCGCCCGCTTTTGCCCTTATGAAATAGCCGTTGCTGAACTCGAGGGCCGCCTGGGCGGTGTACTTGTCAGCGTCAACCGAAACTGCTTTCCACCAGTACTCTTTGAGTCCGTCGTACTTGTCGAGCGCGTCGGTCACGCTCAGCACTTCGAGGTTCTCTGCCGTTGCCTTGGAGTAGACGACGCTTGTGTCAAGCTGGAAAAACGATCCCGACCGGTCGGTCTCTTTGGCATCCACCCCCACACCCAGCGACTGGCTCTGATAGTTCGGGGGGAGCGTCTGAAGCGTGGGCACCGTCTTGTGGGCCGGGGCCTTTGACGTGTACTGTTCAAGCGGTATGTCGGGGCCATATGCAGCCTTCTTCGTGCGGGCTTTTTGGGCGCGTTCGGTCAGTTCATCTACCTCGGACATTTGACACACTCCTCATAGCCGAGCTCACATATGTCGTGGAGGAGCTCTGCCGGGTTGCCCGAACACGCGATTTGACCGTCAACGAGAACGTGCGCCTTGTCCGCCTGCACGATCTGCAAGATGCCTCCGGCGTGCGTTATGATGAGCCCCGCTTTACGTCGCTCGCGCGAGCGTTTGTCCCGCTCGAGCAGCTTGTTTATCGTCTCTCCGACGAGCGCAATATTTTCAAGATCGACGCCCGAATCTGGCTCATCGAGCAGCACGAGGTCGGGGTTTTGAGCAAGGAGCTGCAGCAACTCAGTGCGTTTCACCTCCCCGCCTGAGAACCCGAGATTGACGTCACGCGTGAGAAAATCCGGCGGGATATGAATGGTCTGGGCGACTTCTTCGGTATTAAAGGCGCGGTTGCCGTGTTGCGCGGCAATCTCGGTCAGGTCCTTCAGCTTCACCCCGTGGATGGCCGGCGGGTGTTGAAACGAGAGCCCGATCCCGAGGCGTGCCCGCTCGTTAATGGGCAAATGGGTAATGTCTTTCTTCTTAAACAGGATCCGCCCGTCGGTTACGCGGTAGCCGGGGAATCCCATAATAGTAAGCACAAGCGTGGTCTTCCCTGAGCCGTTTTGACCGAAAAGCGCGTGGGTCTCTCCTTCGTTGATGTTGAGGTCTAGTCCCTTCAATATGCTCTTGCCATCAACGTCTACGTGCAAGTTTTGAATGTCGAGCATGTTTCCTTTCCATCTTTGCTTCGTGCTGCACGGCAGCCGCGCAGTCTCTCGTCACGATCCGTCCTTGCGCGTGTCGTAGGCGGGGTTCAACACGTCTTTGTACACGTCGCCACCGTCTATAACGACCTCGGGCCAGATAGAGACGCCCGAGTGCACCGTGACGAAGTCATACACAAGGACTCGTGGACCAATGACCGTATTGTTTTCGAGAACGCAATGATCCCCTATTCTCGTGCCGTTGTCGACGACGGAACCCGAGACGGACGTATGAGCGCCGATCTTCACATCATTGTAGATGATTCCGGAAAGCACTGACGTATCGTCGGCGATGTCGCAGTCGGAGCCGATCGTCGTATAGGGGCTAATCAAAACATTATCGCCTACGGTGGTGTTCGCGCCGATTACCACGGGACCAACGATGGCGGAGTTTGAGCCAATGCAAACGTCGGTTCCGATTGTCGCGGGGCCATTCAAGCGCGCGTCTTTGATATTGAAGCGCCCAGAGATCTCTGTTCCGCGCAGATTGTCGAGCAGCCATCTCGACGCTTGCCGGTACGCTGTGGCGTTTCCAATGTCGGTCCAGTGGCCGCGCGCCATCCACGCCGACATGGGTTCGTGTGCACTCAACAGCTTTGGGAAAAGATCCTTGGCAAAGTCAAATCGCTGCTTGGGGATGTGGCTGAAGAGTTCCGGATCGCACATGTAGATCCCCGTGCTTGCGAGGTTGCTGAATATCTCGCCTGAGCTCGGCTTTTCCCTAAACCGATGGACGCGATTGTTGACGTCGATGTCGAGGATGCCGTATTCGCGGGGGTCATCGATGGACATCACCCCTACCGTGAGCATGCTGTCGTTCTTTCGGTGGAACTGATAGAACTCGCGAAGGTTGAAGTCCATGACGTGATCGCCCCCGACGACGAGAAACGGTCCGCCGTCAAGAGCGTTCTTGGCATTCTTGACGCTCCCTGCTGTGCCGAGCTTCTTTTTCTCGCGAATATAGCGTATTTCCACCCCAAATTTTGCACCGTCTTCGAGGTACTCCTCAATATTGCGGCCGAGGTACCCGAGCGTGATGACGATGTCATTGAAGCCGTTTGCTGAAAGGTGTTCGACGAGGTGGCCAACGGACGGTTTGTTGAGCAGCGGGATGCTCGGCTTCGGTCGTTCGAAGGTCAACGGTCTGAGCCTCGTCCCGGCGCCACCGCACATAATGCACGCTTTCATCGATGTCCCTCAGCTTCGTTCGTGCCTCGAGTCCGAGAACTCACCCTCGGGGTCGTCAGTTTCATAATAGAGATGCATTTATAAGCCTTAAAATATTGCCTTTATGGATGGCATCGATTAAAAGATGCCGTCTTCATTGATATTATCGATTATGGAATCACGCGCGTTGAGCTCGGCAATCGAATCGACATAGCGTTCGAGGTGAACGATAAAATCCTCAAGCTTGTCGAAAGGAACGATGAAGCAACCGCCCTCACTGAGAAGCGCATCGTCTATCCAACTCACGATGACGGGCACACTGCTGACGGAAAACGTCCGATCAAACTCGTTGCAGCGCGCCAGGTGTTTTCGCGCTTGTGCCCTGATGGATGAGCTTCGGGGCCGAGCTTTGCCGTACCGCTTGGCGTCGATGAGCACGGTGGTATCGAAGCGGTGAGCGACGACGTCGATTTCGTGGCGCCTTCCGGCTGCCACGAAGACCTTCCTGAAATCCGTTGAGAAGCCGGCGCACTCGAGTACGTCGCGGGTCTGTTCTTCAAATTCCTGCCAGGTAGGCTGCGTGTCTGTAAGATCAGCCGCTTCTTGCTCGCCGAAGAGCGCAAGCACCATGGGTTACTCCGTGTCGTCCCCCTCGTCTTCTGCGTGCTCGTCTTCAATGTCTTTTGCGGCGTTGCGGAGGCTCGTGGCCATCTCATTTTTCAGAATTGCAATCTCCTTGTCGACGTCCACCATTGGCTTTTGCGCGTCTTTGTGAGATTTGACTGGCACTTTGGTCGGTCGTCGCCTGCGTCGGGTGCGTGTGTCGGTACTACCCTCTAGGTCGGCAAGCTGTTCGACGGCCGCCTTAAGTGCTTGTTTGGCGAACGAGAGGAGCGTATCGTTGAACCTGCCGCGTGATGGCTGTTCTTCTGTTTTCAAGAGTTCATACACGACGAGCATGCGAAGCTCTTTGATTTCGCTCTTGAGCTCGCGAACCTCTTTGATGAGCGTGTCAATTCTTTCGTCGTTTGCAGCGGCCATTACGTATCCGTCCCCGCAAGCACGCTTATTACATCCTCCGGCTCGTACCTGAGCTGAATCTCTCGCGTTCGCCCGCGTGTTCCTCTCCCTGTAAAATCAGTGTTAATGAGTCGAATTGAATCAAGCTTCGAGATAATGTCATAAAATCGCGTGTAGCCGAGATGCGTCTCTTCGTTGAACTTCTTGTAGAGGTCCCCGGCCTTAATCTTTGCCTCCTGCTCTGCGATCAGTTTGAGGAGGTCTCGCTCTTCTGCGCGCAACGAGTGTATGGAGTACGTGAGGTGTACGAGGCGCGATTTTTCGTGTGAGTGCACCACGTCGTCTGCG
>Ga0187868_1002851_pt1 | contig 11085 bp, 9 predicted proteins | sample June2016WEW_13_4_FD_133014 | JGI IMG/M metagenome (GOLD analysis project Ga0187868, IMG submission 133014) | Peatland microbial communities from SPRUCE experiment site at the Marcell Experimental Forest, Minnesota, USA - June2016WEW_13_40 | ecosystem: Environmental > Terrestrial > Soil > Wetlands... | reverse complement strand
CTTTGCACCGTTTGCAGGGGTCCTGGATCACCGTTCCCATGCCCTGGCACGCCGGACACGTCCGCGCCATGGTCAGGAAGCCATTCTGGAACCGGATCTGGCCGCGGCCTGCGCATTGCCGGCATTGTACCGGCGCTTTGCCTGCCGTGGTGCCTTTGCCCCGGCAGTCGTCGCAGATCACGCGCCGGCGAAAAGTGACTTCCCGCTCGCAGCCGAAGACCGCCTCGACGAACTCGATGGTGAGATCTTCTCGCAGGTCGCCGCCGCGCTGCGCACGTGAGCGGCGCCGGCCGCCTCCGCCGAAAACGTCTCCGAAGCCAAACAAGTCGCCGAAAATCTCGGCGAAATCGATTGTGCCCGCGTCAAAGCCGCCGCCAAAGCCGCCGCCCATACCGTTGACGCCGGCGTGGCCGAAACGGTCGTAGTTGGCGCGCTTCTGCGGATCGCTCAGGATGGCGTATGCCTCGCTGCACTCCTTGAACTTCTCTTCGGACGTGGGATTCCCCGGATTGCGGTCCGGGTGATGTTGCAGCGCCATCTTGCGGTAGGCGCTCTTGATCTCCTGATCGTCGGCGGTGCGGGAGACTTCAAGAACTTCGTAGTAATCGCGTTTGATCTGAGTAGCCAGTGTCTTCTTCCTCGCGGGGTCTTGCTGAATTTATCTTCCGGGGTTCTGCGCCACCAACACCATGGCCGGACGCAGAAGTCGATCGCGCAGCTTGTATCCGCGGAGCAGTTCCTCAACCACGTAGTTTTCGGGAACCTCGGTGGTCGGAATCATCTGAACCGCCTGGTGAATGTTGGGATCGAACGCAATTCCCTTTGCCGGGACGGGTTCCACCCCGAGTTTGGCGAGCACGTCATGGAACTGCCGGTCAATCAAGTCGATGCCCGAGCGGAAGTCCTCGGCGCTGGACGCTCCGGTTTTTAGCGCGCGGTCGAGGCTGTCGAGAATCGGCAGCAACAGCTTCAGCGCCTCGGCCAGAGCGTACTCGCGATACTCCTGCTGCTCCCGCGCGGCGCGCTTGCGGAAATTGTCGAACTCGGCTTGCAGGCGAGCAAGGCGATCCAGATAAGCGCCGTTCTCGGCGCGCAGCTTCTCGATCTGAGCTTCGAACTCGTTGGTTGGGGCCGCGGCCGCTTGCGCCCGGTCTTCCTGAGTGCCCGGCTGTTCGCTGGACGGCTCATCGCTTTCAGGTAGTTCACGCTCCGGGTCCAGTTGATCAATTCCCTTCCGGCTGATCTTTCCGTTACCTTTGGTCATAATCCTATTCAGTTTCGTTGAGTAATTTGTCAAATAGAGTCGCGATATAGGAAACCGCGGTGATGGTGTGCTGATAGTCCATGCGGGTGGGTCCAATCACGGCCAAGCGCCCAAGCATCTCGTCCCCGGAGCGCGCCGGAGCGCCGATCAGCACAAAGTTCTTAAGGTCAGGCATCGCCTGTTCCAACCCGATCACGACGCGCACAGCCTCCTGCCGTGCGTCAAGATAGGCGGCGAGAAGTTCACAGACGCGCTGCTTTTCTTCCAACGCTTGCAGCAACTGCCGCAGCCTGTCCGAATCATTATCGCGCGAAATGAGGTTCGCCGTGCCTTCGACAAAGACTGTTTCTCCGCCGTGATCGTTAGCCAACGCGCCGTTTCTGTACAACTGCTCGATCGAGCACATCAGCCGGTCGTACTCGTTGCGCTCCTGTTCAATGCGCCGCTCCAACTCAACGCGCAACGAATCCAGCGTCCATCCGCGGAAATTTTCATTGATGTAGCGGGAGGCCATATCGAGATCCGCCTGAGAAAGCGCGCGTCCTACTCGCAACATGCGATCACGCACCAGGCCGCTGCGCATCACGACTACGGCAAGAACCTTCTGCTCCGCCAACCTCTGGAAATGGACGTGCTCCAGCGCGTTCTTCGGGCCTCCGCTGGTAACCGCAACACCGACTCCGCGCGAAACCAGCGAGAGCACGTGCGTGGTCCTCTCCATAAATTCCTGCACGTCGTTGACGCCGTGGAAGAACTTCTGCATCGTTTGTTCATCCTCGGGCGAGATGCTTGCAGTGCCCGATAGCGTCTCCACGTAATAACGGTATCCGTGAACGCTTGGGACGCGCCCCGAGGAAGTGTGCGGCTGCTCGAGCAATCCCGCCTCCGCCAAATCCGCCATCACATTGCGAATGCTGGCCGCACTTAGCCCTTCCAGGTTGCGACGGGCGATTGTGCGGGACCCAACCGGCTCACCCGTCGAGATGTAAGTCTCGACGATGGCGGTCAGAATCTCCTGCTCACGCCTTCCGATTTGCGGGGAGTCGGCCATGCTAAAGCTCCAGTCATCCTCTTTAGATGCAGCCATTTAGGCGCAAGATTCCAGCGTAAGCTGCATCGCTGGGCCCCGGGCGACAGCCGTTTTGCCGCTGGAGTCGGGGCTCAGGAGCTGTCTTGGAATATCTATTTTAGCACCGTTACTGGCACTCGCAGCCAAAGAGTGACAAGCATCGACGCAAGAATTGTAAGCGGAGGTTCTATACCCCGCTTTATCTGTCACTTAGAGGGTGCTCTGAGCGCGGTCTCCCGGCGCTTGCATGCGGAGTTGGCACAGCCGGATCGGCTGCGTTTGAGCACAATTTTGCGCGAAATCAGGCATACAGGTTGCGAGAGTTATGTCCGATAACGCGCAACTCCGGCCGGGTGGCATCCCGATCGACCTGTCCGCTTGCGGGCTGCGTTACCGGACCACAACCGTTACTGGACCTCGATGATGTTTCCGCCCTGGGTGGAATTCAGTTCATCTACGCGCTGGAGGACGTTTCGGGCAAAAGCAAACATCGAGCGGGCGTGCTCGGACTGCTCTCCCTCGAGCACCACCGGATGTCCGCTGTCTCCACCCTGGCGAATCTGCGGATCGAGTTCGATGCGGCCCAGGAAAGGCAAGTCAAACTGCTGAGCGGTCCGTTCTCCGCCGCCTTTGGAGAAGATGTCGATCTCCTGGTGACAGTGGGGGCAAAGGAAGTGGCTCATGTTTTCGACCATGCCGATGATGTCGACCTTCATGGTGCGAAGCATCTCGATTGCCTTGCGCGCGTCCTGCAAGGCAACGTCGCTCGGCGTGGTCACCACAATGGCTCCGGTGAGCGGCACGGTCTGGATGAGCGAAATCGCCACATCGCCGGTGCCGGGAGGCAGATCGACCACCAGGTGATCCAGTTCTCCCCATTCGACTTGGCCGAGGAATTGGCGAATGATGGAGTGCAGCATGGGTCCGCGCCAAACCAGAGGCTTGTCTCCGGGGTTCAGGAATCCGACCGAGATCACCCTGACGCCATAACGTTCGATGGGAACGATGCGATCACCTGCGGCGATCTGCGGCGCCTCGTTGGTGCCGAACATGAGCGGAACGTTGGGTCCGTAAACGTCGGCATCCAGCAGGCCGACTTTGTGTCCCATGCGAGCCAGAGCAATGGCGAGATTCACCGCCAACGTGGTTTTTCCCACGCCGCCCTTGCCGGAGCCGACAGCGATAATCGATTGAACGCCAGGAATCATTTGCGGTTCTTGCGCCTGCGGACCAGCTCCGTGCCCATGAGTGTGAGACAAGATGGAATCCCCTTTGCCCGAGATAAACTTCGATTATATACGGCGCTATACGCGCGGCGGCCAAGGCTGAAGTTCTTACGCCCCTTCGGGGCTGTTCTCTGAAACGTCAACCGTACCCCAGGCTTGCGCCTTGGGGCTACCGTATTACGCCCGCTGCGCGGGCTGGGAGCACGGCCCAGCACGGAGCGTCAACTGCGCGGACGTGGGGAGACCGAATTCGGTTCGTGGTGCGCTGATTTTTGGCGACGGTGGCCGCCCGCTTGGAATCCAAACCAGCAAGAGAGAAACCAGGAGAAAGAAATGGCGAACTGCACTCACCTCGGACTGATCAATCCTACCGTGCAACCGAGCGGCGAAGGCTGCAAAGAGTGTCTGGAAACGGGCGGCAGATGGGTCCACTTACGTATGTGCGAAATCTGCGGGCACGTGGGCTGCTGCGACTCTTCACCCAATAAGCATGCCACCAAGCACTTTCACAGGACGAAGCATCCGATCGTCCGTTCCTTTGAGCCGGGCGAGAACTGGCACTGGTGCTACATCGATCAGGATTTTGTGGAGCCAAGGGCGGCCTGAAGGGCCAACGCATGTGACTAGCTTCCCCGAAGAAACTACCCCAGGTTAGCGCCGAACTGCGCGGCGCGGAACCTGGGGCACCCGAACTTTGCTTCTGAGGTGCGAGAAGAAGCAGATCCTTCGCTTCCACCCCAGCAACGGCAAACGCGGCCGTCGCCGGGGACCCCGGCTGCGCTCAGGATGACACCCACGAGGCATATGGTTAGAATCAGTAGCCGCAACGGCAAAAGCGGCTTGGGATAGACATCCGCGCGTTACGATTCAGAAAGAAGAAACTACCCCACATCTGCCAAAGGCGGGCAGATATGGGGCACCAAAAAAGCAGATCCTTCGCTGCGCTCAGGATGACACTCGCGAGGTGCGTTTAGGACCAGTAGACGTTATCCCTCCCGGCAATCAGTAGCCGTGCTCGCCGCTGTCGCTCAGTTTCACTTTGCCGCGGAACATGCGGTAGATGAAGACAAAGTAGGCGATGGCCAGCACGATGCCCACGCTCCACCAACAGAGCCCTACCGCCAGCGCGTAACTGGAGGTGACCGAGTTCTGGATGGTGAGGTTGTAGCGCGGGTCGACGGCCGGCAGGATGACCGGGTAGAGCGCGAAGACGGCTCCGACGAGCATGAATGCCAAATAAAGCGACGAGGCGAGAAACGCGCCCAGGTCGTTGCCCTTGCGTCCGAAGATGAACATGGCGAAGATACTGCCGAAGACCGCCAACGGAATGATGAATCCGACCGGCGCGGCCCGGTAGTTGGCCACCAGTTCGGGACGAATCCACAGGGTCGCCACCAGGCTTAACAAGGTGAGCGCAAGCTGCGCCGGCCAAAGCACTACGGCAATCCGGCGCGCCCGCTGGTTTACGCCATCTTCGGTCTTCACGGCGACGTAGTGGGCTCCGTGGCTCGCCAGCGCCACCAGCGCCAGCACGCCGGAGAGCACGGTGTACCAATCCAGAATGCCGGGCTCGCGCCCAACTTGCCAATTGGTGAACAGAGGCAGGAAGAAGTAATGATCCGGGCCGAGCGGCACGCCTCGCACCACGTTGCCCAGCGCGGCTCCGTAAAAGATGGCCAGCAAAATACTGGCCAGGGCGAAGATGCCGTCGAAGAATGCCTTCCAGACATCCTGCTCGATGTGGGTTCGGAACTCGATGCCGATGGCGCGCAGCATGAGCAGCCAAAGCACCATCATCAGCGGCAGGTAGAAGCCGCTGAAGCTGGAGGCATAGAGCTGCGGAAAAACGAAATAGAGCACGCCGCCGGTGGCCAGCAGCCAGACTTCGTTGCCGTCCCACACCGGGCCAATGGCGCGGATCACTTGCTTGCGTTCATCGTCGGTGCGGGCGGCGAGCAGGTGAATGGCGCCGGCGCCAATGTCGAAGCCGTCGAGGATGACGTAACAGGTCAGCATAACGGCGATGATGCAGAACCAGAGTGTCGGCATGTTAATTCACCCCCGCTTGTTCCCCGTGCGCCTCGGGACCGTGCTCGATCTCGCGGCGGATCAGGAAGAGGAAGAGAATGGACAGAATGGAATACATTCCCATGAAGCCGAGCAGCGTGAACCAGCCATTGCCCGCCGAAACGGACTTGGAAAAACCGTCGGCCGTGCGCATCAATCCATAGACGAGATATGGCTGCCGCCCGATCTCGGCCGTCATCCAGCCCGCCGTGTTGGCGATGAAGGGCAGCGGGAAACTCAGCAGCAGAATCCAGAGCATCCAGCGCGCTTCGAAGAGCCGCTTGCGCCAGAGCAGCAAGGCCGCAATCACCATGACGGCCATGAAGATCGTCCCCAGGCCGACCATGATGTGATAGCTGAAGTAGAGCAATGGGATGTTATCCGGCCACTCCGACCGCGGAAACGCATCCAGCCCCTGCATCCGGGCATTCCAACTGCGGTAGGAGAGGAGGCTGAGAATGCGCGGAACCACAATCGGATTGTCGATCCTCTTTCGCTCGACGTCGGGTTGACCGATGATCACCAGCGGAGCGCCCTGGCGCGACTCGAACAACGCTTCCATGGCGGCCAGCGTGACCGGTTGATGCTCGGCCAGGTTGCGCCCCTGGCCGTCGCCCGTGGGCCCGATCAACGGGATCACAAAGATCAGCGCCGCGGCCACGCCAACCTTGAGGAAGATTTTTGCCTGCTCCAAATGCTGTTTGCTGAGCAGGTAGAAGGCGCCAACGGCCATCATGGCAAAAGCGCCGGTCACGCCCGCGCCGGTCATGTTGTGCGCGTATTGCCAGATGGCCCACGGATTCAGCACCAGTCCCCAGAAGCTGGTGAGCGTCACCGCGCCATCGGCGGTCCGCGCATACGCCACCGGGTGCTGCATCCAGGCGTCGGTGGCTACGATGAAGTAGCCCGACAGCCAGGAGCCGGCAAACACGGCCACGGCCGACCACCAGTGAGCAATTTTGCTCAGCCGCTTTTCGCCGTAGAGAAACAGTCCCAGAAAAGCCGACTCCAGGAAGAAGGCGAAGGTGCCTTCCATGGCCAACGTTTGTCCGATAACGCCGCCGGCGTATTTGGAAAAATGCGACCAGTTGGTGCCGAACTGGAACTCCATGGGGATTCCCGTGACCACGCCGAAGACGAAGGAAATGCCGAAGATCTTCGCCCAGAAGCGCGCGGCATCGTCGTAACGCTGGTCTTTCTTCCACAGGGCCAGGGTCTTTAGCGCCACGATGAGCGGCGCCAGTCCCATGGTGAGCTGCGGAAAAAGATAGTGATAAGTAACCGTAAAGGCGAAATGCAATCGATGTATGAATTCAGCGCTGTCCATGTAACGTTCACCTTGACTGCGGAGAAAAGGTTAACGGCTAGAACTGGTTGCACAAATGCATTTTGGAAGAACCCGCAATTCCCTCAGGGGCTAAAGCCCATGCCATTATGGCTCCGGACGACGCGGCTGACATGATCTCTTTTAAGACTGGAGCAATGCCTAACCCCAAGACATATAAGCCATAGCGAAGAGCTGTCATGTATGCCGGCCCCTCCAAAGAAATACTTATGCAACCAGGTCTAGTCCAATACACGCGACCACGTTGCCTGCCGGGGAGCCGATGGGGCGAAATGCTCAGGGTTTGAGCCGCTCCAGTTTGCGTATCTTTTCCGCCTGCCGGATTTCGCGCCGCCGGCCCGCATCATCATAGCGGCGCTTCTCGTCCTCGGTCTCCGGCAATACCGGAGGCACCTGGAGTTTGCGCCCATGGCGGTCTACGGCCACGAATGTCAGGTAAGCGCTGCTCACGTGACTGCGCTCGTTCGACAAGTAATGCTCGACCGAGACCTTTACGCCGACCTCGAGCGAGGTGCGGAAGACCCGGTTGACCGAGGACTGCAATATCATGAGGTCACCGACGCGGCCGGGCACGAGAAAATCCAGGTGATCGATGGAGGCGGTAACGACGTAACTGCGTGAATGCCGGTGCGCCGCCAGCGCTCCCGCCAGATCGATCCAGTGCATCAGCCGTCCGCCCAGCAGGGCGCCGAGCGGGTTAGCGTCGTTCGGAAGAACGTATTGCACCATCTCGGAAGCCGACCCGGCAACCGGTTTCGGGTTCAGCAATGCGTCGAACCGGGTTCTTGCTTGTTCTTCCTTTTCGCTTTCGGTGCTCACCAGACGATCCTTTCCCTGCTTGAAGACTTCATTGCCCAGCGGCCACTCTACCCCAGCCCGCGCGACTACGCGCGTGCCGGGGGTGCCGGGTGTTTGCCCCATCACCCGCAACTACGGCGCGTGATGGGGGCCCCGGCGGCTGAGGTATGCGGCCAAAAAGCACTCTGCCTGACGCTGAAGCCGCTTATCGCGATGAGAGTTCAGCCAGGTGGAAGTTGCCCGCGAGAATTCCAGCACTCCGGATTCGCCGGGCGCATGGTTCAACTCCATGGCGAAGAGAATCCGCAGAATCGCCGGCGCGTCGCGCGGCACGCAGAAGCGGACGGCATCGGCGGCGCGTTCGACGGGAAGCCAGGCACAGCGAGCATAGCCGAGGTTGCACTGCCGCAAAGCTTCGTCATCCGGTCGCTCTCCCTGGTGCCCGGAAGCCGAACAGCAGCCGCGGAAAGCGTCGCCCAAGGGCAAGCGCTGGCGCCAAAGCCACAGATCGGCATCATGGCGCTGGTCCGGAATGAAATAAGGGCAACACATAGAATCTGTCTCAAAGGGAATTGCCGCCGCAGCTGGACTTCGCCGAGTACCGCTATTCTACAGACCTGCACGGCGAGGGGACAATTCGCAACAAGTACAAAAACTATCCCAGGTTAGCGCCGCGAACCGAATGAGCTTTTTGCTGCAGGTCGCACAGCCAGACAGGCTGCGCGGATTGTCTCAAAAGAGTTCCTTGGCGGCGCGAAACCTGGGGCACCCGGCAACGCAGCTTTAGGACACTACCCGGACGCGGGGGATGACGACTCCAGAGACGGGGCGGGAGTACGATAAGATGTTGCTGGCCGCCGCGCTGATCCCAACATACGCAACTACGGCACATGTTGGAAACCTTGGCGTGCCGAGGATGCAGATGGCGCCAAGTCGAGTGGAGCAGCTCAAGGAAATCCTTGCTCAGGACGCGAACAACCTGTTGACCCGCTACGCGCTGGCAATGGAGTACTCTAACTCCGGCAATGTCGACGCAGCGGTCGCCGAGTTCAAGCTGCTGCTCGAAAAACATCCCGATTACGCCAACGCTTACTTCATGGCCGCGCAATCACTGGCGGGCGCGGATCGCCGCGCCGAGGCGGCGCAAATGCTGCGGGATGGAATTGCCGCCGCTAAACGCAGCGGGAATCGCCACGCGGAATCCGAGATGCAACTCATGCTCGATGATCTGGAGCGGTAAACCCCACGTGCAATTCTCAGAGAGGAACTACCCCACTCTAGCCAACCGATCACCCCAACGAGCCGAGCCTCGTCGGGGGCCCCGATGCAGGCTAGAATGGGCCACCCAGATTCCATCGTTCCCACATGAGCCAACCGCAACCGCCAGTGAATCAAAATCAAAGTCCCACATCTGCTAACTGCGGCAGATGTGGGGCACCGACACAAGTTCTCAGGCCGTCCGCTCGCGCTCGTCCTTGAGCAGCCGCCTGAGCGCAAAATTAATGACAAACGGCGCCAGGAATGCCAAGCCAATGGCAATGCGATTGTGCCAGGGAACAACGGTCTCGGTGACGTCGCACTGGTAGGCGCGCAGCACGGCTTGGGCGACGCGCTCGGCGGTAATTCCGCGCTGCACTTTGGGGGTGATTCGCATCCCTTCCGTGCCGCGCACGGCATTCTCTCCGAAGCCGGTTTTCACGTAGCCGGGGCAGATATTGACCACGGAGACGCCGGTGCCCTCGAGTTCGAGCCGGGCGGCGCGGCTGATCGCGTTCAACGCGCGCTTCGTTGCCCCGTAAGCACCCATGTACGGCACCACGATGTAGCCGGCCACACTGGAGATGTTGATGATGCACCCGGATCTTTGCCGCTTCATGACGGGGATCACCTGCTGCATCGCTTCGATGGCGCCAAACAGATTGGTTTCAAACATCCGGCGGTAGGCCGCGCGCTCCATGTGCTCGATGGAATCGATCACCCCGAAGCCGGCGTTGTTCACCCAGATATCCACCCGTCCGAAGCGCTCCAGAGCGGCACGGAGCAGAGCCGAAATCTGCGCCGGGTCGCACACGTCGCAAGCTACGGCCAGGCTTTGCTGCGGGTGTCCAACTCTGGCGCGCGCCGCCTCCGCCCTTGCCTGGTCGCGCGAGGAAAAGACGATAGCCGCGCCATGGTCTGCGAACAGTTTGGCGATGGCCTCGCCGATACCCATGGATGCGCCGGTGATGACCACTACTTTTTCTGACAGGTCCATGCAGCGCTTGTAAGTTCTCCGGCGGAAAAAGTCAAGTTTGGTGGGACCAGACACTCACCTTGCTGGCGGCCAAGATTGGCCTGGGGTCGAAGTTGCTGCAACCGCTGGGGAGCGAGATACGTCAAAAGAGCTAACGCCCGGTCAAGCTGCAACTCTGCTCGAAACGGCGAGGCGTTAAATCAATGCTGGTGCGAACGGTCTCTCGAAGGCGAGAGCGGAGGGATGTTCTGTTATGAATCTGCCCCGAACCTTGGGCGAACTACGGCAGAGTGCGTTTTGTGAAAATAGACTTCGCACCCGGCACGTGAAAGATGAACTGCGGGAAAACCTGATTGCGCGTCTGCGGCAGGGAGGGCCGGTGTTTCCGGGCATTATCGGCTATGAGGACACGGTAACGCCTCAGGTCGTCAACGCCATCCTGTCGCGCCACAACTTCATCCTGCTGGGATTGCGGGGGCAGGCGAAGAGCCGCATCCTGCGCTCCTTGACGGCGCTTCTCGACCCGCATCTGCCGTACATTGCCGGATGCGAGATCCGCGACAATCCTTACGAGCCTCTCTGCTGCCATTGCCGAGAGCTGATCGCCGAAGTTGGCGACAAAACTCCGATCGCCTATCTCGGACCGGACGAACGGTACGTGGAGAAGCTGGCGACTCCCGATGTGACGATCGCCGATTTGATTGGCGACATCGACCCGATCAAGGCGGCCAAGGGCGGGCACGAACTGAGCAACGAACTCACCGTGCATTACGGGTTGCTGCCGCGCGCCAATCGCGGCATTTTCGCCATCAACGAACTGCCCGACCTCGCCGGCAAAATCCAGGTCGGCCTGTTCAACATCATGCAGGAGGGCGACGTTCAGATTAAGGGCTACCCCGTGCGGCTTCCGCTCGATGTTGCCCTGGTGTTCAGCGCCAACCCCGAGGACTACACGGCGCGCGGCAAGATCGTTACGCCGCTGAAGGATCGCATCGGGTCGGAGGTGCGCACGCACTATCCGGCGTCGATCCAGGAGGGAATCGAGATCACGGCGCAGGAGGCGTGGACCAAGCGCAATGGTCT
>Ga0187868_1002850_pt1 | contig 11088 bp, 7 predicted proteins | sample June2016WEW_13_4_FD_133014 | JGI IMG/M metagenome (GOLD analysis project Ga0187868, IMG submission 133014) | Peatland microbial communities from SPRUCE experiment site at the Marcell Experimental Forest, Minnesota, USA - June2016WEW_13_40 | ecosystem: Environmental > Terrestrial > Soil > Wetlands... | reverse complement strand
GTCAAGTTTACGTCACCGTCCGAACCGGCCGAGGGAGTGGTCAAGCCCGGCGTGTGCCCGACAGACAGAGGGCGGCTGCCCGAGTGAAAGCAACTGCAAGCCGTCAGCCACGCGCACACGGCCGGCAGGAAGGCCAGCCAGAGTTTCCCCAGGATGAGGCTCGAGAGCCTCGGCCGCCAGTTTGCCCAATCCGCAGGCGCCGCCCTTGGTACAACAAAAAACCCGGCAGCAAGGCCGGGTTTCCGAAAAAGGTTCAACGTCGTCGCGCAACACCCTCCAGGCTCAGACCCATGGAGGCCACGCCGGAGCAATCTGCCTCCTCCGGGTTCGTGCTGCCGACCGGTCCGGAACAATTCGCCGATAAACATGGCCCCAGTTTAACACCCTCCGCAAAAAGCGCCCGTTAAGAACTGGTGAAGATAAGGTTACAATGCCATGCCGCATTTGTAAGAGTTGCTGGTTGGCATGGTTGCTAACGGGAGTCGGGATTCTTCAGTGGGACTCCTTTTCGGCGTCTTCGGCCTTGATGATCTTCGGCTTGGCGCCTTTCTTGATCTCTTCGAGCGAGGGCACACGTATAATGTCGCCAGTGAGCGGGATGGGACTGGCGTTGGGGGCGGGCGGGGCCTCGACGCCGATCAATTCCATTTCGTAGATCAAAGCGGAGCCGGCTTCGACATTCGGAGGAATGGGACGGTCCTGCCGGGCCAGTGAGGAGGGGATGTAAAGCTCCCATTTCGAGCCGGCCTTCATCCTCTCCCAGGCTTCACTCCAGCCTTTGTAAGGGGCGCGACTAACCATCATCTTGACCGCGTTCGTTCCGCGCTTGGACGGATTGTCGAACTCCTTGCCGTCGATGGTTGTGCCGCGATATCTGACGTTCACGAAGTCATTGCTCTTGGGAATGTTGCCGGTGCCCTCGGTGATGATTGTATATTGCACCTCAGCCGTCTTGCCGCCGGGCAGCGCCACGGTAAAGGTCTTGACCCCCTTCTTCTTCTTGTTCTCAGCCAGGAATTCATCACCCAGCTTGCGGTTCTTCTCGGCTGTCTTCATCCGCTCTTCGTCCCGTTTGGCGGTGGAAGCGCTCTGGTAAGCCCGGGTGCCCTGCATCATCTGCTCCTCGGTCATCCTCATGGCGCCACCGGCCAGGAAATCTTTCATGGCGCCCGTCAGCACGTCCATGTCCAGATCAATCTGGCCCTGCTTGATGTTCCGGGCGATGCTCATCCCGATGCTGTAGCTCATCTGCTCCTTCTGGTCCTTGAACCCCGGAGGCAGGTTTTGCGCCTCGGCATCTCGAGACTGCACGGGTGAGCCGCTCTTCCGTCTGGCGGTGGAAGCAGCCTGGTAGGCGCGGATGCCCTGCATCATCTGCTCCTCGGTCATCCTCATGGTGTTCCCGGCCAGGTAGCCCTTCAGGGCGTCATCCAACGCATCCATGTCCAAATCAACCAAGCCCTGCTTGACGTTCCTGGCGATGCTCATCCCAATGCTATAGCTCATCTGCTCTTTCTGGTCCTTGAACCCCGGAGGCAGCGCCGGGACCACCTCGATCTTCGCCCCGTTTTTCAGCTCGGCCGCGCTTGGAACATGGATAGTGTCTAATCCTCCCGGATTTGATTTCGCCGTGGACTCGGTTGATCGCTTGATGGTTCCTTCGGCCTCGGCCTGCTGCCGCTGCACCTCTTCCGGACCCCGGTCGGTCAGCCATCCCTTGCGCTCCAGTTGCGCCATCACTTTCCGCACGCTGGGGTCTTGGCTATGCACTGAGCCCAACGCCTTGAGTTGCCGGCCCGCCAGCCAGCCGGTGTACGCATCGTCCAGCATCACCGCCCCCAAGGCTCTCTTCGCCCATAGATTGGTCTGCTCCGGGTGCGCACTTGCGAAAGCGGCGGTCTTGCTTAGAAACTCGCGGAGTAATCTTGCCGTCTCGTCTCCCGTCGCCTTGGCCGCCTCTTCAAAGATGACGTTGAGGCCGTCCAGTGTGAGCTGGTCTTCGTCTGACAAAGATGCTGACGCCGCGACCGGAGCGGGGGAGCCGGACGGCGCCAGCATCGCCGCCAGTTGCCGCACCGCCTCCTTCCTCTCTTGGGGCGCCAGCTCGAGCGCCTTTTGCACCAGGTCGCTCGCCTCGCCCGTGGCGCCTCGTTCGGAGGCAATTTTGGCAGCCAGGGCGTAGGCTTCGTAGCGATTGGCCTCCTGCTCGATGGCCCGCTTGGCGGCCTGCTGCGCCTGATCCAGTTTGCCTTGCTTAAGCAGATTATTGGCGCTAACCACCAGTTGGTCGTAATCGGCCGGCGCTGTCACGCCGGCGGGCGCCGCGGCGCGGCCGCTGGCGCAGCAGAACAGGACTGCAGACAGAACTCCCGCCGCCCGGCGCAGGGTCTTGGTGAATCGATTGGTCATGCTTGTCTCCATTGGGTGAGTTGTTTCTTTTGTTGGTTTCTTTCCAAAGTGGCCTTGGCCACAGATAGTTAATTGATCGTCCTTTCACAATTCCTCATGTCGGCATATTCATCCTTGGCACAACGGATCCTAATGGTAAATTCGATACGATCCCTTTCCGGATTTGTCAAACGGCCGGATTTGCCGGTTTCGAAGCCGGCCCCGGGCGCCGCCACGCATCGCGGGCCAAGGCCTTCCAGCCGCTGCCAGGTCCAATTACCGGACAAACTCCAGGTAGAATGTCGCCGCCGAGAGGATGAAGCCGATGAGGGTGATGATCTGGCGGACGCGTTTCTGGGGAATCCGCTGCGAATAGTGGGAGCCCAGGTAGTAACCGAGTACGGCCCCTGCGGTCATAAGTCCGGCCCTGGGCCAGTCGATCAGCCCGGCCCGGATGAACCATGCCGCCGCGACGAGGTTAATCAAGGAGCCGAGGAGGTTTTTGAGCGCGTTCATCTCGTGAATGTGCCGCAAGCCAATGAAACCGAGCGATGCCAACATCAGGATGCCTATGCCCGCCCCGAAATATCCCCCGTAGATTGCCACGCCAAACTGAAACAAAACCGCCCCCCCAATCGCCTGCTGCCGATTGGCAAACCGCCCAAAGGCCCCTTGGGCCAGGAACAGGATTGTGGCGAACAGGATGAGAAAAGGGACTAACTTCGAGAAAGCTTTGTTGCTGGTGAAGGTCAGGAGCACGGCGCCCATCAGACCGCCCAGGAGACTGATCGGCACAAACCGCCACAGCCATGCCCTGACCCCGTCGAGATGCCGGCGGTAACCATAAATGCCGCCCGAGGTTCCGATGACCAGCGCCAGCGTGCTGGTAGCGTTGGCGATAATCGGTTTGACCCCGAAAAGCAGCAGCGTCGGAAACGTCACCAACGTCCCCCCGCCCGCCACCGCGTTGATGGCCCCGCCCGCGGCAGCCGCCAGCGCCAAACCGGCAATTTCAGTCAACGACATGCTCTAACTCGCCCTTCGCCCTTCTTCCTTCAAGGCCGCAGGCCTTGCTCCACCTCTGCAACTGTTTCCTGACCTCCCGGGTGCCGGGCGTCCCTGTCAGAGTTCGCCGGGCCATCGCTTGGTCCAGGTCGAACGTCCGGAGCGCATCCGGGGCAAACCGCGGCTCGACGGATTGCAGTTCGGCCAAGCCGAGCTGGTCCAGCGGTTTGCCCAGCCGTTCTGCCAGCGCGACCACCGCCCCGACGGCATGATGGGCCTGGCGGAAAGGCAGGCCTTTCCGAACCAGGTAATCCGCCAGGTCGGTTGCCAGCAGGGCCGGGTCCTGGGCGGCGGCCCGGCAGGCCGGCCGGTTGACGGCCGTATGCTCGAGCATCGCCGCGCACAGCCGCACTGTGGCGCGCACCGTGTCCACGGTGTCGAAGAGCCGCTCTTTATCCTCCTGCAAATCGCGGTTATAGGCCAGCGGCAACCCTTTGAGCAACGTCAGCAGCGCCACCAGGTTCCCAATGACGCGCCCGGTCTTTCCCCGCGTCAACTCCGCCGCGTCCGGGTTCTTTTTCTGCGGCATCAGCGACGACCCGCTCGTATAGGCGTCGGCGATGCGGATGAAATTGAATTCGCTGGTGGCCCAAAGAATCAAATCCTCCGCCAGGCGCGACAGATGCACCGCCAGCAGGGCGGCGCTGCTGCAAAACTCGACGGCAAAATCCCGGTCGCTCACGGCGTCCATCGAGTTCTGCGCCACGCAGGGCCGGCCCCGGGCATCGACAAACCCGAGCAGCCGGGCCACGCGCTCGCGATCCAGCGGAAGCGTCGAGCCGGCCAGGGCCCCGCTCCCTAGCGGGCAGACATTTATGCGCGCCAGCCCTTGCCCGAACCGCTGGCGGTCGCGCTCGAGCATCTCCACGTAGGCCAGCAAATGGTGCGCCAGATACACCGGCTGGGCCCGCTGCAAATGCGTGTAGCCCGGTATGATGACCCCCTCCTCCCGCCGGCCCACTCCCACCAGCGCGCGCTGTGCGGCGCGGATCTCCTCCAGCAACTCGACCGTCTCCTCCCGCAGCCACAGCCGCAAATCCACCGCCACCTGGTCGTTGCGCGAACGCCCCGTATGCAGCTTGGCGCCCGCCGGAGCCCGCCGCGTCAGCTCCGCCTCGATGTTCATGTGTACGTCCTCCAATTCCGGCCGCCACACGAATTGGCCCGCTTCGATCTCCCGGCCTATCTCTTCCAGCCCGCTGCGAATCCCCTCCAATTCCTCGCCGCTGAGCAGCCCCGCCTTCTCCAGCATCGTCGCGTGCGCAATCGAACCCCGGATGTCCTGCCGCCACAGCCGCCAGTCGAACGAAACCGACTCCGTGAACCGCGCCATATCCGCTGCCGGGCCGCCCGCAAAACGGCCGCTCCGCCAGACCGGCGCAGGCCCCGGCGCCGCAGGACCGGAAACCGGGGGCCTTGTCCCAACTGCCATTCTGCCGGAGTTCGGGTTGCCGCTCCGCCGCGCTGAACTGCTATTCATATCGTCTGATCGCCGCGAATGTGCGCCCAAACCCCGGCATTGTCACTGGGAAAAAGTCTGGAATTCGCTTGCCAAACGAGCCCACCTATTGGGAGTGTGCCCGTTTTACGCCGTGCCTCAACGCGGGAAGAACCTCTGCACAACCTCGGCTGGGGTGGCCATGACCGGGGCGGTCAGATCGAATTCCCCCAAGGCAAGACAAAGCTGTCGGCATAGTAGAGTTGCAGAAACTCGTCGTTGAGCCTCTCGCGTTCGCTGTCGCTCAACCGATTGCAGCGCGCTCGATATTTCGCAGCGATCGTTGTGCCAACAGTCGGCTTTTCCGCCTGCGATTTCTTCCGCTTCATGCTTTAATCTTAACCGGCGTCCCCGGCAGCCTCAATACAATAGATCCACTCCCGATCTGGGCACTATGGCGGGCAGGCCCGCAACATTGTCTTGACAAAGGGGGTCCCGCAACGGACACTCCTGCTTAGAAAATGAAAGGCCAGCCCATGAACCAGGCCAGAGGCGCGCCGGGCCCGAAGCGAACGGCCTTTCCGCGCATTGGTTTGCCCACCATGAAGACGGAGCACAACCGGGTGATTGCCGCTTTGAGAGCGGCCGCCTTTACCCTCATTGAACTGCTGGTCGTCATCGCGATCATTGCGGTCCTGGCGGCAATGCTTCTGCCCGCTTTGAGCAGGGCCAAGAGCAAGGCCTTAAGGGCCCAATGCTGCAGCAATCTCAAGCAATGGGGCACAGCCCTGGTCATGTATGCGGGCGACAACGCCAATAGTTTCCCGGACAATTCACAGGGAGAGGACTTGAGCTGGATGTCCCCGTTGATCGTCAGCAACTTCTACCCCAAGTATTTGAACCCGATGTACGCGCACACGATGGCGAGCCCCCTCGGCGCGAACGATGTTCTCTATTGCCCGACGGATCGATGGCATCGGCTTGCGGAAGCGGTGGATGATACTACCCTGTTGGTCGGCTACTTCTACCTGCCGGGCCGCACGGATCCTGCCAGCGACGGCTGGAGCTACTCGACCCCTTGGCCCGAGCTGTCCGCCTGGGTGACTCGCAAAAAAATGGACGGGCCATACCGCCAGGCCCCGATTGTGAGCGACCGGTTGCAGGGCCTTGGAACCTGGAATGTGAGCGCCAATAAGGGAACTGGCCTCACGTGGACGGATAGCGACGACGCGGTTACGGTTCCAAGCGCCAACCATTGGGACAGCGGAAAGGGAAACGTCCCGGGAGGCGGCAATTTTCTCTTCGAGGACGGCCATGTCCAATGGTACAAGTTTGATGTGAGCAACGCGCGCGGCACGGTGGACATCGGTTGCGCGGAAAGCGGCTGGGTCCTCTTCTATAAAGTGCCCAACGTCAACACGAATTAGTGAGTCATCCTTGCAGACACCGGCCCCGACCCTCCCGGAGAGCCTGTCCGGATTGATCGAGCGCGTCACCTTCTTCAACGAGGAGAATGGGTTCGCGGTGCTCAAGGTCAAAGCCAAGGGACACTGCGACGAGGTGACGGTGGTCGGCGCGCTGCCTTCGGTCAACGCGGGGGAGTGGGTTACGGCCCAGGGCCGGTGGGTGGAGGACCGGCAGTTCGGGGTGCAGTTCCGGGCCGAGCTGCTGACGAGCACCGCGCCGACGAGCCGGGAAGGCATGGAGAAATACCTGGGCAGCGGCCTGGTCAAGGGCATCGGGCCGGTGTATGGGAAGAAGCTGGTCGAGAAGTTCGGCGAGAAGATCTTCGACATTATCGAGAACGAATCCGCGCGCCTCGAGGAGGTCGAGGGGATAGGCCCCAAACGGCGGCATGAAATCAAGGCGGCGTGGGCGGAGCAGAAGGTCATCCGCCACATCATGGTCTTTCTCCATTCCCAGGGCGTGAGCGCCAGCCGGGCCGTGCGCATCTATAAGGTTTACGGCGGCAACGCCATCGAAGAGATCCGGGCCAATCCCTACGCCCTGGCCCGAGACATCCCCGGCATCGGGTTCAAGACCGCCGACCAAATCGCCCAAAAAGCCGGCATACCCCATGACTCGATCCTGCGGGCCTGCGCGGGTCTCGAGCACGCGCTGCACGAGGCAGCCGGCCAGGGGCACTGCGCCCTGCCGCTCGAGACCCTCAAAGAGGAGGCCGGCAAATTGCTGCTCGTCAACGAGCCGGTTATCGCCGCCGCCCTGGAACGGGCGCAGGCGGACCTGCTCCTGGCGCGCGAGACCATTGAGGGCCAGGACATGGCCTTCCTGCCGGCGCTCAAACGGGCAGAGGAGAAGGTAGCCGAGCGCATCCGCAAGCTCTGCTCGAGTCCGGCCGCGTTTTCGCCGCTCGATTTTGAGAAGGCCCTCGAGTGGTGCCAGCGCAAGACGGGCAAAGAGCTGGCGCCAAGCCAGCGTGAAGCCCTCCGGCAAGCCCTCTGCTCCCGCCTGCTCATTCTCACCGGAGGTCCCGGCGTGGGCAAGACCACCCTGGTCAATGCCATCCTGCTCATCCTTCGCGCAAAAGGAGTGCGCTGCCTCCTGTGCGCCCCGACGGGCCGCGCCGCCAAGCGGCTCTCGGAGTCCACCGGGCTGGGCGCCAAGACCATTCATCGCCTGCTGGAAGTCCAACCCGGCAAAGGCGGGTTCCTGCGCAACGAAGCCAATCCGCTGCTCTGCGACCTGCTGGTCGTGGATGAAACCTCGATGGTGGACGTGCGGCTCATGAGCGCCTTGCTCCGCGCATTGCCCCCGCAGGCCGGCCTGCTCCTGGTGGGCGACGTCGATCAGTTGCCCTCCGTCGGGCCGGGCATGGTCCTGCGCCACCTCATCGAAAGCGGTGTGGCCCCCGTGGTGCGACTGACCGAAGTGTTCCGCCAGGCCGCCCACAGCCGCATCATCACCAACGCCCATCGCATCAACCAAGGGCTCATGCCCGAATTGCCGGACCCGCGCGACGAATCCGATTTCTACTTCGTCGAGCGCCAGGAGCCCGAGCGCATTGCCGAGGCCTTGGTCCAGATGGTCAAGCAACGGATTCCGCGCAAGTTCAACCTCGACCCGATCCGCGACATCCAGGTTCTCTGCCCGATGAACCGCGGTTCCTTGGGCGTCCGCGAACTCAACGCCCGTCTGCAAGCGGAGTTGAACCCCGCCCCGCCGGACCAACCGTTCGTCGAAAAATTCGGCTCCCGGTTTCGCGCGCGCGACAAGGTCATCCAGACAGAGAATGACTATGAGAAGGAGGTGTTCAACGGCGACATCGGCCAGGTTGTCCGCATCGATCCCCTCGAGCGCGAAGTGACGGTCAAGTTTGATCTGCGCGAGGTCAGCTATGATTTCGGGGAACTGGACGAGCTGGCGCTGGCCTATGCCATCACCATCCATAAATCACAAGGCTCCGAATTCCCGGCGGTGGTGATGCCGCTGGCCACGCAACATTTCCTGCTGCTTCAGCGCAACCTGGTTTATACGGGCGTCACGCGCGGCAAAAAGCTGGTCGTCCTCATCGGCCAGCGCAAGGCCCTGGCCATGGCGATACGCAATCACCGCAGCGAAAACCGCTGGTCCGGACTGATGGCCAGACTTGCCGCGGGGAGCGGGCGTTAAATCCGAAATCCGGAGGCCGAAATCCGAAGGAAATCCGAAGGCCGAAATCCGAAATCTGACTTGTCCGCCATAGCGCGGAGCACGACGGCGGAAGGCCGAGGTCGCCAAGCTCTCGGGCCTTGGCTCCGCACTCAATACTGGGGCCACAGGCGCTTAACCGTCACACAGCGACCGTACCGAATGCGAGCCCGGATGCAGGCTTCGGGTTTCGGGTTTCGGATTTCCTTCGGATTTCGGGGCTTCGGATTTCGGATGTCGGAGCCTCGCCAGCCCGGCTTCAGACCAGCCCTGGTTGAGAAGAGTGATGTCGGCAACCCTCTCCTCGCATTAGGTCTCTTCGGGCGCGGTCTTGGCCAGGGCGGCCTGGTGGTCCTCGATCAATTCCTTGATGCGCAAGGCGTCGCGCTTGCGATGACCATGACTGGCCAGCGGGTCTGTCCCGCCTGAGGACTCGATCAGGATATTGGACCAGACCAGGCCCGTCTTGATGTGGACGGAGGCCACCTTGCTGATGCTGATGCTCATTTCATCGCGGCTGAGCCAGGAGCGTTTGCGGCGGGTGACCGATTTGTCACTGACCTCGATGCTTGTGGGGAACAGCCAGTTGCCTTGGGTCCAGCGGCTTGCGGAAAAGACTTCTATTGTCATGGCATTCAATATCGAAGCCAATTATACAGACGCGCAAGGAAAAAGCGACATTGCAAAATCCTCAGGACTTGTGCGCCACCGGCCACTGGACCCAACGTTAAGGCATTGGGCTGTTTTCATGCGTCCCTCCGGGACAGGACAGGGATGCGTTGGGTCTGACCCCACCCGCCAACACCACCCGAAACCCAACTTGGTCCGATGCAGAAGGGAGGCAGATGACTCAGGGGGCGGTGTTGGCGCCGGACTGGGTTAGTCGCTCGAGATTTTCCTTGGCGTACGTGTTTCCAAGCGCGGCGGCTCTGCGGTACCAGGCCACCGCCTCCGTGACGTTCTTTTCCACACCCCAGCCATTTTGATAAAAAACGCCCAGGCACACTTGTCCATCGGAATCGCCCTGTTCGGCGGCTTTGCGATACCACCTGAGGGCCTCGGCGTAATCCCTTTCAACGCCCAAGCCATTCTGATACAGCCAGCCCAGGCAGGCTTGCCCATGGGGATTGCCCTGTTCGGCGGCTTTGCGATACCATTTGCAGGCCTCGGCGTAATCCTTCTCCACACCCCAGCCGTTCTTATACATCCCGCCCAGGGCGGCTTGCCCATTGGAATTGCCCTGTTCGGCGGCCCTGCGATACCATTTGCGGGCCTCGGCATAATCCTTCTCCACACCCCAGCCATTTTCATACAAAACACCAAGGCCGTTTTGCCCATCGGGATTGCCCTGTTCGCCGGCCTTGCGATACCATTTGCAGGCCTCGGCGTAATCTTTCTCGACACCCCAGCCGCGTCTATACATCAGGCCCAGGTAGAATTGCCCTTCGGAATCGCCCTGTTCGGCGGCCTTGCGATACCACTTCACCGCTTCAGCGTCATCTTTCGGGAGCCCACCTTTTCCCTCATGATACCAGCCCCCCAACGCGTCCTGGGCCTCTGCATCACCCGCGTCGGCAGCCGCCTTCGCCTGGTCCATTGTCCATTTGCTGAAATCTCGGACGGGCCACTTTTCTCCCAGCCACCCTTTGCGGTCAAGCTCGGCGAACACCTTCCTTATTTTCGGATCGGCGCTGGTTTCCAAGCCGAGCTCTTTGAGCTTGCGCCCGGCCAGCCAGCCGGCGTGGGGGTAGTCCAGATCTACGGCCGCGTAGGCCCGCATGACCCAGATACTGGTCTGCTCCGGGTGCGCGACCGCAAAGTCCACGCTTTTTGTGAGAAATTCGCGAAAGGCCCTGGTGCGATCTTCCGGGGTTGCCGCCTTTGCCGCGTCTTCCAGGATCAGCATCAAGACGTCCAGTCTCCGCTGGTCCTGCGCGGAGAGGGATGAGGACGGCTCCTCCTTAAGCCCGGACCCTGGCGGCGCCAGCATGGCCGCCAACTGTTGCACCTGGGCCTTGCGGTCGTCGGGCGCCAGTTGCAGCGCCTTTTGCGCGAAATCCCCGGCCTCGCCCGCCTGGCCTTGCAGCGAGGCGATTTTAGCGGCGAGGACGTATCCTTCATAGCGGTTGGCGTCCTGGCGGATGGCCTGTTGGGCGGTTTGCCTGGCGTCGTCCAATTTGCCTTGCTTGAGCAGGCTGTTGGCGCTGACGACCAGTTGGTCGTAAGTATTGGGTGAAACGGCGTCCTGGCACTGAACGCTGCCGCAAAGGAACAGCAGTGCCGCCGCCGCAATGAGTTGTTTGATCATCATGTCTTTGACTTGGCAGATGGCCGTTCAAAGCCAGGCGAAGCAGTGAATCAGGGCAATACCATGAGGCGATAAAATCGCTGCGAGTTCGTCATGGCATCGAGCGTGGTCGTGGCCCCGTTAGCGGCCGTGAAAGCGGCGCCCAGGTTCTGCCAGCTCGGCTGGTTCAGATCGGATTTGTATTGTACTTGATAATTGTCCCCCGCCACGGTGCTCCAGGTTATGAAAAGGGAGTTTCCGG
>Ga0187868_1002847_pt1 | contig 11096 bp, 11 predicted proteins | sample June2016WEW_13_4_FD_133014 | JGI IMG/M metagenome (GOLD analysis project Ga0187868, IMG submission 133014) | Peatland microbial communities from SPRUCE experiment site at the Marcell Experimental Forest, Minnesota, USA - June2016WEW_13_40 | ecosystem: Environmental > Terrestrial > Soil >... | reverse complement strand
CGGTCGAGGGCGAGGGCCACGAGATGATGACGTTTTGACCCGAGACGGAAACCGACATCTGCGGACTGGCGGGAGTGCTCGGCGCGGCGGCGATGGCGCTCCAGAAGCCCCCCACGAGGGTGTAATCGCCGCCGCTGAGCACCCCGGCATCCGGTTGGCCGATGGTGCCGCTCACCGAATAAATCCCTCCGCTGCTGGTCCCGCCCCCGCCATCGATGGCAAACCACGAGAGATCATACGTCTGCGCCCTCGCCGACAAGGCCGTCGACACAATAAGGCAAGACCCAAGGAAGAACAGAAACTTCAGCGCTTTCATTTTCAATGTTCAAATGGTCGAACAAACCAACCATACCAGATGGCCCGGACAAGTCAATCCAGCAGATGCAACTGCGGCGCCCGGGTTGAATCCAGCGGGTTGATCGTGAAAGCGGCAGCCTCCAGTTTGGACAGCCACCCCTGGCTCATCAACCTGGCCGCCCCGACATCCAACCGGCCGTGGGTTGCCGGGTATTGCCCTAAATTCGCCCCTGCCAGCCTGAACAACGCCGCTGCCGGGCGAAGCCGGTTCTTCTGCAAGTGGACGAACGCCCCTGCCAGTTGGATCAGGCCCTTGTAGAACGCCGCCTCCGGTCCCCGCCGCCGCTCCAGCCAGAGGGGTTCCAACACCTCGTGGGCCTCGTAGAAGAGCCGCCGGTTGAAGCAGTCAAAATAACCCAGATAGCGCGCGTCCAGCTCCCTTCCCTGGAACCGCGCAATGGCCGCCGCAATCCTGACGCCTTTCCCGGTCACAAACCACCGTAGCCTCAAAAAAGAATTCGGCAACCAGGCCGCCCAAGGTTAGTATTTCTTTGGAAGACGTGCATCCCATGAGCAAGCCAGCCGGCCACAAGCCCAGCAGAACGGATTTACTCGCTGCCGCGGGCAGGACAGTGCCGGATGTGGTTGCCCCCGGCCTTCGAATCCTGTTCTGCGGGATCAATCCGGGCCTTTATTCTGCCTTTGCCGGCCATCACTTTGCGCGGCCTGGGAACCGTTTTTGGCCGGCGCTTTTCGCCTCGGGCTTTACCGATCGGTTGCTCCGCCCTGACGAAGAACGCGAACTGCGGGGATTGGGCTGCGGCATCACCAATCTCGTGGCGCGCGCCAGCGCTGCCGCGGACGAACTGACCCCAGAGGAGCTTGCCGCTGGCGCTCGGAACCTTCAAGAGAAGCTCAAAAAATGCCGCCCTCGGGTCGTGGCAATTCTGGGCATCGGCGCTTACCGGCAGGCCTTTGGCCGTCCTGCGGCCCTCATCGGCCCGCAGCCTGGGAGCATGGAAGGGGCATCGGTCTGGGTGCTCCCCAACCCGAGCGGGCTCAACGCCCATTTCACTCCCAAGTCCATCGCGGCTATTCTCCGCAGGCTCCGGCTGCAAGTTGGCCGGAGTTGAGCGGCTTGAGTCTGCGGCGGAAGCCAGCCGAGGAACGGGCTGCTGGTGCCGCCTGAAGGCGGCGTTCCGCTCGCGCTCGGAGCGCCGCCTTCAGGCGGCAGATTCGGGAAATTACGGGCTTGACTCGGTGGGAAATCCCACCATATTCGCGTTATGCCAACGATGCTGGAAAAGGGAAAACGGAAGGCCCGCCTCACGGTCGTCGATGAATACGATGTTGCTGCAGATGCCAAAAGGCGGATCAGTCTCCGCCGCGCGAAGACCAAGTATTTTCGCGTCCGCGCTATGTCGGATGGCTCCATTTTGTTGGAGCCACGGGTGCTCGTTCCGCCCCAGGCGGTCTCGGTTCGCGTTTTAAAAATGCTGGACCAGTCGGCGGAGAACTTGAAAAAGGGGTTGGCCTCGCCCCCGGTTGACCTAACCCCATTCCGCCGCGACTGAGTTGGCGCCATGCCATTCCACATTCGAATGGGCGTGCCGGAGATGGCGGCCGTGTGGTCCGATCTCTCGACCCGCAAACTACAAGGCAAGCTGGACGCCAACGAGGAGAGATTCTTCAAGAAGTTGGTTAAGGTGCTGGGCTTTCTGAGCGAAAGCCCTCGGCATAGGAGCCTCCAGACTCACGAAATCAAAGTTCTGACCGGCAAATACGGGTTGAAAGTCTTTGAAGCATACCTGGAAAATGACACCCCGGCAGCCGGGCGGGTCTTTTGGGTGTATGGGCCGGACAAGGGGGACATCACCATTCTTGGAGTCGAGCCGCATCCCGATGACAAACACGGGGCCTACTCCCGCATTAGGCTTTCCAAATCGCCACCCGCAAAACCAAAGGTTCCTCCCGGGAACAAAAAACCCTCCTGACGGCAGGCGGAAGCGGTCTCCTCCATGAGAAGGGACACCTCATTGCCTGCCGGGCAGCTTGCGGAAGGCATCCGAGTACAGGCCGATTTCCTCGACGGGGATGGGGGCAAACCCGGGGCGATTCAGGAGCGGGTTGTCGGGCCGTAACGTCGAGTCGCCATCCGCGACCCTGGCGTTGTCCAGGTCCTCGATGTTTCCGGGCGGGCGGCGGAACAATTCGCCGCAACGCACCGCCACGTTGCGGTAAAGGGCGTTGGCGTTTGGGTTTTCCGCCAGCCAAGCCAAGGCCGGGTAGCGCCCAAGATAGAGCGCCTTGTCAATGGCGCTGTCACTCAAGGCGGGCGCCACGAAGTCGCGCCAGCGCTTTGGGTCCCACGGGCTGAAGCTGATCGCCGCGGCGCAATCGATGAACAGATTGTTGTCCACGATATTGTCTTTGCCGCCGTGGATCTGCACTCCGCCAAACCCGAGTTTCCCGGCCGAGCAGCGCTCGAAAATGTTGCCATAGATCAAGGTCCCGCAAATGGCATCGTCCAGGCGAATGCCGGCCTGGCCGCATTTGGGCTGTTCGCCGGTCATGCGCCAGTTTCCGATGTGGTGCCAGTAATTGAAGCGATAGACATTGCCGCGATACGCCGGGTTGCCGAACATATCCACCGCCCCCTGGTCATCCGACTCGAGCACGGCGTTGAAGACCTCGTTGAACTCAATCGTGTGGTCGTTGCCTTCCACCCGCATCGCACTGCTCAACACGTCGTGCTGCCGGTTATGCGCGAGCCGGTTTCCGACTCCCTCGAGCAGCACGGCCGGGGTATAGGTGTGATCGATGCGTGACAAGTCGTATATGTCGCAGTTTTCGACAAAGTGCTCCCCTCGGGTGAGGGTCCGGCGGTCGCCGCCGCTGATGACGGTTCCGCCACGGCCCAGGGAGCAGACATCGCAGGAGAGCAGGCCGTGGCGGCTGCCGCCGTGGATTTCGATCCCGTTGCCGGCCAGGCGCCGCACCACACAGCCGGCAAAAAGGCAATTGGAACCCCCGGCCACGATGATCCCGTCCCCGCACCCCAGTTCCCAGGTCAGCCGCTCAAAGCGCGCGTGGGAGACGTTCTCCAGCCTCATCATTGGCCCGGGAAACAGGGACAAGTCCACCGTTGCAGTAGCCGGGTCCGAGGGCGGGTAGAGGAACAATCGCAGGTTGCGGCGGTCCAGGTAGTATTCGCCCGGCAGGTCCAGTTCGGAGAGCGCGTTGATGGCATAAAACGGGGCGCCCACGCTGTAGCCGTAGGTGTGGTAAGGCTCGCTCAGGGTGATGAGCCGTTTTTCAGGATCGATGCCGGCCACCCGCTCGTAGGAATCGGCCCAATCCCAGAACCAGTAGCCGTAAAGCAGCAAATCCGGTTCGCCCAGCCATCTCCTCGGAAGGTCGCCCTGGTAAAAGAACTTCCCCGTCTTGCTCCCCTGGCGGTCGTAACCCTTCGTGCCGTCCTTCACCGCCACGTCCGCAATGCGCAGGAACCCTTCATTGGGGCCGCGCGCCAGGCGCATGGCCTTGCCGTTGAAGAACAGCTCGTGCGCCGGATGCGTCCGAAAGCCGCGGCCGCTGGCGACACCGCCCAACACCAGGGGCATAAGCTGGGTCACTCCGGCGGTCCTCAAGTCGAGTTCCAGGACTTTCCCGGCAGACTCTCGAGGAAGACGGCCCAAGGCTTGAGCATCTCGAACCAGCTCAAAGCCGCTCAGGTGGACGCCGCCGGTGAATCGAGGCACTTCGCCGGGCGCCGCCCGATAAATAATCGGTGATGGCCCGGTCCCGGAATCCTCGGCCGCAAGGACGAAGGTCTGTGCGACCCGGTACTCGCCGCCGTGGACCACGACCACGACACCGCCCTCGGGAATCGGAGCGCGTTTCCTCAACGAGCGAATCGCATCGCGCGCGCGCGCCAGCGAGGCGAACGGCTTGTCTTGTGTGCCCGGATTGGCATCATCCCCTGCCGCAGAGACATGGAGGACCTGGCCCGCCCGAGGCAGCGGGGGCAACTGCACCCGGCTGGAATTGGGGTCTCTGGCCGGCAGACCGGCCTGCCGCCGCTCGATCTCCTCGAGCCGGCAGCGCGCCTCCCAACGGTGATGTTCCGGCGCCTCGGACAGGCTGGCCAGTTTCTCGTACTCTCGTTTCGCGGCTTCCAATTGCCCCGCTCTCAAGAGAGTGTCCGCCGAAGTCAATTGTGCGAGGCTCTGCCGGGCTTGACTCGCATCCGCAGCCCCGGCCATTACCCGGCCGCCCCCTTGGGTCACGGCTCCCAAACAGAGGAGAAGGCAGAGGGTCCGGAAGCGGCGGACCTTCAGACCCCGGTTCATAAGCAATCCAACATCCAAGGGTCGAGAGTCGAGTGTCAAGGGAACGAAGTCCCGCCCCTCGACACTCGACACTCGACCCTTGCGGCTGGATGTTTTTGAACTGCGGTCTAACGAGATTATGTGTTCGGGTTGACTCACGAGGGCGAATCTATCGACTATCCAGCACCGGCGCAATTGGTTACTCTGGCGTTCAATGGATGCGAGAATGTTGATCGATGGGGCCATCCTCTATTTGGGCCTCCTGGTGCTGCTGACCTTCCACGAGTTTGGCCATGCGTGGATGGCATACAAGTGCGGCGATGACACCGCGCACGCGGAAGGGCGGGTCTCCCTCAACCCTCTCGTCCATATCGACCTGCTCGGGACGGTCATCCTGCCCCTGTTGATGATTTTCCTCTCCATGAGCGGCTCCGGCCGTCTGGCCGGCTTCGTGGTCGGCTGGGCCAAACCGGTGCCGGTCAATCCCTCCAACCTGCGCAACCCGCGCGTGGATGATATCCTGGTGACACTGGCCGGGCCCTGGATGAACCTCCTGCTGGCCATTGTGCTGGTCGGCCTGGCGCGCCTGGGATACGCCCTTCATTCCTCGAGCATGGCGCTTACCTGCCTGGATATGGCCGGACTGAGCCTGTTGCTCTTCTTTTTCAACCTCCTGCCCATCCCGCCCCTGGACGGATCCCAAGTCGTCCGCAGTCTGACCGGCATGACTTATGAGGCCTACCATCAATTCGCCCGGTATGGGTATTTCATCCTCATCATCGCCATGCAACTCCCCATGGTGCAACTCTTCCTCCACGCCGCCACGCGAACTTCGCTGGCCGCCATCCAGGGCTGGTTCGGAATCCAGGCCTTGTAGCTGTTCAGCACTTGCAACGCAGTGGCTTACGAAATCTTCGCCGAGTAATTCAACGATGCCCCGCTCTGCCGGCCGCCTCCGCAGGCGCATGGGTTGCCCGCTCCCCCATCTGGTCCATAACCTCGCCCAGGCTCGGCAGTCTCAGGAATTCAATGGCATCGGCAATGGCGGCCTTTTCTCGAGGATCGTCGGTTTGCTCAAAGGCCTCCATCAGCCTCGGGATGGCCTCTCGGCTGCGAACTTGGAGCGTCGCCTCCAAAGCGGCCTTCCGAATCTCCGGATCGCGGTTGGTCAGTTCCGAAAGAATGATGTTGATCGACGCCGGGTCATCCTGTGATGCCAGTTCCATCAGTTCGGCGGCCCGGTTTTCCACATAAGCCCTCTGCCGCGCCTCCGTCCAACCCTCTGGCTCCCCGTGCCTCGGGGCGGGCGCGAGGTTGGTTGCAGCCACCGCCCCGGCGGCTGCCGGCAGCCCCCGCCCGAGGGCGCGGGCCTCGGCCCGTCCCGGGTTGGTTTCGGACTCGGAGAAGGCCGGGCGAGCCTCCTCCGGTTGCCCGCTCCCTTGCCGAAAGAGGACCATAACGCCGATCAGAAGCCCTCCCAACAACAGCGCTGCAATGACAATGTTAGGCCGCATTCGCAAATCCGATGACAGCCGCCCGCGGCCTCGCAACCCGCGAGCCCGCAGACCTGCCGCCTCAGACTCAAAGTGAACGTGACGCGCAACCCGCGCGCAAGGCGAAACTCCAGGCCATCGGCGGCCAGACCGGGGGCGGGTGAAGGCCTCGGTGACGGCGGAGGTTCCAACCACGGATGGACACGGATAAACACAGATAAGGCCCAAATCCGTGTTTATCCGTGTCCATCCGTGGTTGAACCCAAGCCCCGCCATCACTGACCCCTTACGAGGCGGGTCCGTTTTGGCTTGTGGAATCCTCGCGGCTCGGTTTCAATTCGCGAGGATGGAAATGCCAGAAGAATTGGGCGTTCCGGCCGCCGGACGCGGCCAAGAGGCTGGAGAGCGGGGTGCGGCGGGTCAGGCGCGGGCCGTGCTGCGGTTGCGGGTTGGCGACGTGCAGTTTTATTACCTTTGCGAATGCTTCACCGAATTATTGATCTATCTGATGGTGATTTTCAGCCCGTGGGCGTTCGGCACGACAGCAGACTGGTCGATGCGCGCGATGAACGCAGGGGGATATGCGCTGGGAGGGTTTCTGGCAATCAAGCTTGGCATCCGGTGGCTCAAGGGGTATCGGCCGGCGCGCTGGGGCGCCCGGCAAGGGCCTTGGGCGCATCCCCATGGGGAATCGGCCGGTTCGGCCTGGCCCAATCCCATTGCGGTCTTGAGCGTCCTGGTGGTGGCGGTGGTGGCTTATTGCTGGGTCAGCGCCTGGAACGCGCGGGCCGACTGCGACCCGCATTCGTTGGTGCCTGTTTATCGGGATAGCTACATCAAGTGGCTGCCCCACAGCCTGGACGGCAACCGGAGTTGGCAGGCCTTTTGGAATTACCTGGCGCTGGCCTGTTCGTTTCTGGCAATCCTGGATTGGTTGCCGGGCAAGACCGCCGGCGAGGAGCGGGGCCAAAGCCACACGAACGACCGGCACGGGGGAGGTTCCCACTCGGGCCATTTATTCCCGGCTCGATTGCGCCGTTTGTTGTGGGTCCTGACCATTAACGGGGGCTTGTTGGGGCTGGAAGGCATCATCCAGCGCGTCGAGGGCTCGCCCTTGTTGCTCTTTAGGGTCAGGCCTCAAATCCATCTGAAGGCGGTCGACCAGTTTGGCCCGTACGCCTACCGATCGAATGCGGCGCAGTACTTCAATTTGCTGTGGCCGGTTTGCCTTGGGTTCTGGTGGACGCTCCACCGGGGGAGCGGCCCTCGGCAAGCGGCTCATCATGGTGTGTTGATTTGCGCCCTGATTATGGCGGCCTGCCCCATCATTTCCACGACTCGACTGGGCGCCGTCGTGGCCGTGGGCATGCTGGCGGCCGCCCTCCTTTGCCTGCTGGCCATTCAGTGGCTGGACGGCAGAGGCAAGAACAAGCAAGGGCGGGGCCGGAGGGCAACGCTCCCGCTGCTCCTCTTTTCGCTCGCGGTCCTGGGCCTGGGTCTTGGGCTGGGCTGGAAGGCCCTCGGTCCTCGGTTCTCCAACCTGCGCGCGGGCTTTGAGGATCGCCAGGAGGCTTATGACCTTGCTCGGTCCATGGCCCATGATTACCCGGCCTTTGGCACCGGACCGGGGACTTTCGCGACCGTCTTTCAATTCTATCGCAAGTCTGCAGATACTGACTGGTACGCCCAACTGCACAATGACTGGCTGGAGACGCGCATTACGTTCGGCTGGGTCGGCTGCGCATTGATTGGACTGGCCTTTGTGACCGTAATCCTGCGCTGGTTCGGCCGGGGGGGAATCCATGGGGGCCGGCGCTTCATGGTCCTCATTTGGCTGTCGCTGGCAGGGTGTCTGGCGCAGGCGCGGTGGGATTTCCCTTTCCAGATCTACTCGATTGTCTTCCTGGTGCTGGTGCTTGGCGCCATCACGGCCAACCTCACCAGGAAAGCTTAAGGCGGCGATTGTTCTTCCCAACATTCAGGCCCTTTGTCAAACTGCATTGGAATCTGAAGGCACGCCTCCGGACTTCAGTTGAATTTTGAAATCATGCTAAGAGCGCGCAAATTTGCACTGAGGGTCCGACCGTCTCTTCCGGCCGGGCAGGCAAACCGTCGAAAGGAATCCGGAATTCAGGAGCTTTGGCGCCGGTTTTTCCGCTCCGTGGGCCTGGTGCTGCTGCTGGCTGGGCCGCTGGCTCGCGCGCAAGAGGCCCTGCAAATGTCCGAGGCCAGCGCCCAAGCCGCCGAGGCGCGCAAAAAGGCCGCTTCCACCCTGGACTATACCAACTTGAACCTGGGGCCGACGATGTGGGCTTTCAAGGCGAACGAAACGACCATTTTCACCGATAACGTCAACTTTACCCACTCCGGTGCGGAGGCCGATCTTATTTTTCGGCCGGAACTCCTGGCGGGCGTGCTATGGCCCGTCTCGGCCGTCAACACGCTGACACTCAACCTGGGCGCGGGCTACTCGGCCTACGTCCGGAATTCCGGGCTGGACCGGTTTTTCCTGGCGCCAGGCTCCGAAACGTCCTTTGACATTTACAGCGGCCAATTTTGGATCAATCTGCACGACCGCTTCTCGATTACGGACAATGCCTTCCAGGACGCAAGCTATGCCAGCGGGGGAGATTACCAGCGCCTGGGGAACACCGCCGGAGCGGGAGTGACCTGGGACACGGGCAGGCTGGTCTTTAAATCGGGCTTCGACCACGCAAACTATGTCGCCATGACGGACGACCTGCTCATCCGGGACCAAGAGTCGGAGCTCTTCACCCTCTCCGGCAGCTATGCCCTCAGGCCGAGTATCCGGTCGGGCCTGGAATTGAGCTTGGGACTCACCTCTTACTCGTGGCAGTCAAATTCCTCGTCACCCATAACGATCCAAAGCGACGCAACGCAGTGGAGCGCGGGGCCCTTTGTCGAGGCCCGGCTGAGCCAGAACCTGGGTTTCCGGGTGGGCGTGGGATACACCGTGATCGAGCCCGAATCCAGGCTCTCGCTCGGCAACCGGGATGAGGGCCCTTACGCCCGCCTCGGCTTGGCCCACCGCCTCAACCAGTACTTCGATTACACCTTGAGCGGGGGCCGGGACATCTCGTTCAACTCTTTCGGCGGCATCTCGGATGCCTACATTGTGTGGTGGCAAGGCAACTGGCATATTCTGCGCAAGACCACCCTCGTCACCTCCTTCGCCTATCAACACGGAACGCAAGCTGCCTATGGGCTCGAAACCTACGACTGGTTCGGTCCGCAATTGCTCATCAAGCGTCTCATCACACGCAAGCTTACCGCCGAGGTGGGCTACCGCTACTACTGGCGCGGGTCCACTTTGCCCCAAAATCAATACACCGCCGACCAGGTGAGCTTGAAGCTGGACTACCGGCTCTGAGCGCAGCCCCCTTTACTGCCCCGGGCTTGAACCCGGGTCTGAACCCGCGCCGCGGGGTTGGGCCCTCTTGAGATAGTCCCCCCGGCTGAAGTATTTCTCGAGCCAGACATACATGCATATAAAGAAGTAACGGCTTCCCATCTCCTTGATTTTAAGCTTCGGAATCCCGCTGCGCCGGTTTCTCCAGGTCACCGGGATGACGGTCCAGGAATAGCCCCGGACAATCGCCTTGAGGGGCAGTTCCACGGTCAGGTTGAAGTGCGGGGAGAGGAAGGGCCGGCAGCCATCCAGGGTGGTTTTCCGGTAGGCCTTGAAGGCATTGGTGGTATCGTTGAGGGGAATATGGAAGAAGGACCGGATAAAGAGGTTGGCCAGGCGATTGATTCGGAGTTTGAGCCAGGGGTAATCAATCACCCCTCCGCCCTTGATGAACCGGCTGCCGAACACGCAATCCCACCCCTCGTTCAACCGCTGCCAGTAGCTCACCACCTCCCGGCAGTCGTCCGACTCGTCAGCCATCATCACCACCACCGCATCGCCCCTGGCCGCATCTATCCCTTGGGTCACCGCCCGGCCAAACCCGTGAGGGCCTTCGTTCCTGATGGGGCGCAAGGCGGGGTTGTCCCGCTGCAGCCCGGCCAGGAGCTCCCAGGTGCGATCCGTGCTGCCGTCGTCAACGACCACAATCTCATGGGGCACTCGGTTCAACTCCAGTTCCAGGTGAAGGTGCTGGACGGTGGCCGCGATGCAGCCCTCCTCGTCGCGGGCGGGGATGACCACGCTCAGCAGTTGCAAGGGTGGCCCCGAAGGCAGTGGAGCGCTCATTTGGCCTTGAGAGCGATGACCAGAAACTGCCGGCCAAAGACCCTCCACAGCGCCGGCAGCCGGAGGTAAAGGCGCAGCAAAATCAGGGGATAGCGCGGTCCGGAACTCATGGTGTAGGGCAGGAAACGGCCAACCACGCGCTCGAGACAAAACCCTGCCGCCACCAGCCCTTCGGCCAGACTCCGTTCCGTCAAAGGCAGGTAATGGTCCCAAAAATCCCAATATCGGCCGGGCAGGAACTTGATATTGGGGCCCAAGGCCACCAGGCGTCCCCCGGGTTTGAGGCAGCGACGGATTTCCGCCAGGGTCCTGGCCAGGGCCGCTTTGTCGGGCAGGTGCTCGAAGAAATTGCTCGTGAACACCAGGTCCAGGACCTCGTCGGCCAAAGCCCAGCGGCTCGAACAATCCTGGCCGAGCAGGCGGACCTGCGGGTCCAGGCGCCGGGCGGCGTCGGGGTTCAAGTCCATGGCGTAACGCACCGGGACAGAGACCTGGTTGATGAACTCGCCATAGCCGCAGCCAAGGTCCAGCACGGCTTGCGCGTTCTGCGCGTAGGTGGCAAAGAAATCCGAAACCAGTACCCGCCAAACCGCCTGCCGGTAGCCGGCCCCGCTTCCGAAGCGCTCCCGGTATAGGGCCTGGAGTTCCGAGGGTGACGCATTGGATGGCATGAGCGGAGAGGGCCTATAGCCTTCTAAGTTGCCCCTGGTTTTGAGCGGTCCAGTCCGAGAGGTCGGACACGATTTGGCGCACGCTGCG
>Ga0187868_1002845_pt1 | contig 11103 bp, 10 predicted proteins | sample June2016WEW_13_4_FD_133014 | JGI IMG/M metagenome (GOLD analysis project Ga0187868, IMG submission 133014) | Peatland microbial communities from SPRUCE experiment site at the Marcell Experimental Forest, Minnesota, USA - June2016WEW_13_40 | ecosystem: Environmental > Terrestrial > Soil >... | reverse complement strand
TCGCGATTTGGCAAGTCCCTTGTAACCAGAGTCTTGGTAGCATCAATTTTAACTGCCCCTGGGGTGTCTGTTTGATCCGGGGGTGTGGGTTGTTTCGACGTGAGCGCTGCCCGATGGGGCATTACACCCATCGCGGATCTTGCACTCCGAATCCGATGCCGCAACCCACTACAAGCGAGGTCCGGACATGAACCATTGCGATTTCCATTATTCCCATCTTCTGCCGAAGAAGCCGGGGATTCTCCCGCTTGAGGAGACCATGAAGAAGCAGTGCCGACGTTGCGGGGCTGAGTTCATCACGCGATCCAGAATCCGGAAACGCTGTGACGCCTGCCAAACCGTTGTCTCCGCGGAAAAGCAGAAGAAGGCGAACGAGCGATTGAAGGCCCGCCGGGCAGCGCGCCGCATGTGCCTGGTGAACGCGAACTGACGCCCGGACCCCGGACATACTAAAGGCCGCGTGGTGGCACATACTTGAGTCTGTGGATCGAGACTACATCTGTGCCTTCAGCGTAACCACTGCCTGGGCCTCCGCGGAACGGCCTTCCCCGACAGGGCCAACCTTTTCCGCGGTCTTGAACTTTACCGACACGCGATCGAGGTCGAGACCCAGCGCTTCCGCCAACCGCTCGCGAATGCCCTGGCGGAAATCTTTCAGTTTGGGGCGCTCCAGGATCACGGTAGAATCCACATTCACCAATTTATAGCCGCGCTCTCCAGCCAATTGAACGGCGTGACGCAGGAAGACCAGACTATCGGCGCCTTTCCAACGCGGGTCCGTATCGGGGAAGTGCATCCCGATATCGCCTAACGCAACCGCGCCGAGGATCGCATCCGTGATGGCGTGGGCTAGAACATCGGCATCCGAGTGACCCTCGAGACCCACCTCGCTGGGCACCGCGACTCCGCCCAATATCAGCGGACGGCCCGGCGCCAGACGATGCACATCCCAGCCCTGCCCGGTTCGCATCTCGCCCGGCGCTTCCCGTTCCCGGCTCAACGGGAGGCATCCTTGGCGGCCAGCTCATCCTGCAGAAACAGGCGGGCCAGCTCCATGTCGCCGGGCTTGGTGATTTTGATGTTGTGGTCGTTGCCCATCACCACGGTCACTTCCACATCCAGCCGCTCCACCAGGCTCGATTCGTCGGTGCCGCTGAAGCCATCCTGGCGGGCGGATTCGAAGGCGCGCCGCAACAGGTCGTAGCGGAAAACCTGCGGCGTTTGCGCCATCACCAGCTTTTCCCGCAGCAAGGTAGCGCGAATCCGGGCCTTGCCGGTCGAGCGGCTGACCTGTTTGACCGTATCCACCGCGGGCACTCCCACGATCGCCGCTCCGCTCTCGGCCCCTTCATCCAGCACGCGGTGAATCGTTTCCGCGTCGATGAACGGCCGCACCGCGTCGTGCACCGCCACCAGATCGGTCTCGGGACCGAGAACGGCCAGCGCGTTCGCGACCGACTGCTGGCGGCTGTTCCCGCCTTCCACCACGCGGAGGTGGCGCGCCGGAAACTCCCGCTCCAGCAGCCCGCTCACCCATTCCACGTCCTCGCCGCGCACCGAAACGACAATCTCCGCCACCCGGTCGAGGGAGGCGAATTTCCGGACCGCGTGCAATAGGATGGGAGAACCGTCCAGCAGCATGAATTGCTTACGGCTGGTGCCGGTCTTCTCCGCCGAGGGCTTTCCCATGCGTGTGCCCAGACCCGCGGCGGGCACGATCACAGCGATTCTCATTGGTTCTACGATTCTATCGTGGTTTTCTCGTTGCCAACCGTGCCGCCTGCCGGCACGTCGCTCTTGCGGGGCGCGCGCTCGAATCGTTCGGTAGGCGCCGCGGCGTGGAGACGATCGTCGTACTTGCCGAAAATCATCTTGCCGGCCGTGGTTTGCAACACGCTGGTGACGGAGATGTCGATGGTCTTCGAGATCATCTTCTTGGCGTTATCCACCACCACCATGGTGCCGTCGTCCAGGTAGGCAACTCCCTGGTTGTATTCCTTGCCTTCTTTCAGGATGAAGACCCGCATGGTCTCGCCGGGGAGCACGATGGGCTTGAGCGAATTGGCCAGCTCGTTGATGTTCAGCACCTCGACACCGTGTAACTGGGCGACCTTGTTGAGATTGAAATCGTTGGTGACCACTTTGCAATCGTAGATCTTGGCCAGTTCAATCAACTTCATGTCCACGTCGCGAACCTGGGGGAAGTCTTCTTCCACGATCTGCACCGTCAAATGCGCCATTTTTTGAATGCGCTGCAGAATATCCAGCCCTCGGCGGCCGCGGTTGCGCTTCATCGAATCGCCCGAGTCGGCCACTAATTGCAGCTCCCGAAGCACGAACTGCGGAATCACCAGCACGCCGTCCAGGAATCCGGTTTCGGCGATATCGGCGATGCGCCCGTCGATAATCACGCTGGTATCCAAAATCTTGAAGCTCTTCTTGGAGGTTTTTTCCACGCCGAACACTCCGCCCAGGGCGGAGAGATTGAGCAACTCTCCCTTTTTGGCGCCCACCACCAAGCCGATATACGCCATCAGCAACACCAGGCAAACCGGCAGAAACGGCTGTCCGGGGAGCGCCTTACCCACTACCAAAGACATGAGAAATGCGCCCAGAATCCCAAGCACCGACCCGATGGCAGCGCCGATCAAACGCTTCAGACTGACGTGTTCCAGCCGAACTTCGAAGAATATGATGGCCGCCGCCAGCACTACGCCTCCCGCCACGGAAAGTACCGGCTGGCCGGGAATCGCATTGAGCACATAAGCGCAGCAACCCAAGACAAGTACGAAAATAGCTCGAACAATGACGAGGTCCATAAGAACGATGCCCCCTTCCAGGATGGATCAGGGTTTGGATCAAACCGCCCAACAGGACACGAGTCCCGAGAAAAATGCTGCGGCAAACGCCGCGCCAAGATTCTACCATTTTTCGGACGTCGGGGTGCTGTTTGCGATCGTTCGCGCGGGAATCGATCGTAGCAGGTCGTTCAGTTTAAGCCATGGTTGACGCGGCGCGGCGCTGGAGCTTGCCAGGAGCCAGCCTTAGTGGATACAATGTAATCACTGAGGTGAGCCAATGAAAGTTGCCCTGGTGCGAATCGGCAATTCGCGTGGAGTACGGATTCCGAAGCCTGTCATCGCGCACTGCGGTTTCTCCGATACCGTGGAGCTGCTGGTCGAGAACAAACGCGTCGTGCTCGCCCCGCACGCGCGGGTGCGGCAAGGCTGGGATCAGGCGTTTCGCGACGCCGGTGAGGCCGCGGCGGATGAGTTACTGCTGGCCGGTTTCCCCCCGAATGAGTTCGACCGCGAGGAATGGCGGTGGTGAGTGCCGAGCCGCGGCTCGACGATGTGTGGCTGGTCGCTCTTGACCCGACTGAGGGGTCGGAGGTCCGCAAGACCCGCCCCTGTGTGGTCGTGTCGCCCGACGAGATGAACCGGTATTTGCGAACCGTGATCGTGGCGCCCATGACGACCGCCGAACGGGCTTATCCCTCGCGGGTGGCCCTCCGGTTTCAGGGGAAGAGCGGCCAGGCGGCCCTGGACCAATTGCGCGCTGTCGACCGGGAGCGCCTGGTTCGCAAGCTGGGCGTCGTCTCCGCCAAGACTGCGCAGACGATCTCCTCGGTTTTGGTGGAAATGTTTGCGCGAGGGGAGGAGGCCGCGCGTTAGCCGGCTGCGGCGCCCCTTGGTCCCCTCTACAGCCGGCAGATCAGCAGCTCGCGCTCGTAGATCATATCCGGCGGCAGATGGTCGTGCAGGTCCATGAACAACTCCGCGTGGCCTAGCACTTCCTGGCGCCACTCGGCGCGGTTCACTGCTTGTAGGGCATCGAAGGCTTCTTTGCCGAAGTCGAAGCCGCTCCACTCCAGATCCTCGTAGTGTGGCATCCAGCCGATCGGAGTTTCGCGGCCGACCGCGCCGCCGTGGGCGCGGTCCACAATCCATTTCAGCACGCGCATGTTCTCGGCGAAGCCCGGCCAGAGGAACTGGCCGTCCGCCCCTCGCCGGAACCAATTCACGTGAAAGATACGGGGAGTGGCGGAGAGGCAGCGCTGCATCTTGATCCAGTGACGGAAATAGTCGCCCATGTGGTAGCCGCAGAAGGGCAGCATGGCCATCGGATCGCGGCGCACCCTGCCCACCGCCCCGCCCGCGGCGGCGGTGGTTTCCGAGCCCATGGTCGCGCCTATGTACACTCCGGCACTCCAGTTGAAGGCCTGGAAAACCAACGGCATCGTGTCAGCCCTGCGGCCTCCGAAAACGATGGCGCCGATGGGGAACCCGCGCGGGTCTTCCCAGTCGGGGTCGATGGTGGGACACTGGCGCGCCGGCGCGGTAAAGCGGGCATTGGGATGGGCCGCTTTGGCGCCCGTTCGGCGAGCGATCTCCGGCGTCCACACGTTTCCCTGCCAATCCAGGCACTCGGCCGGCGGCGTTTCCGTCATGCCTTCCCACCACACGCCGCCATCGAGCGTCAGGGCCGTGTTGGTGAAGATGGTGTTGCGGGAGATGGTGGCCATGGCGTTGGGATTGGTGCGCATCGAAGTGCCCGGCACCACGCCGAAGAAACCGGTCTCCGGATTGATGGCGCGCAGCACGCCGTTTTCGTCGGGACGGATCCAGGCGATGTCGTCACCCACTGTCCAGACCTTCCAGCCTTCGAACCCCTTCGGCGGAATCAGCATGGCCAGGTTGGTTTTGCCACAAGCGCTGGGGAAGGCCGCGGCGATGTAAGTCTTTTGCCCGCGCGGATCTTCGACGCCGAGAATCAGCATGTGCTCGGCCATCCACCCCTCGTCGCGGGCGATGTTGGAGGCGATCCGCAGCGCGAAGCACTTCTTGCCCAGCAGCGCATTGCCGCCGTAGCCCGATCCGTACGACCAGATCTCGCGTGTCTCCGGGAAGTGCACGATGTACTTTTCCGGGTTGCAGGGCCACGGAACGTCCTTTTGGCCGTGCGCCAAGGGCATGCCCACCGAATGGATGCAGGGCACCACGCGTTTGCGGTCGCGGTCGATCTCTTCGAACACCTTTTTCCCGATGCGCGCCATGATGCGCATGTTGACCACCACGTAAGGCGAATCGGTCAACTGCACCCCGATCCGCGAAAACGGCGATTCCACCGGGCCCATGCTGAAAGCCAGCACGTACATGGTCCGCCCCTGCATCGAGCCATTGAACAGCTCCTTCAGCCGCCGCCGCATGCGGAACGGATCTTCCCAGTTGTTGGTCGGCCCGGAGTTGTCTTTCGAAAGCGAGCAGACGAAGGTGCGGTCCTCCACCCGCGCCACGTCGCTCACGTCGGAGCGGGCGTAATAGCAGCCGGGCCAAAGATCCTGGTTGAGGCGGATGAAGGTGCCGGTGGCGACCAACTGGCCGCATAGCATCCGATATTCTTCGTCCGACCCGTCCACCCAGTGAATCGCCGCCGGCTTGGTAAGTCGAGCCATCTTCTCGACCCAATTCAGTAAATGGGTATTGGCGCTGAGCGGCAGCGCCGCGTTCCGCCCCAGCGTCTCGCTTGCGCCGGCGCCGGCTACTTCGAGCGTGGCGGTCGCTTTGGTTTTCATGATGAAGAAATTTCCCTCCTGGGCCGCGCGAAAAAAAGACCGGCGGCGGCGGTTGGATACAACCGCGGTTCATTGCATCGTATCGCATTGTGCCAACGGGTTTGGGGAAGCCAGTGGGAGAGGCCACCAGGGCGACCTCAAGAGCGCTTCGGTACTGTCGGTACCGGGCCTTTCTGAATCGGGCGGTCGGATTCTATTACAATAGGACTACGGACTTTCGGAATACTGCCCGTGCATCTCACTTTCGATCACCTGGCTATCGTAGTTTTCACTTTCGTTCAATGGCGAATTGGCCGCATGCTGGTGGCGGCTGCCGGACGCCGCTGGCAGGGCTTGGCGCTGGCGGCTGCGCGGTGGACGGTCGGCGTCTTCACCGTGGCTGTCGCTGTGGGTTACGCTCTCGCCTGGCCTTACGCGGCTACCGTTCTAAGAGTAAGCGGTCCCCATGCGACGCTCGCCGGCGCCCTTGCGATGGGTTATCTCATCGTCGCTACCGGCGCGCTGGCAGTCTATGAGATCTCGCGTGGAATCGGACGGACGTGGAACGCTCCGGCCGATCCGGGCCGGCGGCGGCTGATCCAAACCACCGGCAACGCTCTCATGGCCGCTCCGTTGGCGGTAATGGGCTACGGCACTTTTGTGGAGCGGTCCGATTTTCGGGTACGCGAAGTGGATGTTCCGCTGGCGGACTTGCCCGCCGATCTGGACGGCCTGCGAGTTCTGCAGTTGAGCGACATTCACCTGAGCATTTTTCTGCGCGAAGACGAACTGGCGCGGGTGATTGGCCAGTCGAACGAGTTGAAGCCGCAGCTTGCTGTGGTTACCGGCGATTTGATTTCGGCCAACGGCGATCCTCTCGATGCCTGCCTGCGCCAGTTGAAGCGTCTGAGAGCCGATGCCGGCATTTTCGGCTGCCTGGGCAACCACGAGCGTTTTGCCGGCGTGGAGGACTACACCACCCGCGCAGCGGCGCGCCGGGAATCGACTTTTTGCGCGACCGCGCCCGGCCGCTCCGTTTCGGCGGGTCGACTCTCAACCTGGCTGGTGTGGACTATCAGCGCATGGGCCAAAAAAACCTCTATCTGCGCAATGCCGGTGCGCTGGTCAAGCCGGGGACTTGCAATCTATTGCTCTCCCACAATCCGGACGTGCTGCCGGTGGCGGCGCGCCAAGGCTGGGACTTCGTGCTCTCCGGCCACACTCACGGCGGCCAGGTGACGGTGGAAATCCTGGACCGATCGTTCAGCCCCGCTCACTTTTTCACGCCGTATGTTTACGGCTTGTATCGCGTTGGCCGCACCGCCGAGTACGTGACCCGCGGCATCGGAACCATCGGAGTTCCGGCACGCATCGGCGCACCTCCCGAGATCTCCCTGCTACGCTTGAGAAAGGCTTAACCGCCCAAGCCACGTGCGCTATCTCATCGTCAGCGACATCCATTCCAATTGGCAAGCGCTCCAGGCCGTTCTCAACCACGCCGAAGGCCGGTGGGACCAAGCCCTCTGCTGCGGCGACCTGGTGGGCTATGGCGCCGACCCCAACCCGGTGACGGACTGGGTTCGCGGCCACTGCGCCCACACCGTGCGCGGCAACCACGACAAGATCTCGCTCGATGCCGAAGATCTGGAGTGGTTCAACCCCGTGGCCCGCGCCGCCGCCGAATGGACCCGCGACGCTTTGACGCCCGAAAACGCCGCCTTCCTCGCTGCCCTGCCCCGCGGGCCCGCCATCATCGAGGATTTTGAGATCGTGCACGGCTCGCCGCTCGATGAAGACGAGTACCTGGTGGCCGCATCCGAAGCCGGCGAGGCTTTTGCCTATCTGGAACGCCGCCTGGCATTTTTCGGCCACACTCACCTACAGGGTGGATTCGTCTGGAACCGGGCGCGGGTGGAGACCATTCCCAGCTTCATCGCTTCCCAAAGCGCCGCGCCGGCGGAGCTCGATTCCGAATGCGCGTACTTGATCAATCCCGGCTCGGTAGGCCAGCCGCGGGACGGCGACCCCCGCGCGGCCTACGCGATCTACGATTCCACCGGCAAACTGCTGACTTACCTGCGGACCGAATACGACATCGAGGGAGCGCAGCGAAGGATCATGGAAGCGGGATTGCCGCCGGTGCTTGCGGATCGTTTGTCGGTAGGGCGGTAGCTATCAGTTATCAGTTATCAGCCGGCGCCGCACGCTCGTCCCTCCCATGCAGTATCCTGTATCCACAGGAGGGTTCCATGCTCCGTTACGCTTCGGTTCTACTCGCCACGTTCGCCGCTCATGCGGCGGTTCCCCTTTTTCAGGCTTCGTTCGACGCGCCGAATAACGGGTGGACCGTCGTCCGCGGCTCGGCCGCGCCGGATGCGGCGGTGCTGTACAACCGCGGAAAGTCTCTGCGCATCGAACCTTCCGCCAGTGCCTCGGACGCCTATGTGCGTTCGGCGCCCCTTTCGCTCACCATCGGCAAGCGCTACGAGGTGAGCGGTTGGGTGCGTACCGAAAACCTCGACGTTCGCGATTTGGACCGCTCGCCCATTGCGGTCGGCGCCGCCCTCAGCATGGCTTCCATGCCCTTCGATGTGCACTCGGCCTCGGTGGCGGGCACCCGGCAGTGGACCCGCTTGGCGCTTCGTTTCGTGGCCAGCCGCGCGCGCGATGAGATCGTGCTGGCGGTGGCCGATGGAGGCTCCTTCCACGGCAAGGCATGGTTCGCCGGAGTCAGCCTGGACGAGGTTTCGTCCGCCGACGCGTGGCCGGCGCGCGAAGCCGTCCAAACTTTCGGCCCGGCGTACCGCTATCCCGCCGCCGGCTGGATCTACCTCCACATCGAAGGCAAACCTTACGATCGCGGCTATCAGCACGGCTACCTGATGGCGCGCGAGATTCCCGAATACCTGGAACGGTGCGCGTTCGAGCTGGCCGGCAAGGCCGACTCCGAGACCTGGGACCAGCTCCGGACCACCGCCGACGCGCTTTTCCTGCGCGGCTTCGACCGCGAAATTCTGGAAGAGATGCGAGGCATCGCCGACGGCGCCAATGCCGCGGGCGCAAATTGGCTCGGCCGCAAGCTCGACTTGGTGGATCTCGTGCTCGCCAATACTACCGTCGAACTTGGCGAGCTAAGTTCCGCTATGTCCATGACACCCACCGGCCTCGAAGGTATGCATTTCGACCTGCCCTCCTATGCCGGCCAGGCGAAGCGCGATTCCGTTACCGACCATTGCAGCGCTTTTGCGGCTACCGGCCCCGCCACTCGCGACGGCAAAATGGTCATCGGCCACGTCACCTGGTGGCCGCTCACGCTGGCGGAGCAGACCAACGTAATGCTCGACATCCGGCCGGAACACGGCCATCGCATGTTGATCCAGAGCTACCCGGGCGGCATCGAAAGCGGCACCGACTGGTATCAGAACGATGCCGGCGTCGTGCTCACCGAAACCACCATCCGCCAAACTCCGTTCAACGCCCAAGGCACACCCGTAGCCTTTCGCGCGCGCATGGCCATTCAGTACGGCGGCAACATCGACGAAGTGGTCCATCAGCTCGGCGCCCGCAACAATGGCCTTTACACCAACGAATGGCTGATCGGCGACGCCAAGAATAACGAGATCGCGATGTACGAGCTGGGCACCAACCACGTCAAGCTGTGGCGCAGCTCGAAAAACGAATGGTTCGGCGATACGCCGGGTTTCTATTGGGGCGACAACAACGCCAAGGACCTGGAAGTCAAGCTGGAGTATCGGCCCGATCCGCATTCCGCGCCCGAGTACGTGCCCTACGTGCCCGCCATCCGCGACCTCGCTTGGCAGGATCTCTATCGCAAGTACCGCGGCCAAATCGATGAGCAGTTCGGCTTCCTCGCCTATCGTGGCGCGCCGCTGGTGAGTACGGGCACAATGGACGCCAAGGTGGTCACGGCGGACATGGCCAACCACTTCATGGTGTGGGCGGCGTTCGGCAGGCCCAATCAGAGCGTCTGGACCGCCGGGGGAAGCCACGGCCGGAACGCGGGCCCGGATCACGGCCTGTTTCCGGGAGGCTATTATCTGTTCAGCGGCGAGCCATCCGAGAGCCTGCGCAGCGCCGTCCAGGAGAACGAAACGGCGCGGCTTTCCTCCAAACCGGCTGCAGCCCGGCAACGCGGCGATAAGCCGGCCCACCCGTCGTACACCGACCGCCTGTGGAATGGTTGGGTCCTTCCCGCATCCGACGCCGATACCTGGTTCGTCGCCGGCTCGGCCGCCTATTACCGCCTGCTCAAATCCGGCGATCTCGACGAGGCGCTCGATCGGGAGCGAATCGTTTACCGGCGCCTGAAGCTCTCTCCCGATAACGCTTCCAACCGCTTCCACCTGGAACAAACCAAGGGTGTCCTGTTCCTCGATTCGCTCCGCCAAGAAATGGGCGACGACGCGTTTCTCAAGGTGATGTCGGACTACTTCACGGCCAACACCACGACCACGATTACGGCGCAATCGTTCCTCGCCAAAGCCGGCGCTACTTTCGAATTCACCGAACCCGCCGACGGCCCGGCCTACCTGCCCGGCGACATCGGGGCGCGCCTGGCTTCCGCGGTCATTGTTTATGGCACAGCGGCCGAAGCCGGCGTCAACCGCTATGCCGCGGAACGGCTCCGCAACGGCTATCGCGACGGCCAGCAGATGGAAGTGCCCATCTATAAGGACTTCGAAGTCTCCGAGGAAACGCTGCGAAGCCACGACGCGATCTTCGTCGGGCGCCCCGAAACCAACTCCGCGTTGGCCGCCTTGTCCGGCAAGATCGCGCTCGATTATAGCGGGGCAATGTTCAAAATCGACAACCAGACCTACGCTTCCGAGCGGAACTCCCTGGTGCTGGCCGCGAAAAACCCGTTCGACGCCACGCACATGGTTCTCGTCTACGCCGGCAATGACCCGCTGCACACCGTCGAGGCGCTCAACGGCGCCGGGCGGCAGCCGGAAGTGGTTCTCGAAGACGGCAAGCCGGTTAGCGGCAAAACCAGATAACCGGTTGGCAAGGCGAGCGAAAAAACAAAATTTCGGCATCGGTAAACCTAGGCGTTTCTGTTGGTTAGGACCTATTTGGCCTCGCCCCGTTGGAACGCGATTCTTTGTGCGTTTTGTGCATTTTATAGTGGAGTCCGGCCTGCCGCCGTCCGCCGCCACGTGGCAACCCCCTCGACTCTCATCCTGAACAAAGACGGGCCGCTCCGCGGCATCGGGTACGAGTTATGGCGGCATCGATAAAGCCAGTCATATCTGTAGATTAAGCCACATTACGGTAGTCGGCTCGGACCTTGGTTTTGTGCGTTTCCGCCTCTTTTTGTTCGCAGCGCGACACAGTGTCGGGATGAGCCCCCGGAATGTGGGACAGACCATCGATCTTTGTGGTCTGTCAGGCTCTCGCCGGGCCGCAACGCTCGACAGACGACGAAAAACGATCGTCTGTTTGAATGTATAAGGACTGCGATGGAAATGGGTTCTCCCGAAGGGTACAATGCCGAGACCGGCTTTTGCGAACCGGCTCAGAAACCACAC
>Ga0187868_1002841_pt1 | contig 11110 bp, 29 predicted proteins | sample June2016WEW_13_4_FD_133014 | JGI IMG/M metagenome (GOLD analysis project Ga0187868, IMG submission 133014) | Peatland microbial communities from SPRUCE experiment site at the Marcell Experimental Forest, Minnesota, USA - June2016WEW_13_40 | ecosystem: Environmental > Terrestrial > Soil >... | reverse complement strand
TGTTTCTTTTAAATGATCTATAAAAGTTAGCTGTATTTCCTGAGCTTTATATACAGCTGATTGTAAAAACCAAGTATCCAATAGTTCTACACTATTTATGTTTTTAGTGTGTTCTGTAAGTTGTATTTGAGACAGTTTAGTAGAAGAGTCGTGGATTCTATTAAATTCATATCTTATAGCACAGTTTTGTTGCCTCTGTACCATTAAGATATAGTCTTTATCAGAGTTTGATGCGTTATAAGGGAGTTTGATAGTCAACATACTATTTTATAGCGTTTAAAAGTTTTCTATCCTCAAAATATTTATCTATAGCTTTTCTTATAACAAAAGACATAGATGATCCGTTTTCTTTGATTTCTTTCGAAAGAAGGCTATACTCTTCTTCCGTAATATTGATACAAGTTGTTTTTAAGTCTTTATATTTTTTATTCATATATAGTAAAATATATTAGAAGGTTATTATAAATAATTAAAATAGTGAAATATTTATTTGATTTTACCGTGACCAGATACTATATTATATAAGATAGCAAAAATTTAAATATTTTTCTATTATTTGATATGGTTTAAGTTATTAAGATAGGATAATGTCTGGTGAAAAAACATTTGAAGTAAGGCGAGATGATAGAGGATTTCAAATAGGTGATATACTTCGCCTTAAAGAATATATAGCTGACGAAAACAAGTATACAACCAGATATATAGATGCAGAAGTTACTTATATACTATATGGCGGACAGTTCGGAATTGAGACAGGGTATGTTGTGATGGGACTAAAAATACTCCATATCAGTTTCAGTGGTTTAAGTTCTGAAAATATAAACAAACTTACTGAAGAACAAGAAGAAATTCCTAGTAAACCTATCACACTAGAAGATAAAGTATCTAGGCTAGCTCATAAAATAGACACTCTATGGACTGAGGTCTTCTCTGCTGGTCATGGAACTATAGGTAAAAAAGAGGAAGACTCATTTTTCAGAACTACTCTTAAAGGCACTATGGATAAGTTATGTGAGAAAGTGGGGATCGACCCAGTTAGGGCTCCTTGGACTAAGAGACCTGTTAAAAAACAACAAGAAAAAACTAAAAATTGTTTAGGATGTTTCTACCAATCATTAAGAAACTTTCCTGTTGACTGCGGATGGTGTATAGATCACTTAAATTATTTACCTAAAAATAAGGAAAACTCCTAATGTCCTCTCAAGACTACTCAAAACAAATAGAATCTATCATATCCTCTCTTAACTATCCCTATGGGTCTAATACTACACTTAAAACCTATTATATTGAAGGTGTCGGTAATATTATGGATATATGTGCTATTTACCAAGGACTTAAATTCCAAGTAGTGGCTGCTTTCAAAGAGTTAGATCCAGAGAAGACCCCTTTAGATAAGCTTATACCTGATGCGTGTAGAGATATGTTTTATAGATTACAGGATGAAGTCTGTAATAAAGTATTAGGAAGAAAAACTTAAACTATATAAAAAGGAGAGTGTGTTATGCCTAGTCCAAAAAATTTACCTAAAAAGTTAATCAGTAAAAGTTCCCTTGATAAAGATCTTAGAAAAGTCCTGGAGCAACTTGCAAAAGATCCACAATGAAATTTAGATGACGATGATGTTGATGGACCTGTTGAATATAAATATGAAACTGATCCTGTTGAGTACAATAAACCTGAAAAAGATGCTACAAAATTTGAAGTTGCTAGAAACAAAATTTATGAGATGCTAAAAATACTAGAAAATAATATTTATAGTTTGAAAGATGCATTCGGTCCTGTAATTAATCCTTTAAATCCAGAAAAAGAATGTGAAAAATCTCCAAAAGATGCAATTATAAGTGATTTCGATTTATTTATAAATATTGTCTTAGATAATCTACAGGATATGAATAGATTCGTTTCTATTCTAAAGGACAACAAAGCCGTATAGTTTTTTAATAGTCTTCTAATAAATATTAGGATATAGGTCTACTTTTAGATCTATATCCTTTTTATTTTAACACAGGATCTCATTAAATGAGTAATATCACCGCTGGATGGGCTGAAGATCAAGAAAAGTGGCTAAAAGAACATAGAGAAAAGCAGGTACAGGAAACTGGATCACAACAAAAAGATCTCGCTATCTCCATGGCTGAACAATGTCAAAGAAAAGCGGAAGATAAGCTAATTAAAAATCCTGGTCTATTTTTAAAAGAATTAAACAAAATACTCAAGGATACTCAGCAAGTAAGAGAAGGATCAGCTGAGAGGCTAAAGCACAGGATTATAGATTTTATAAATGAATTTACAGTCAAAGCAAGAAGAGGTGAAGCTTTATTATCCGCAGAATTTCAAGTATCTTGTCTTAAGGATGCTGAAGAGTTTGATAAAGTAGGTAATATAGTTAAAAGTCTTTGTGGGATATTTAATGAAAACTATGAGTCTACTATAAGAAGAAAATTTGAAGCGGCTACTTTATTAAGAAAAATAGCTTCAATCTTATCTAAGCTAGTACTTTAGAATATCTCCAGTAAGCTACTATGCCCTCGTGAAGCTCATTAAGGGACAAAGGTAGATCCTTATCTTGTATCTGAAATAACGCCCTATAAACATCGGGATAATAGTTTTGAAGTTCAGTTATAAACCCAGCAGATCCTTGAGATCCTTTCTCTTTTACCCCAAATTTAAAAGATCCTTTATCTAAATGACTCTTTAAGAAGTCAAAAAGCTCCTGAAAAGTAACTGTATCACCTATATATGATATAAGATCCTTAAGGTCTTCCTCTGAGTAATCAAAAGCCATAAGAGACCCTCCTGTTCTATAATATACTATTTTATAACAAGAAAATCAATAGGATATTATCAGGAAAGATGATAATTTACTTTTTTAACTTCAAATGACTTGCATATTCTATAAGGATGCCTTATATTATAACAATCTAGAGTTCGAGGCATACAACCTTTCAACCAAAACAACTCGCAACACCAGGGACTCTCATAAGATTTATATATATCCCAATGACCTAAATATTTACAATGTCCTTCTTTTGAATTACAGGTTTTATCACCACAATTAATTTCAACTTTTCCAAGCGGTGAATTCACAATCTTTTTCATATCTTACTCCTTAACTTCCAAAGACTCCTTCACAGTATCTCCCAAGTCCAGATAATCTATAATCTTATCAGCAGGTATAGCCCTGATATACTTCTCCCACTCATCCTTCTTAACCCTACCGTCATAAATAAGGAACATCAAAGAAGGACAAGTCATCCCTTTTACAGTAAGAGCATAGTCCTTTTTAGTTGTAAATACCTTACCATCAATAGACTCTATATCAGCTTTAATTTTGCCAAGATATAGATTAAAAGCATTATCTATCTTATCAAAATATTCTTTATACTCTTTGAAATAGCTAAGAAATTCCTGATGCTCATTTAGCATAATAAGAGCCAAAGCCCTCTTCTTATTGATGACACCATTATTCTTAAGATGGTGGATAGCTACATAAGCAGGACCCTTAATTTTGACTCGATTCCAATTACCGTCTACGACTACATAGCCCTCTTCAGAGAAAGGTAGTTTAGAAGCCATTTCCAACACTTCAGCCTCGTTGTTGAAGCTATAAGATTTGGGCTTCTTAACGCCTATATCTATGTCTAGTTCTTTTAGAGTAATGTTATCTCTAGTACCTGTGTGGTAGATTTCTATGTCACTGTAGGGCACTACAACGCGGTTATAAGGGGATACCAACTCAAACATATAAGTATAGTTCTTATTAAGGCTATCAAAATTTAAACCAGCTTTCTTAGCACCTTCCATAAAAAGGCTATAGAAAGTAGGATATCTATTATCCAAGTCATTTTGAAGGGTACACTCACCTGCATCGATCATAGACATAGTCGAGAAACACCACTTATCCTCGTACCAAAAAACTTTCAAAATAGATCCATCCACCTTCTCTTGAACGACTGCGGTAGACCAATCAATAGTAGCAGCCCTACCTTCTTGAGCATTCCAGAATTTAAAGAAAGGTAAGCATACTACTTTAAAAGTGTCTTTTTCCAAGATTAGACCTCTACACTCACACACAAGGGGGATATCGAAATCTGAATCGATCTGTGAGTATACAAATAGCAGTAGATTTCCCCTCTCTCGTATAGTGAGATTATAGGGGTCTGAAGTGAGAAGTTCTTTCCAGTTGCTTTTATGCTCTATCAGGAACTTTTGGATTTCAAGTTGAGGCATTGTTTTAATCCTTTTTAATTTCTACTTTACCAAAGTAATTAAGAGCAAATGATAAGATACCTCCAATAAAGCTTGGAGCATATACGAGGCTAAAAGGTAGTATATAGCTTGGAGCACCGATTAAACACCAAGTGCAAAACATAAGTACTACTGTACACAGTAACGCTCCTACTAAAGATTCAATTAGCAGTTTAATATCTAATTTTATAAACATAATAATCCTTTTATTTATAATATACTATTTTATAACAGAAAAATCAAATATCCATCAGGCACTCGTGTCTGCAGTCAGGGCAACAATTACAGATAGTGTCCTTAGCATTCACGTCTGAATCATAAGGACATGAACCTTTTACTCCATTCCTTGATCCACATTTCGGACAAATAAATACACGCTTTTTCTTTGGTAATTTAGACATTTTAGTCTCCTTTAATAATCAGAATACTGACTATAATCTATCCCACTAGTTTTATTGCTCTTCTCATTATAATCGATATGACTTTCCTTATCCTGCTCATTATCATCTACGACATCTACTTCTCTATCCTCTAAGCCTGCCATAGCCTACCTTATCCTTTTTTATCTATCTTCAGAAGTTTTTTGATCTTTTCACAATTAGCTATAAGTGGGGTACAATAGATTTCTAGCCTAGGATCTTTACCTGTTTCTTCGATGCTAAATTTATCTATTGAGTCTACTTTTAATTCATTGATTTTATTAGCATAGTGCAGGATATCCTCTAGGAATATGGATACCATTTCCTTCTTATGCCTAGCATCTTGAATAAAAATAGCTACAATAAATCCTATAGGAATAATAGCCATAATAGAAATAAAAATAATACTTAAAACATCCATTTTATACCTTCTTTTCTAACTGTTTAAGACCTATAGTTCAGGATTTTGCAATAATGTATTAGTCTGAGTTTTGCTCTTAACACAATCAAGAATGCCATTTAAATCCTCTATGGACATTTCCTTGTATTCCTCAGAAAGAAGATACATAATTTTAACTATAATCTCGTTCTTCTTGTCAGATTCAGTTTGATTACAAGAAGATTTTTTCATGTTTTACTCTCCTTTTATTTCTCTATATTCACAAGTCCCGTCATAACCATTAGTGCTTTGTTCATGATTATCTTCACAGTGACAAAACTTACTGCAGCACTCATGGAATACAGCTTTCGTACAACCTTCACAGATTTCTTCATGAGAATATAAGCTCATATATGCTCCTATCTTACAGGATATTGAGGGATTTTATCTTTAAACTGACTATAACTCATAGACTCACCGACAGCACCTACGCCTGTAGCAATAAAAGTTCCCCGAGAGTAACTTATAGAATTTATGTCGTTTTTTCGTTTGCGTCCTGTATACTCCTTAAATCTAAGTTTTTGTGCTCCTGTCCCGCCACAACCAAGACAAACCACAGCTTTCCCCTGTCCCTCACAAAAACCACTATACAGACCAGTCCCACCACAGTCTTCACATTCAACTACTATTTCCATAATAACCCCTTATTACTGATTTAAAAACCTATCCCAACTATAATATACTATTTGGTCAAACTAAAATCAAATAATCTTTTTATATTTTTATCTTAGATAAAAGGATAGTTATATGTCAGACTCTAATAATCCCGAAGAAATGACTCACGGTGAGTTTTTAAAGTCTCTAATGCATACTGAGCATACTTCAGTAAGAGAGTTATCCGAGTCTCAAAAAGGTGAGATATATACTTATGACAACTCTCCAGATAAGATAGAAGAGACTCACTATGCAGACGAGCTAGAACAAGTTAATGTAAGAACAACAGAAAATCCTAGTAATAGATGTCTAGGGGCTGATTATCACGAAAAGATCTGGTACAGAGATAACAAAGGATATTCAGAGTTCACTACTAAATCTTCAAATCACTCCGAACTACCTAGAGAATCTCTAATATGAAAACCGAAATAGTCTTAAAATTAAGAAAAATAGCTAATATCATTAGAAAGAAGGCTATGGCTGCATCAACTTATCAGGTCAACTACACTAAGCCTAGCACTATAACTATTAAAAATAAAAGGAATCAGGAATACATCTTCTCAGATTATAATCCAGCAGATGAGAGAGCTTTTAAAACTTGGCTTGAGAGGGAAGTAAAAAATAAAGAACACTTAAGTGAGGATTCGGTAGAGGATATACTAATTCAGGTTCATTCGGAGATTAAACAAGGTAAAACTAATTTCAATATCAAGTTTTATAACATGGATATCCACTCTCCTGAGTTGGTATACTAGTCTTTACAGACTATTGATTTTGAGACTACTCCGCATCTTTTCTTAGCCAAGTTATACCAAGCACACTTTTCAAAAATGCACAGATTATAACGGCCCCATTGATTGTTTTTTAGCGGACAAAATTTTGCTGTGTCAGGCTGTCCTTCTTCCACCTTTTTAATTTCATCTTCACATAGCTCCATAAGAGCTTGCTGTACCGACTCACTAAGAACATCAGTAGAAGGTAAATCCAAGCCCCTCTCAGTGGCTATTCTAATATAATTACCTATGGTCGTGTCTGATATTTTAAGTCTAAGTTCTGGAGTCATTCTGTGTCTCCTCCTATTTACCAACTATTACTGCCCAGATCTTGTGGTTCTATAGGACCAAGAGGATCTGAACCGTTCTTAGATTTGTTACTCTTAGGTTCTGGTTTCTTTTCTACCAATATCATCCCATTTTCTACAGTAAGTTTCCTATCATATATTTTGGTGATCCTCTCAAGCTTGGAGAAGAACAACTCTTTCCTAGCAGTAAGCTCCCGTACTTCACTCTGCATCTCAAGAAGCCTGTTGTTTATATAGTTATATTCCTTGAGATCCTCGTCAGACAGCATAGACAAAGGTTCATACTCAGGTTGTTTGAGGAGGTCATATCCAAAAATCTTTTTAAAATAATCTGCGTAGTTAAAGTCTCCATACCCAAATCCACCATAACCATAGTCACCAAAATTTTCCATTTTATGCCTCTTGCTTATTTTAAAGGTTTTTTAACCGACTTGATTTCTTCCAGTTCTACTATGATAAATGGTTCTGTATCAAGTTCATCATTATTAGTATAACGAGCTGTATGGATAACATTAGATACCTTCATAACTACATACTTCTTATCATCATTCACTGGAGATACGCTTGAACCTATTTGAGGTACTTCAGCGAAGATATCAGGCCATTTACAAAATTCTAGACTCTCGCTATATACAGCACATCTTCCTTTAATCATATTTATTCCTTTTTTAATCCTCATCCTTGTAATTAACATCATTTATTTTACCGTAATCGAATCTGTTAGGATTATCATAAAATCGACACCAGAAAAACTTCTTACAACTTTCACATACTATATCCCCTTCGCACCTGATATCATGGTCATCGAGGACAGGATTATGCTTCCATAATAGTTTATGGTCTGGATGCCTTATCTTATGAAGGATAGCACTTAAACGAGCTAATATAGAATCTAGAGTCATTTGATATTATTCCTGAACTGGAACAAAAACATTCTCAGGTACTTCCTCAGTTACAGCTTCTGTAGCCTTAACCTTAGCTTGGATTACATCCTCTTCCTTCAAATTTAGCTTATTGAGGCAGTTCTTAGCCTCTGCAGGGACCTCTATATTGAGGTTACGACAAGTGCATGCGATATCCTTAAAAGCCTTTTTACCTTTATCGATATCATTAACTGAGGCATAGGTATTGAGATTCTTAAGACGACGAGCTATAGCTGATTCTCTGCGACCATGACGATTTCCTCCGAACATAATAGACTCCTTTTAGATTATAATAGGAAATAATGTCACTAAACTTTATTTACCAATTCTTTTAACTTATCCATGCACTTTCTACAAAAACACGCTGTTGTTGACTGCTGAACAACTTTAGGGTTACAAGCAATAAGTTCAAACTCTGCTGGTTTATCACAATGAGTACAGTATTTTTTAATTTTTGTAGATATTGGGTATAAGTGAATCATTTTTTACTTATTATCCAAATCATAAGTACCTACAATAAAACCATCACCATCCCAATAATTGCCACAGTTCCAGCACTTCTTTTCAAGCTTCTCCTTAGGCAAAAGCTTATTATTGCAAGAGGGGCATCTACCTGCTTTAATAGATTTATTATTACCTTTTAAAGCTTCAACTTTAAGGTTTTTCATATTGATTACCCCTTCTTAGGTTTAATTACTAAAATCTAAATTCCGTATTTATTTAAGTAGCCTTTTCTATAGCCTTCCCAAGCTATTTTCCTACTTTCATCAACAATAGGATTACCTGTATAAGCTAGAGATCCCATAAAACCAGGACAATTATCTTTTCGAAAAGCTTCTTTTTGTTCTTGTGTTGGTTTTGTACCACTATTATCTCTGTAATAGGTTTTTTATCTCCTAAAAGCTCAAGGTAAACCATCCCAAAAACATGATTAGTATCTTCTTCTTTGGCTAGAGTATAACCACTCTTAAGAAGCTCTTCTGCTTCTGAATAAGAAACTAATTTTAAATCTTGCCTTACTTTAGGTTTAGAAAACAATTTAGATACTAGATTTTTAAACATTTTAAACTTTCTAAAGTGTGGTTTACCCTATAATATACTATCTGACCTACCCAAAATCAAATATATTTTGAACTATTTTTGTTAGGATTCTGTAAGTTTATGATTAATAATAAATTATGTATTAAAATATCAAATAACCTTTTAATAAACTGAATTTAATAGACTGCCAAATCAACTTTACAAGGAGACCTAAAATGACACCAAAAGTATTATTTATCTGTAAAAACAGAATCGAGACCTATGACAGATCTGTAGGGTTAATGTATTCTGCATCCTTCATAGCTAATTACCTTAACTCAGAGAAAGTAAATAGTAAAGTAGTTTCAGTAATAGACGGTAATGGTATCGATAAAGAAGTTTTTGCTTATAAACCTACACATGTTATCATAGAAGCTCTTTGGGTAACGCCTGATAAGATGAGAGAGCTTATGTCTATCAAGCGCTATAAAGATATCACTTGGGTAATCCGTATCCACAGCAAATCTTCCTTCTTAGCCCATGAAGGGATGGCTTTAGCGTGGATCAAAGGTTATGCTGATCTCCAGAAAACCTTCAAAAACTTAATCATATCTGCCAATAGCAAAGAGATGATCAATGATCTAAAAGCTATAGTAAAGAAAACAGCCTATCTTCCTAATATCTACCAGCCTATGGATTACAAACTTAAGCCTAAGCTACCTGTAGAAGAAGGTTATTTAAACTTTGCTTGTATGGGTGCGATCAGACCTTTTAAGAACCATTTAAAACAAGCTATAGCAGCTATAAGCTATGCGGACTCTGTAGGGCTAAAACTTAAGTTTCATGTGAATTCAGATAGGCTTGAACAAAACGGTAACAGTGTTTATAAAAATCTTGTAAGTCTATTCAACGGGACAGACCATCAGCTTATCGAGCACCCTTGGATGTTGCACGAAGATTTTATAAATTTTATTGTAAATATGGATCTAGGACTTCAGGTTAGCTTGTCCGAGACTTTCAATATAGTGGCTGCTGACTTTGTCTGGAATAATGTCCCTATTATAGGTAGCAGAGAAATAGAGTGGCTTCCGATTATCTATCGTGCTAACCCTAACTCTATTCATGATATCAAAGATAAAATAAGTCTAGTTTTTAGTACTTACTCTGTAGGTCTACACGGAGTTAATAAAATAGCCTTGAACTGGTACAATAAGATTGCTGAGAAAGTATGGAATAATTTTTTGAAAATTTAGTCATCGTTATTGAAGAAGCCTATTAGCCTATTAAATAGTTCCAGACCTTCATCAGTGCTTAGGATTTCTTTATAGTAGTCACTAGCATTGATTAAGACCTGTAGGATGTAGTTTGATCTAGGAGTCTCAGTTAGATTAAGTTTGGATTTAAAACTTCCATAAAACATAGAGATAGCTCGGTATAAATCATCGTAATAATTTTGTTCATCATATACATCTTCTTGTTTTGAGTAGCTAGGACCAAAATTCTCAGGAAATTCTTTAATCATTGTTTCTTTAAATAGTTCTACTATATTTAAGCTCATAGCTTAGCCTTTCCTAGTATATCTTTTATTATCTCTGGGTGATCCTTTAGATAAACATAGGCATCATCCCTAACCACAGTATCACTTATTCCCCACATTTGAGCTTGATCTTTTATAGTTTGTGGAAGTTTATCAAAAACTAATTTAACAGTATCTACATCATAGTCACAGTATTCTTCATGGTATATAACTTCAGCTATAACATCGTGAAATGATCTCCATCACTATCATAGTATTCTTGATATGACCAAGAAATATGCTTTTTAGATACAGGCTTATCTGTTACAGTGAGCGCACTTATTATCACACAGGCTTGTGAAATGGACATCAAATGAGTTATAGATCCCATCACAACAGTTTTTATTAAATAGATTTTTCATACTTATAATATACTATTTGTTCAGTTTTAAATCAAATCTTTTTATCTAATTTATTTATCTTCTTCTCCAAAAGTATTTCAGATCGTGCTAATGCATGAAAAGCTGTTGCTAATCTACTTATCACTTTATCTTCATCCACAAGAGGGCTATGTGTTTTTAACTCTTCCAGAGACTTAATAAGCAGATTAAGCTTTCCCTTATTAAATATCAAAGCCTCTCTTTGTTCTTTTTGTTCCTTTTCAGTCATTTTGTGCTCACTTTTCTACATCTGAGATTATACCACCAACCAGATACACTCTTTTACCCTTATACCAAAATATCAGTCCACCTGCATTAGTAGTTTTTACATTGAATCTACCTACAAACTGCTGAAGTACCTTACCTGTAT
>Ga0187868_1002838_pt1 | contig 11114 bp, 10 predicted proteins | sample June2016WEW_13_4_FD_133014 | JGI IMG/M metagenome (GOLD analysis project Ga0187868, IMG submission 133014) | Peatland microbial communities from SPRUCE experiment site at the Marcell Experimental Forest, Minnesota, USA - June2016WEW_13_40 | ecosystem: Environmental > Terrestrial > Soil >... | reverse complement strand
TCCCGCCATAACCATCAGCGTGTGCAACTTGCGGCCTACAAGTTGCGGATCATGCCACGCGGCGAGTCCCGATCCGCGCGCCGCGCCGATCATAAAGCCCAATTATCTCACGTCGGATCAAGATGTTCGCATCGCCGTCGATTCGATCCGCCTAGCGCGCCGTCTCGCCGCGGCGCCGGCCTTGGCGCGCTACCGTCCCGATGAGCTGCTACCGGGGGTTGCGGCGCAAAGCAACTCGGAGCTCACGGCGGCGGCGGGCGAGATCGGGACCACGATTTTTCATCCCGTCGGCACGGCGAAGATGGGTCGCGACGGCGACGCGGGCGCGGTGACCGACGCGCGGCTGCGCGTGCGCGGGCTGGAGAGATTGCGCGTCGCCGACGCCTCCGTGATGCCGCGCATCACCTCGGGCAACACCAATTCGCCGACGATGATGATCGCCGAAAAGGCCGCGGCGATGATTCTCGCCGACGCCGGGGGGCGGTGAAATGCGCGACGGCGCGCCGCCCGCGTTTGCCGACGGCCGCCAGTCCGAGACGGCCCTAGGGATCGCGCGCGGGGTGCGCCGGCTGCTGCGCGCGCGGGGCTTTTCCACGGTCACGGAACTGCCGCTCGTCGACGGCCGCCGCGCCGACGTGGTCGCGCTCAACGCCGAGGGCGCGCTGCTGATCGTCGAGATCAAGTCGTCGGTGGCGGATTTTCGCGCCGACCACAAGTGGCGCGACTATTGCGCCCATTGCGACCGGCTCTATTTCGCCATTTCCGCTGAAATTCCCGTCGAGATCATGCCCGACGACGCCGGCCTCATTGTCGCCGACTCCTACGGCGCGGAAATCCTGCGCGAGGCGACGCCGCGCGTCATCGCCCCCGCGACCCGCCGCGCGGTGCTGCTGCGCTTCGCCCAAGCCGCCGCCGACCGGCTGCACCGCCTCGCCGACCCCGGCGGGGTCGCGGAATTCTAGCGCCTCGCGCAATTGCTGGCTTTTCCCGCGGCGCGCCGAGATCGCCGACTTGCTCGAACATTCCAATTGGGGAAGACTGCGGCGGCCTAACGCGCATATTCAGTGCGCGTGGGCCGGTCTCTGGGAGGAACGGGACAATGCGAAAATTGTTTATTGCGGGCGCGATAGTGTTGGCCGGCGCGGCGAGCGCAGGCGCGGCTCAGATGTCGTTGACCAGCCCGGACATCAAGCCGGGAGCGCGAATCGCGGACGAGCAGGTCGCCAACGGCTTTGGCTGCTCCGGCAAGAATATCTCACCGGCGCTCAGCTGGTCCGGCGCGCCCAAGGGAACGAAGAGCTTCGCGCTCAGCGTCTACGACCCCGACGCGCCGACCGGCAGCGGGTTCTGGCACTGGGTGGTGTTCAACATTCCCGCCGATACGACCTCTCTGGCCAAGAACGCCGGAGATCCCAAGGCCGCTCTCGCGCCGGCGGGCGCGGTGCAGGGCCACAACGACGCCGGGTCGCAAGGATATTTCGGGCCCTGCCCGCCCAAGGGCGACAAGCCGCATCACTACCACGTCCAGCTTTTCGCGGTGGACGTCGACAAGCTCGACGCCGACGAGAACGCCTCGCCGGCGGTCGTCGGGTTCAACCTGCACTTCCACACGCTGGCGAAGGCTACGCTGACCGGCGTCTGGAGCCGCTAATCGGAAGTTCGGGCCCGGCCTCGCGCCGGGTCCGGGCGCCCCGCGCGCCGTCGAGACGCGATTCGCTGTCGGGAAGGGCGCTATCGGCTCGCGGTCGCGTTCCGCGGGCAGGCTTCGTCGAACAGGGGCTTCGCGCCCTGCGCCGCGACGGGATCGATCGCCACCGGCGGCTCGCTGGGATGGGCCGCCTCGTTCGTCCCGGCGGCCGTTCCCGGGATTGGTTCGATAAAGCTGACGATGGCGCGCCCGCCGCGCCCGAGTCGGCAAAAACTGCGCACCGGAATCGCCACGCGCATCGGCTCGCCCGCGGCGATTTTTCCCGCGCGAAACTCGGCGCCCTCGGGATAGAGGATCACGAAGATCCCGGAGCCGCGCACGTCGACCGCCGTCCCGTCGGCCGAATCGCGCGCGAGGAGGGTCGCGAACACCATCCCGCCGCCGCGTCGGTAGGCGAACGAAGCTTCTAGCGCCGCGGGCCGGCCCTCGACCGGGCGTTCGAGCGGCGAGGCGCTCTTCGCCACGAAGAGGGAGGCGGCGCCCGACCGCGCGTCGATCGGTTCGCCTCTGACGCCGCTCGCTCCGGCGTCGTCGACGATGGGCGAAGCGCCGTCCACCCAGATCGTCGCGAGGCGCGAGGTCTCGAGTTCGTCGGCGGTCAGCCAATGGATGTCCCTGGCCGGCGTCGCCAGCGTCAGCTTCATCATGGGGTCGAGGACGCCCATTTCGGCCAGATACAGGTCGACGCTGTCGTCGACGCCCTTATCGGCGGTTCGCTTCGTCGTGGCGGTCGAGCGTCGCTCGCCGACGAGCGTGCGCGACAGTTCCAGCTTCAGCCCGGCCACGGAGAAATAGCGCACCGAGTACAGGCGCTTGACCTGGGTCTTGCTGACGATCTCCGTCAATTGATGAACGCCGACGAACGACAGCGGGCTGACGTAGCGTTCGATTCCTCCGGCCAGCACCAGCGTGCACGCCGAAGCGCAATAGGCCCCCCAGGATTCCGCCGACCCGCGCGCCTCCCCGCATTCCCTGGCGCTCGCCGCGCACGGCGCGATCGCGGTGCGGGCGACGACGACGGCCAGGCGCTTGGCGCGGATCAGCCGGCCCATCGCCATCGCGTCTTGCACGGAGCCGCCGGCCGAATTGATGAAGATCGGCAGGCGGCGATCGCCGAGCGCCGCGATCACGCGGGCCAGAGCGTCGGCCGTTCCCATGACGATCTTGCCCTCGGCCGATATCCATTCCGGGCAGTCGGTCCGGCAGGTCGAGCCGCCGCTTCTGACGTGGAGGAATCGCATCGGCGCGAGCGAGGTCGGCGCCGCCTGAGGCGCCGTCGCGGCGCGGGCGGGGGAAGCCGCGACGATTCCGCCCGCCAGCAGCGCGGCCGTCGCGACAGCGCGCATCGCTCGGGCGAGGGATTTGCGCGCACGCAAGCAGGAAAGGCGCTGGGAAAACATTTCGAGCATTATCGCGGCGAACGATTCGCCTGTCGAGCCCCACTGAGGTTTCCCTCGCGCGCGCCTCATGCTAACGAGCCGCGCATGACCACTCGCATCGACCGCCGCTTCGCCGCCCTCAGCGCTCAGCGCCACGCCGCGCTCGTCACCTTCGTGATGGCGGGCGATCCGGACGCGGCGACGTCCCTGGCGATCGTCAAGGCGTTGCCGAGCGCCGGCGCCGACGTGATCGAGATCGGCATGCCGTTCACCGATCCGATGGCCGACGGGCCGGCGATTCAGGCCGCGGGCCTGCGCGCGCTTCATGGCGGGCAGACCTTGCGCAAGACGTTGGCGCTGGTGCGCGACTTTCGCGCCGGCGACGCGGATACGCCCGTCGTCCTGATGGGCTATTACAACCCGATCTACGTCTACGGCGTCGAAGCCTTCCTGCGCGACGCGGGCGCGGCCGGGGTCGACGGGCTGATCGTCGTCGATTTGCCGCCCGAGGAAGACGAGGAATTGTGCCTGCCGGCGTTGAAGGCCGGGCTCAATTTCATCCGCCTGGCGACGCCGACCACGGACGACAAGCGCCTTCCCACGGTGCTCTCCAACACCTCGGGCTTCGTCTACTACGTCTCGATCACGGGCATTACCGGTTCGGCGGCGCCCGAGGCGTCGAAAGTCGGCGAGGCCGTTGCGCGCATCAAGCGGCATACCCATCTCCCGGTCGCGGTGGGATTCGGCGTCAAGGACGCGGCGAGCGCCGCCGGCATCGCCGCCAAGGCGGACGGCGTCGTCGTCGGATCGGCGCTGGTCGACGCCTTGCGCGCCTCGCTGGTCGACGGCAAGGCGGGGCCGGGCACGGTCGCCGCGGTCGCCGGGCTGGTCGAGCGACTCGCCGCGGGCGTGCGCGGCGTCGCCAAGACGCCGCCGGAGCTTTTGAGGGAAAGCCGATGAACTGGATTTCCAACGTCGTTCCGCCGAAGATCCGCTCGTTGCTGCGGCGCGACACGCCGGAAAACCTGTGGGTCAAATGTCCGGAGAGCGGCCAGCTGGTATTCCATAAGGACCTCGAGGCCAATCTCATGGTGGTGCCGGGCTCCGGCTACCATATGACGATCGACCCCAAGGCGCGCCTCGCTTCGTTGTTCGACGAAGGCCAATTCGAAGAGCTGGCGACGCCGGAGACGCTGACCGACCCGCTGAGATTTCGCGACGTCAAGCGCTACGCCGACCGGCTGAAGGAGCACCGCGCCAAGACCGGATCCGCCGACGCGATCACGGTCGCGGTCGGCCGAATCGAGGGCCTCGCGGCGACCGTCGCGGTGCACGATTTCGCGTTTCAGGGCGGCACGCTCGGCATCGCCGCGGGCGAGGCGATCGTCGCGGGCATGGGCGAGGCGGTCGCACGGCGCACGCCGTTCATCATTTTCACCGCCTCGGGCGGAGCGCGCATGCAGGAAGGCATGTTCGCGCTGATGCAGATGCCGCGCACGACGGTGGCGGTCCAGCGCCTGCGCGCGGCGAGGCTGCCCTATATCGTCGTCCTCACCAATCCCACCACCGGCGGCGTCACGGCGTCCTATGCGATGCTCGGCGACGTGCAAATCGCCGAACCCGGCGCCGTGATCGGATTCGCGGGCGCGCGCGTCATCGAGCAGACCGTTCGCGAGCGCCTGCCCGAGGGCTTTCAGCGCGCCGAATTCCTCGAGGCTCACGGCATGGTCGACATGGTGGTGCCGCGTGCGCAGATGCGCGCGACGCTGGCGCGGCTATGTAAGATGTTGACCAAGACGCCGAGCGAGCCGGCGGCGGCTTGACGGGCCGAGCGCGGAGCGCCGCATGAGCCAGACCGACGCGATTTCGGCGCGCTTCGCGCCGCTGCATCCCCGGCGGATCGATCTTTCGCTCGGCCGCATCGAGCGCCTGCTCGGCGACTTGGGCGCGCCGCACAAGCGCCTGCCCCCCGTCGTCCACGTCGCGGGAACCAACGGCAAGGGCTCGACCGTCGCCTTCATGCGCGCCGCGCTCGAGGCGGCCGGCAAGCGCGTCCACGTCTATACCTCGCCCCATCTCGTGTGCTTCAACGAGCGCATCCGCCTCGATGGCGCGCTGGTCGACGACGAGCGTCTCGCGGGGGCGCTCGATCGCTGCGAGAGCGTCAATGCGGGCCAGTCGATTTCCGTCTTCGAGATCACCACGGCGGCGGCGCTGCTGCTGTTCAGCGAGACGCCGGCCGACTATCTCCTGCTCGAAGTGGGCTTAGGGGGACGCTTCGACGCCACCAACGTGATCGACGCGCCGGCCGCGACGATCATCACGCCGGTGTCGTTCGACCACCCGGAATTTCTCGGCGAGACGGTCGAAAAAATCGCTTACGAGAAGGCCGGAATCTTGCGCCGCGGCGCGCCGGCGATCATCGCCGAGCAGGAGGACGGCGCGCTTCGCGTCATCGAACGCGAAGCGTTGCGCGTGGGCGCGCCGCGCATCGTCGCGGGGCGCGACTTCTTCGCCCGCGCCGAAAACGGCCGCCTCATCTTCGAGGACCGCGACGGCCTCCTCGACCTGCCGCTGCCGCGCCTGCCCGGCCGGCACCAGCACGGCAACGCCGCGACGGCGATCGCGGCGCTGCGTACGATCGAGCCAGCCTTGCCGACGCGCGCGCTCGAACGCGGCGTCTTGGAGGCGGAGTGGCCCGCCCGCCTGCAACGCTTGCGCGGCGGACCGCTCGCGGCGCTCGCGCCCGCGCAGGCCGAAGTCTGGCTCGACGGCGCCCATAACGAAGCGGGCGGACGGGTGCTCGCCGAGGCGATGGCCGATTTCGAGGATCAGTCGCCGCGCCCGCTGGCGCTGATCTGCGGCACGCTGACGAGCAAGGACACCGCCGGCTTCCTCGGTCATTTCAAGGGACTCGCGCAGGAGACGCTCGCCGTGCCGATCGCGGGCGAACATACCGGGCGCTCCGCCGAGGAGGTCGCCGCGATCGCGCGTAGCGTCGGCCTTTCCGCCGCGGCCTGCGACAGCGTCGCTTCGGCGCTGCGCTTCCTGGCGGCGCGCCAGTGGCCGAAGCCGCCGCGCATCCTCATCGCGGGATCGCTGTATCTCGCGGGGCAGGTTCTGGAAGAAAACGGCGCCGCGCCGCGCTGACGCGCCGCGCGATCCGCCTCAATTGTCGCCGTGCGCCGGGTCTTTCGCGCTCGCCGTCGGCGAATGCCCGTGCAAGAGATCGACCGCCGCGATCAACTGCGTATCGTTGGCCGGGTCGGGGGGAACGTAGGCTTCCGATCCGGTCTTTTCGTCGTCGCCGTTCTTCAGGTGCCCGGTCAACGAGGCCTCGCCCTTGCTGTCGACCTTGCCCCGGAGATCGTCGGGGATGTTCTCCCTCACCTTGATGTCGGGTTCGATGCCCTTGGCCTGAATCGAGCGGCCGGACGGCGTGTAATAGCGCGCGGTCGTCAGTTTCAAGGCGCCGTTCCCGCCCAGCGACAACACCGTCTGCACCGATCCCTTGCCGAACGAACGCGTGCCGATCAACGTGGCGCGCTTGAGATCCTGCAAGGCGCCCGAGACGATCTCGGAGGCCGACGCCGATCCGCCGTTGATCAGCACCACCAAGGGCTTGCCTTGCGACAGGTCGGCCCCGGCCCTGGCGATGTATTCCTGAGCCTGATCGATGGTGCGCCCTCGCGTCGACACGATCTCGCCGTGGTCGACGAAGGCGTTGACGACTTCGATCGACTGCGTGAGCAAGCCCCCGGGATTGTTGCGCAAGTCGAGGATGTAGCCCTTCAACTTGTCGGCGCCGGGTTCGTCGCGGAACTTGGCGATCGCCTTCTGCAGCCCGTCGAAGGTCTGCTGGTTGAACTGGGTGATGCGGATATAGCCGATGTCGCCGCTTTCGATCCGCGATCGCACGGGCAGCACCTTGATGATTTCGCGAACGATCGTGAATTCCCGGGGCTCTTTGTTGGCGCCCCGGCTCACTTTCAGACGGACCGACGTTTTCGCCGGCCCACGCATTTTGTCGACCGCCTCTTTCAGCGTCAGGCCCTGCACGGGCGTATCGTCGATGCCGGTGATGATGTCGCCCGACATCATCCCCGCGCGGGCGGCGGGCGTATCGTCGATCGGGCTGACGACGCGCACCAGCCCGCCCTCCTGCATGACTTCGAGCCCGAGGCCGCCGAATTCCTCGCCCTTCATCGTCACTTGAAAGTCATTCAAGGCCTTGGCGTCGAGATAGGTCGAATGCGGATCGAGCGACGCGAGCATGCCGTTGATCGCCGCCACGACCATTTTGTCGTCGTCCGGCTTGTCGACGAAGGTTTCGTTGACTTTGTCGAAGACGCGGGAAAACAGCGAGAGTTGATCGACGCCCGAGGTCGGGGCGGGCGCCGCGCCGCCGGCCGCGTACGAGGCGATTGCCGCGCCGAACGCGACGCCGAACGCCAAATAAGAAATCCCTCGGGGCATCCCGGCGATATCCTTTGTCGCGATCAGTTAGGCTGCGCCGCGTCCGGCTTGCTCGGGGCCGGAAGCGCCGCCGGCGCGTCCTTGGGCGCATCGGGCGGCGTGGCCGCCGGCGTCGCGCCGCTCGCGTTCGCGTCGGCCTTCGCCGGAACGACCGCGGCGTGCTTGACGCCATGCAACAGATCGACGGCGGCGATCAGCTGCTTGTCGTTCTTGGGGTCGGCCGGCACATAGGCTTGCGAGCCGGTCTTTTCGTCTTCGCCGTTCTTGAGATGGCCCTTGAGCGAGGCCTCCCCCTTGGTGTCGTCCTTGCCCTTCAGATCCTCGGGAACGTCTTCCAGGATCTCGACGTCGGGGTCGATGCCCTTGGCTTGGATCGAGCGGCCGGACGGCGTGTAATATCGCGCCGTCGTCAATCGCAGGGCGCCGTCTTGCCCGAGCGGCATGATGGTTTGCACCGACCCCTTCCCGAACGAGCGGGTGCCGATCAGCGTTGCGCGCTTATGGTCCTGCAAGGCGCCCGAAACGATCTCCGAGGCCGACGCCGAGCCGCCGTTGATGAGCACCACCAGCGGTTTGCCGCCCGAGAGATCGCCGCCGGGCCGCGCGTTGAAGCGCTGCGCGTCGTCGGGATTGCGCCCGCGCGTCGAGACGATCTCGCCCTTGTCGATGAACGCGTTCACGACCTCGATCGACTGATCGAGCAAGCCGCCGGGATTGTTGCGCAAATCCAGGATATAACCCTTGAACTTGTCCGCCGGCACGTCGGCGCGCAATTTCTCCATCGCGCTCTTGAGGCCGTCGGCGGTCTGCTCGGTGAACTGCGTGATCCGGATGTAGCCGATGTCGTCGGCCTCGACATGCGAGCGCACCGACTGAACCTTGATGACGTCGCGAACGATCTTGAACTCTTTGACCTCCTTGGCGGCGCCGCGCAGGATTTTGAGCCGAACCGCCGAATTCACGGCGCCGCGCATCTTGTCGACCGCCTGATCGAGCGTCAGGCCCTGCGTCGACTCGTCGTCGATCGCGGCGATGATGTCGCCGGAGAGAATGCCGGCCTTGGCGGCGGGCGTGTCGTCGATCGGGCTGACGACCTTGATCAAGCCGTCCTCTTCCGTGACTTCGATCCCAAGGCCGCCGAATTCGCCCTTGGTCTGCACTTGCATGTCGCGATAGGCCTTGGCGTCCATGTAGCTGGAATGAGGATCGAGCGAACTCAACATGCCGTTGATCGCCGCCTCGATCAGTTTGGACTCGTCGGGCTTCTCCACGTAATCGTCGCGGATCTTGTCGAAGACGTCGCCAAACAGGTTGAGCTGGCGGTAGGTGTCGGCCGCGGCGGCATAGGCGCTTTGGCTGAACGCGGAAAGCGTTTGCGGAGCCCACCCCGCGCAGCCGACGCCGATTGCGATCCCTAACGCCAAATAGGAAACCTTGCGTATCATCCGCGCGCCTTTTCGATGTCTGACTTCGCCCACCACGGCCCCGGATCGATCGCCGTTCCGTCTTTCCTCAATTGGATATAGAGAACGGGCTGCGTGGCGCCAATAGCGGCGGCGGCGGCCGTTCTCGCCGATCCATCGCCCATGACCGCGACGGGCTCTCCGGCCAGGACGAACTGGCCAACCGATACGTTGATTCGGTCCATGCCGGCCAACACCATATAGTATCCCCCGCCGGCGTTGATGATCAAGAGTTGACCGTACGACCGATAGGGCCCGGAAAACACCACCGAGCCGTCGACCGGCGAGGACACCGTCGCGCCGGAGGGCGAGGCGATGGACACCCCCTGTTCGGCTCCGCCGAACGTGTCGGCCGAGCCGAACGTCTTGAGAATGGCGCCCGCGACGGGCAGGGAAACGAGGCCCTTGGCGTCGGCGAACGCGATCGCCGGCTTCAAGCGCGCGGGGTCCGCCCCGCGCGCCGCGGCGGCCTTGGCCGCGACATCGGCCGCGATCGCCTGGTCGGCGGACTTCGCGGCGCCGATTTCGTTCTCCATGCGCGCGATCAAATCTTTGAGATTGGACGCTTGGTCGGCGAGTTGCGCGGCGCGCTCGCGCTGGGCCGCCAACGCTTGCTCCGCGGCCGACAGGGATTGCTGGCGCGCGTCGATGAGCGCGGTCAGGCGCGCCTTGTCGATCGCCAGATTCGACGAGCGCTGAGCAAGATCGTCGCGCTCCTTGGCCATCGAGGCGCGAAGGGCCGCCAGTTGGTCGAGATCTTTCCTCAGCGCTTCGGTCTCGCTCTTGAGCTCGCCGACCGTCGAGCTGAGCACCATCGCGGCGCGGATCGCCTCGGCCATGTCCTGCGGCCGAACCAGGATCGCCGGCGGCGGGTCGCGCCCCATGCGTTGCAACACGGCCAGAACGTCGGCGATGACGCCGCGCCGATTGTCGAGCGAGCGGTTCAGGGCGTCGGCGCTGGCGTTGAGGGTCGCGAGGCGTTCGCCGGCGGCGGCGATTTGCCGTTCCGCCTCCTGCACCTTCGCCGTCGTGTCGATCAGGGCGGCGTTGAGTCGCGCCCGGTCGGCGCGATAGGTCTCGATATCGGCTTCGATGCGCCGGCGCTGCTCGTCGGACGCGCGCATCGTGTCCTCGACGCCCCGCAACCGAGTCTCCTGAGCGGCCTTGTCATCGGTCTTCGAACCGACGCCGTCGGGGTCGGCGCGAACGCTCCCGCCGGCGAAAAGAAGCGCGGCGCCAATCGCCAGCGCCCGCATCCCCGTCGCTCCCGCCTTCATTCCCGCTCGATTTCGGTTCGCCATCGCCGACGCACGTTTCGCAGGAACCGGCCGAACAGCCCGCGATCAGCCGCGATGATAGGGGTGACCGCTGAGAATGGAAAGCGCGCGATAAAGCTGCTCGCTCGCCATCACCCGCACGAGTTGATGCGGCCAGGTCATCGCGCCGAACCCGAGGATCGTGCGGGCCTGAGCGCGCAGCGCCGGATCGAGCCCGTCCGGCCCGCCGATCACGACGGCGTAGGCGGGCGCGGCTTCGTCGCGCGCCTTGCCGATCTCGCCCGCCCATTGCGCGCTGGTCATCGCGGCGCCGCGTTCGTCCAGCAGCGCCAGCCAAGCCCCCTTGGGCGCGGCGGCCAGAATGGCGCGCGCCTCTTCGGCCTGGCGATCCTCGGCGCGCCGCGCGCGGCCCTCCTCGACTTCGCGTAAGTCGACGCCGGATATCCCCTGCGAGCGCGCCAGATCGGCCAACCGCTTGAAATAGCGATCGAACAATTCACGCTCGGGGCCGGACTTCAGTCGGCCGACCCCGATCAACGCCAAACGCACCCGCGATTATCCCTGCCTTGCCGAACGCGCCTCGCCGGGCCGGTCCGCGCTCCACATCTTCTCGAGATTGTAGAATTGGCGCACGTCCGGTTTGAAAATGTGGACGATGGCGTCGCCAGCGTCGAGCAGCACCCAATCGCAATTGGGGATTCCCTCGATCCGCGGCGCCGGATAGCCCGCCGCCTTGCAGGCCTTGGCCACGTGATCGGCGATCGCGCCGACATGCACGTTCGAGCGCCCGCTGGCGATGATCATGATGTCG
>Ga0187868_1002819_pt1 | contig 11154 bp, 10 predicted proteins | sample June2016WEW_13_4_FD_133014 | JGI IMG/M metagenome (GOLD analysis project Ga0187868, IMG submission 133014) | Peatland microbial communities from SPRUCE experiment site at the Marcell Experimental Forest, Minnesota, USA - June2016WEW_13_40 | ecosystem: Environmental > Terrestrial > Soil >... | reverse complement strand
GCTTGACGCTTCCCAAAGCTTCTTTTAACTTCACAAGCCCCATTGCGGGGGCGTAGCTCAATTGGTTAGAGCGCTGCCCTGTCACGGCAGAGGTTACGGGTTCGAGCCCCGCCGCTCCCGCCATTTCTATTATTTTGACTTCCGAGGACAGGAAGTGTCAAAGGGGGATTTTCGTCAATAATGACAATGGTTTTATTTGATTCTACCCCGCCATTCGTTGTGACAGGCAAAGACTCACTTTGACCGTTTGCGACCAAATTTTGTGAGGCTCTTTGTGAGGCTGGTTCCGTATAGTTTGGCAACGCATCAAATGCCGACCAAGTGCCGAGCAAGTTTTCATCCGTGTAAATTTTGTCTGTGAGCCGCCGGTCGCTGTGACGCATCAAAGCCATCGCAACCCGGCTCGGCACACCGGCATTGGCGAGGTTCGTGCCGAACGTCTTCCGTAAAGAATGAAAATCGGCAAAATGCCCCGTCCCATCACGATAGGAGATTCCCGCCTTGTTCAGATCCCGTCGGAACCGTTCAATTCGTGGAAAACGGTCAAAGACAGGTTCGTTCGGCTGCTTGTCTCCTTTGATTTCCTGCATGGCTTTCACCACGTCAGGGTGCAGGCGCATCGCTGCGGGCTTGCTGTTTTTGGTGGTGGAGGCCCGAACCTGGACAAATGGCATGACGGCATCCAAATGCACATCACCCCACTTCAACGCCGCCAGTTCCGACCGGCGCAGGCCCGTATGCACCGCCATGAGATAAACCGCTTTGCGATTCGCCGGGACCGCCGCCAACAACTGGTGCATTTCCTGACCATTGAACGCGCGGCGCTGGCGGGTTTCCCGTCCTTCAGTCCTGACTTTCTCAACCGACGCCAACGGATTTACCTGCACACGCCCGTTTTTGATCAGCCAGTTGAAAAAGCAGCGGATCGCCTCCAAATAATCGTTGGCCGTTTTTGCTGAAAGTTCCTTTTGCCCACGCCGCCAACTCTGGAATGAATCGGCGGTCACGTCCTTTGCTGCTTCCCAACCGCAACCCGGAATCAACGCCCCGACCCGGAATTCAAGATTTGCGAGATATTTTTCGGATTTGCCGCGCCGCCGCATGTCCCCGATAAAATCTTCCAGGTGCTCCGAAAGCTTGCGCTGTGCCGCGTCCCGCACTGGCTTGGGCAAAATCAGGCCATCTCGCTCGTAAAGTTTTTCTTTCCGCAGATCGTCTCGGCGTTTCTCCGCACATCGCTTGTCAGGCGTTTCGAGCGAAATATCTGTAATTTTCTTGTCCTCAGACTGCTGGCGAAATTTCCATCGCCAAATCCGTGAATCTTTCGGTTTGTAAATAAAATCAATCATTTCATGCTCCTTTCAATTTTGATTGACGTAACTTTTCAAAATATGCGTTCACCTGGCTTTGCAGCATTCCCACCGCGCGGCCAACGTGCTGTAACGGCGGCAATTCGCCTTTTTCTGCCCCGCGCCGGATTGTGCGGCTGCAAACGCTGAAAATCCCCTCCAATTCCGGCAACCGTATCAGACGGTCATTAAATGAATGCTCGACTGGCATAAAACATCATTTTTCCTCCTTCAATTTCCAAGTCTTGTTTTCTTTATCCCACTCCATCCCCTTTCGCAGCCGCCTCCGTAACGCAGCGGCTTTTTCAGGCGATGTCATCGCCGCTTGCAATTCCTTCGCCATATAAATCCAGTCCTGTTGCAGATTTTCCTTGTTGCCGCCGTAATCCCGATATTTCACCTTCCGCCTGCCCTTGTCCTTGGGGTCTTGGTTCACAAATTCCTCGGCTTCCTTTTCTTCTTTCGCACTGGCTGGCTCATCTTCAGTGACTTTCCGTAATATGCTTTCCCGCAACAGACGGGTGCTTTCGAGGAAAGGTGTCTCGTTCGGGTCGTCCACGAACCCAACTTTGCGCTTCATATCCTCTGCCCACGCCTTGCATTCGCTGACGGATACGAGAATGAAGGGGCGTTCTTTGGCCATGCGTTTCGCGCCGAATAGCCGTGTTTCTTCATGGGTGACGTAGAAGAAAAAGGCCGTCAATTTGCCTTCCTTGATGCGTTTATGGACACCAGCGCGTGACACTGGCACAAACATGATGACGCCGCCACTCGAAAGCCCCACGTCTCCTTTGTAATACTCGGCCAGGGTTTCAAACCATTCGCCGCATTCCTTAAAAGTTCCTTCCCGCCGATAGGCGCGGGTGCCGGGCGTCGGCTCGCCGACAATGGGCAGCAGTTCCTTGGGCACTTCGATGTATGGAAACTGAATGAACGGCATACAATCCATAGTAACACTATGAATACTATTGTCAACCATAAATCGAAAGATATTTTGCAAGTTTCAGGGACAGAAAACCCGCCAGCGGCTTGGCAAGTCGCAACGGCACAAAAACGCCGGGACTCAAAAGCGATTGCTTGGGGGGCGTGTCCGGGGCAAGCAATCGCGGTGCGCCGCGCGGCGCAAGAGCGCAGAAGCAAACTGACATGGCCAGTGACGCCCGACAGCACGGCGAGTGAGAAAGGTTCAGCCGGTCATTCGACGAAGCCAGCAACGCCACCCTAAAAAGCTGCTTTTGTTTTGGGCGAAAACAGGGGCGTGAAACAATTCAACGGGTAACCGACCCGCCGCGCCGTCTCTCTGCTTCCGCTTCGGCAATCAGCGTTGCGAACGGAACCCCCAACGCCTCGGCGATGGCGTTGGCGGCGTCCAAACTTGGGTTGCTCAATCCATCCTCGATCTTTCCAATGTAGGTTTGATGGAGTCCGGCCTTTTGAGCAAGGGTTTGTTTGCTCAATTTCTTTGCTTCTCGGTGTCGTTGCAACACCAGGGCGAAAGCATCCGAGAATTCCAGTTTGCGGCGGCGCATTGCCTAACGCTGCAACGGGAACGCCTATCGGATAGATAAGAATATATTCTTGCAACGGCGAAGGCATCAATTAAAATAACCGCAACATGTCGTTATGGGGTAAAATATGATGGCTTGCGGGGTAACAACCATCAGGCAACCGATTAACGGAGGCGTCTCGTTAATCGTTGCACTTCTTGCGCGGTGTTCACAGTTCGTTCACCAAGTCACGAATGCGAACGCCAAGAGCCTTTGCTATCCGCAAAAGCGCGTGCAGGCTTATCCACTGCTCACCCCGCTCGACTTTGCCAATGTAAACCGGATGCAAGTCGGCTTTTTCTGCCAACTTTTCCTGACTCATGCCAAGATGCTTGCGACGATTCCGAATGGTGTCGCCCAAAATTTTCAGTTGTCGCGGACGCGGCATAGCTTTTTAGCAAAGCATTTGCGCCCTAAAATGAATACACCCAACATGGGTTTATTTTGTTATTGCATGTTTTTGGGAAAGAGCGTAGAAACGTATAGCAATTTGGGAAAACGGTTTCGGTAGCTTGACGGGAAATCACCAATTTATGCGCGATAAGGCAAAAATTCTGGTAGTGGATGACGAAATACCTGTGGCCACAATGATAGCGTTTTTATTAACGCGAGTCGGCTGCGAAGTGAAAACAGCTTTGAATGTCGAGAGAGCCTTGCGGTTGGCTCAAACTGAGAGGTTTGATTTAATCACCATTGATGTTGAGATGCCGGGCACCAGTGGCTTTGAACTGCTCAAACGCCTGAAACAAATTCCGCATTTCAACGACACGCCGATGGTCTTCGTTTCCGGTCAGGCCACGATTGAGAACCAGCAATATGCCCTCGGTGAACTTGGCGCGGTGGATTTCATTGAGAAGCCATTTGACGCATTGGAATTTGTGCCGCGACTGCTTTCACACGTCAAAGTCAAAAGTGATTCGGTTGCCATGATGGAAAGCGCAGCGACATGAAAAAAATTGCCGCATCTTCCCACAACCGCGCCCACTACAAACGACTTTTGGGTTTGGACAGAAGCATTGTCCCATCCTGCCAGAAAGCCGGGCAATCATCACGAAGAACGCGGAATCTGACCGCGCGAGAGCTTGACACGGTATTGTGGATAAAGGTCTTTAAGCTTCCCGCCAATGCCGCGCGGAAACAAACTGTCCATTTTCGTGCCGAGAACGCGGGCGAGGATAAACAGTTCGAGATCAGGAACGCGCCGCTGCATATTTTCAAGGCTCGTCACCGATTCCCGGCTGGTGTCCCAACCGAACAATTGCAGCTTGACGGCAAAGTCGTTTTGCGTCCACCCCCTTTGCCGCCGGATTTTCCGCACCTGTGGGCCGACGATGTTCAATTGTGCAGGCTGTTTTTTGATGCTGGCACGTTAGCAACCGGACACGGGCAATCGTGGAGGCTTTACCTGACATCATGTGAACAACTTTCACTTGCAGGCAAAATCGCAAAACGTTAAACCACTCATCGAAATTGATATTAAATCCAACAAAACTTATGAAAGCAATCAGCGAAGGAAATGGGTCGTTTGGGAAGCTTGTCGTCACGTTGACCAGCGCAATCATGGTCGCGGGCTGTTTCTTTTGGGCGGCCAGCACTTTTGCGCAGACGTTATCAGTCCAGTCTGACGCTACCCAGCCCGCTCAACCGGATTCCATCGTCCAGCTTACGGCAGATGCCCAGGGGCTATCGTTGTTGTCGCCGGATGCTGTGCCTGCCAGCGGCACCTTTTGGCTGGTAATGCCGGGCATTGACGGTGGCGTCACCGCGCCGATGCCATGCCCGCCCAAAGATACCAGCTTTCCGATTTATCAAATAGCTAATGGACAGTTTCTTGTAGATGCCACCGAAGGACAGGTGGCGATGAATCCGCAGTTTGCAGGACAGCGAATTGCAGCCAGCACGGTAACAGACGCCTTGGAGCAAGAAGCCAGTTCGGTGGTAAATCTGATTACGCGCATTCAGACTTTGGAGGCAGACCAGCAAACGCGGGCAACCATGCAGGCAATGGGTATGGACGTTCCTTCTCCCGGCGATGGCGGGACAAATTCATTCACGCCTGACGGGGCGGGTTACATTGCCCCAGATTACGGAACAAATTTATGGATTGCCCAAGTGACCGTCTTATCCGGCAATCTTAATGGCATCGGGACGAACACACAGGCGGACATCCAATACGATATAATGTCTCGCACAAACCTGATGCAAACGGACTGGCAGTATGAGAGTAGCATATACGGTTCGGAAACGACCAACTGGACGCCTTTAACCGTGTCGCAGAACGGGCGGCCAATTCTATTCCTGCGCCTTCGTTCGGATGTGGACGATGGGAGCGGTTTGCCCTTGTGGTGGCAGCTCCAGTATTTCGGCGTTACCGGAGTTGACCCCTACGGGAATCCGGCGGGGGATGGGTGGAGCAACATTCAGAAGTTCCAGAATGGAATGAATCCGAACGTGTTCTACACGCCAGCCGCACCGCAAGGATTAACGGCCACTTACAATGCCAGCACTGGCACAGCGAATATCAGTTGGCTCCCTTCAGCCGGCGCCGTCACCGGCTATATTTTGACCACGCCCGGCGGCACGGTTAATCTTTCCGCCGCCAATACCAGCTATGCCGACCATGATCCGAGCCTGGGTCTGGCTTTGACCTATCCTTTTGACTACGGCTACCCTTCATTTGGGTTGGTCGCCAGCTATACTGGCGGCAACTCGGCCAGCGCCAGCGTAAATCTGGCGGGCAATAATTTGTTTTTCGGTAATCCCAATATCCAACTCGTTCAGGGCGCACAAGGCTCGAATTTCCTTGCTGTGTCCGCTTTGCCGCCCGGCACGGTGGCCATCCGGTTGATACGCGAGGATGAATATGCCGAATTTTGGTATGACGATATATCCTTCAACGCTTCCAACGATGTTCCTGTTTCCAGTTTTACCAACGGATTGGGTTACGTTCCACCGGGACTGATCACCGCGCCGATGGATGCCTATGGTAATACGACCTATTTTTGGTGGGCGCAGACGGTCAATGCCAATGGCGGAGCGAACAGTCCGATTGTCAATTTGGGGCAGACTTCCGGCACCAATGCCATTACTTACGGCATTGATGCGATAAATCCGCTGTATGCCGATGGCCGGGTGCAGATGAAGGAGGACCTGATTTTCCAGTTGCGCGCGGCCATGATGGATTTTCCTTTTGGCTATTATGTTGGCAACGACTATTACAATTTGTTTGAATTCACTTACCCGGCCACCTACGCCTATTCGGGCTTTTACCAGACCTTCGACCAATATGGTCATCCACAAGCCGTAGGAACCTTTGATCCTTTTCTGCCGTTCGAGAACAACTATTTTTATCGAAACTTTGTGTTCAACCTGTCGGACGTAAATCAAGGGTTTCCGACGACAGGCATTTGGGGAGGTGATACGCCATATCTCGCGATTTCAAACTCGCCGGTGACTTATCAGTTCCAGCCTCCCATCACCAGTGGAACCACCATTCCATCGTTGCTGTCAGCGAATGATGCGCGTTGGTTGGGCGCGGGCACCTACATTTATGGCTCTACATGGGCATACAGTCCCCTATACGAAATCGGTGTGAGTCAGGATGGCAGCGGTTATTATCATTTGAGCGGCAACAATTATTTTGGGCTGCCGTTCCAATCGGTGGAGATTGCCTATCCGTCGGGGTCGGGCACGGCGACCACGACGCTCAACGCCGGAGGCAGCACGGCGCAGGGCGGTTATTTTTATGCGGAAACCGCCCAGCCCAAATTCCAAACGGTGGGCTATGATTTTTGGAATGGCGTTTGGCTCAATCCCACTCCGCCGCCGTTGCCGGGCACCACGGGATTTACCCTGACCAACACAGGTGACCTCTTGATTGTTCCGGTGGGAGGAGGCGTTTCCATCGCCGGTTATGCCAAACTGGCGGTGACCAACGGTTACAGCGGCGTGTATGGCTATTTGGGTCAATACTTCGACAAGGCTTACACGACAACCAACGGTGTGGCGACCACCAACACGACCGGCGTTCTCTCGCCCTATGGCCAGTTCTTGGCAACTTACCCCGGCCCGGCAGCCTTGATGACAATGCCGGACCCGGACACGGGCGCACGCGGCACTTGCACGGTGTATTGCGTTTCACTGGCTCTGGACGCCAATCATGATGGCAACATGGATTTGTCCTGGAGCGGGCCGGATGCAACCTCGGAAAGTTCACCGTATGTTTTTTGGGCCAATAATAACTATGATCGGTTCACGCTGGATGACGACGATGGAATTTATTACGATGATGACGTGCCGATTAGCAGTCCAGCAGCGAATTCTCTTTATACCGGCAAACCAACGCCCGATTGCAACTTTCAGGACGGTGCTGGAAATCGTGTTATTCCCTGCGCGCGTGATTTGCAGGACTTTTTCCGCTTGTGGGTTTGTGGTATTACCACCAACCTGTTGAACGCTTTGCCCCCAAATAGCACGGTGACATTAAGTTGGCAGCCTATTTATACGCGCTCATTTCAAACTTTGCCTTTGCCCACTATTGACCTGTTTGCCGCTGCCGACCCGGACGGCGGCACTGGTTATCTGACGAACAGCACGACTGCCGATGAGCAGATTGATTCAGCATATTGCCCTTACATTGGACGGCTCGCGCCGGGCGGCAGCATCCAACTGAACGCGGCGACGTTTGCGAATCATTGGGCGGGCAATCACTTCATCATGTGCGGTGTGAGCAACGGCACGGGCGGTTTGAATCTCACCATAGCCGACAGCAGCGGCAATGTGCTGGCGCAGAGCACAGCCTATCTGCAAGTCATGGACATCAAACAGATGTATGAACGCTGGACGGTTGGCGAAAAACCAAGCCAAACGCCACTCAGCGCGCCTATAATTGCGAAAAACGATTTGCCTGACCCGACGCAGCCTCCGTTTCAATATGTTGCACCGGAGAATACCAACACGCCTTATATTCTCTATGTTCACGGTTGGAATATGGAGACGTGGGAAAAAGATCGTTTTGCTGAATCTGCATTCAAGCGGCTCTACTGGCAGGGCTATCAGGGACGGTTCGGCGTTTTCCGCTGGCCGACAGAATATGGGTTTAAGGGCACACTCCTTCAACTCGCCACCAGCTCTGCAAAGGATAATTTCGACAGAAGCGAATATGTGGCCTGGCAATCGGCAACAGGCTTGCTCAATAAATTGAACGACCTCAACGCGGAATATCCCGGCCACGTTTACATGCTGGCGCACAGCATGGGCAACGTCGTTGCAGGCGAGGCGTTGCGGTTGTCGGGAAGCAGCCGGGTAGTCAACACTTATGTGGCGAGCCAGGCGGCGGTTTCAGCGCACACTTACGATACCAACATCGCCAACTATTCGTTCAATTATCCGCCGTGGCGCTCGCAAGCCGTTACGCCAAACATTTACGGAAACTGGCTTTCGGGTAACTATGGCGGCGGGGCAGGAAGGTTGGTCAACTTTTACAACACCAACGATTATGCCTTGCAACGGTCGGTTTGGCAACTGAATCAATTGCTCAAGCCGGATCAAGCAGTGGCGATGAACGGCCTCTGGGACTACAGCTACGTTGGCCCAACAAACGATCCACCGCCGTGGAACCATTTTGAAAAATCGGCTACCCTGGGGTTCACGATCATTGATTTCGACATTGTTAATGTCCTTACCAACCGCTACGAGGTCATGGGACTCGCTGCGGAGTCCTGGACGACGGCGTTGGGCGCAACCCCTAACGTGGGTAACGTAGGAGGAAACATTTATCTTGGCCGAATAACCAATCCACGGATTTGGCTCCCCGATCCGACCGGAAATAACTACGCAGCACATTTTTGGCACAGCGCGGAGTTTCGAGGTGATTACTGGCAACTGCAAGGTTACTGGAGTGAACTTTTGGGGCCTGAAGCTTTTAATCTGAAATAGCCATGAAAATCCGACCTTCCATTTTGTTGCTCTGTGTAACGATCGCAGTGCTGTTGATTGCGCTGCTGCTGTGGCATGGGAAAAAGAGTCCGGTGGACAAACCGTTGGCAACGGCGACGGAGACCAACATCGCGCCAACTGAAACGAGCGAATCCCATCCGCCAGTTCCCGCCCCGGTCATTCACACGAACGCGCCAGCAGAGAATACAGCCACCGCCGCTCCGAATCCCCCGCAGGGAAACAAAATCGAGCGAATGCAAGGAATCCTTTCGACGTATAACGACGTGCCGATAGATTTTTATGGCAAGCTTGAGGACCAGTTTGGAAATCCCGTCGTTGGCGCGGAGATAAAGGGAAGCATCCGGGTGATCAATGGCGTCAGGCAAGGCACGGACTGGTTCACCACAACCAGCGATGCGAACGGACTGTTCCAGTTCCACGGAAAGGGCCAGGACATCGGCATGATGCCATCCAAGCAAGGCTACGCGCTGGCCTCAACGGGCACTCTGTTCAAATACTCCCGCATGGAAGACCAGCCCTATGTATCCGATGCGAACAACCCAACCGTTATCAAAATGTGGAAGTTGCAAGGCGCAGAGCCGTTGGTCGGAATCAATCAAAGTTACCGACTCCACTACACGAACGCGCCAATCTATTTTGATTTGCTGGCGGGCAAAATCGTTTCGGCTGGCGGCGACATCAAACTGACGGTAAACCGTTCCCCCGGTGTCATATCGGGACGCAACCGGCTGGACTGGAGCGTGCAAGTTGAAGCGGTTGACGGCGGTGTGATGGACTCTGGCGGGCAAGAGGCCGTTACCTACGCGGCCCCGGAAAGCGGCTATGAACCAAATATGGCCTTTGTCTTCTCGACCAATCCGTCGCATAAATGGTTTGAAGAATTTAATCAGGGTTTTTTCGTGATGAGTCGCAACGGTCAGATTTATAGCAAACTGGGTCTTTCATTCCGCATCAACGAGAATCCCGACGACTTCATGTATATTACTTTAGGGGGTGTGGCCAGCACGAACGGTTCACGCAATTGGGAAGGCGACCCGAACACCATGAACGCCGTTGTAAAGTAACCACGCTTCGGCAGCGGAAGCGCGTTTATGAAAACGAGAACTGTTTTGGCCATCAGCTTTTTTGGCGGTGCTATCATCGGTGGCGGCGCGACATTCCTTGATGTTGTCCCCGCAGTCGTTGCCGTCCTAATGAAGCCGCTCGAATGGCTCACTGCCAATCTTCATCCCTATCCATCCGAGAGTCCCGCCAACCTGATCATTGCCTTTCCGCTCATGTTCATCTACTGGGGATGTCTTGGGGCACTTGTCGGGTTGCTGTTGCGTGCCGTCGTTCGTGTGTTCTTAAAGGTCAGACGGCGAAAAAGTGAGAATTCATGACGGTGAAAATAAATCCAAAAAAATCTTTAGCCGTCGAAGACGTCAGAAACACGAACGGTTCCCGCGATTGGGAGATAACTGTGCTATCACAATAAACCTATGAGAAATCAAATCCTACTGATTGGCCTTCTTTTTTTTGCTATTCAAGGCATTGCCGCTCCGGTAGATGTCGCTAAAGCCGTTCATTACACCCCGCTTTCAAATTTTTACGGCGGAACTTTTGGTGCGCCCCGCACCGACCCAGGTGACAATCCGTTTTCCATGAACGGGCCAGAATTTCTTGATTACATGAACAAAAATGACCGATGTGACCTCATAACTTTCCAGTTGGGGTTTGCAGGCGCTTATGTTGGCGCAGGGAAAGTGGTGAAATTCCTGCCGACGGAGCCAACGGATTTGAAAAAATACTTAGAAGCCGAATACAATGGTAGATTTCCAAATATAACGCCCGCTGTGATTGACGAGATAGATGGATTAACGTCGGTTAGCTTGACAGCAACAAGACCTCCAGGCCCGATTCGTCCGTATTTTTTGTATTTCCGCTGGATTCAAATTAAAACAAACATGGTAGTTAAAATAGAAGCTGTTTCCTGCAATACAAATACATTCATGGCTGTAAGTAATTCCATACGCTCTATAAAAATAGACAAAACGCAACTGCTTAAAGCTTTAAGCATGAAAGATTGATTTGATATAGGTTGTCCGGTAAACGTGAATTAGGGCACGCGAATTTTGTAATACGTTGGCTCAATGCGAATATCTCGCGTTCGTCTTGCCTGCATCCGCTGGCAAAAAAGGTCGGGTAAGAGAGCGGCATTGCTGTCGCTCCCTCCCCTAAGAACCGGACATGATGGTTTCCTCTCATCCGGCTCAAGCCACTGCAAAGCTCCGTATGAACGGAGCCGGTTTCACGACGGT
>Ga0187868_1002818_pt1 | contig 11157 bp, 9 predicted proteins | sample June2016WEW_13_4_FD_133014 | JGI IMG/M metagenome (GOLD analysis project Ga0187868, IMG submission 133014) | Peatland microbial communities from SPRUCE experiment site at the Marcell Experimental Forest, Minnesota, USA - June2016WEW_13_40 | ecosystem: Environmental > Terrestrial > Soil > Wetlands... | reverse complement strand
CGATTTCGCAAGCTGTTAGTGAGTTTTGAAAAGACCAAGGAAGGCTACGTCGCGCTGTTGGCCTTGGCCGCGGCCATGATTTGTTGGCGGCAAACAATTGTTATTTACGGATAAGCTCTAAGATTGGCTTTGGACCTGCTGATCGGCAACCTCCCGACGATCCCAAGAAGCAGAAAGCATGATGTCCAGCTAAGGAGCACGGAACCACACAGCTGATTTATGGCACTGGAATGAAAGGGGGATGCGATGGTTTGGGCAGGCTTGCTCAAGGATCAATTGCGTGAACGAGCACATGCCTGGGCGTAACGTCCTGGCGTGCTGGCGTATGAGAGCCGTGGTACGCCCGGGACGGTGTTATTCCAGCAGTCAACGGGCGGCGAATCTCACAAGTGCTCCTTCGAGGAAGCGTGGATGCATTCAAGGCCAATCCAAACATATTTGGCTGGTTAGATGGATTAGCGATTCGCTGAGGGAGCCAGTGCCAGGAGGGCTCGACACGGTGACGAACTGTGTAGCTTGTTTTCAAGACCCCTGGAACGGCAGTTGGAAGCCACGGGGACAATCCAGGCGCGCAGCAGAAAACAGAGGGTTTCGCTGGGAGACAAACGGATATACAGTAGGAACCGCCTGAAGGGCTTACAATTCCAGCTTCGAAGTCACACTCGGTACAATACGCTGTAACTGGAATCCTTGTCCAGGCTAGTGTCCAAGCCGTGGGAGGCGCTATGAGCAATCATTGGAGAGGAGTGGCGAACGTTCCTGGGACCGTGGTCTTGGTGGTCGCTATCGCCGACACCAGCCACATCATAACGTACGTTGTGGTGTCTGTATTCATCTGCTTCATGGGCTTAATCATCTGGAGTATGGTGGACGCAAATTTAAGGCGAATCCGATCCGGTCAGTCCTCTGCGCAGCTCCTCAAGGCCGCTGAGCGGTTGCGCAAAGACGTGGAGGAATGGAGCCTCCCCCCGGAACTTAATCTTCCCACGCCGCGGCAAGTCAGGAGCGCGCCTCTGGGTGCTCGCCTGTTGCGGAGCCTTCCGCGCATTATATTCCTTACAGTTCTTGCCATCTTTATCTATACTGTCGCGTTTCTTTATACGCATGTGATACCGGCCGCGAGGGAGGAGAGTGTCCCCTCCTTTCTTTTTCAGGCGTTCCTGACAATGGCCCGCGATTTCTTGCAAGCTCCCCGGTGGCAACACTGGATGCTTTGGCCCAGCGTTATCTTTGGGGGCATCGCCGGGTTGAGCGCCTTGCCTGGACATTTCAAGCGGCGGAAGGGAAAGAAGTTACTCCGGTGGGGTAAGCCAGCCCGCGCAGTAGTCACCGGCGTTTTCCATCACCCAGGGGGCCCGAAATCTTCCGGCAGCACCGAATCCAAGCTCGAATATCAGGACGACGCCGACAACCTTGTAAAAGGGTATGTGGACCGCAAATTGTTTCAAGGCCAAGTTGTAACGGTTCTCTACGATCCGGACAAGCCGTCGCGATTCACAACGTACCCCGTTGCTGGATACGAGATCGGGGTACCCGAAAACTTATGATTGCTCGAGGGGCGGAAAAACGCCTTGGTCATGTCTGTGATCGGTGAAACCTCCGCGCTTCAGCCCGATTCGGTGCAAGCCCCCCTGGCGTGACTGTTCCGATCCCAGGTCGGGATTCGGCATGAAAAGTCTCAAAGTCTGCTTTCACAGGTGGGCAGGCGTATTGTGTCCAGGCAAAATAAAGGCGAAACCGGACATTCCGGGTAACTGCTTCTCCCCCCTTTTGGGCCAAATTCAATTATGGGTGGCCGATCTACTTTTATGGAGGCTTCGCATGAGGCAAGTCAAAAGTACTGTGTGCCTTGGGCTCCTGTTTCTCTCCTTCGGAATCGCGACGAGTCCCGCCCTCGGGGGTGACGACAAGAATCAAGCCAACTGGGACAAACTAAAACAATTGTCGGCAGGCCAGGAAATTCAGGTGGTGCAGAACGACGCCAAATCCAGTCGGAGTACCTTTCGCAGCGTAACCGACGAAGCGATTGTCGTGAGTACGGCGACCGGCGAACAAACCGTAAGTCGGCAGAATATCCTTCGGGTTTCGTCCAAAGAGAAAGGGTACCGCAAGCGGAACGCACTGATCGGCGCTGGGATCGGGGCGGGCGCCGGCCTGGGGATCGGCGCGATAATGGATGCCCATGACAAGTGCAGCCAGGGGGTATTCTGCCTGAATATCCTCCCTAATGGAGGCAAAGAGATAGTTACTCCGCTTGGCGCGATTGTGGGCGCCATTATCGGTACGGTGCTGCCAACTGGCGGTTGGCACGAAATCTATCGTGCTCGCTAAAGGACTTCTAGTAGGTTGATGGGGAGTCGAACCGCATCTGTGTTTGGGCGGAGCGGCAGGCTGGCCAGGCCGCTGTTCTTTGGGGTCCGCGATTCCCCGAAGGAGCTTGTGGGAGTTCACGGCTCATCCCAGTCGGTCCATTTTGATGGACTAAAGATTCGCTGAGGGAGCCAGTGTCAGGACCACTCTTACGAGGGGGGGGGCCGGCCCGAGTGTAACAAAACGATGCGCTGCATTTCGACTTGTGCCGAAATGACCCGACTTCTTATCCAGAATCAGATGGCTTAGGCGCGAAGCTCATGCGGCGCAGGAGGTCCTGGCAGCGCGAGGCGGTTGAGCGATAGGGCCTCCGGGAATACGAACGCCTGTGTTCCCGATGGACAATTGAGACGTCACGGCACCGGGATGCTGTACAGGTTGCGGTGGACGGAGGCGCGCGTGAAAACGTAGTCAGCCGTGGTGGCCCCCGGCGAGATCACGGCATCAATGACCTTCACGCCGGACAGGCGTCCAACATCCTCTGGAGAGTTGATGCCGGAAGGCGGGAGTGGCGGGAGGGCCCTGCCGCGCGGCAGGGGAAAGACTAAAGTCCGCGCGCGACCACTGTGGCTGGCCATTTGGATAAGCGTCACGTAGAAGAACTTTCCCGCGCGATCCCACCGAGCGTCGCAGTACCCCCCGCATATCCTAACAGGCGTACCTCCATGAACGGGATAGGCCGACAGGGTTGCAGAGGTTTCTTGATTGGGAACTGGCGCAACGGCGATCAACCATTCGCCATCGGGGGCAACGCTGAAGAAGTCTAGAATCGGATTCGACAGTACTCTCTGGCGCCCAGTCCCGTCCTCCTTCACGCGGTAGATGAAGTTGGAACCGCCCTCCGCCGCGCGGAAGAAAATGTCGCCGCCGGGCCCGAAGATCGGGCTGTCGTCGCTCGTGGAGGAGGGAATCTCCCGGGGAGGGAACCGGCGGTCTGGAGAGGCAATCCACAGACGCGATTTGCCTTGCGGGTCCTGTGCGGCAAACACTATCCGCGTGCCATCAAGTGACATGTCGTACCCGGTGACCCCGAACCCTGGAAGAGCCTGCTCGGAGCGCCCATCTTTCAACTCGACAACCCACAGCTCCCCGCTGGTGAGCGAGCCCCTGATGCCCCCCCGAGGACTCAACAGGTAGTAAGCCTTCGTACCGTCGGGAGAAAGGGAAGGCGCTTCAGCGAAGCCCTCCGATGAGATCTGGCGCTCCCCGTTCGAGTCATGGATCCAAGCTGCGCTCTCTTCCATGCCTATCGATGCCACGAACGACCGCCCCTCGGGGCCTATCGCAATGCCTTCCTCTACCGTGGGGCCGAAGGTTACTTGCTCCGGCTTACCATCGGGAGACCGCTGGCGCCAGATGTGGAACCTGCCTCCGGCATCGGAGCTGAAGTACATCCACTTGCCGTCGGGTGACCAGGCAGCGCCGGTGCAACCGGCGCCTGGCGGCCCCACTTGTTTCCCGGACGAACTGCCATCGAAGGGGACCAGCCGGCAGGGCAGCCATCCGCCATTGTCCATTTCACTCAGCAGTACCCATTGGCGGTCAGGCGAAAGATAGGATCGGTGCGCCATGCCTCTTTCCCGCGGGGGCACATAAATGTCTCGCTGTTCGGTGCGGCTCTCGGCCGCTGTGACCACGGCCATGTGGAGGCCGCTTTTGATCTCTGAGAACAGGAGATGCTGGCCGTCAATCCACGTTAGGCCCGAAGCGTTGGGCAGAAAGCGGCGCGGCTCTCCGCCCAACACGGGTACTACCCACGTGTCAAATGGAGGGGCTACTGTGTACGCGATGCGCGAGCCGTCTGGAGAGAAAACCGGGCTCATCTTCGCTAGGTTGTCATGGGTGAGCTGCACGGGTTCGCCCTCCGGAAGCATCTTCACATAGATCTCCCCGGGCCCAATGAAAGTGTCTGGTCCGCGGATGAATGCCAACATGCGCCCGTCCGGCGAAAACGCTGGCGAGGTTGCCGAATCGGTGAAATTTGTGAGCTGCAGCCATTCGGAAGGTGCGGCTACCCGCGTTTGCTGGGAGCGGTAAACAAAAAGGCCGGCAAGTAGCAGTACAATTGCTACTGCCGCCAGGCTTAATAGCAGGTGAGCGCGACGAAAGCGCGCAGGTGAAACGGCTGATTCTTCGCCTGCGGCTTTGCGACGCCCTGTGATTCGTCCGCTTTCGGTGTCGCGTCGCAAACGCTTCAGGTCCGCCTGCACCTCCGACGCATGCTGGTAGCGCAGGTCCCGGTCCTTCTCCAGCGCCTTCGTGATGACCGCTTGCAACCCCGGCGGGATGGCAGGATTCAAGAGCTGCGCCGGAATTACCTCCAGCGCCAGAATCGCTTCCCGAATCTTCCCCGAAGTCGTGCCACTGAAAGCCTGCTGGCCGGTCGCCATTTCATAGAGCACTGCGCCGAAGCTGAAGAGGTCGGTGCGCGCGTCCACTTCTTCACCCCGTGCCTGCTCCGGTGACATGTAGGCCGCCGTCCCCATCGCCGCGCCGGGAATCGTCAACTGTGGATCGAGGCTCGCGAGGGTCGAAGCTTCCCCCGCTTCCGCCCTTTCGCCTTGTCTCTCGTCGTCCGCGCTCGCCGTCCACTTCGCCAGCCCAAAGTCCAGGACCTTGGCTTCTCCGCGCCTCGTCACAAAAATGTTCGCTGGCTTGATGTCGCGGTGGACAATGCCCCCGGCGTGCGCGGCTTCCAGCGCCTCGGCAATCTCCACCCCCAAGTCGAGAAGCCGGTCCATGGGAAGGGGTTTGCCGGCGATCAGGTGCTTCAGGGTCTGGCCCTCCATCAACTCCATCGCCAGGAAGGGCACCCCCTCCACCTCGTCGACCTCATAGACCGTGCAGATGTACGGATGATTGAGCGCCGAAGCGGCACGGGCCTCCCGCTGGAATCGCGCAAGCACCGTGGGGTCTCCCGCCAGGCTCGTGGGCAGGAATTTCAGTGCCACCTTCCGGCCCAGACGGATGTCTTCCGCCTTGTACAGGATCCCCATGCCACCCCCACCGAGCCGCTCCAGAATGCGGTAGTGGGAAACCGTCTTGCCCATCAGGCTGGCGATACCCTCGTTCGGCTGGTGCCCGCGCGCCTCGGCTTCCTCGCGCGCCAATTGCCTGGCCGCCACCTCCATGGCAGGCGACTCCAGGAAACTCGCTTTCTTCCCTTCGTAGGCAAGCAGCGATTCCACTTCCCGGCGCAGGTCCTCATCCCCCCCACAAGCCTCCTCCAGGAAACCCGCGCGCGCGCTGCCTTCGCGCTCCAGAGCCGCGCGATGCAACTGCGCCACTTGCTCCCAACGTTCAGGCTTCATCCCACTTCTCTCCACTCATCGCGTCGTGGGGCCGAACGGCGTTCGGCCCAGGGCCAGCGCCGCTGGCCCCTATACTCCCATCGCGCGCTGCAGCCAAGCCTTGGCCAGCTTCCAATCGTGCATCACGGTTTCGGGTGAGACCTTGAGCACGGCGGCCGTTTCCTCCACGCCCAGTCCGCCAAAAAAGCGTAGCTCCACCACCCGGCTCCTTCGGGCGTCGATGGCGGCCAGAGCCTGGAGAGCGTCGTCGAGCGCCACCAAATCCGTACCTCGCTCCCCATAAACCATCAGACTTTCCTCGAGCGACACCCGTTGCACTTCGCCGCCGCGCTTCTGGGAACCGTGACGCCGTGCGAATTCCACCAGGATGCGCCGCATCAATTGGGCGGAGATCGCGAAAAAGTGGGCGCGGTTCTGAAAGTTCACCGTTCCGGCATCCACCAGTCGCAGGTAAGCCTCATTCACCAGGGCCGTGGCTTGCAGCGTGTGACCGGGATGCTCGTGCGCCATGTAGCCTTGCGCGAGACGGTGCAACTCGCGGTAAACCAGGGGCATGAGCTTGTCGAGCGCCCGCGCGTCCCCCTCGCGCCAGGCCTGGAGCAGTTGCGTGACATCGTGGGCACGGATCTCCGCCATGCATCCTCCTTGGCCGAGGGTGGGTGTAAGCAAAAAAGCCAGTCCTGTCAGTCTGCGCGAAACGAGGCCCCCGGCCATTCCTTGGAACAAGAAGAGGCGTGGACGGTTCGCTGCCCTCAACATGACCGGCTCTCTAACTCTCTTAATCCTACTACGATTGGTAAGAACCTATCACATCTGTTCGCAACCGGCCGGGAAGAATGGGCATGGGTCAATTTGCTGTAGGGGCACGCCATGATGTGCGCCTGCAAAAAGACCAACCGACCCCCTACCGGGAAAATACCGCGCGGCACTACAGTTTTCGCACCCCATTTGCGCATTAAGAGATGAGGCAACAAATGCAGCGTCGTTGCCCAATTCCACTGAGGAGGATGGTTATGAAATCGAATCGAAGCTTGAGACTGATCAAATTTGCGGTGCTTGCCCTGCTGACCGCGTGTATGGGGACCAGCCTGGCCAACGCGCAGACAGCCGCGGGTAAGTTCAATCTGCCCTTTGGAGTCCGCTGGGGACAGGCCGTTCTGCCCCCTGGAAACTACTCGTTCACCGTCAATTCCAGCGTCTCCCCCCCTAACACTGTGTTAGTCCGTGGGGAAAACCTCTCGGCAAGAATCATTATGTCACCGGTGCACGACGACAGCTTCTCCGGCAAGAACGAGCTGATCGTCGAGCGGCAGGGAGAGAGAGGCACGGTTCGCACCCTGCGCCTTGCGGACGTCGGTCTGGTTCTCTACTACCCGGCGCCCAAGGCCGAAAGGCAGATCCTCGCTCAGGCCCCTGTGCTGATCCAGCAACTGCCGATTCTGATAGCCAGGAAGTAAGCCCGTGGTTGGGTGCAGGGTTTGGGGGTGGGGCGGTCTCCGTAGTCGGGTGCGAGAGAAAAGCTCTACCCCCACTTCCCTGATGTAGGATGGCGCCCCGACTCGTCGGGGCGATTTCCCGAAGGGACTTGCGGGAGTTGACGGATCACCTCAGTCGATCCATACGGAGCCACGACACATCCTGCAACAAGTTCGATGCGGGAGCTGCCAGGGGCAGCCCTAAAACGGAATTTCTTGATCCATCGACTCGCTCGCCATCTCGTTAAAGGGATTGTCGCCCTCATTGATGGGCCCAGCGGGCTTCGAGGATTCATCTGCCCTCGGACCGTTCCCGTTCTTGGGTGCCGGGTCTAGAATCTGCATCTGGTTGGCCACAACTTCGATTGTCGTGCGCTTTTCGCCTTCAGGGCCTTTCCACTTCCGGGTTTGCAACCGGCCTTCCAAATAAGCGTGCCTGCCCTTATTCAGGTATTCACCGCAAACCTCCGCCAGGCGGGCGAAGCAGACGATTTGAAACCACTCCACCCGTTCCCGGGGAGCGCCTGCCGGGTCTTTCCACCTCTCGTTGACCGCAAGGCTAAACGTACAGACGGGCTTGCCTTGTTGGCTGAATTTAAGTTCTGGCGCGTCCCCCAGAAACCCGATAAGCGTTACTCTGTTCACACATTGGCACACGAGTTGTGTCCTCCTTCCTCATCAAATCGAAACTTGCGGCTGACGTGATCACCAGCCAGCATATCCATCTGAGTGGCGAGACTTGCCATGCCCTCCCGCACGCGGGAGCGAATCAGGGGCATGTGTCGCAAGGCATCCGTGCTCACTCCCTCCAGCAGGGCTCGCGCCTTATCGACCTGTTCCTTCAAATCCTGGTCGTCCACTACGTTGCGCAAGTCGAACGTCCCCAGGAAATCACGCAGCTTTTGCAGGGTTGATTCCCGCAGACGTTGGGGCTTGCCATCCGGCTGATCTGCGAGCCGGTCGCGCAGGTGGCTGACCAGTTCCAGCAGCGAAGCACGCATCACCTGCTGGACTTCAGCGCAAGCTTCCGACATGGCCTGGACGGCTTTGTCCCGCTCCGTCTGGAACATACGGGCTGAAATCTCCCGGAGCTGTTCCGGTACGCCATAGCTGACGTATTGCCAAGTGAAGGTAAATCGGGAACGAACTTCCTCCACAGGTGGATAGTCAGCCGGGTTATGGAGCGTGCGCAGTCGCCCTGCGGCCTCCTGGCAAAGGCGCGGGTAAGCAGCGAGGAACACTTCCACCAAGGCCCGGCGCTTCTCGTTGAACTCGCCCAGCTTTTCATCTACCGTTTCGAGCAAGCCCAACGGCAGAAGGTGGATGCCCACCTCGAATGGCAGGCACGTGTCGTAAAGGTAGCGACGAAGGTCACCATCGAGTGTCCTGATGGCCTGAAGCTCTGGCGAGTCGAGCAACGTTTTCGCCACCCGGATGAGTTCCTTGTCGGCGTCCACTTCGACCTGGGATGAGCTAACCTTGCGACTGTTGCCCAGCAAGCCCAAGTGAAGCTTGATAAAGACTGTTTTCCGGGCCAAATCCGTGCCCGGTTCCTGGATATCCAGGATTGGTAATGCTGTTGCCATTTGTTCCTCCTATTTGTAGTTGAAACTCTTAACGGAGATTCCCAGTTTGAACTCCACCAACGAACCTTCGGGTGCGTAAACCCACGCCAGAAAAGAAGACTGACCTGGCTTCCAGCACATGTTCTATAATTGAAGGTTCATTCTTTGATTCAAGCAGGAGAATCACTGTGAGTTCTTCAAAGAGCGGGCAAGTTGTGCGGGCTGCCAGTTCCTAGCTCGCAGGAAAAAGGATTGTCTTTTGGATGCTGGCTGCGTTTTTCCTCTGCGTAGCGGGTGCCCAGTCCCTAGCCGGGAACCCGGCCGACGTGCCAACCATCAGTGGCGACATGGGATCGTGTACCGCAGACTTCACCGTAGTCGACACATCCAATAAGCCGGTTTTTGACGCCAAGATCCACGTCAAGGTGAAGTACGGTTTCATGAGCAAGCGAGATACCGACCTAGAAGTCGGCACCAACAGTGACGGTAAGGCACGGATGGAAGGCCTACCCGAAAAGCTGAAGAAACCCCCCATGGAGTTCACCATCCGCAGCGGCGAATCGACCAAGTCGGTAACGAACGATCCCGCCGTCGAGTGCCACCCGACTTTCACCGTCTCTCTAGGAAAGTGAGAAGGGATTCCTTCACCTGGCAAGAGGCATTCAGACCTCTGATTTCGAGGGTGGCATGACGGTGAGCGGCCCGCTCAACTCCCGGATGACACGCCGGCCAGCCGCAGCAGTTTCCTCTTCGTAGCGGTAGACAACCGGCATAGAGGCGCTGATAAACCTCCCAGATGCCATCTGGCGTAGCGCCTTGATTTGCTCAGCCGCTGAACGTGCAATCGGTACAATGTACCTCGATGCCTGAGCGAGAGTTATTCCCAAGCGATGTGCTTTCCGGCAGCACTCTTTGATTTCCGCACCGGTCCAGCCTTCGTCGTTCGGAAGCTCGCCCGACACCCCGTACTTCTTGAGATAGATTCGCCAGATTGTCTCCCGCTCATCGGCTGTAGGCAGGTCGAAGAAGAATGTCCCCACCGTGAAACGCCTACGCAGTTCGGGTGGCAAGCTCGCGATGGAATTGCAAGTCGCAATGAACAGCATTCGCCCTTGCGAAACTGCGTCGATGATTTGGAGCGCCGTGCGCAGACGCTCAGTGGAAGCACCCACCAGAGAACTCTCCATGGCCGGTAGGTCGAAAGCGATCGTGGGAATTCCAGCGGTACCACCTGTGGCCTTCGCGGCTGCGCTCTTGGCTGCCCCGGCTGGACCGACAAATACCAAACCGTCCGCCTCACGGTCCTGCATATAAGTGAGTATCGTCCCCGTCATCTCCGTCTTCACCCCTGAGAGATCGGTGCCGGTTCCCGCAAATGCCTTCTCGATCTCATCAATGAAAACAATGACGCGGGGAGGATCAATCCCTCGAAGCACTGCCAGCAAAAAGTCCTTTACGTTTTGGACCCCGCCAATGTCCTCAAAGGTCTCACCGCCTCGCCACACCGACAGGCCCGGTGTTTGCTCAATGATTTGGCGCTTTCGCTCCCACAGGTCTTCGGTATCGAGCTGGCGCTTGACCAATGAGATCGCCAGTGCCTGTTCCGCCGGGAATGCGGCCAGGCCAATCAGGGCGTCTACCGCTTTAACGATCACCGGACGCTCGGGCTCACTCAGGTTGGCGGCGTTGAAAGTCTCCCGAACAATCTGCTCCAGGTGTGAAGTTGACGGCAAAGGCTCATCGAGAATGAGAACGTCCTGACCCAATTCCTGCGGCAACGTCGCGCCGGGCGCTGCCAGTAATACCAGCATCCGGCCAGTCGCCTTGAATGAATCTCGCAGGTCCCAGATCCCTTGCATCACCCCGGGGTCATTCCAGAACCGGTGGGCGTTCGAGTAGAGCAGGACACCGTCCTCGCAAAGTTGCTGGGCCAAATACAGGGCATCGACCGGCCCAATTGTCGCAGCCTGACGTTCGCCCAGCACGCGCGCCAGTTCGTCGCCGCTATTCTTGCCGATCGCATAGAGGCCGCGCACAACATCCCAACCGAGCACGGGTGGAAGCTCGCGGTCTTGCTTGAGAGTTTCGGTGATGAAATGCGTGGTGCTGGCGGGGTCTGCCGTGCGTATGGCCACAAGCGGTGTTGAGACACAGCGAGCGGCCTGGAACGCGGAGGTAAACTCCTCCATAGATCGAATCATGTGCTTGCTCCTTTCGAGAGAGGGCTTTCAAAGAGGGAAGGTACCGAGGCATGACGCGCAAAGACGCTCACGACCACCGGGGCTGTACTTCCTTCAATTCAAGCTTCAAAACGGACTGCGATTCAGACAGTAAGAAACCAGGCTGGGCGGCCGACCAGCGCTCGGTCTGTCAACAGGTCTATCCGATCCGCCCGCACGGCTCTTGACGGCCTTTCCGACGGCCAGTTGTCCACCT
>Ga0187868_1002817_pt1 | contig 11160 bp, 8 predicted proteins | sample June2016WEW_13_4_FD_133014 | JGI IMG/M metagenome (GOLD analysis project Ga0187868, IMG submission 133014) | Peatland microbial communities from SPRUCE experiment site at the Marcell Experimental Forest, Minnesota, USA - June2016WEW_13_40 | ecosystem: Environmental > Terrestrial > Soil > Wetlands... | reverse complement strand
CAGTCCGATGCCATCGTAATCGCGCGCGATTTTTACGACCAGGCGGAGGTTGGCCTTGATCATCAGCTCGCGCGCTTTTTTGTCGCCCTTTTTAATGCGCGCGGCCAGTTGGATTTCCTCCTGTGGCGTGAGCAATTTCACCTGCCCGATTTCGCGCAGGTAAAGTTTGATGGCCGTGTCGCCGTCGTAAGTGGAACTTTCCCGTTTGATGAATTGCGTGGTGTCACCTTCACCGACCGGTTTCGGCGGGGCAGGCGCAACGGGCGCGCGCGCGGAAACTTTTGCGCGGCGCGCGGCAACCAAGGGTCGGGTTGCGCGCCGTTTGGATTCGGCTGCTTTGCGTTTTTGCCTCTTGCCCGCCATACAACGGGGAAACGTTACGGTCTAAATGCCAGCCGGCAAGAAAATTAAAACCAAAGCAAGGCTGCCGTGTCGGCGACCCTGATTTATTTTTGGGACGGCGACACCCAGGCTTCGCCGAGGCGAGCGCCGTCCCTCCCAAAGATTTATCTCCGGCTGTCGCGCGCGAGGGTGATGTAGTAAAGCAACGTCATCACGCTGCTGACCAGTGCGGCCACGTAAGTCAGCGCCGCGGCGTCCAGAACCTTGCTCACCCCCGTGCGCTCGCTTTCATGTACGAGGCCCAGCCGGAACAATTGTTCCTTGGCCCGGCGGCTGGCGTCGTATTCCACCGGCAAGGTAACGAGCTGGAACAGGGTGATTATGCTGAAAGTGATAATGATGATGGGAAGAGCGATTTTCATCAGGCCCAAGAACATGCCGAGCAGCAAAATGCCCACGTAGGCGGCGTTTGCGAACTGCGTCACCGGCACCAAGGCCATGCGGGCCTGGAACAGCCCGTAAGCCGCCTGATGCTGGAGCGCGTGGCCGGACTCATGCGCGGCGACGCCGACGGCGGCCACCGTCCGGCCATTGAAATTGTCCGATGACAGGAACAGCGCGCGCTTCATCGGGTCGTAATGGTCGCTCAGGCGTCCGGGGATTTCCTCCACTGGCACATTGGTGAGGCCGGCCTGGTCAAGGATTTCGCGTGCGGCCTGGGCACCCGTCATGCCGGATTCCACCGGCACCTGGCTGTATTTGCCGTAAGCGTGGGACAACTTGATTTGCGCCCAGATGCCCAGAAGCAATCCGGGAATCGCAAACAACCAATATACTGGATCGAACAAATTAAACATAAACCAATCAATTAATTGACAGCGCGTCTGCTGTTTTCATTCAACAAGCTGCGCGCGTGCCAAATCAATTTCCTTGAATTTACAAGCATTTGCATGGGTTGAAAGAATTTTTTGCGCCAGTACGGCTCAGTTGAGACACGCAAATTAGCGCAGTCAGATTTCCAGCACCTTCTCAAATCGCGTCAGGTTGCGCGCGCCGTTGTTCGTGACGAGCGCGACGTCTTCCAATCGCACGCCGCCGATTTCCGGATAATAAAGCCCGGGCTCGACAGTCACGACGTGGCCGGGGCGGAGTTTGCCGGTGGAATTTGCGCCCACGCGCGGCGATTCGTGGATCTCCAAACCGAGTCCGTGCCCCGTGCCGTGAAAGAATCCTTCCATGCGCCCGTGGTGGCGGCGGGTTTTGTAACCTTGCTGCTCAAAGTATTCCTGCACGGCGCGATGGGCATCACCGGTGGGAAGGTTCGCGCGGATTTTTCGGAACGCGATTTTTTGTCCGCGCAACACGGTGTCGTAAAGTTTGGCAACCGCTTCGCTGGCACGCCCGCGCACGACGGTGCGGGTGATGTCGCCGAAGTAACCGGTTTTTTGCGAGCGCGGGAAAATATCAATGATGATCGGCTCGTGCGCGCGCAGTGGTCCGTAACCGCGTTCGTGCGGATCGCACGCCTGCCGTCCGCCAGCCACGATGGTGTTGGCGGCCAGCCCGCACGCCTGAAGAATCGCACAATCAATCACCGACCGCAGTTTTTCCGAAGTCAGCGGGACGTTATGGTAAAGGAGCTTGCGGTCGCGGCCGATTTTGGCCGTGCGCAGGACCTGCATCGCCTCGGCCATGCCGACCTCGGCCATCACCAGCGCGGCGGAAATTTTCCGGACTTCGTCGGCGGATTTGATTTCGCGTTCCGGGAAAAAATTACCCGGACGGGCGTTGACCGGGACGCCAAGTTTTTCCAGGTCCGTCGCCAGGCCGAGCGGAAAATCATCCGGCACGGTGACGCGGCGGATTCCTTTTTCCTGCAAAATTTGCCGGACGACGTGGGCGAGGGCGGGCTGCGTGATTCCCCGGGCGCGGAGTTTTTGCCGATATTGGCCGAGTGACGCGACGCGGCAGTGCGGGGCTTGGGCGCGGGCGCGGTCAATTTCCAAATCACTCATCACGATGATCGGCCGGCCGGTCGTGCGCAGGTAGATGAACGGGTCGGGCACGAACAGGCCGGTGGCGTAAAGCATGTTCGCGTCGCGTTCGCTGTCCGCGACCATGAGCAATGTTTCCGAACGCTTCATTTAATCAATAAACCACGGATGGACACGGATTAACACGGATAAAAAAGAGTCATGGGTTACATTCATTTGCGCGAATAAATTTAAATCAATCCTGGCGGATCTGTCCTTCTGCATCCGTGTCCATCTGTGTTTATCCGTGGTTAAGTTCCAAAAAGCCGGTCGCCCACGTCGCCGAGGCCGGGCAAAATATAACCTTTGTTGTTCAGCCGCCGGTCAATGGCGGCGGTGAAAATCGGCAGTTTCGGATAACTTTTCCGCACGCGGCGAATGCCTTCGGGCGCGGCGACCAGATTCACGAGCCGCACCTGTTTCGCGCCCTGCTCGGCGAGCAAATCCAGCGCGGCCACGGCGCTGCCGCCGGTCGCCAGCATGGGATCAATCAAAATGACTTCAAACCGGCTCAGGTTTTTCGGCAGACTTTTGTGGTAAAATTGCGCGCGCAATGTCGTTTCCTCACGCTTGAGGCCGATGAAACCGACGCGGGCGTTGGGAATCAGTTGCAAAATGGAATCGAGCATGCCGAGGCCGGCGCGGAGCACGGGCACGAGAACGACTTCGCGTCCGATCCGGAAGCCGCGGGCGGGTGCGAGCGGCGTTTGCACGGAAGTGGGACGGGTGGCGAACGAGCGGGTGGCTTCGTAAAGCATCAGCGAGGCGATTTCGCCCAGCAGACGGCGGAATTCCTGGGGCTGTGTCCGTTTGTCGCGCAACCGGGTGAGGTTGTGCTGCACCAGCGGGTGCGCGATGACGGTGACGCCTTTCACGTCAGTTCACAAAGGTGGGCGACAGGAAGTAAAGCTGCCCGGCCTGCAACTTGGGCATCTCCAAGCCGAGGTCGAGCTTGATGTTGTGCGCGGAGTCGCTCTGCCCGAAGAGGCGCAGAAACTCGGAAATGTCGTAGCGCTCGCGGTATTCGATCAGGTTGGCGTTGTGGATGCCGGCGATTTTTTTCGTGGTTTTCACCGCGTCATCGAAATTGCCGAGTTCGTCCACGAAGCCATACTTGAATGCTTGCGTTCCGGAAAGCACGCGGCCATCGGCGTAATTGGTCCAATTGTTGACGAGCGCATGGCCTTCGGTCTTGTTTTTCTCATACGCGTATTTCCGGCCATCGGCGACGACGTTCTTGAATTTTTGATACGTCTCGTCAATCAAGCCTTGCACCATCACCCGTTCCTCCGCCGGAATTTCATTCGTGCTGCGCTCGCCACTGAGCATGTCCTTGTACAGGCCACTCTTGTAAGTCACCGGCGCGAGGCCGACTTTGTCCATCAGTCCGCGATAATTCCACGTGTGCAAAAGCACGCCGATGCTGCCGGTGATGGTCAACTCGTTCGCCACAATCCAGCGGCTCGGCACGGAAATGTAATAGCCGCCGGACGCCGCCAGGCTGCCCATCGAACAGACCACCGGTTTGCCCCGTTTGCCTGGCTTACCCGGTTCAACCGGATCGTCCTTCTGGAAATTCACGATGGCTTTGCTGATTTCGTCCGAGGCCATCACCTCGCCGCCGGGTGAATCCACCTTGAGAATCACCGCCTTGACCCGGTCATCATCCTTCGCCCGGTCAAGCTGCGCCTTGATGACGTCCACCATGTTGTTGCCAGCCTGGTCCTTGGCGTTATCGGTGATGATGCCGTCCACGGAGACCACGGCTATTTTGCTGCGCGCGTCGTTGTCTTTGAGCACGCATTCCTCGAGCCGCGGGCCGACTTCGCGCCCCATGCTGGTGCGAAAGTTGCCCCGGCTGAATCCGGAGCCAAACGCGCGTGAGATAAATTGCGTGAAATTTCCGAACAGGCTGATGAACAGCAGCACAACCAGAATGATCGCAAAAATCATCCAGCCCCGGCTCTTGCGCGGTTTGGCCGGCGGTGGCGGCGCGATGATCGGCGGCGGCGTCAATGGTGGCGGCACGGCGCTCGGCGAAGAAAAGGACAAATTTTCCATAACGCCCGCAAACTAGCGCAAAACGGGCAGGGGAGCAAGGCGGATTGACCGGACCGAATGTGACACGTGACAGGTGACATGTGGCAAGCATCATTGCCTTGCCCGCCAACCGGACTTTTCTTGTCACCTGCCACCTGTCACTTGTCACCAGTACTGATGCACGAGCGGGCGAATCTGTGCGTCGTAAATCGCGCGGATTTTTTTCATCGCGTCGGCGGACAACGACGGCAAGTCCGACGCCGCGATGTTCTCCGCCACTTGTGCCGGACGTTTGGCGCCGGGGATCGCGCACGTCACCGCCGGAGATTCCAGAATCCAGCGCAAGGCCAGTTGCGCCGGGGTTGCGCCTTTGGGCACGAGCGGACGCAATTGCTCCACCGCGCGCAGGCCGGTGTCGAAATCCACGCCGGAGAACGTTTCACCGCGGTCGAACGCCTCGCCGTGACGGTTGAAATTCCGGTGGTCGTCTTTGGCAAACGTGCTGCTGCGGGTCAGTTTGCCCGACAACATTCCCGAGGCCAGCGGCACGCGCGCGAGGATGCCCACGCGCCGGCGCTGCGCCTCCGGGAAAAGCAATTCCGCCGGACGTTGCCGGAAAAGGTTGAAGATGATTTGAATCGTCTGCACGCCGGGAAACTCGATGGCCTTGAGCGCCTCCTCGACTTTTTCCACGCTCACGCCGTAATACCGCAGCTTACCGGCTTTCACCAGGTCGTCGAGAACGCCAAACACTTCCGGCCTGTACAAAACTTCCATGGGCGGACAATGCAGTTGCAGCAGGTCAATCGTGTCGGTCTCCAGGTTCTTAAGGCTGCGTTCGACAAACGCCGTGAGATTCTGACGATTGTAACCGTCGGCGGTGTGCGGATCGAGCCGGCGACCGGCCTTGGTGGCGATGTAAAACTTTTCCTTTCGCTCCTTTTTCAACTTGGCCAGCAGCCGTTCGCTGTGGCCGTCGCCGTAAACATCCGCCGTGTCGAAAAAGTTCACGCCGCCGTCGAGTGCGGCGTGCAACGCGGCAAGTGATTCCTGGTCATCCACCTTGCCCCAGGTGCCGCCGATAGCCCACGCGCCAAAGCTGATTTCCGAAACCTTCCAGCCGGTCCGTCCGAGTTCGCGATATTTCATGCGGGCAAACTAAACGAAAATGTAATTAACGCAAAGCCGCAAAGGTGCGGAGACGCAAGCCTTCTTTTTGGAGTGCGGCGGGAAGCGAAGCGCCACGCCGCTTTGGAAGTTCTGTCCACCGTCGAAAAGCGGTGTCGCCGCTGCGCTCTGCCACCGCAGTCCAAAATGCTTCGCATGTGCCGAGACCGGTGTTGAAATTTCGCGCCTTTGCGTCCTGGCGGCTTTGCGTTAAATTCCGGTCATGCAACCGGAAAAATTCACCCAGAAATCACAGGAAGCATTGCAGACGGCGCAACGGCTCGCGCACGATTATTCGCATCAGGAAATGGACGGCGAGCATCTGGCGCTCGCGCTCATCGGCCAGACCGAAAGCCTCATCCCCGATTTGCTCGAACGCATCGGCGTGCCGGTCGCCCGCCTCAAACCGGACCTCGAAGCCGAACTCGCGCGTCGCCACAAAGTCCAAGGCGCCAGCGACGCCTATGCCGGAGCAGATTTGCGGAAAGCCCTCGATGCCGCGCAATCCGAAGCCACCAAGCTCAAGGACGATTACGTCAGTACCGAACACCTGCTGCTCGGGCTGATTGATGGTGCCGGGTCATCGCTGAAAAAGATTTTTGCCAAACATGGTCTCAAGCGCGATGCCGTGCTCAAGGCGCTCGCCGATTTGCGCGGCAACCAGCGCGTGACCGACCCGAATCCCGAAGACAAATTCCAGGCGCTCGACAAATACGGACGCGACCTCACCGCGCTGGCGCGGCAGGGAAAGATTGATCCGGTCATCGGGCGCGACGAGGAAATCCGCCGCGTCATGCAGGTGCTCACGCGCCGTACGAAAAACAATCCGGTGCTCATTGGCGAACCCGGCGTGGGCAAGACGGCCATTGCCGAAGGTCTGGCCCGGCGCATCGTGAGCGGCGACGTGCCGGAATCGCTGAAAAACAAGCGGCTGGTGGCGATGGATCTCAGCGCGATGATTGCCGGCGCGAAATATCGCGGCGAATTCGAAGACCGGCTCAAGGCGTTCCTCAAGGAAATTGCCGCCAGCGAAGGCAAAATCATTTTGTTCATTGACGAATTGCACACCATCGTCGGCGCGGGCGCGGCGGAGGGCGCGACGGACGCAGCGAACATCATGAAACCACAGCTCGCGCGCGGCGAATTGCGCTGTGTGGGCGCGACAACGCTCGACGAATACCGCAAGCACATCGAAAAAGACCCGGCGCTCGAACGCCGGTTCCAGCCGGTCCAGGTCGCCGAGCCGACGGTGGAGGCGACCATCGCGATTTTGCGCGGATTGAAGGAGCGGTACGAAGTACATCACGGCGTGCGCATCCAGGATTCGGCGCTCGTGGCGGCGGCGACATTGTCGCATCGGTACATCACCGACCGGTTTTTGCCGGACAAGGCGATTGACCTGGTGGACGAGGCGGCGTCGCGCATCAAGATGGAGCTGGATTCCAAGCCGACGGAGCTGGACCAGCTTGACCGGCAGATTTTGCAACTGGAAATCGAACGAACTTCGCTGTCCAAAGAAAAGGACGCCGTGAGCAAGGAACGGCTCAAGCGGCTCGATGGCGAACTGGCGAATTTGAAAGAAAAATCCAAGGCCCTCACCGCGCAATGGCAGAATGAAAAAGCCGCCGTTAATGCTGTCAGTGTGGTTCAAACGCAACTGGAACAGGCAAAGCTGGAATTGGAACAGGCGCAGCGGCGCGGGGATTTGACAAAATCCGCCGAAATCCAGTACGGCAAGATTCCGGATTTGGAAAAGAAACTGGCGGCGATGGAACGTGCTGCCGGCGTCCCGCCGGCAGGCAAAGTCGGGCAAGATGCCCGACCCACGTTGTTGCGCCAGGAAGTCACGGACGAGGACATCGCCAAGGTCGTGGCGGCGTGGACTCACATTCCCGTGAGCCGGATGCTCGAAGGCGAACGGCAGAAGCTGGTGAAGATGGAGGAACGGCTGGCGCAGCGCGTGGTCGGGCAGAAAGAAGCCATCAAGGCCGTGTCCGATGCCGTGCGCCGTGCCCGCAGCGGATTGCAGGACCCAAACCGGCCCATCGGCTCATTCATTTTTCTCGGCCCGACCGGTGTCGGCAAAACCGAGACCGCCCGGGCACTGGCGGAATTTTTGTTCGACGACGAAAACGCGATGATCCGCATCGACATGAGCGAATACATGGAGAAACACACCGTGTCGCGGCTCATCGGCGCGCCGCCGGGCTACGTCGGTTACGAGGAAGGCGGGCAATTGAGCGAGGCGGTGCGGCGCCGGCCGTATTCGGTGGTGTTGTTCGACGAGATTGAGAAGGCGCATCACGACGTCTTCAACGTGCTGTTGCAGGTGCTCGACGACGGCCGGCTCACGGACGGGCAGGGGAGGACGGTGGATTTCAAGAACACCATCGTCATCATGACCAGCAATCTCGGCTCGCCAATCATCCAGGAAAGTTTGGAGTCCCGCCTTCAGGCGGAATCGGGGCGGGGTGCAGCAGGAAAACCGCCTAAAGGCGGAACTCCGAACAAAATTTCGGACGAGCTTCATGATCGCATCATGGCCGAATTGAAACGGCATTTCCGGCCGGAATTCCTGAATCGCGTGGACGACGTGATTATTTTCCAGAGCCTCGACGAGGAGGAATTGTCGCGCATCGTGGACATCCAGCTTGAACGGCTGAAGAAACGGCTCGCGCAACAGCAGCTCACGCTCGACGTGGATGCCGCCGCGAAGAAGCTGCTGGCGACGGAAGGTTACGACCCGCAATTCGGCGCGCGCCCGCTCAAACGCGCCGTGCAGGAACGCATCCTCAACCCGCTGTCGATGCGCCTGCTCGAAGGTGAGTTCAAGCCGGGGGATAAAATCAAAGTTTCAGCCAATGATGGAGGGCTCGTGTTTGCGAAGAAGTAATTGTGCAGCACTCCCCCAAAAATGTTTCGTTAATTGTTATCTGGAGTATTGACGGGTGCCGCTGGTGCCCGGGTGAAAATTTTCAGCTTGTCCAGCACCGGCAGGACGGCAATGAGGACCGGAATCAGGATGTCATCGCTCACGAAATGGCCGGTATAATTGGCGGTCAAAAGTGACACGGTGAGGATAAGCAGCAGCAACGTTTTCCAGGGCGGAACCGGTTTGACATCATAGTCCCCGGCCAGCACATCCATGTCCTTTTCCACTTGTTTCAGCCGTTCTTTGAAGGACTGATGTTTGCCGGGAAGCGGGATGAGTTCGATCACGTACCAGAGATTGACGGCCAGATACAAAAACGACATGCCGATAACAAATCTTTCCAGGGGTTCGTCCGGCGTGGCGTTGTGGCCAAAGATGGAAAACATGGTCGAAAAGGCTAATCGCGAGGCGGCGATGCCGACGAGGATGCACAGGAACCAGACGTAGAAATAAACCTGCCACCTGTAAGAATTGTCGAAACCAGCAAACGCATTGATGATCGCAATGAGGCTTAAAATCAGCAACGGAATCAACAGGGGCGGATGGGAGACAATCAAAGGAGCTTGCAGCGCGATATAAAGGCCGACCAAAGTCCAGACCAGCAGGATTTCCTTGTCGATGTGCACCAGAATTTTTTTCTTGAAGCAAAGGGCGTAGAAGACGGCAAAGAAACACGCCACCATGAACAGGTGGAAGGACAGATTGTAAGAGTGCTCATGCTTTCCCGGTATCAAGCCCAGCACCGAGCCGGCGCAGCAGGCCAAAATCATACGGGCGTCTTTCAAGCTCAATTGGCCGAGGAGCAGGAATACCGCCTGAACCAAAACGCCGGCGTAAAACAGGGCAATCGCTTCGGAATTCACGGGAAAACAATCGGGATGATGAACAAGCTTTCATCACCGGTCAAGACGGGCAAAGGTGCGGTAGTGTCTTAATTTGGAATTGTAGTGTCGGCGCTGTGCACCGCGTCAATACCATATGCACAGACCGGCGCGAAAGGCGTGACTGGTCTGGTCGTATTGACGCAAGGTCTGGCCGTAGCCGGTGAAGTATTGCAATTGAATGGCCGGGTTGAAATGGGAACGATGCGGCAGATTGAATCTCAAGTCGAACAGCAGGCCGGCATGGCTGCCTTCGTCGCCGATGCGAAGCCGGGTGGCGAATTGAATTTTTTCTCCACCTTGGGGATCTGTCCAGGCCAGGGCGCCGAGCAGATCGGCGTAACCGCGGTAGTCAGGCAGGTCCGGGTTGTTGCTGCCCAGGGTGAGGTAGTACCAGGCACGCGTTTGGAAGGTAAGCTGGAAATGGGCGGGCAGGTCAAACCGGGCGGTGGGTTGCAGGTAAATCGTGTTTAAACTGCGTTCCATGGACCCGCCCCGGCCATTGGATTCATGCTCGTAACCGCCTTGCAGATCGAGCTGGAAGCGGTCCTTCTGAAAAATGCCGGGATAAAAAAGAAACGCCGACGGTTTGTAGCTGGTATCGTAGAAGGACGGGTCCCGGGAGAACAGGTCCCAGAACGACGTCTGCGTGTAGGCAAAATACGAATGTGCCAGGGGATTCCAATCGCCCGTGAGATCAAACAGTTTGTATTTCAGGCTGAACTGAAATTCGGCGCCGGGGTACTGGCCCAGGAGGAAATAAATCGGCTCGTAGCCGTAAATATGTCTGCCGAGAAACTCCATGAGCAGAAGTGAGGGCGCGGCGCTGGTTGCCGGGGTCGCGGGGGTCCCGGCAGGGTTGTTTTTCACCAGGATGACCACCTGATTGTAATTGCTTGCGTCCAATGTCACCTGGCCGCCGAGGGTTGAAGGAACGTCGAACAGATATTCCTGTTTCACGAAACTGCCGGGGGCGATAGTGGCCTCAATCCCGCTGCGGTTGGTCAGCGCCAGAACGGTTTTGAACGAGTTGGTGCCCGAGGTAAGCGTGCCATCGAGATTCGGCTCGAAGGTCCGGCGGACCTCGTTGGACGAGTTGTTCTGGCAATAAAGCCAGACATCGCCCCGGGTGCCGGCGGTCAGCGGCTGGGAGGGGGAAACCAGAACGCAAGTGACCTCTTGCGCCCGGGCGGATGCCGGATTGGTCAGGATCAGGACGGACAAAAGCAACCCGGATCTGGTGCTGCTCCCAACGAATGATTTTGCCAGTCTTGAAAGACATTTCACGGCCGGACGATTCAACAATTGAAGCGAAATCTTGTCAAGTTGGTAACCACGCGAGAATTTTTTAACGCATCCGCCTACGTCCCGCATTGCGGGACTTCGGTGGACAGGAAGACGCAGAGACGCAGAGTTTTAACCGCTGATTGACGCTGATGTTCACTGATTCAAAAAGGCTGCAAGGCCGAAAAGCGCCGTGCAGGCCTGTCTCGCCGGAGCCGGCGGAGGCGGAAACACATTCTCAATCCGCTGTCGCTGCGCCTGCTCGAAGGTGAATTCAAGCCCGGCGATAAAATCAAAGTTAGCGCGAAGGATGAGGAATTGGTTTTACAGAAGAAATAAACCGCAGAGGGTGGAGTTAAAGAGACTGTCTCAAAAGTTATTTTATTGGATGGTGGCGAAGGCAAAGGGGAAACCGGTTGGCTGGACTCGACTCCGCTCGGCTGCCGGGACAATAGCTTCTGCCACCACCGCGCGAGTTGAT
>Ga0187868_1002816_pt1 | contig 11163 bp, 4 predicted proteins | sample June2016WEW_13_4_FD_133014 | JGI IMG/M metagenome (GOLD analysis project Ga0187868, IMG submission 133014) | Peatland microbial communities from SPRUCE experiment site at the Marcell Experimental Forest, Minnesota, USA - June2016WEW_13_40 | ecosystem: Environmental > Terrestrial > Soil > Wetlands... | reverse complement strand
CGTCCCGGACCAGCCGGAGGAAACCGAGGCGGAGTAGTTGCCGCTGCTGTCGGTCGTTGGATTGCCAGGCAAACCATTCATAACTACTCCGCTGACGGGCGCTCCGCTCCCCGTGTGCACATTGCCGGAGATCTGCAGCGGCGGGGATGGCATGCTCACGTGGACGGTGTAGTCTGCCTCCATCGCCGGCGAAGAAGGGGTGAAGGAAGTTGTCGTTGTGGAGCGCATGTCAGCAACGACCACTGCGCCGCTCGAGTCAAGGAGTTGGAAAACAGCGCTCGGATCCACGGTCCCTGTGGTTGGAATTTGCCAGGAAATCTGCACGGGGTTCAGATTGGGCGTTGTCGAGCCGATCGGGAGGCTCTGCGCGAACACTTTCAGCGGCCAATCCTTCGTGGCGGCCGGCGCCTTGATGCTCGTTGACAAGTAGCCGTCCAGCATCGCGTTCAGACTCCCTGGAAACGCAGGCAAATCAAGAAAGTCGGTGCCGTCATCAAAGCCATCCGTAGCGCCGCTCTTCATCCCGAAAACGCACGTCGCGTTGGCTGGGGAGGGTTGCTGTGGTGCCGGTCCTTGCTGGACGGTTATCGTTACCGTAAAGTCCGTTCCAACGACTCCGCCGCCGTCTTGTGGAGTGGGACGCTGAGCACCACCGCCGCGCGGGGTTGCCTGCGCAGGACTGGGAATAACAACCTCACCGTTCGGGCCTATTAGTTGGACGTTCGGCGCGAACGAGTAAACAAAGTAGGCCTGGCCAGGGACAAGCCCGCCTGCAAAGGGAACAGCCTTGAGTTGTCCGCTGCCTTCGTACACGAATGCGTCAGGGTAAACCTTGGTGGGGTCTGGGGTCGGAAAGGCCTGCTCCGCCACGCCGATAAAATTCCAACCCTGCTGCAACGTGATGCTCGGATCGGAGACGGGGGTGCCACCAACCGTGAGTTGCGGAGTCGTCTGGGTTGCAAATACAAAGTACCCCATCTTGGCTACAGCGTTCAGCGATGAGAACTGAGCGAAATCGAATTGCTGTTTGGTGCTGTCGAAGAAGAAGACATAAGGTATTTGGAAATAGCCGACAACGGGCGCAAAGAAGTCCGAGAAGAGACTGGAACCGCCAGCGCTCGGCGTGAAAGGGAAGGAGAACATGGTGAAATCTCCGCCGGCGAAAGTGTACCTTTGTATCGGCTGGACTCCCGTAACGGGCTCGATCCACAGAGTCGGGCTGTTACCCACAGCCGACCACCCTGTAACTTGGTCACTATCCCAGGCGATCTTGACCCACGTCCAGCCCTCGGCGTTCCAGAACGTCGAGCCCTCGGCGTCATCCGTGACCACAGTGCCAAGTTCTCCAGGCGTTCTGGTTGCTCCAGCAAGCCCCGCCGACGCGCTCGGCAGAACCCGGACATTTCCCGGAAACGAAGCCGTCGCTCGGACTCTTGCGGCTGGCACCATCGGGGACAGGTCGGTGATCATCCATTTTTGGTCGCCCCCGTAATGCAGTTCGTCCCACGTATACGGGTAAGAGTCTCGGTCGACGAGATCCGCACGGACCCACGGGTCTGCAGCGATCAATTGCGTGGGATTGTAGCCGCGTATTACCATGATATGGTTGATTGTGGAGGAGAGCTTAGTACTTATGAAAACCGGCCGGCCGGCGTCGATCTCGGACCTCACCTTGGCCTCCGTTGGGCTTGAATCATAGTAGGCCAGCACCCCGTTCTTCCAGAAGTACTCAAGCGCACGGCTCGCGCCCGTCTGCGGATTGTCCTGGAAATCCTGGGTCAGATAGCCAAAGGCACCGTAATTGACCGTGCCGCCGGGGACGACGTCGGGGGTGCCGACATTGAAGGTGAAGCCCGAGCTTGTGTAAAGCGTACTTGAAGGGAGTCCATTCGCGTCAACGGGTGCGACATACCAGCTGAAATCGTTGTTGCGTCCCGACTGGCCAATCATGGGGTGAGGTGACAACCGACTGTAGTACGTCAGTATCATGACCGCAGAACATGGGCCGCAAGCATTGGTGGAGTTGAAGTTGGGCTGCATGTCCGAATTGTTGATTTGGCGGATGTACGTTATGGGATTGGGGAGCATACTGGTCGCCCCTGTTCCTAGTACCGTGAAGGGCGTGGTGTTCTGATTGTTGTTCCCTTTGGCCTCCGCCAGCGCGCCATCGGCGTTGGCTGTCGCCCCCATGTAGTAGCTGCCCGCAGCCTGCCCGCTGGGAACGGTCACCGTGCGCGTGTAGGTCTGGGACTGGCCCGCCGGAAGGGCCGACGCCGTGAAGGTGTCCAGCAACGGGTCGTTGACGGTGATTGTGGTGCTGGCCGCCAGCCGAATCCGGGTCGTGCTGGCCCCCGCGTCGCCTGGGCCGTTGTTATGCACCGTCACCGTCACCGTAACCGAGTCACCGGCGTGGCCGCTGGTCGGATTGGCTGAGATGCTCGAAATCACCAAGTCGGGCAGTTGCTGGCTTGGTTGTACGGTCAAAGCAGAGGAACGGGTGAAGTCGTTGTCACCTCCAGATTGGTTCAGCACACCGTAGTCATCGGCGATGGCCCAGACATACCAAGTCCCTGGCGTAGTGCTGTCTGGAATAAGGACTTGCACGCTGGATGTGGTCAACGCCCCAACGCTGAGCGCCGGCGTAATGACGTTGGCTAAAACACCAGAGGTTGGGATAGGGCGTGTCGATGCTTGGTTCAGCCTTAGCTGTGTTGTAGTCTGGATCGCAGAGGCCGTACCCTGGTTATACACCGTAAAGGTGACGGTTACCTGGTCACCTGGATGCGGATCACTCGAAGCGACATTCACGCTCGTGATCACAAGATCGGGCTGACCACCAGTGGCCGAGAACGCAGCGCCTATCAGGAGCGAAGCCAAGGCTCGAGTGGCGAGCACGATGCGCCGCAGGCTGGATCGTCCGGGCTTTTGATTTGCAATTGCGCGGTGTGAGGACGTTCCGTGGAGTTGACGAGCATAGGTGGTTGACGGTCGGATTTGTTTCATTTTGAGCGTTCAGTTTCCGGTTCTGTTATGAGAGATTTGTCCGGCTGCTCCGTTTTGGTGTCCGCCTAGCCACTCGTTGCCGATACAGTGTTTCCGGCGGCCTCGTCCGGGTGATAGGGGTTTGGATCATTTCTCAACTTCCGATTCGGACTCTGGGGCCAGTTTCGTCAGCTCGTCCAACCTCCGCTTCCATTGGGCAGCTTCCTCGGAGTGGCCCGTTGCCTCGTAGAGATGAAGGAGGCGCTCGATGGCGTCTTTTACCCTGCGTTTTCCCGCAGCCGGAATCTCGGCCTGGTGCGCGCTGAGGCCGTTGTAGCCGGAGATGAGTAGCGGCTCGGCCGCCGCGTAGTTCTTGCGTGCCATCAGGTTCCCGCCCAGCGCGCTCCGCGTGTTAAAGGTGAGCCAATCGTCGGGAAGGCGTTTTTCCCGAATGCTCAGGCATTCTTGAAGCGCTGTTCCGGCCTCGTCGAGCCGGCCTTCATCGCCGAGGACCGCGGCCAGTTGTTGGAGGGATATGGCCAAGGCCGGGTTTTCGTTTCCCAGAAGCGTTCGTTGGGTGGCTATGGCCTGCCGTACCATGGGTTCGGCTTCGGCGAGTTTACCACCGGTTTCAAGGAGCCGGGCAAGATTACAGAGTGATCTGGCCACTTCCGGATTCTCATCTCCGAGGAGTTTCCGCTGCATTGCCAAAGCCTCTCGCTGCGTGGTTTCCGCCTCGGCGGTCTTGCTCTCGTCGTCGAGCAGGTCAGCGATATTGTTGAGTGACAAGGCCACGTCAAGGTGCTCGCTGCCCAGGCACTTTCTCCGCATAGCCAGGGCCTGCCGGTACATCGTCTCGGCCTCTGGAAAGTGGCCCTGGTCTTGGAGCGTCCCAGCCAAACTATCGAGGGTCTGGGCTACGAGGGGATGCGCGTCACCTAGGAGTTTCCTCCGGAGCGAGAGAGCCTCGCGGAATGTGGCCTGGGCCTCGGGAATCTCGCCCTCATCGGCAAGGGTTTTGGCCAGGTTATGAAGGCAGGTCGCGACGTCTGGATGGTTGTCCCCGAGCAACTTCCGGCAGGCTGCCAGCACTTGACGCTCAATGCCTTCCATCTCGGGCAGCTTGCCCTCATCGTGTAGCACACAACCGAGGTTGTTGAGCGCGGCGATAACGTATTCGTGGTCGCTGCCGAACGCCTTCTTGTTCGCGGCCAGTGCCTGACGCGCGACGCTTTCGGCCTCGGCGAGCTTGCCCTCCACGCGCAAGAACTCGCCGAGGTTGATCAACGACATGGCGACTTGCGGGTCATCTTTCCCCAGAGTTTTGATTCTCATTGCCAATACCTGACGCTCGAGGGCCTCGGCGTCCGCCAGCTTGCTTTGGCGATAGCGAAGCTCGCTCAGGTCGTTCAGGGCCGAGGCGACATTCGGGTGCTCCGCTCCGTGAGTGTCTATTGCTAGCCTTAACGCTGCCTGGAGCATGGCCTCGGCTTTCGGGTTCTCGCCCAGGGCAAGATAGACTCTCCCAATTGTGGAGCGCATCCTCGCCTGAACCGACGGTTGGCTCTTCAACGCCGCGCTGATGCGCTCCGCTTCCCGATCCATGAGGTCCCTGAGCATGGTTGTATCGCGGCCCTGTGCCACTGATGGGTCCACGCCCTTGAAGATATCCTCTAGGGACTCGGCGAGCTGCCGGCTTGTCGCGGCCTCGTTCTTGGCGCGGACAGCCCACCATATACTGATCACTGTGCTGGCCAGGAGGATGAAGGCGACCGTGGCGATCCAGGCGAAGGTGCTCTTGTTCCGCCGAACCAGCTTGTGGAATTGATACAATCGGCTGGGAGGGCACGCCGTCACCGGTTCATTGTTTAAGTGGCGGCGGATGTCCGACATCAAGTCGTTGGCGGTCTCGTAGCGGCGGGTCCGATCCTTTTCCAGGGCCTTCATCACGATCCAGTCCAAATCGCCGCGAACGAGATGATGAAGGGTCGGCAGATCGGTTTGCCGACGCTGGGCGACGGCGGACCGTTCCTGTTGCGCCAAGGTCGCCAGGCGGGCCGACGGACGTGGCGGATCGATTTCACGGATGGTCCGGAACAGTTCCTCCACTCCGGCGGGGCGGAATTCATCCGTGTCAAAGGGAACGTGGCCGGTCAATAACTCGTAAAGCAAAACTCCCAACGAATAGATGTCGCTCCGCGTATCGACATCCGATCCGCCCAATGTAGCTTGCTCCGGGCTCGTGTAGGCGGGTGTGCCGATGAACTGCCGAACCCCCGTGGATATGAATCTGTCCGTCGGGGACCCCTGGGTGGCCTTGGCGATGCCGAAATCTATGACCTTGGGCACCGCCCCGCTATCCCGGGAACTGACCAGGATGTTCGAGGGCTTGAGATCGCGGTGGATGATCCCCTTTTGATGGGCGTGCTGGACGGCCTCGCACACGCGCATGAACAAATCAAGCCGTTCGCGCATTGGAAGCCTGTGCTCATCACAGAAGTTCGTGATCTTGACGCCATCCACGAGATCCATCACGAAGTATGGCCGGCCGGTGCCGGTCGCCCCGGCGTCAAGGACTTTGGCGATATTGGGATGGTCCATCAGGGCGAGGGCTTGGCGCTCGGCCTCAAACCGTGAAATGACCTGCGTGGTGTCCATCCCGAGCTTGACCACTTTCAGCGCGACTTGGCGGCGAAACGGCTCGGTTTGTTCTGCCCGGTAAACAACGCCCCACCCACCTTCGCCAATCTTCTCCAGGAGCTTGTACCGTCCAATAAGATCGCCGATGTGCTCACGCGCGGCCTCCGCGAGGCTCGAACCGGCCAGGTCGAGCGCAGCCCCGAACGAGCACCCGGGGCAAAGGCCCGCGGGCGTGTCGCCCGGAATCTCCGCACCGCATTTAGGACAGTTTCGCATCGATAATACCAACGACTATGACCGACTCACATTTCCCACTCTGTACAGGTTAGGAGCGCGCCAAATGTTGCACGCAAAAAACGGCGCACCCTAGTTGCTGAACAGCCGTTTGAAGTGGCGCAGTTCTTCCTCGATCTCCGCCGCACTGCTCACCGTTTTGGCCACCTCTTCACGCACCAGTCCGCGGAATCGTGCCCGCATCCGATGAAAGGAGGACCTGATAGTCGCTTCCGCGCAGTGCAGTTCGGCCGCGACTTGACCGTACTCGGGAGGGTCCTCCTCTTGGGCCAAGCGGCCCTTGAGCCTGTCGTACAAAACAGACTTGGCGGCTTTGGCGTACTCGTCATGTAACCGCTGCTGAGCACGCTCCAAAATCGCCATGCCCCAAGCGCGCTCGTACGATTTCTCCGGGTCCATCGGGTCCACCGGTTCGAGAGCCGTCTGGCCATCCAGGACGGGGTCGTCCAGGGAGACGAGGGTCCTTCCTCCGCCCCGTTTCTGCGCCACCGCCTTGTGCCATTCATTGGAAAGGAAATGCTTGAGGCGGATGAGCAGGAAAGACCGGAATTTGCCTTTCTCGGGCTGAACCTGGCCGAGAGCATTCGTTTTTAGGAAATTGGCGAAGAACCCCTGCGTGGCATCCTCCGCGTCTTCGTGCGAATAGCCCCACCGGCGCACGTAGGCGTAAACAGGAGGCCGGTAAGTTCGACAGAGTTCTTCAAGGGCTTCTTCGACTGCCGGCGAGCGCTTGGATCCCGCCGCGAGCACCACGCTCCAGTGGGTGGTCGTGAACCACGAGTTGGGCGCCTGATCTGGGGAGGGGGTATCCGTGACGGGAATCACGACACCTCCCCCGCCTGGACAAAAAGCTTCCCCTTGCGCACCCGCAGCCCCGGCGAGCAACTGGATGGCATGCTCTGGTCCATGAGTGCGATTGAGGCAGTTTCCGAACGCAATTACAAGCCGAAAATGCGGGCACGCCGGGGGCCAAATCTCCGGGCCGAATCGGGTCCAACGACCCGACCTTGCGAGGCGTCACTGGAAGCCATTGAGCGTCACGGCCCAAAATGCCAACCAAAAAGCGAACCAAGGGGGGTATTGGAGCGGACAAGACGGCAGCAGACCGGTTCGATCCGCTGGCGCATCTGGCATCAGCAGCGGAAACCCATCAGGCTCGGAAGCGTTCGGGAACGGGGTAGCTCCGCGAAGGACCGGGGCTTCGCCCACCCTCGTCAGCGGCCCAGAGCGTAGCGCCTGGGTCCCGTTCCCGAGCGCTTCTGTGTGGGCAGCGGATGCGCCAACGCGTGGGCTCACTGCGGTGGGGCGTCGGCGTCAGCGTCACCGTCAAGGTCCGGCGGGGTGCTGGAGGTTCCGGCGTCGAGTTGGCTGGGAGCTTGGCCTTTGGTGAGGGCGAGTTCATCCTCGATTTCCTGCTGTCGGCGCACGAGGGAAGCGAGGCGGTCGGCATACTCGAATGGCGCGTCCACCTGGGCCTGGGTGTCGGCGAGGCGTTTCCGGGTGTCGGCGATGCTCTGAAGCAAGTTCCCGGCCAATTCATCAAGGTGCTGGATTGTGTGTTCAACAGAACGAATCGTCCCCAAAGCGGTGTCCGTGACCTTTGCGGTGTAAGTGGTGGCGGCCTTCAGGACGATCTCTGGACCTTGCATGAAATTGTCGGAAACGAAAACCTGGAAGCCCGCAATGCTGCCGACTTGACGGTCCGCGTGTGTCCCTCGCATCCGTTCGGCCCGCCGCCGCAGCAACTCGCCGGCGATGCCGCGGTCGCGGATCTCCTGCCCCTCTATGAGCATGAGGAAACGGTCTCCACTGGTGTCCTGTCGGGTGGCGAGGTCCCGGCGCACGTCTTCGAGCCGCTTTTCCAGTTGGGGAATATCGTCGGTGAGATGACGAACAAGGCTGCGCAACTTGAAGATCGTTTCCTGGTGTTTGCAGTGCAGGCGGCTGCGCTCCTCCCGCCGTTGGCGGTGGCCAGGGTCAACTCGCGCAAGTCAGGGGATCCACGCCTATCACGGTGCAGGCGGCGTTGACGGCCTTTTCGGCGAATCATCGCCGAGGAAGCCCAGGCCGCCCTCTTTGCCGGGACGGCGCCCAACCGCTGACACGATGAGCGCGAACAGCAACGAATCGCCTTTCGGCGAAGTCAATTACGCCTGCACCCGCGCCCAGCCCGTTGCAGAGGCCCGCAGCAGGCGTCCACCATCCGCCTACGAATCTTCACAGCCCCGCCCCCCGGCCATGCCCGGGCCAAACCGCCCCTCGGCCGCCGCAAAAAGAAAAAAACGAATTCCCCTGTTGACATTTGTGTATCATAGATATACATTATGTTCCATGAACGTTGCGTCCGCCGCCCGCCCGCCGCTCGAACGGCTCCTCAACGAGCCGCGCCTGGCGCTCCCTCGCGCCCCGGCGCCCGCCCCCCTGCCGCCACCCCCTGTCCCGGCTTTCAACCCGCTGCACAGTGGGGCAGGCATCCTGCCTGCCACCCCAGGGGCGGGCATCCTGCCTGCCAGCAGGCGGGACGCCTGCCCCATCCCGGCCCGCCACGCCGGCGAACAAGGGCGTAAGCCCGCGGCATTCAACAATCGCTTGCTCCAATGGGCCTCCAAGGGGAAATGTGCGCAAATGTGCGGAAATGTGCGGAAAAAAATAAAAATTATTTCCGCCGCCACACACAGCCCCCATGCTCGTTCCCCGTCAGCCGAGCCCGGCCCAAGCGGCGGCCAATTAAAGTAAATTAAACCAAATTAAACCCCTCGCGTGAAAAAAATTGTAATGATCCAAACCGCGTCGTTCCAGCCGGGCGCGGCCAGGCCCGGAATGCCCTCTTGCGCCGGACCGCTCGCCGGGTCGCCCAAGCCCCGGCCGACGGTCCGTCGCAGACCAACCCGGGCCCCCTTCACCCGCTCCCAATCAAAGTGAATCCGGCCAAATCAAACCCAATCAAACCCAATCAAACCAATTTTTTTCAAGCCTATACCGGTCCCGAACACGCGAATGTCAACCGTTTTTAACGGTTTCCGGGCCGCCGTATCTGTCGCCCCCGGCAAGGCTGGGATGCGCCCACATCCCGCCAGGGCTGCATCAAGCCCACCCGGAGCGCCGCATTCATGCGGCAGCGGCACGGGAATTGTGGGAATCCGCCGGCTAAAGCCGGTGCTCCGGCACAGGTTCGCCTGGGGTGGCGAGCTTGATGCAGTCCTGACATCCCGCATTTTCCCAAAAACAATTATTGCATCAAGGGAGTTCTGGGGTACAGACTATGAGGATTTGGTTGGATACAGAGCGGAGAGCGAAATCTCCTACGAAATGACCGGTAGCACTAAGAATAAAAATAAGCAAAGGTCGGGGCGACGGACCGGGCCGCCGCCCAGGACGGGCCTTTATGATCCGCAATTCGAGCACGAGGCTTGTGGGGTCGGCTTCGTCGTCAACATCAAGGGCCGCAAGTCCCATGGGATCATCCGGCAGGCGCTTGAGGCCCTGCTGAACCTGGACCACCGGGGCGCCTGCGGGTGCGAGGCCAATACGGGCGACGGGGCCGGCATCCTCATCCAGACGCCGCACGAGTTCCTGAAACTGGTCGCTCGGGAGGCGAAGGTTTCCCTGCCCGGACCCCGCGCCTACGGGGTCGGGATGATCTTTCTGCCCGCCCAACGCGGCCCACGGGCCGAATGCGAGAAGCTCTTTGGGGAAATCGTGGCGGAGGAAGGCCAGCGAGTCCTGGGGTGGCGCACGATTCCCACCAGCAATGAATCGCTGGGCAAGACCGCGCGGGCCGGCGAACCGTTTATGCGCCAGGTGTTCATCGGCCGGAACGACAAACTGGCGGACGACATGGCCTTCGAGCGCAAGCTCTATGTCATCCGCAAGCGCGCCGAGAATGCGATTCGCTACTCGGGCAAGGTGGCCGGGGGAGACTTCTTCTACGTCTCGAGCCTTTCGTACAAGACGGTCATCTACAAGGGGATGCTCCTGACGACGCAGTTGCAGGAGTATTACCCGGACCTGCTGCACCCGGCGATGGAATCGGCCCTGGCGCTGGTGCATTCGCGGTTCAGCACGAACACGTTTCCGAGCTGGAACCGGGCGCATCCGTATCGTTACCTGGCCCACAACGGGGAGATCAACACCCTGCGCGGCAACATCAACTGGATGCACGCCCGTCAGGCCATGTTCGAGTCCGACCTCTTCGGGGATGACATCCGCAAAATCCTGCCCGTCGTCTGCACGGACGGCAGCGACTCGGCCATGTTCGACAATTGCCTCGAGTTGCTCGTCCTGGGCGGACGCTCACTGCCCCACGCCATGATGATGATGATTCCGGAGCCGTGGACCAACCACGAGAGCATGAGCCCGGAGAAGAAGGCCTTTTACGAGTACCACTCCTGCCTGATGGAGCCCTGGGACGGGCCGGCCTCGATTGCCTTCACCGACGGCAAGAAGATCGGGGCGGTGCTGGACCGCAACGGGCTGCGCCCCTCGCGCTATTACGTGACCAAAGACGACCTGGTCATCATGGCCAGCGAGGTCGGGGTGCTCGACATTCCAGCGGAGCGGGTGCTCCAGAAAGACCGGCTGCAACCGGGACGGATGTTTCTGATTGACACCGAAGAAGGCCGAATCGTGGCGGACGAGGAGCTCAAGCAGAAGATCGCCACCGAGCAGCCCTACCGGCTGTGGCTGGACAGAAACCTGGTCCGGCTGGCCGACGTGCCCGACCCGGGCGTCCTGCCGGAACCGGGCCACGACACGGTGCTCGAGCGGCAGGTCGCTTTTGGCTATACCTTCGAGGACCTGCGGATTCTGATGCTGCCGATGGCCCGCGACGGGGCGGAGGCAGTCGGCTCGATGGGCACGGACACCCCGCTGGCGGTCCTCTCCAACCGCCCGCAGTTGCTCTCCAACTACTTCAAGCAACTCTTCGCCCAGGTGACCAATCCCCCCGTCGATTGCATCCGCGAGGAGATTATCATGTCCACCGTGACGGCCATCGGCTCGGAGCGCAACCTGCTCGAGGCCTCGCCGGAACACGCGCGGCTCATCGAGCTCAAATCCCCCATCCTTACAAACGAAGAGTTTGCCAAGCTCAAGCACCTGGACCTGCCCGGCTTCAAATCCACGACCCTGCCGATTCTGTTCAAGGCCGCCGACGGTCCCGGGGCCCTCGAAGGGGCCATGGACCAGTTGTGCGCCCGGGTGAGCCAGGCGATCACCGATGGATATAACGTGGTGGTCCTTTCCGAT
>Ga0187868_1002809_pt1 | contig 11181 bp, 11 predicted proteins | sample June2016WEW_13_4_FD_133014 | JGI IMG/M metagenome (GOLD analysis project Ga0187868, IMG submission 133014) | Peatland microbial communities from SPRUCE experiment site at the Marcell Experimental Forest, Minnesota, USA - June2016WEW_13_40 | ecosystem: Environmental > Terrestrial > Soil >... | reverse complement strand
TGCCAACTTCACTTTTTTCTATGTTTATACTATTAATTAATCCGCTTTTATCGTAAAAATCCCATTTTAAGGCTATACCGTCATCCGCTGAAACTGCTACCAAATTCTTTACGATTTGCTGATAATCAGGGCTGGCGCTTAAAGCAACAGGATTGCTTTTCAGGCCGCAACCTATAATAGAAATCAATAATATCCAATAGCAAAAAATTCTATATTTTCCCTGAGCTTTTTTCAATTTCCTTGATCCTTCCCAACACGGCCGCTGTCGCCGTTCCACCCTGATGCTTACGAGAATTGACCGCATTTTCCAGTTTAATAACATCCTGAATGTCGGAAGCAAATCCGCTGTAATATTTCTTATAATCCTCCAGCTTTAATTCTGCCAACTCTTTTTTATTTTTTATGCAGTAAGCGATTATCTTACCGACTATTTCATGTGCTTTACGGAAAGGCACACCTTTTTTGACCAGATATTCGGCCACATCGGTTGCCGTGGAAAAACCACCTTGCGCCGCTGCCTGCATTTCTTCTTTATTAAACTTGGTATGTTTAATCATTTCCGTGAAAATTGCCAAACACTCTTTTAGAGTATCCACACAGTCAAATAGCGGTTCCTTATCTTCTTGCAAATCGCGGTTATAGGTCATGGGCAAACCTTTAAGCAGTGTCATTATAGCAAAGAGGTCTCCATAAACACGGGCTGTTTTCCCTCTTACCAACTCCGCAATATCCGGATTTTTCTTCTGCGGCATAATGCTGCTGCCGGTCGTATAGGCATCGGATATTTCGACAAAGCCGAACTCATCGGATGCCCATAGAATTAAATCCTCACAAAAACGGCTCAAATGCATCATCGTCAGCGATGCCGAAAAAATAAATTCCGCGATAAAGTCGCGATCGGCGACCGTATCCATACTGTTTTTGCTTATCGACGGAAAATTCAATAGTTTCGCCGTTCGGCTACGGTCGATCGCCAGAGTTGTACCGGCAAGAGCTGCCGCCCCTAAAGGTGAGATGTTGATTCTGACTTTACATTCCTGCATTCTCTGTACATCACGCGCAAACATTTCTCTAAACGCTAAAAAATAGTGGGCAAGTAAAACCGGCTGAGCCTTTTGCATGTGCGTATAGCCGGGCATGATCGTTTTGATTTCATTTTTCGCCAGTTTAATTAATTGCCGCTGCAACTCACTAAGCAGATGAAGAATTGAATCAATTTCCTCCCGCAAAAACAGCCGGATATCCAAAGAGATTTGATCGTTGCGGCTGCGCGCAGCATGAAGCTTTCCTCCGGTTTCGCCGATACGCTGGACCAACTCATTTTCTATGGCCATGTGAATATCTTCATCAGACGCGCTAAAAGTCAATTTGCCTTTTTCTATGTCCTTTAAAATATCTTTGAGCGCCTTTACAATTTGCCTTGCTTCCGCGCGGGACATTATTCTCTGATCGGCGAGCATTGTCACATGGGCAATAGAACCTTCAATATCGTAAAGGTAGAGCCGCTGGTCGTAATGAATGGAAGATGTGAATTTCTCCACATTTTTCGCTGTGGCTCTCTGAAACCTTCCGCTCCATGGTTTTTTGCTCGCCGCCATGAATTCATCCCCGCATTGTTAGCGTTTATTTTTTAAAATATTCTGGATTCTCAGCCGTAATCCATTGAGCCTGATGAATCCCGTCGCATCCTGCTGGTCGTAAACTTGATCTTTCTCAAAAGTAGCAAAGGCTTCGCTATAAAGCGAATGAGGCGATTTACGCCCGACGACAATACAGTTCCCCTTATACAGTTTCATCCTCGCCGTACCGGTAACATTTTCCTGTGTCGCATCAATATAAGCCTGCAGTGATTTCATTTCCGGTGCATACCAGAAACCGTTATAAACTAGCTGGGCATATTTAGGTATCAGCGAATCCCGCATAATCATCACTTCTCGATCCATTGTAATGGATTCCACCGCTCGATGCGCAGCCCACAGCACTGTCCCTCCGGGCGTTTCATAGACTCCCCTTGATTTCATTCCGACAAAGCGATTTTCCACCAGGTCCACCCTGCCGATGCCATTTCTGCCGGCAATTATATTCAGATGATCCAAGAGTTTTGCCGGAGACATTTTCTTGCCATCGATAGCGGCAGGATTTCCTTTTTCAAAATCAATTTCCACATAGGTCGGTTTATCCGGCGCGGCTTGGAGAGATCTAGTCAACACAAAAATATCTTCCGGTGCTTCCGCCCAGGTGTCTTCCAGGATTCCTCCCTCGTGCGAAATATGCAAAAGGTTACGATCCGAGCTGTAAGGTTTAGCTTTAGTCAGAGGAATGGGAATCTTGTGTTTTTCGGCATATTCGATCATGGATTCCCTGGAATTGAATTTCCAGTTGTCATCTCGCCAGGCGGCAATGATTTTAATTGCGGGATTCAAAGCAATATAAGTAAGTTCGAACCTGACCTGGTCATTACCTTTGCCTGTTGCCCCGTGGGAAACTGCATCTGCTTGTTCAAGCTTTGCTATTTCAATTTGCTTTTTTGCTATCAAAGGTCTGGCCAGTGACGTGCCCAGAAGATACGTTCCTTCATAAACGGCATTGGCGCGCAGTGCCGGAAAGACAAAGTCTCTGACAAATTCTTCCTGTAAATCCTCTATATATATTTTACTAGCTCCGGTATTGATGGCTTTTTCTTTCAGTCCCGATAACTCCTCTTTTTGTCCCAGATCGGCGGCAAAACAAACCACTTCGCATTTGTAAGTTTCGATGAGCCAGCGCAGGATAATCGAGGTATCCAGCCCGCCCGAATAAGCCAAAATAACTTTTTTAATTCCTCCCGACAAATTTTTTTCCTCCTATAGTAATATCTCTAAGATCGCCTTTTGCACATGCAAACGGTTTTCCGCTTCATCAATAACAACTGAATGCGGTCCGTCAATGACATCACTGGAAATTTCTTCTCCGCGATGAGCCGGCAAACAATGCATTACTATAACATCTTCTTTCGCTTCTTTTACAAGACTTTTGTTTATTTGGTATTTACTAAATATTTTTTTCCTTTCCTTGTTTTCAGACTCTTGGCCCATGCTCGCCCAGACATCGGTGTACAGGACATCCGCATCCTTTGCTGCTTCCAATGGATTACGATAAAGCGTAATGCCTTCTTTTGATTCTTTCAGCCCTTTGGCCATAATGTTTGCATCCGGTTCATAACCGTGAGGACAGGCCAGGGCCAATTCAAACGGCAATCTCGCCGCGGCTTCAATCCAAGAGTTAGCGACATTATTGCCGTCGCCAATATAAACAACTTTGAGTCCCTTGTATGATCCCTTCTTTTCTTTAATCGTGAACAAATCACTCAGAATCTGACAGGGATGTAACAAATCGGTCAAACCATTAATCACAGGAATCGTCGCATGATGGGCAAATTCTTCGACGTTCGCCTGGGCAAAAGTTCTGATCATGATCCCGTTTAAATAGCGAGACATCATCCGGGCGCTATCGACAATACTTTCACCGCGGCTAATTTGTGTATCGCGGGAATTCAAAAATAAGGCGATACCGCCTAGTTGATACATGCCAACTTCAAAGGATATCCTTGTCCGGGTGGAAGATTTATCAAATATCATCCCCAAAGTTTTTCCTTTTAAAGATGCATGGGGCTTCCCTTCTTTTAAATCCTTTTTCAGTTTCTTGGATTTTTTCCAAATTAGTTCAAAGTCAGCCGGTTTAAGGTCGTAAATGTTTAACAAATCCTTATTCATTTACCCTCCATCGCTTCTTCGAGGATGTTGATGGCGTGATCAACATCTTGGTTTTTAATAATCAACGGTGGTACAAACCGCAGTGTCTTGCCACCGGTGCTATTGATGAGTAATCCTTTTTGCAGGCATTTATTCACAATATCACCGGCTTCAATACTAAGGACGGCTGCAAGCATCAAGCCCTTCCCCCTGACTTCATTAATAATCTTATGCTTTTGCTGCAACTTTTTCAATTGAGATAAGAAATAATCGCCCACCTTTTGGCAGTTTTCTAATACACCTTCTTGCAGAATAGTTTTTAACGTGGCCTTGGCCGCAGCCATAGCCAAAGGATTACCGCCAAAAGTAGAAGCGTGATTGCCGGGAGTAAAAGCCTGAGCAATTTTATCCGTCGCCATCATCGCCCCTACCGGGAAACCGTTGCCCAAAGCTTTGGCCAAAGTCATTATATCCGGTTTGATTCCCGAATGTTCATACGCAAATAGTTTGCCCGTGCGGCCGATACCCGTTTGAACTTCATCAACGATTAACAGGATTCCATGCCGGTCGCAAATTTCCCGCACACTGGATAAATATTGAGCATCAGGAATATTGACTCCGCCTTCACCCTGAATAGGTTCAACCATTATACCGCAGGTTTTCTCAGATATAGCCGCCTCCAGCGCCTGCAAATCATTAAAAGGCACATAAGTAAACCCTTCCAAGAGCGGTGTAAATCCAAACTGAAATTTTTCCTGCCCGGTGGCCGTTATTGTGGCCATAGTCCGGCCATGAAAAGAATCTTTCATGGTGATTAGTTCAAATTTATCGCCTCCCCAGTTTTCATGGGCGTATTTCCGTGCCAGTTTTATAGCCGCTTCGTTTGCTTCCGCTCCGCTGTTGCAAAAAAACACTTTATCCGCAAAAGAATTCTCCACGAGCAGATGTGCTAATTGCGCCTGTGGTTCGATATAATATAAATTGGAAATATGCGTCAATTTTTCTAACTGTTTTTTTACAGCGGCAATAACTTTGGGGTGGGAATGCCCCAGGTTGCAAACAGCAATCCCGGCAACAAAATCAAGATATTCCTTGCCGTTTACATCCCATACCTTTTGAGCTAAGCCTTTTACAATGACTACAGGAAAGCGTTTATAAGTATGCATTATATATTTATCGGCTAAAACCATTATTTCTTTTTCTTTCATTCTTCTTAACCAATCTTTCTTGTTTTTTAATTATAAAACTATTTCCGTACCTATTCCTTTGTCGGTAAATATTTCCAGCAAGATGGCATGTTTCAACCGGCCATCGATAATATGCGCTTTTTTCACCCCTGCTTTCAGCGCTTTCAGGCAGCATTTGACTTTAGGAAACATCCCGCCTTCAACAACACCATCGTCAATTAACTTTAATGCTTTTTTACCGTTCATTGTATTAATCAGTTGTTTGTCTTTGTTCATTACACCCTGCACGTCAGTTAAAAGTAAAAGTTTTTCCGCCTGCAAGGCTGCAGCGATCTCGCCGGCAACGATATCGGCATTAATATTATAGGTCTCGCCCGCATCGCCTATTCCCGTGGGCGCGATGATCGGAATAAAACCGTTTTGCGTCAGAGATAGAATCAATTGCGAATTGATCGTCTTTACCTTCCCGACCAAACCGATATCAATAATTTCGGACGGCGTGTGTTTAGCTTTATCTTCGCTTAAAAGATATTTTTCTGCGCTTATTAAATTGCCATCTTTACCGCTGAGTCCTACGGCATTGCCGCCATGCCTGTTGATCAAGCCGACAATTTCTTTGTTGACTTTTCCTACCAGAACCATTTCCACGATATCCATCGTTTCTTTATCGGTGATCCGCATACCCTGAACAAACTTGGATTCTTTTCCCAGCTTGCTTAAAAAATTACCTATCTGCGGGCCGCCGCCATGAACAACAACAGGATTAATGCCGATATATTTCATCATAACGACGTCTTGGGCAAATTTATCTTTCAACTCATCATCAACCATGGCGTGTCCGCCATACTTAATGACTATTGTCTTATTGTAAAATCGCCTAATGTAAGGCAGAGACTCCAAAAGAATTTCCGCCCTTTCCATTGAATTTAATATATTTTCCATTGAGAACTCCGCTTATAAAATATACCTGCTTAAATCTTCATCTTCAATGATATCATTCAACTTTTCTTCCACATTCTGGGCATCAATTTTTATTTCTTTTTCTTTCATATCCGGTGCTTCAAAAGAAATATCATCCAACAATTTTTCCATTATCGTATAAAGCCTTCTAGCGCCAATATTTTCTGTTCTTTCGTTAACCAGCGTCGCAATTTCCGCGATAGAGGATATAGCTTCTTTTGTAAAAAATAATTTTATGCCTTCTGTAGCCATCATTTCCGTGTATTGCTTAACCAAAGCATTATTAGGTTCGGTTAAAATACGGATAAATTCTTCCTTACCCAGCGAATCAAGTTCTACGCGAATCGGAAAACGTCCCTGCAGCTCCGGAATCAAATCGGAAGGTTTGGAAGCACTGAACGCTCCCGCAGCAATAAAAAGTATATGATCTGTTTTGACCATTCCATAACGGGTATTGACGTTGGAGCCTTCCACGATGGGGAGCAGATCTCTTTGCACACCCTCCCGAGATACATCCGGACCATGCGGCGCATCACTGCCTACAATCTTGTCAATTTCGTCTAAAAATATTATCCCCGACTGCTCAACCTTTTCTATGGCTGTTTTAGTCACTTTGTCCATATCAATCAATTTTTGCGCCTCTTCTTCCGCCAGCACTTCCAGAGCTTCCGGCACTTTTAGAGTTCTTCTCTTCTTTTTTTGGGGGAATACATTCCCTAACATATCTCTGATATTCAGCCCCATGTCATCCATTCCTGCAGCGGAAAATATTTCGATCATTGGACCGCTTCTAGCCTCGGTGACTTCCAATTCCACTATTCGATTGTCCAGCTTGCCATTTTTGAGTAATTTCCTTAATTTCTCCCGCGTGGCATCGAAACTCTGCGCCTGCTCTTGGGTAACTTGAATATTTTCAGACGATTCGCTCGGATCCGCCAGCATATCATCAACCTTTTTTTCCGCAGGCCTTTGAGGAAGCAACAGATCCAGCAATTTCCCCTCTGCAATTTCTGCAGCTTTAGTACGAACATTCTCCTGCTCTTCCGATTTGATCATGTTTACGGACAACTCGACCAAATCACGGATTATTGATTCGACATCACGCCCCACATAACCAACTTCGGTAAATTTGGACGCTTCCACTTTTAAAAAAGGTGAATTATCCAATTTGGCCAACCGGCGGGCAATTTCTGTTTTCCCTACGCCGGTAGGCCCGATCATGATAATATTTTTTGGCGAAATTTCATCAGCCAATTCTTTCGACACGTTTTGTCTGCGCCATCTGTTGCGCAGTGCAATGGCCACGGCCCGCTTGGCGTCAGCCTGGCCGATGATATGCTGATTAAGTTTTTCCACTATTTCCCGGGGTTTTAACCCATCATTGGACATAATTTATTTTTACCCCTTATCTTTACTGTTTTTTTCCCCTTTTGTTGCAGCTTCAACATCTATTTCTTCCACTGTTATACGATCGTTAGTATAAATACAAATTTCTGCCGCTATTTTCATTGCTTCTTTCGCAATTTCCGTTGAAGTCATATTAGAATGACGAACCAGAGCGCGGGCCGCCGCTTGAGCATAAGGCCCGCCGGAGCCGATGGCCATAACGTCATCATCAGCCTCAATCACATCTCCATTTCCGGAAATTATCAATGAATAATCTTTACTTACGGCAATCATTAACGCCTCTAAATGCCGCAACACACGGTCTGTGCGCCAGTCTTTCGTCAACTCCACTGCTGCTCTCAACAAGTTGCCATTGTATTGCTCCAGCTTTTGATCAAACCGGTCAAACAAAGTAAACGCGTCTGCCGTAGCACCGGCAAAACCTACGATAATTTCGTTATTATAAAGACGACGCACTTTGCGGGCGCCGCGTTTCAAGATTGTCGTTTCCAACGTAACCTGACCGTCACCGGCTACTGTTATTTTACCCTTATGCTTAACAGCTAATATTGTGGTACCTTTTATATGCATTTTCCTCTCCCTTAAAAAACCAGGCATTTTTAAATTATCAAGATCCATCGGCTCGTTTCGCTCGCTCGGGATAAATGAGACTTTGGCCTTTTTTAGCGGCGTTGCTTTGAAAAAGGCCAAGTGCTTTTAAAAACGCTGGATACCGTGTCGCGCTTCGCTTGCACGGGATCAATTCAACTAACAAATTTCAATGCGCTTTGCTTTTGAAATTTGAGTTTCATTGATTCGACTAAGGCCTTTTTCGGCGTTACCTTGAAAAAAGCCAAGTCTCATTTATTTTTTTGCTCGCGGATGCGCTTTATCATAAACTTCCATCATGCGGTTAATATTTACCGCAGTATATTTCTGTGTCGTGGAAAGACTCTTGTGTCCAAGCAATTCCTGAATCGAACGTAAATCCGCTCCGGCATTTAAAAGATGCGTAGCAAAGCTATGCCTCAGGGCATGAGGGCTGATCTTTCGGCCAATACCGCTTTTGCCAGTTGCCGCATCAACTATCCGGGCAATACTTCTTGTCGTTATTCTTTTACCCTGAGCATTTAAAAACAGCGGTTTTTTAAAAATATTCGCATCAATACTTTTTCTTAGCTCAGCAGTCTTTTCTAAATATTCTTGAACTGCTTGCAAAGCTCTTCTACCAACGGGAACTATTCTTTCTTTTTTACCCTTTCCCCTTACTTTAATCAATTCTTGATTAAAATCAATGTCTATTACATCCAGTCCGGCCAATTCACTTAAGCGCAACCCCGAAGAATAAAACAATTCCATCATCGCCCGGCTACGCAAATCCAGGGCCGACTTTTCGCCTTGGACATCAAGAAGTTCAAAGGCCTCATCAACCGACAAAAAAGTAGGCATATATTTTTCTGCTTTCGGCGTCTGGACCATATTCGCCGGATTATTTTTAACCTTACCGTTACGTAATAAGTATTTATAAAAAGCTCTTAACGATGCTACTTTACGGTTAACCGTGGATTTTTTCACCCTTTGGCGATATAAGTAGCTTAAATAGGCGCGAATAGTTTCCGGCTCCGCGTTGATTACTTCATCTTTTTCTTTTATAAAACTGTTGCTTTGAAGAAAGCCGGTAAATTCCTGAACATCCGCAATATAAGCTTTTTGCGTGTGCGATGAAACATTGCGCTCAACTTCCAGATAAATTCGGAAATCTTGAATAAGGTTTCCCATAATATTTACATTTTATACTTACCAAAATCTTCCGCAGAAAGATTTTCCAGAAATTCCTTAATTTTATCTTCTTTCATTTTATCCAAATCACTTATTTTAATTCCGAAATCCACACTGCGCGATTTTTCAATGACTGTTTCATCGACAAATATAGGCGCATGCGCACGCAGGGCCAGAGCAATAGCATCGCTGGGACGAGCATCAATTGTAAAATTTTGCCCTTCTTTGCTTAAATAAATATTAGCAAAAAAAGTATTGTTGCGAATATCCGCAATCACGATTTTATTCACTGTCACAGCTAAAACTTTCAAACATTCGTTAAACAAATCATGAGTCATTGGCCGTGAAAAAGCTATTTTTTCCAGCTCTGTGGCAATAGCGCTGGCTTCAAACAAACCTATCCAGATAGGAATGGCTTTATTTTCCTGCATATTTTTCAATATTACGATGGGCGTATTGGTAATGGGATCAATTGTTAATCCCGAAACCTTCATTTCAATTAACATTACCAACCTCCTTAGTTCTCAATTATTTCTCCTCTTAAAGAATGCAAATAAGCTTTGGATATTTTTACATTTACCAGTTCACCGATTAAATTCTGTTTGCCCTTAAAATTAACAATTTTCCAGGAGCGGGCTCTTCCCGTCAAATCACTTTCCAAATTTTTGCTTTTTCCTTCCACCAGTAATTCCTGTCGGCTTCCTTCCAAAGCCGTGTTTTTTTCCAGAGTATATTTATCCTGTAGCGCTTGCAATTGTTTGAGTCTTCTTAGCTTTTCACATTCTTCAATTTTTCCCGTAAACTTTTGAGCCGCAGCTGGAGTAGTCGCCAGAACCGCTAGCAGGAACAGTGCCGCAAGTGGACGGCTGCAAGAGTCCAACATACTCGCCTCCTGTGAGGCCCCAGGGAACTTCTGCCCCGCTGGGTTCATGTCCGACGGCCGTTATGACTGGGAAGCGTTCTGTATATAGTCCTAGTGTTCTATGGTGTCAAGAAGAATTGCACGCAACGGGATTTGAATTCTGTATCGCGAGCACAAGCTTTGTTTATCGGGCTTGGGTCGACCAAGCCCGGCCAACCCTCCACCAGCCTCACTGCCGATTGGTGAGTGCGACGCCGAGGGGCCCCATCTTGGCTCCCACAGTTGTGCTAGATTTGTTGTCTGCGACACTCTAATTGGGCGCGCGCGTTAGACGACTTTCCGACAGGGGGAGACGATGGAGAAACGGGAGCTGGGGCGCAGACTTCAGCAGTTGAGACGACGCAAGAAACTGTCGCTGCGCGCCTTGAGCCGCTCTACGCACGTCGCGGTTAGTTTTCTCTCCGCCCTCGAGCAAGGCACAACCAACATCTCCGTGGCCAAGCTGAAAACCATTTTGGACGCGCTGGGCACCGGGCTAAGCGAGTTTTTCAGCCAGAATAGTCACCAGCCGAAGGTCGTTTACCGAAACTCAGAACTCGTTGAAATTGCGGGTTATGGAACCGGAATCTCCTATCGAGAGGTCGCCGTTGGACGGCCGGGCCGCGCGCTGCAATTCACTGTGGAACGGTATAAACCCGGAGCGCAGACGGGACCTGAACCACTGCAGTATGACGCTGAGGAAGCAGGGGTCGTTCTGAAGGGAAAGCTACAACTGAGTGTTGATAACGAAGTCTGCGTCCTCGGCCCCGGAGATGCTTATTACATTGATAACAACCGTCCTCATCGCTTTCGGAACATCGGTAGAGGAGTTCTTTTGGTGGTTTCCGCAAACACGCCCACTACTTTCTGAGATCTTACTGGCGTAACTTACCGGGCCAGTGTCGTTCGACGACTCGCGGCCTCCCTCTTCTGCTCCGCTGCATTCCTTCCGACGTTTTCTTGATTATAGAGTCTGTCAACAACCAACGGCCCACGGCCGTGTCATGAGTATCTTGGAACTGGCGGAAGTCTCACTCGGTGGGAGGAGCCAGATGACTCGCCGTTTCCCGCTCAACCTTAGCGGCAGTCTCCATTCCCAACTGAACATAGGCGTCGGCGAGGAAAAGATGAGCTTCCTTCGACGAAGGTTGCGTTTGGGCAGCCTGCTTAAGATATGGAACGGCATCTCTGGGGTTACCCTGAAGGGACAGAATCCGACCCATCAAAAGATTCGCTC
>Ga0187868_1002798_pt1 | contig 11207 bp, 9 predicted proteins | sample June2016WEW_13_4_FD_133014 | JGI IMG/M metagenome (GOLD analysis project Ga0187868, IMG submission 133014) | Peatland microbial communities from SPRUCE experiment site at the Marcell Experimental Forest, Minnesota, USA - June2016WEW_13_40 | ecosystem: Environmental > Terrestrial > Soil > Wetlands... | reverse complement strand
CTGGACGTGCTCCTCGGTGAGTTCCTTGATGGTCTGCGCGAGTTTGGGGTCGGTGGCCATCGCCCGCGACGCCCCTTTCTCCCCGCCGTAGTACTTGTTGAGCGCGGCCTCGATGTCCTGTTCCGACGCTACGCGCAGGTCCACTTCCGCGTTCAACAGCAGCCTCAGACTGTCAAGGGTGTCCAGGTCGGACGGATCTGCCAGGGCGACGGTGACGTTGCCATCGTGCTTGAAGACGGGCACGACGTGGTACTTGCGCGCGATGTGGCGGGGAACAGCCGCGATGACCTCGTCTTCGATCTTCATGTCACCCAGGTTGACCACCTCCGCGCCAAAGTGCGCCGCCTTGGCTTGCGTGACATCCGCCGGCCGGATCACCTTGTTGGCCACCATCAAGTCCACCACCCCTACCCCGGCAGCCTGCGCCTCGGTGCGATGGGCCGCCACCTGGTCCGGAGTGACGAAGCCAAGGTCCACCAGTATATCTACCAGATAATCGTCTTTCTCAGCCACGGCTCGTTTTTCGAACTTCACACGCTTCTTCGCGCGAAGTTCTTTCACAGAGTAGTGTTCTCAGCCTCAATGTCAACCCTTGGAAATTCGGCGCCAGGCAGGTTGACAAATAATTTTTTCACCTTGATTAGGTTTGATTGGCCTTGATTGGGTTTGATTGACCTTGCCTGGGGCAAGGCGGGGGCATCCTGGGCGGCGGGGAGATTCTCCCCCGACTGGACAGCCGGGGCCTTGAGGGAGGGCGGCTTGGAACGGCGCGCATAGGGAGAAAAGCACGGCCCATCTGGCGCATGCTCCCAGGCGGCGCGGAATTGCACCATGCGGGGAGGGGAAAAACTGGAAGTGCTTGATACGGAGAGGATTGTAAAAAGCACGGGGGGGAAAGTGAGGCAGAAATGGTGCAGAAATGGTGCAGAAATGCGGGACGGTCCACGGGCCGCGGTCCACGACCCGGAGCCCTGGCGTGCGAAACCCGAAATCCGAAGGCCGAAGGCCGAAGGAAATCCGAAACCCGAAATCCGAAGCCCGAAATCGGAAATCCGGCAAGAGCTGCCGCCGCGGGCAGGGGGGATGTTTTTTCGCGTGGGGTGGCTTGATTGGTCATAATTGGTTAAAAATGCTCAGGGCGCACGTCTGTTCCTGGGAGCCGGTTTCATTGGGCAGCCCTTTTCCCCTCACCCCGGCCCTCTCCCCGAGGGAGAGGGAGCAGCCAGGGCCGGCCCTCGATCATTCCCACGCCGCTGGATTCGCCGGCCGACCGGCGAAGACCCTTTCTCTCGCCGAGGGGGAGGGCCGGGGCGAGGGGGAACGGGACGCTCGGAACGGAGCGCGCGCTCAAGAACGGACCTGCGCCCGTCCGGGTGCGCGCCAGACCGGAACGGTTGCGCGTTTTGAATCCTGCGGATTGTGTCGCAATCATACGCAAAGGTTTTCGCATAGTTGGGGCCGGGAGATCAAATGCTCCATTGGCTGTATTGGCTGCATTGGTTATTTCTTTGATGGTTGAGGGCTGGCGGCGAGGGCTGCCGTAAGCAGGGACGCCTCCAGCCCCGTGAGCAGACCGTCCTCTGCCACCGCATTCGTGATCTGGCTCGCATGGTTCGCGCCCGCCAGCGCAATCCCGCAGCGCACCAGAGGGTTTTCCCAATCTTCGCCCGGATTTCGCTGGCGCGCGCGAGCGTTGAAGAGGAGCGAATCGCCGGTCAAACCGTTCGTGCGCTTGAACTCCTGGTCCGAGAGGAAGAAGCCGTGTGTCGCCACGTGCAGCACCCTTGGCGACACCACCGCCTTCAACTCCGCTACGCGCGCCTCCGGCCCGATCCAGGAAGCGTCAGCCAAGCGGCAGCTCTGGGTGGTCCCTGGGGGCGCGCTGCCCGCTGCCCCGCCGCCTCATCCCGGCGGATTTCTTCGACCTCGACCTGGCGTACTTTTCCACGAAGAAGGCGAGTTTCTTCCGACGGTAAAGGACGGTGTATTGGTCGGCGCATCCCTTCGCGCGGACAGCGAGTTTCGCCCTCACCAGGAAGTCAAACATCTCTTTCACCCAGTCTAGTTGCGGGATTTCGGGCTGGCGCGGATAGGCTCGAGGTGGCCCGCATGCTTCGGCCAGCCAATCCCTCACCTCCTGCACAGAACAATTGATTTCAAGGGCGCGCTTGCCGGATTGAAATGCCTCCTCAGGCACCAGACGGTTGAAAACGTGATCCCAAGCCAGTTGGATCAATAGGGGGAGCGGCGGGGGGGCGTCGTACATCTTCGCAGGGCAAAACGGCAGGACGGCTTCGAGCGGTACCAATAATGGTCTCAGCCGCTTCTGGATGCCGCCGTCACTAAACGCCCCCCAAAAGTGCTCCAAGGCCATATACTCCTGCTGGGTTTGGGTCAGGCGCGTAAAGCACACCGCGGCAAAACTGCGAGCGGTGCGAAAGTGCCCGCCGTTTTTCGCCGCTTCCAGAATGTCGCGCGAGTCGCCCTTCCTCGAATAGTGAACCAGGAGAGCGAGGTCTGACTTCTCGACCCTCTGGGTCGGGGTTGGCCAGCCCAACAGATCTTCGTCGTACTTCATTAGCTGGTTCAAATCGTCCTGCCGGTCGCGCACGGATCCGCGGAACGAGAGCTTGGCCTCCGCAACGATCCCGTATGCCGATGTTGCGACGGCCATAAGATCCGGCGTAACGGTCGTGTTGGGGGCAATCTTGTTCGCCGGCGAGGTTTGCACCCTTGGGCCCAGAACAAACGCGCAGCCGGGTCGACGGGTCTTGGCCTTGTCGTCCCATACGAGAATGTGGCCGAAGCAATTGAGAGCGTGAACTGTGTCGATGTAGGTGCTGATGGCCTCGTCCAAAGCCCGAGGGCTGGTTTCACTTGGCATAGACAGCCTGTTGAAAGTCCTTGACTTCGCCCTCCTCAAATCTGGAAAGGATGTGGTCGCACAGGCGGCCGATCGAGGAAGATGTCGCCCGAAATTGGGGGGTAAGAATGATTCGGGTTTCAGAGAGAACCCAGATTTCGTAGGACGATCCGTCGGTAAAGTCAACGATCGAGGCGTGGAAATACGGATTCCCGTGAATGACGGAGAGGTTGGCTTTGGGGAAGCGATTGAGGCAATGGACGAGCCTCTTGTGCTGCGCTCTGTCACGGAAGAGCGGCTCTGAGTACTCAATTACGATTGGTCTCGGCGCGTTGTCCGGGGTCTCATCTCGGGCGCGGTGGGCGTAGAGTCGCATCGTTTGCACCGCCTCGCCCGTTGTCGGGACCAGGATGTTGCGTTCAAACCATTGGAAGTCCCCCTGAATTCGGAAGATGCATCGCCGGGATATATGGCCCGTGCAGAAGCCTGACTTGCCGCCCTCGGTCGTGTTGCAGTGAAAGCTCAGGCTTTGGAGCCACTGGCCTCGCTCGCGGACTGTGGCCAGCATGGTCTCGACGGGTTCTTCGGTCCAGATTCTTTCCGACCGCAGCCGCCTGCCGCGCTTGTTCTCGGTTTGGCTCCGGACCCCGAGGTCGGTGACCTCGAAGTCGCGGACGCCCGCTTGCTTCGATGCCGAGAGCACGACCTTGGCGAGCGACTTAGACGTAACGGATGGCAGGAAGAGGCGCGGGTTGCAGTGGTCCAAAAGCGGGATCAACAAGTCCCGGACAAACTCGGAGGAGTCCGCGGTGAACGCAGCATGCACTCCGTCGCGCCCGGTTGGCATGACCAAAACGTTTCCCGAAAGGACCTTCTCCTCCGACCCGGAAGTTCGGGCGCCTTCCAGGCGGAGGTACTGAGCCGCTGAGGTTGACCAAGCGACGCGGACGGCGGCGGATCGCCTGAGCAGAACAGCGCCAACATCGTTGCATGGATCGTCGATTGCAAGCAGAGCCCCTCGCACAACCACGCCCCCCTTCCCCGCGAGTGCGCGAAGCTGTTCGCGGGCGGCATTCGCGGTTTCAGCCTTTTCAAGTGCGGGCGTGGGTGCTCTCATGGGTTCAGTCGCGCTAACGGTTGTCTTCACCGATCCGCACCAATATACGCTTTTTGACCGCCGGAGCACGGGAATTCCCGCGCCACAGAAGCACACCGTAGTAATTGGCTGCCACGCGTGCATGAAAGCCCAGGGCGGGAACGTCGTCAAGATCCAGCCCCTGTTTTGTGCGTGACTCTGCCCAGCGGGCTTGCCAGGATGCGCCCGAAAGCACGGAACAGGATCGACCATGCCAACGGCCTGTTTTGCCTGGAGGACTTCTTGCGCTATTGTGCTGTGCAAACTTGGCCGGCAATTCAACAGACAATATGAACCGCGCGGCGTGCGAGCGACTGATTTCCGACGAGGACAACCTCGCCGCCCTCATGGCCTACGAGGTGCAGCCGTTGTTTTGGTCGCGTCGACAGGAGGCCCTCCCGTTGCTGAACGGCGGATGAGGGGCGCGCAAGCCGGCAGGCACCAGCCGAGTCAGAATTCATCAAAAGGCCCCAGCCCTTCAACACCATACAGCTTCTCCGCTTCCCAATTCACCGCCAGTTCAAGGCCCGCCAGACAATCGGCGGCGGTGAGGAGAAGCTTGAGTTGCGGCGAAGGGCGGAGATAGGCCGGGGCGAAGGCGGTGAGTTGTTCGGAGACGTCGCGGACAAAAGCAACCAGGTCATTCGCCGGGGAATCGCCGGCGAAGGTGAGCCGTTTGGCTTCCATGGCTCGCTCCGCAAGCTCTTTCAGCCTGTTTTCCTGGGCCCTTGCAGGCATGACCAGCGGCAACTGGCGAAGGTCGCCGATTTCCCATTTCTGAGTGTGCTTAATGAATTTCATTTTGATGAAGCTCATCAGATCGGAGTTGAGCAGTGCGAGGAACGCCAGAGGTTCGATCACACTTGCACGGGGCGTCAGCCGCATGCTGTCTGCATCGAAGACGCATGGCTCCTGGTAGCGGGCTTTCATGGCGACATGGTTGGCGACTGCCGTCCAAGTGACACCGCCTGTGAAGTAGAGGTGGGGATTGCGCATCACCGGCATCCCCGATTCCGGCCGGCCGCTGTTCCCGAAGAACCAGACGACGTTCTCGTGGGACCAGTGAATAAACAGCTTTTCATTATCCACCCACCGGTTGCCTTCGGGGTCGCCCTTGCGGAAGGGAACGAACTGGCCGTGGCCGCTCAGGCCGTTGTAGATGGTGGCGATGCGCGGCGCATCGGCAGGATCGGTGTAGTTCTCAGCCGAGCGCAAGCCGATTGCCTTGCGTGAAACCATCTCCCTGCCAGCCTTGCGCCGGGTGGCGTTTTCTTTTTCGACCCACGCCTGGAGCTGCTGGCACAACTCGCAGAAATCCTCGTCGGACACATGGGGTTGCTTGCGCAGTTTTTGCAGTTCCTGTTTGCTCAGATCCAACGGGAGGTCAGTCTCCCAAAAGCCTGCCAGGCCAGCTTCGGTGCGCCAGCGTTTGAGCAACTCGGCTTTGCGCTGTTGCCATGCAAAGTCGAAATCCGCCGGTTTCGCCACCAGGTCGGCCGGCACGACCCGATACAGATCGGACTTGGTGAAACCGAGCCTGGCGTGAGAGAACTTCGCTTTGAGCGGCTCCACGCAGGCCTCCCAGGCCGCGCTGTCTTTGGTTGGCCTGGCAGGGTCACCGCCATTACCCTTGAGCAAGCCAAGGAACGCCGGTTTGATTTCCGGGTCTTTAAGCCAGCGCATCGTCCAATCTTCACGCTTGCGCTTGACGTCCTGGGCAGAGGGTGAGCCTTGCAGGTAACCAAGAAAGCGGGCGTTGTTCGCCGTTCGCATTCCTTGGCCGCCCTCGGCAATCAAGCCGACAAGTGTGACGTCGCCGGGTTTAAGGGAGGAGTGGTAGGCGCCGAGGTCAGCGAGGTTTTCGGCGAATTTCTGAGATGTCTCGATCCGCTCCCACCATTGCTTTACGAGTTGTTTGACGGGCCCGTTGAACCTCTCGAATAAGCGAAGGGTGCCGGGGCGCGGCTCGAAGAACACGCGCTTGTGGGCTGCGCCGTAAAGCGCAGCGGGCACGCGATGGAGGCGCAAGCTGCCATGCTGGCCGTGCTCCACGCCATGCGGGAGACCGCCAAGGGCCGTTGAGGCGGAGAATAACAGCCCACTGACGGGCTTGAGGGACGGCAGGTCCTTGTCCGGCTTGGTCGTTTGGCCGTCCGCGCCCTTCCGCGGGCGGGCCTGAACAAAGAGCATTTCATCGCAACTGGCCGGAAGGCCCGGAGCCGACTTGGAGGCGATGAAGATCGCGGCGTCCACCGTAGCATCAAATGGGTCGCACTGGCCGAGGTGGGTCAAGGCGTGGGTCTGGAGCATTTCGCGCATTCGCAATTTGCTGGCGAGGGTGAAAAAGGTGTCGGAGACGATGAAGCCGAACCGCCCGCCGGGGCGAAGGATGCGAAAGCCCAGATCGGTGAAATGAACGTAGAGGTCTTCCAGGTAGCCGGCGCGCGTTTCGAGGGCGCCGCGCCAACTCTCTGCGCTGCTCGTGTGTGTGGAAATGTAGGGCGGGTTGCCGAGGACGACGTCGAAGCCGCGTTGGAACTCCGGGCGGGGCTGGCCATCCGTCTCGAAGAACACATCGGGAAATTCCAGGCGCCAGTGGAATGGGTTCAAAGCTCTGCGCTTTGCCTCGATATCCGCGAACAGCGAATCACGGAGCCTCTTGGCCTCGGCTTTCTCCTTGTTGTCGAGATCGGCGGGGGCGAGTTCGGCGCGGGCAAGCGTCTGATAGTTGAGTTCATTGAGCGGCAACCCATCCAGCGCCGCCAGCCAGAGGTCGGCGAACGACAGGAATGGCCGGAGTTTTTCACGGACGCCTTTCCACCGGGTCTCCTTGGCCTTGACCAACTCCATCTCGGTGCTTTCGGTTTTTTCGATGTGGACGTTTTCGGCGATGACGGCCTTGATCGCTGCGGCCATCCGTCCGCCGATGTTGAACGTGATCTGCTTTTTCTCCGCTTCGGTGGCGATGGGAAGGTGATGCATTTCCTCCGGGTCGGCCCAAAGGAGCGAGTTGCCGGAGCGCAGGTGGTGATCCAGGAAGTTCAGCGGTTCCTCGGGGGCGATGCAGGTGAGCCAGAGCGCAAGCTTGGCAAGCTCGACGGCGAGGGGGTTGACGTCCACGCCATAGATGCAGGCTTCGACCACCCGGCGGCGCCAGTAGGCGATCTCGGCCTGTTCCTGTGAGACCCCCAGGGGCACCGGAATTCTGCCTGACTTAAGGATTTCGTCGCGCGACCGGCGGTTTTGGCCGATGGGGACTATTTGCTCGGTCATTATGCGCGTGGTGGGGTGATAAACGACTTGCTCGGCGAGCCATTCGGTGGCGCGGACAAGGAAATGCCCGCTGCCCATTGCCGGATCCACCAGGTTGAGCCGCAGGACCGCAAGGGCAAAGCTATTGTCGCGCCGCTTCTCGTCCGACTTGGCCTTGCGCGCGGCGCGCACTTCCGGGCTGGCTTCGATCTCGTCAATGAGAGGCTGCAGGGCTTCCCGAATGAGGTAGCGGACAACCCAATCGGGCGTGTAGAAAATGCCGTGGCGGTGGTTCTCGCCGTTTTCGTCGCGCAGTTCGAGCCGGTTTCTGCCGCCAACCTCAAGCTTTGCGCCGAGCAAGCCCTCGTAGATGTCGCCAAGTTGCCGGACTTCGAGGGAACCGTAGTCGATCGCCTCCTCGGTGACGATTTCCTGCTGCCGGGCGGAGGCGCGCGCCGGTGGTTGGGAGAAGATCAACTGTCGCAAGACGTCGGCAAGGGCCCTGTCGCTGACCCGCCACTTCTCGATGAGCCTGTGCAGTTGTGGGTCGAACAAGCCGCCGTTGTAGCGGGTCACCTTGCACTCCTCATTTTGTTCCGGTTTGTCGCCGTTAATCAGGCGAAAGAGCTTCAGCAGTTCTTCGTAGAGGTCCGTGAAGGCCACGCTGGAGTAGGCGCTTTTGTCTCGCAGCGGATTGACCAGCCGATCCAGGGAGAATTTCTCTCGGTAGATTTTGCTGGCGCCATAGCCTCTTGTTTTTACGGGCAGCAGACCGCGGCTCTCGGCGTAAAGCACAAACAACAGGCGGTAGAGGAAAACGAGGGCTGTGTCATAGAGGGCCGGGGAATCGTCCTTGGTGATACTGTTGGCGGGATAGCCAAGGAAAGCGTTGGCCAGATCCTCGAGGACATCGAAAATGCGCTTACGCAGGCTATGCTCGAGTTCGGCCTGGCGGGTAAGGGCCTCCTGGCGCAGCCTGTCCAGCAAGCAGCGCCCATCCGGGTCCTGCTCGAACGGCTGTGGGCCGAAAAGCGCAAGGAAAAAGCGGAAATCTTCAAGGGAGCAGAACTGCTCCCGATGCGCCAGATGGAAGGCGAAGCAGGCGTCCGTCGAGGCCTGCTCGCAGTAGAGCCGCCACTCGTTGCCGTTCGTCAGAATCGCCCAGTTGAAATAGCGGACGCCGGTTTTGTCCTTCGCTTCGTGGAGGTAGTCCTGGACTTGCTGGCTGGGAAACAGGCCGGGGGTTTCGCGCTCGGACACTTTGTCAAGAGAGTGTCCCACCTTCTTGGCTTCGAGGACCGTTGCGGCCTCGCGGAAAACGTCGGCCGTCTCGCTTTCCTTGGCGGCGCGTTGACGAGACTCGTCCTCGAGAAAGAGGCAATAGTCGGGGCGTTTGTGCGTCGTGCTTTTGGATGGCAGATCCTGTTCAGGAATGAAGCTCCACTGGAGCTCAGCGAGCACGGGGTCGAGGAACTGGGAGCGGGTGTAAGCTTCCTTGCGTTGGCAAAGGCCGACGTAGTCCGCCATCCAGCGGGCCTTCAGCTTTTCGTAAGCTGGCCTGGCTTCGTCGAGGCTTGGAAAGCCGTCGGCCGCGGCGACGTGGCGCTTGAGGTAATTCAGAGAGAAAACGCCCCGACACTCGAGGGAAGCGGATTGCTCCTCGTGCTCAATCCCCAACGACAATTGCGCGGCAGAGCGGTTTCTTCCGGAAGTCATTCGCAGTTGTGAGTATCTGCATACAGCCCTGGAAAGGAAGTTTTTTGTTTCTTCCGCGTATGCGCTTAATTCCCCTCACCACAATGCGTTGTGGCGGCCCGCTACGTCGCAAACGGCGGCAGCTTTCTTACAACTTTCGCAATGGTTCAGGCGTGGGGCAGATCTCCTGGTCTGCCGCTGGCGTTTGGACATTTTGCGCGCCAACGGCGCGCGGGCACATCGGGGTGGCACCTTGGGAAACCAGCCCACGATGATGAAGCCCGCCCTGCGAGGGCGGGGTGGCTCGGATGCCCGCCAGCTTGGGCAGTTTGCGGCCGAGCCGCAGACCGAGGAGGATCCAATCCTCGATTCCAAATTCGTGAGCACATCCTCGTAATCGGGCAGGCGCGTGATTTTCACGCAAGATGCGTGAAAATCACGCATCGTTGCGGGGTGATCTGCGGGAAAATGGGGGTTTTCGAGGGGAAATCCGGCTTGGCATGGGCAATGCTTTTGTATGAAAGCGCGATATGGATGCAGGATTAGTGCGATGAAAACACTGTTGCGAAAGACCTCAAGCGGGCTCTACTTTCAAGGGCCCGACCGATGGACCGGGGACCCGGCCGAGGCTTTCAATTTCAAGTCCATTGATCGGGCATTGAGTTTTATCCGGACCTGGCATCTCGAGGAGGTGGAGTTGGCCTTTGCCTTCAGAGATCACCCCGAGGTCAAGCGCGTGCCGCCGGAGCGGATCGAGGTCGCGTATCGCGAGGAATAGCGCGGAAAGCCGTTGAAACGGCGGGGACGGTTTGCCGCAGGCGTACACCGCGCCGAGGCGGCGGTGTTAATGAGACCGGCGGCTGGCTCCTTGAAGGCCGTCTGGGGTGAAGTCCCCATTTCGCGCGGTTGGGAAATGCAGTAAGACAAGGATGCCAACAGATTCTCAGCCGCCACCCAAGGAGGGGCGGCTTTTTTTATTGCCTGCACAACCGGGGGAGGCTCACTTCTTGGCTTTGGCCTTTTCCTTGGCTTCGGCCTCTTCGATCTGCTTCACGTACTTGGCGCTGCTTTTCTGGAAGTCTTTCAAGCAGCCCTTGCAACAAAGCTTGATTTCACGGCCTTTATACTCGAAGACATAAGGCTCGCCCATCTCGCCAAGTTTATCTCCCGAGACCGGGCAGGTCTTAAGAATGTAGGGTTTGGCTTTGGGTTTGGGCTTGGCGTCGGTTTTCGGTGCGTTGGTTTTCGGTGCGTCGGCCTTCGGTTCATCGGCTAGGGCGGCTAACGAGCCGCTGACAAGGGAGATTGCCAGGATGAGGAGGGCCAGGTTTTTGAGTTTCTTCATAGTTGCACGTTCGTCGGCAGGAATATACGCCAGAGGATGGGGAAGCCCTCAAGGTTTTTTTGGAGGGCAGTTCGACAGGCGAGTGGCGAGGGGCGAGGGACGGGGGAACGAAGTCCCGCCACTCGACACTCGACACTCGGCCCTCGGGTGTCGGATTGGTTGTGAACCGGGGTCGAATCAGATCGAAATGGCGGTGGCGGCATCCTGGGTATGGAGGAATTCGAGGATGGCGGCGACGGATTCTGGGACGGTGAGTTGGTCTGTGCGGAGTTCGAGTTCCGGGCTGGCCGGGGCTTCGTAGGGGGCGGAGATGCCGGTGAAATCTTTGATTTCCCTGGCACGGGCTTTGGCGTAGAGGCCCTTGGGGTCGCGCTGCTCGCAGACGGCCAGGGGGGCATTGACAAAGACCTCGACGAACTTGCCGGGGGCCATGATTTTTCGGACGAAGTCACGGTCGGCGCGGTAAGGGGAGATGAAGGCGGTGATGCAGATGAGGCCGGCATCGGCGAAGAGCTTGGCCACTTCGCCGACGCGGCGGATGTTTTCGGCGCGGTCTTCCGGGGAGAAGGCCAGGTCGGAGCAGAGGCCGTGGCGCATGCGGTCACCGTCGAGGACATAGACCTGGCGGCCGAGGTTGAAGAGTTCGCGCTCGAGTTCGGCGGCGATGGTGGATTTGCCGGCGCTGGAGAGGCCGGTGAGCCAGAGGACGCAGCCCAGATGGCTGTTGCGCAGCTCGCGCTGGCGGGCGGTGACACGGCCGCGGTTCCAGTAGATATTGTCGCTCTTGTTGTGGAGGTCGTGGGTGCGGCGCGGGTAGTTTTCCTGGGCGATGATGCCGCCGCCCGAGACATCCAGGCCATCGACGATGACAAAGCGGCCCATCGGGGCGATGTCGGCATGGATGTCGAAGGCGATGG
>Ga0187868_1002797_pt1 | contig 11207 bp, 6 predicted proteins | sample June2016WEW_13_4_FD_133014 | JGI IMG/M metagenome (GOLD analysis project Ga0187868, IMG submission 133014) | Peatland microbial communities from SPRUCE experiment site at the Marcell Experimental Forest, Minnesota, USA - June2016WEW_13_40 | ecosystem: Environmental > Terrestrial > Soil > Wetlands... | reverse complement strand
TTTATTACTGTGGCGGCGAGGGCCTTGGCCTCCAGGCCAAGCTGAGTCAGAATCTGATCCTCGCCAACCTGCTGGTGGCATTTAGTGAAGGCATGGTGTTGGCCACCAAGGGCGGGGTGGATCCCGAGCTCATGCTGGAGATTCTGCAGAACACCGGCGCCAAAACCGGTCTCGCCGGCTACAGGGGCCCGCGCATCCTGCACCGTGACTTCAGCGCCAATTTCGCCACCAAGTGGATGCACAAGGACGTCGGACTCATGCTCGATTCCGGCAAAGAACTCGGTGTTCCCATGCCGATCACGTCTTTAGCGCAGCAACTTTTTCAGTGGGCCCTCGCAAAAGGCCATGGGGACGACGATTTCTGCTCTATTATCAATGTTTTAGAGGAAGCGTGCGGAATCGAACTGCGAGCAAAATAAAAATTCAGATTTCTGTTGCTTCCAAAATCGGAATCTACTATTATTAGAAGTAAGCCGGGGAGGCAACTCCCACCAAAGCGAGACTAACCTCTAAAAAAAGACCCCTGAAGCAATCCTCCCCGGCGCCCGAAAGGGTTAGAGGTCTTCCAAAAACAGAAAATTTCGTTGGCCACAACTCTTGGGGACTCAGGTTTGCCTGCTGGCACCACTCAGGGATATCCGAAGCCATTTCGCGCGGTTCCGGGAAAGCTGCGTGATATGATGGCGAAAGCGCCCGCAACTCCATTTCGGACCCCAGCAATGAAGACGATTACCGTCCTCGGCTCAACCGGCTCAATCGGAACCAACACTCTGGACGTCGTCCGTCGAAATCCTCAGAAGTATGCAATCCATGCCCTGGTGGCTGGGCGGAATGTGATCGAACTCACATCTCAGATTGCCGAGTTCCGGCCCAAGCTTGCGGTGGTCGCAACCTCCGAGGATCTGGATCGTCTTAGAGCCAGACTGGAGGCAACCGGTTTGCCGCGGGCGGAATGGCCGCAACTGGGCTGGGGCGACGGCGACCGCGTTGCGGCTGCAACCGCCGGCGAAGTGGACACGGTGATCTCGGCGATTGTGGGCGTTACCGGCCTAAACGCCACCTATGAGGCCATTCGCAAGGGAAAGCGGGTTGGGCTGGCGAATAAGGAAGTGTTAGTTTCGGCCGGAAAGCTGGTGATGCAGGCGGTGCGCGACCACGGCGCCGAATTGGTGCCGGTGGATAGCGAACATAACGGCGCCCACCAGTGTTTGCGTGCCGGCAACCGGCAAAGCGTTTCCCGGCTGATCTTGACGGCGTCCGGCGGACCGTTCCGCAACACACCGCGAGAGGCGCTGGCGGCGGTGACACCGGCTCAAGCGCTCCAACACCCGACCTGGCGCATGGGAAACCGGATCACCATCGATTGCGCTACGCTTATGAATAAAGGCTTCGAGGTGATCGAGGCATGCTGGCTGTTCGATTTCACGCCCTCGCAGATCGCAGTGGTGGTGCATCCTCAATCGAGCGTCCACGCCATGATCGAATACCACGATGGCAGCGTGCTGGCGCAGATCTCGGCCACCGATATGCGCATGCCGATCCAATACGCGCTCAGCTATCCGGAGCGGGACCAAGCTCCGGTGCCGAAGATCGACTGGTCCCAGGCCCGTCAATGGGAGTTTCTACCGCCCGATTACGGCAAATTTCCGCTGTTGAAGCTGGCTTATCGGTGCCAGGAAGCGGGCGGTTCCGCCACCTGCACGTTGAATGCGGCCGATGAGATAGCCGTGCAGGCATTTCTGGAAGGGCAAATTCCGTACCCGGGGATTGCGGAGGTAGTCGAGGAGACGCTGGCGCGCATGCCGGCGCATTCTGCGCAATCGATCGGCGATATTCTGGAGATAGACGCCAAGTCGCGAGCGCTGGCGCGGGAGATGGTGGTGGCGCGCGCGGCCGGCGCGGTCACGGCGTGAGGCATTATGTTCGCTTGGGGTGAGGACATTCTCTGGCTGCTGGTCCTGATCGGGGTCATGATCATGATCCACGAGGCAGGCCACTATTTCGCGGCCCGCTATTTTAACGTCAAAGTGGAAGTGTTCAGCTTCGGTTTCGGCCCGCGGTTGTTTGGATTCCGCCGGGGCGAGACCGACTATCGGTTTTCCCTGGTTCTGCTCGGCGGCTACGTCAAGATGGCCGGCGAGCAGTTCTCCGAGGAGCCCTCCGACGATCCGCGCCATCTGATGAACCGGCCGCGCTGGCAACGGTTGATCATCTACTTCGCCGGGCCATTCATGAATTTTGTGCTGGCGGTGGGATTATTGGCCGGCCTGTACATGGTGAAGTACCAGCGCGTGTCCGACGCCGACATGCAGGCGGTGATCGGTCACGTGGCGGCGGGCTCGCCGGCGGCCAAGGCCGGTTTGAGAGACGGCGACCGCATCGTCAAAATGGCCGGCAAGGCCAATCCCACCTGGGAGGATGTCGACCTGGAAGAGGTGCAGAGCGCCTATCGGCCCATGCCGCTCACCGTGGAGCGAAGCGGCCAGCGGATCGACGTTACCGTGACTCCCACCCTGAGCCAGGTTTCCGGCATGGGTTACGCCGGGTGGGATGGGCAGACGCAGGTCGAGTTGGGCGGCATCGAGCCGGGTTATCCGTCCGATAAGGCCGGGCTCAAGAAAGGCGATCTGATCCTCTCCGTGAATGGCATGGCGATCCATTCCAATGCCAAGTTCCGGGAAACCATCGCCGCCAGCGGCGGCAAACCGATCGAAGTCCAGGTGGAGCGTAAAGGGCAGATCGAAACCTTCACGGTGCAGCCTGTCTACGCCAAACTGGATGGCCCCGCCAGGTGGATGATCGGCGTTCAGCCCGTGCCCAAAGTGCACCTGGTTACCACCCAGCTCTCCCTCGGCCCGGCGCTTCGGGAGTCGATGGAGCAGAATGGCAAGAATGCTTTCATCATCGTCCAGTTTCTGAAGAGCATGGCCGAGCGGCGGATGTCCACCAAGACGATTACCGGACCGATCGGCCTCGGTCAACTCTCGGGCGAAGCGGCGCGCGAGGGGCCGGGCGAGTTCTTCATGCTCATGTCGCTGGTAAGTCTCAACTTGGCCATCTTCAACCTGCTGCCCATCCCCGTCCTGGACGGCGGCTCCATCCTCATGCTGCTGATCGAAATCATTCTGCAGCGCGACATGAGCTTGAATGTGAAGGAAGCGGTTTTTAAGGTCGGCTTCGTCTTCATCATGGTGATCGTGGCCTTCGTGATTTACAACGACATTTCCAAAATGCTGCCGGCGGGCTAGACGGCGGAGCAGGGCAGAGGGACGCTGGACCGGTTCGGGTTACGCCCGGAATTTGAAGCTCATCCATTGCGCCGTGCTCAAGGACCACAGCGGCGGCATCGGCATGACCGGCGCCCTGAAGATTGTCTACGGCACGCTCTCCATGCACCGTGGCGCACGCACTTCTGCGCGCACTTCTGCGTGCCGCGTCGAGCCTCCGAACGCCTGATGTCGTGGAATTCAGGTTGAGCCAGTTTCCGGTGATCCCGAGGTGGGACAGACCATCGTTTTCTGTGGTCTGTCATGCCCTCGCCAGGCCAACCGCCCGACAGACGACAAGAAACGATCATCTGTCCCACCGGCGGCCTGGAGCCCGGATGGAGGCGGGATGTCATGAGGCGTTCTTTCGTGCTGTTCCCGCACCCAAAGCCGAAGCCTCTGTGGCTATCCGGCCTCAAAGAACGGAGCACGGAATTTCCCGAGTGTCGCGTCAGGCTGTCCCGCCCAGCCCAATTGGCAATTCCTTGCGAATGGTGTTACACCGGTCACGACAAGTATGAAGCGCACCATTCCATCCGTCTGTTTCCTGCTGGCGGCGGCGGCCGCATGGCTCTGCTACGGGGCCGCCACAAGCAGAGTCACGTGGGGCGACCACGGCAATGGTTTCTACCGTAACCCGATTCTCAAGGCGGACTACTCGGATCCAGATGTGATCAGGGTGGGAGACGACTTTTACCTGGTGGCGTCCGATTTTCACTTCGTGGGCATTCAGGTGCTCCATTCGAAGGACCTAGTGAACTGGAAGGTGGTGGGGCAAGTCTTCCACCGGTTGGCCATGGATCCCAAGTACGACCAGATGAAGGGCTACGCGGAAGGTACTTGGGCGCCTTCACTGCGCTACCAGAACGGCGAGTTCTACCTTTATGTTTGCACGCCTAAGGAAGGCCTGTTTATGTGGCACACCAAAGATCCGGCGGGAAAATGGTCGGACATGTTGACGGTGAGAGCCATCCCGGGATGGGAGGACCCCTGTCCTTTCTGGGACGACAACGGGCAGGCATATCTAGTGCATGGCAAGGTTGGAGCCGGGCCGTTGATCCTGCACAAGATGAGCGCCGATGGAACGCAATTGCAGGATGAGGGCGTGACCATCTACACGGGGCCGGTGGCGGAAGGCCCGAAGATGTTCAAGCGGAGGGGATATTACTACATTTCGCATCCGGAGGGCGGGGTTGGAACGGGCTGGCAGACGATGGAGCGTTCTGTCAGCATTTACGGGCCTTACGAACGCAAGATCGTGCTCTCGGACGGTCCGCACCAAGGCGGTATGGTGGAACTTGCCGGCGGCGAAGGATGGTTCATCGGCTTCAAATCGACTGGATGGCTGGGGCGTATCTGCTACCTGGAACCAGTCCGGTGGGGCGACGACGGATGGCCGGTATTCGGCGATCATGGACGTCCCGTGGATGAATGGAAAAAGCCCAACGTGGGACACAAATATCCGGCCAGCCGGCCGGAGACCAGCGACGAGTTCAGTGGGAAGAGCCTGAACCCCATTTGGCAATGGAATCACAACCCCGTCAATGAAGCGTGGTCGCTGGACCAGCGCCGCGGTTTCCTGCGACTCAACGCACTGCCCGCCGATGACGTGAGTCACGCCCGCAACACGCTCACCCAAAAGTTGTGGGATGAGTATGGGACTATCGACATCAAGCTGGATCTCACGGGGATGGCGGACGGCCTGCGAGCGGGGCTGACTTTTCTCAGCGGGTCTGCCTTCGATTGGTTGGCGGCGGAGAAGATCGACGGTGCTTGCCGTGTGGCTTGGAAGGGCGGCGCGGGGGCAGGGATCGAAACCGGCGGCGGCTTGTGGCTGCGGGGCGTGTACCGTCAGGACCGCGCGGAGCTTTGGTACAGCCTGGACGGAAAGAACTGGTCCGATAGCGGACAGCGAGTCACGCTGAAATTCAGCGCCTGGAAAGGGGCGCGATTCGGAGTCTTCTGCTACGGAGCAAACGGCGGTTATGTGGACCTTGACTACGTTCGTTATCGGTATGGATCCGGCGGGCCACTGCACTAAGAGTCTCACGCCGCTGGACCCCTGGCGAGGTAGATCCCGCGATACGCCGTTCCCTGCACGGCTGGCTCGTGACGGCGCCGGGTGAAACCGGGATAGCCTCAACTGCGTGATTTTTTCGACGGCCTGCTCCTCTACTATCAACCGAATTCTTCACCTGCCGCGACGGCGTGACGTGGGCGGACCATCGTCTCTTGTGGTCTGCCCTCCAGTCAGAGTGCCCAGCGGTGCCGCCGGATCTTGACATGCTTGTGGGGGGGTGGGATAATCCCACTGTGATCGTCACGCTCGACGCGAAGCGACGCCTCACCGTCCCGGCTGGTCTTGCTCCGGCCTCTCCCGGAGACTATTTCGATGCCAGCTTCGACGCGGAAGAAGATGCGCTGGTGTTTCGGCGGCTTCCGGGTAAGGAGAATTGGCTCGCTGTCCTCAAAGCTTGCCCCGTCAGCCCAGACGATGTGCCGCGGCGCCGCCGCGCGCCGGCCCGGCGCCGCAAGCTATGAGCTAAGCTGTGAACTGGCTGCTCGACACGGACGTCATCTGCCAGCCGGCCAAGCGCCACGGCGATGCGCGAGTCATCGCCTGGCTCGACGAGGAACAAGACCGCTGTTACACCAGCGCCGTCGTCATCGCGCAACTGGCTTACTGGGTGCGCACCAAGGATGGACGGCAGCGTCAGGCCCTACAGGCTTGGCTGACGCGGCTTGTGGAAGCGCTCGGGGGGCGAATTCACGGGTTCAATGTGTCAGTTGCACACGTGTGGGCGGAACAAGAGCGGTTGCTCGACAAGGCCGGCCGGCGCATGCCCGTCGAAGACAGCTACATCGCGGCGACCGCCCGCCGGCATGGGCTGACCATCGCCACAGGCAACGATCGGGATTTCAGGCTTCCTGGACTCAAGGTATTTAATCCATTCAAAGAGCTCACCTAACCAAACGGTTGAACGCGGCCCGGATTTCGACGACCGAGCTCGGGACCGGCAAGCGAAACGGCGTTAGCGAGGACCTGGCCGGCAAATGTCAGCAACGGCGTTTCGTCCAGGTACGGCAGATTCCTCGCTCTAGGCTTTCGGAACCTCTGCCAGAATTGTCGTAGCCAATTTGAGTTGCCGCGGCGAAATGATGCTTTGCGGCCTTTGTGCGGCATGCATAGCCGTGACTAGGCTCGCGGTGGCCCTGGCCACGCGGCGAAGCTGCCGTGGGCGAGCGTCGAAGCGATCCTCAATCGAAAGGTCGACTCCGTCAAAGACTTCGCAGACGCGGCGGAGCAGGTGTTGTGGCTCGCAGGCTGCCGTCGCAAACACCTGTTCGAATTCGCCATATCCCAAGACCTCGAACCTGCGGTCCTCGCCTTCAATCCTTCGTAACATCATGTCACCAATCGCATGTTGCCAGTCCGTATACACCCATGCTTCGCGCATCGCCAAGATTCGAAAAGCTTCCGGATAGGTCGTCTGTATCGAGGCATGACTGACCGCATTAGTGTGCAGAGTGCTGCTCAGCAGTTCTGCTATCTTTTTGCACACATTGGGTTGACGCTCTGCGGGGAGATCGATAAGATCAGCTACTTTCTCTGCTTCCAACACGTCATAGATTGCGTTATCGATAAGGACACCTAATTCTTCCAGCAGATCGTGCGCGGATTGAAGGTCGGCGAGACTATACAGTTTCCACAGATCGATTAAGCGAACCACTCGTTCCTGCTCGACCCAACTACCGTCGGAAAGTGCGCGCTCAAACTCATCAATTGCTTCATCAATTGGCGCATTCTCCTCGTGTGAAGCGACGCGAACAAAGGAGAACTCCCGTCTGCACGCCCGTATCCAACCAATCAGGCTCGAAAGCCTGTATAACGTACTTAGCTTCTTGTATGCTCGGAACGTAGGTGCGGGACCGTTTCCCGTCGGAACTCCAACACAGTTGAGATAGACGGGGCGGTGCCGCTGAAGGACAATCTCGTGCATCCGAATCAATAGAGAGCTAGCAGACGCCGCTAGCGGCTTTGAATATCGCTCGTAAACGGCAGCTTCGGCCCGCCGGGAAGCTCGGTGCTCTTCGAGGAGCTTAAAGATTAGGTCCTTAACTATGATTCCGCCTAAGGTCACGGATGCAGTGATAAGAGCTGCCTTGACTGGAGCGTCGTTTGAGCCTGATGACTTTTGCGCTGGCACGGCTGCAGCAGATCCCGAGGCGCCTCGGTTCTGCGGCGAAACGGGCACCGAGAAGACGGCAGCGAGTAGAAGGACTGAGAGTAGTACTGGAAGTCGGGGAAAGGCGTGGGCCATATTGGCGCGGATTATAGCAGATTGTTGTCTATTATATTGGCTGTGGCGTTGGTACGAGGTCGGCCCGACAAGGAAATAGATAATTGGGATCATCCACGCGAGGGGGGCGGCTGTCACCGGGGTCCCGAGATACCACTCGGCCGCATAACGCCCAAAACCACTGAACGGGCCATGATGACGGGTACGCGCGCGGATCAGTCCCCATAAACGCGCTAGCGCTCTGGAGTCCACCTGGACCTATTGTCCCCAACCTTGATTTGTGCCGCTCGTAGTCCCCGAACTGCGCTCGGAGAGGGGGGTTGAGCGCGATTTCTGTCATGAGAACCTCATCCGGACAACACCGTAACAGGTGAGCGGGGCGCTGACGGAGTGAGGCGAAGGGGCGGGATGGCTGGGAGCCGATGAAAGAAAAGGGGTAAGTTGAGTCGGAAAAACTTCGAAAGTCTGTGACTGACAACGTAGCGGCGCGAGTGCGTTGCGCCCCATAGGTGGTGGTTTTTGTGCCGCCAGGAAGGTCATTTTGATCCCGGCCAGGGCGGGCTTTCGAGCCGAGCTTTTGGAAGGCCGAGAGAAATCTCCGAACTCCTGATGTCGCCTGGCATTTTCCAGTTGTTGAGGAGAATAGCCTGACCCATTTTGGAGTAGGTGGTGCGCTGCATAGTGGCGCGGGCTCCCAGCCGAATGCCGCATACTTTTCGCAAGATGGCACGGCATCATTAGTAGGGCGGCCCCCCGGTCTGCGCGGGACGCCCTCGTCCCGCTCTTTTCCCCAAGCACCAAGTCTCCGATACCGGCGAAGAGCCGGCCGGGGGGCCGGCTGCGGACCAGGGGGTCCGCCCTACTACTTATGCGGGTGTGTCACGCACGCAAAAATGTGTGGCATTGGGCTCCCAGCCTGGCTTACATGTTCCGAAATGTAAGAAATCGCAGGATTTTCGGGTATTTCACACCCTTTTGCGGGTTCCGCTCACCCCCCTAATTTGGCCATTCCGCGAGCAAACTCGCCATTCAATGGTTACCTATTTCTTTCAATCGGTTATGGCGGCAAGATACCTAAAACTGAGGGATTACACTACACCTATGAGCACTCAGCCTGTCGAACCTAAAATCCAGCCATCTGCCACCTTGGTACAGATCGGTTCGGTCGAGGACATCATCCACCGGCGCCTGGCGGAGGAGCGTGCCCGCCTGGAGCAGGAAGCGGGCGTTGCCAAACGCGACGTGCATCATTTCAAACGGCCCACCGAGCGGCCGTTCACCCGCGAACAGCGCGCGCGGACCACGCTGCTTTTCGGCGGGCTGACCTGGAAGCACGAAAAGCTGGTGCATGGCGCTTTGGAGGGTCTCGGCTACATTGCCGAAGCCGTTCCTACGCCCAACGTTCGGGCGTTCCAGACGGGCAAAGAATACGGCAACAACGGACAGTGCAACCCCACCTACTTCACGGTCGGCAACCTGGTGCAGTATCTGCAGAATTTGGAAGAACAGGGTCTCGGCAAGCAGGAGATCATCGACCGCTATGTGTTCTTCACCGCCGGCGCGTGCGGTCCGTGCCGCTTCGGCATGTACGAGGCCGAATACCGGCTGGCGTTGCGCAATGCCGGTTTCGACGGCTTTCGCGTATTGCTTTTTCAACAATCGGGCGGGTTGAGCCAGTCCGATGCCGAAGCCGGGCTTGAGATGAACCTGGATTTCTTCCTGGGCATTCTCAACGCGCTGAACTGCGGCGACGTGATGAACGAAGTGGCTTATGCGATCCGGCCGTATGAAGCACAAGCGGGCGCGACGGACGCGGTTCTGGATGGCGCGATGGATTATTTGCACGAAGTCTTTCGCAAGAAGCGGCCATGGAAGCTCGATGAGAACCTCTCGAAGTTCCTGGGCGGCTTTTCCGATACGGCCGAGTATCTGGGCAAGTTCGTGAAGCAGGTGAAGGGCGAAGATTACGTGCCGGCGCTGAACCGTTGCCGCGATTTGTTCAATGAGGTCGAGATCGACCGGCTGCGGGTGAAACCGATCGTCAAGATCACCGGCGAATTCTGGGCGCAGACTACGGAAGGCGACGGCAACTTCAACATGTTCCGGTTTCTGGAGAGGGAAGGCGCGCAGGTGCTGGTCGAGCCCATTGGCACTTGGATCATGTACATGATTCACCAGGTGATCCAGAAGTATAAAGACTTGAAGGGGCTGGAGGAAGGCGCGGTGCTGCCGCCGATTTGGAAGGTCGGCACGCGCGCCAGAATCGAAATCGGCTTCCGGCAAAAAGTGGCCAAGCTCAAGCTGGCCGAAGCCATTTTCAAGAGCGAGTATCACAAGATCGTGAACGCGCTGGGCGGCGTGGCGCATCACCTGGCCGATCAGTACGAGCTGCAGCGCATCGGCCATCCTTTTTATAATTCGCGCGCGGGCGGCGGCGAGGGGCACCTGGAAGTGGCCAAGAACATCTATTACTCGAACAAAGATCTGGCGCACATGGTGCTCTCGCTCAAACCTTTCGGCTGCATGCCATCGACCCAATCGGACGGGGCGCAATCGGCGGTGGTTTCGCAATTCCGCGACATGATCTACCTGCCGGTGGAGACTTCGGGCGAAGGCGAGATCAATGCGCACAGCCGGGTACAGATGGCGCTGGGCGAGGCCAAGAACAAAGCCAAAAAGGAATTCGCGGAGACGCTGGAGCGGGCGGCCTTGAGCCTGGAGCAATGCCGCGCCTGGGTGGAAGCGCATCCGGAAACCAAGCGGCCCATGTACCAGGTTCCGCATACGAAGGGCGTGGTGGGCTCGGCTTCCAATTTTGTGCTGCACATCGCCGAACGGATGAAGACCGAGGGAGCACGGGCCAACTGACATGTCCAAAAACTTCCTGATCGGGATGGACGTGGGTTCCACCACGGTGAAGGCCGTGGTGATCGATGCGGCTAGCGACGAGATTCTCTGGCGCGATTACCAGCGCCATGACACCAAGCAGCCGGAAAAGGTTCTGGAATTCTGCCGGCGCTTCGAAGACGAGGTCGACGGATTTTCCGCCGAACGGTCGCGCATGTTCATCACCGGTTCGGGCGGCAACGGACTGACGCGCTTTGTGGGCGCTAAATTCGTGCAGGAAGTGAACGCCGTTTCTCTGGCGGTGGAGCGCCTGTATCCGGAATGCGGATCGGTGATCGAGCTGGGCGGGCAGGACGCCAAGATCATCATCTTCAAGAAAGATCCGGAGACGGGGCGCAAGAAGAAAGTGCCGTCGATGAACGACAAGTGCGCCGGAGGCACGGGCGCGGTGATCGACAAGATCAACGCCAAGCTGCGCATTCCGGCCGAGCAGCTTTGCGAAATGGGCTACCAGGGTATGAAACTGCATCCGGTGGCCGGCAAGTGCGGGGTATTCGCCGAAACCGATATCAACGGCCTGCAGAAGATGGGCGTGCCGCCGGACGAGCTGATGGCGTCGCTGTTCGAGGCCATCGTGATGCAGAACCTTTCGGTGCTGACGCGCGGCAACACGCTGCTGCCGGTGGTGCTGCTGCTGGGCGGTCCCAATTGCTACATCAAGGGCATGCGCGACTGCTGGAAGCACAATATTCCGAAAATCTGGGAAGAGCGCAACACGCCGCTGCCGGAAGGG
>Ga0187868_1002790_pt1 | contig 11217 bp, 10 predicted proteins | sample June2016WEW_13_4_FD_133014 | JGI IMG/M metagenome (GOLD analysis project Ga0187868, IMG submission 133014) | Peatland microbial communities from SPRUCE experiment site at the Marcell Experimental Forest, Minnesota, USA - June2016WEW_13_40 | ecosystem: Environmental > Terrestrial > Soil >... | reverse complement strand
TCCTGCCCCTGTTCGTCGTTCCAAAAGTTGCGCAAGAACGTCATGTTTGTTCGCTCCTAAGTCTTTGATTTTTGTCGATGTATCGATCGATCGCTTGCCTGTGTCTTCGTGGCCTCGCGGCCACGGCCTTCTCCGCCGCACTCGTTGGCTGCGGAAACCCGTTGCGGCCGGCCACTCGCGGCCGGCCGGAAAATAATCGCCACTCCGTCGTCATAATCGACGCGCCAGTGCGCGGACTCCTTCAGTGCCCCGGCCAAGGGTGTGGCCGGAGGCATGAGGACGGTATCGACGCCGAAACACGCCAGGGTCCGGTCCCAGCCCGGAGTTACGTTGATTACCTCCAGGGCCTTTTTCAGAAAATCGGAACCGTAGAAATCGCTGCGCGCGTCCAGGAAGACCTTTTGGGAGGGATAGAGACGATAGATCAGATAATCGCCCCACTGGTCATAGGTAAAGACGCGGGCGGAAGCATAGCGCCCGAGCCGTTCCACCGCTTTGGCCGGAAAACGCTTCGGATCGAATTCGGCGCGGAACTTCGGAGGCGGATTGGGCGCCCACAACAGGGCCGCCACCATGGCGACGCCCGCCACGCTCGCCAGGTGCCAGCGCGGGATGCGCTCGGTTTCGCCGGTTTCCGCCGCCAGCCGGTTGAAGCGCTTCGCCAGCGCGCCGAGCCAGCCCGCCACGTCGAGCGACGGGAGGCGCCGCAGGGCCGCGTCCATCGCCGCCGCCACTTGTGGAGTGGCAATGATGGCAAACAGCGGAACATTCCGCCCGGCGTTCAGCGCGGCATGAGCGAATACCAGCAGCAGTACGCCTTCGGTAAAGCTTTTTTTCGAGCCTGCCCAAAAGGCCGCCGCCACGCTCATCACCAGCAGGAACTCGAGGAAGATGGCGAGCGGGTGATGGAAATTCATCGAGGTAAATTCGGAGATGTTATCGCGCTGGAACGGATCGCCCAAGTACTTCCATATGTGCTCGTGCAAATGGTAGGTGTACGGATTGACGAGGCTGGCGGCCAGAGCCGCGCCCGCGGCCGCGAAATAGCCGGCGGCACGTCTCAGAGCGGGGCCCCAATCGGGTTCGCCGGCTGTCAGCACGATCGCCAGCAGTTCCCCGACCCCATAGGCCCCGATCAGCACGATGCCCACAAAGAAGCCGCCGTGCAGATTGGTCCAGACCACGGTGGCCAGCGGCAGCCATACCAAGTAAGGCACGCCCCAGAGGCGCCGCCGCCCGGCACGGACATTCTCAAGCGCGATGTAAAACAAGGTTAGGAATAACAGGGTGAACAGGTGCGGCCGCGCCAGCCAGTGAATGGAACTGGCCGCGGCGGCAATCATGGTCACCGCAATCGATACCAACACGTTGGCCCGACGCCGCGCCAGTCGGTAGACCAGGACGAAGACCACCGACAGCAGCAGGATCGCAAACAGCGCCAGAGCCGCCAAGTTGCCCCAACCGTACAGGCCGGCAAATATCACGTCCGACAGCCATTCCCATGCGTACCAGGGGCTGCCCGCTTTGGAAAAGGAAAAAATATCCTGGACCGGCACGGCATGATGCGCCAGAATCCATTGGCCGGTTCGAATGTGCCAGCCGGTGTCGCAGTCCGCCAACAGGTGCAGCAGTCCGTCCAACCGGCCGAACAGAAAGGCAATCGGCATGAGGAAAGCCATGTCCGCCAGCGAGGGCAGAAGCCGGAACGCGAAGCGGGGCTGAGTGCTTTCGGCCGTCATCACGCCATCCAGGAACTGGCCACCGGTTCGAGAACCTCCATGGCCCGCAGCCGATCGTGAAACGACCGGAATTCCATGTAATTCACGCGCAACGCCACCAGCGGATATCCTTCGCCGGTATCGCTCGCCCGCGTCACCGTGCCCTGGCAGTGCAGACACTTCTGCCCGAATCCGTGATGCACCGGCAGCTCGACTTCTATCGTCATGATCTGCCCCATCGCCGGGATCGGAAGCGAGCCGCCGTCGCCGCGCCAGGCTACCAGCATGCCGCTGCGGCTGATGTTCTCGGTGTAAATCGCGCTACGCCCCCAAACAGCCGGCGACGTGACGTGGCATCGAAGCTGAATCTCCACTCGCGGGCTCTCGCGCCGGTTGATATTCTTCATCGGGCCTTGTGACTCACCCGAACTGTAGCGCTCGAAACTGTCCAGCATCAATATCCTAAATGGGCTATATCGCGATATATTCCAAGGTTATTAACCGCCACATTTTTCGGTAGTAGGGGTTTAATCCTAGCTAAATATGGGATAATACTGATACCGGTAATAGTTCATGCTGACCATCCCTAGAGATGGTTATTAGAGGGAGACTAACCCGGTTAATCCCGCGCCGGGCAACCCTGGATAGAAGTGCAGTGTTTTCAGCAAGTTATTTATTTTATTCATATTAGATGCCATCATAAATATTCGTACGCCCTTTTGGGGGTAGCGAAAATCCACTCATAATCGTTCCAATTTTTTTCGGTAAATACTATTGACAACCGAAGTGAATAATCTGACAATTCAAGAGGACAGGGACAGGCGAATACGGAAAAATCCGATTCGTAACTGTGATACGTTCCGGTCCTCCGGAACGGTGTTTAAGGTGGAGAATATGACGCGAATTCTTCTATACAGCGATGAGCCCATCCTCGCCAAAGGACTCGAATCCGTCCTGCGGCAGGCTGAAAGCTTCGAACTTCTTCCAACGTGCAACTCCGTGACCGGCTTGATGGAGCAGGTTACCGAGGGCGCGCCCGATCTGGTGCTCATGGACTTGACGCCAGAAGTGACCTTTGCCGTGCTGAGCGATATGAAGCACGCCATGATGAGTACCAAGATTGTGCTCTGGGTCAATAACATTTCAACTGAACTGGCCTTTCAGGCGATGGGCTTGGGCGTTCGCGGCATCTTGCGCAAGACGCTTCCCACAGATTTACAGGTGAAATGCCTGCAAAAGGTCCAGGCTGGCGAACTATGGTTCGAGAAGGCGCTTACCGATAGTTTCTTGTGCGCGCGCCGCGTGGCTTTGACGCAGCGCGAGGGACAACTTGTAAGCCTGCTTTCGCAGGGCCTCAAAAACAAGGAAATTGCCACCACACTCATGATTTCCGAAGGCACCGTGAAGGTTTATCTTTCGCGTCTTTTCCAAAAAGTGGGCGTGAAAGACCGCTTCGAGCTGGCTTTATTCGGCCTGAAAAACCTCACCACGGGTCAGCTTCCGGTGGCCGAAAAGGGGCACCGCGCCGGGGCCTCCCCAATGCCTGGCCTCCGCTCGCTGGTACTGGAAAAGCCGATGGACCGCGCCGAAGCGCCCGCGCGTTTCCCCACCCCTCTTCGCCCCGTGGTTTCCCGCCACTACTAAGAGATTTTCCCCCGCGGACCGCGGTGCGTGCGCCAATTGTCGGATGGCTTGCACCGCGGTCCTTATCCTCTTCGCCTCGGCGGTGTTGGCAGTCTTGGATCGGCAGGAGGATCGCAAGCAGAACCGCGTGAGCTTTCAGCGTCCGCCAGTTGCGCGCCGCTTACCTCTTATAACCGATCGTCCGCAGAAATGCCCGGCGCTTCTCCGCGTCTTCCGGAGCTTCGACCGCTTTCGGAACCGCGCCATCGATGACGCCCAGAACCCCGCGGCCCAGTTCGCTTTCCGCGATGACCGCTTCCGCCGGGTTCGCCGTGGCGCAATAAATGCCGCACACTTCGGGCACATCTTTGATCCGGCCCAGCACGTTGATGGGATACCCATCCCGCATCGCCACCACGAAAATATGGCCGGCGCCGATGGCCGAAGCGTTGCGCACGGCGAGCTCCCGCATAGCCGGGTCGTTGCCGTCCGCGCGTGTCAGACACGGCCCTGAAGCCTCATTGAAGGCCACCGCAAACTTGCTCGACGGCACGGTATTGACCATGGCCTCGTAGACGTCTTCCACCGTCTTAATGAAATGGCTTTGCCCGAGGATCAGGTTCACGCCCTCGGGAATTTCTAGCGGCACCAGTTTTAATTCCATAGAAATGGCTTTCAGCGGTCAGCGTTCAGCAATCAGCCATGCACGGACCGTCGCGCAGTCTGCAAAGCCGATCGCCGGCGGCCGACGGCTGAACGCTCAGCCCCGCCCTACGCTTTTCCGATACCCCAGCCCTTGCGGTAAACCGGCTTCAAGTACTTGTTGGCGTCGGCATTATTGGTGAACCGCATCTTGGCGGCGTCCCATTCGAGCTTTCCTTCCACCCGCAAAGCGATCACACCCAGCAGCATCCATTCGACGAACGGCGAGGCAATGCTGAAACTGGAGCAGGAGGGCTCGCCCCCTTTGGCGGCACGGATCCAATCCCGATAATGCCCGGGCGAGCGGGTCAGGAGCGGCTCGGGGAAGTGGTAATCGGCCATTCTTTCCACCGGAATGAGGCGGGTATTTTCGCCGTAGGTGCCGGTGGTGATCATGCCCTTCGCACCCACGAACAGGCTGCCGTCGGGCTTCGGCATCGTGGCCGGCGTGCTTTCGGCTCGAATCCTCTGCCATTCCGTCCAGTTGAATACCTGGCCGACATAGCCGGTCGGCTCGGACGGAACCGGCTTGCCATTGGCGTCCTTGGCAGGCGCCAGGCGCGGCAAATCGCCCAAAATCTCTCCCTCCGGCACACCCGGAATTTTGGGCGTTTCCTTCAACCCGTCATACCAGTAAATCTTCACCGGCGGCATGGCCCCGCGCGCCGGAAAATCGTAGCGGAGAACGGTCTTGGCCGGGTACATGAACGGACTTGGACCGTCTTTGTGCACGCACTCCACCGAAACCGGACTGCCGAGACCGAGCGCCAGGTTGGCGGCGCCCAAAATATGGCACGCCATGTCGCCCAAAGCTCCGCAACCGAAATCGTAGAATCCCCGCCAGTTGAAAGGCTGATAGAAATATCCGCCCCATTCGTTTGGATAGCCGCTGCCGCCCGAGGTGTAGGGCCGCGTTTCGGCGCCTCCCAGCCACAGGTCCCAATCGAGCGTGGCGGGAACCGGGTCGGGCGGCGGAATCGCGGTGAGACCCTGCGGCCATAGCGGCCGGTCGGTCCAGGCGTGCACTTCGGTGACGGCCCCGATTTCGCCGCCCCAGATCATTTCCGCCAATTGTCGCGTGCCTTCGCAGGAATAACCTTGATTCCCCATCTGCGTCGCGACTTTGTACTTGGCCGCGGTCGCCGCGAGCGACCGTGCCTCCCAGACGGTGCGCGTCAATGGCTTCTGCACATAAACGTGTTTGCCGCGCTCCATGGCCCAGGTCGCCGCGATGGCGTGCATGTGGTCGGGAGTGGTGACGATGACCGCGTCGATGTTCTTATCTTCTTTGTCGAGCATCTTGCGGAAATCCCGGTATTTGGGGGCTTTATCGAATTTGTTATAGGTCTCGGCGGCTTGTTTGTCGTCCACGTCGCACAAGGCAACGATGTTCTCCGTCACCGCGCAAGCTTGAATGTCGCTGGCAGCTTTTCCCCCGGCGCCAATCGATGCGATATTCAGTTTTTCCAGCGGAGACTTGTAACCGAGCATTCGCAGGGACGCGGTGCTGCCGAACCCGCCGGCGGGGACGGCTCCGGCCATGAGCGAGCCGAAAAAGAAGTGCCGCCGGCTAAACCTGCTGTCTGACATCGAGTTTCCTCCCTATTTCAAACTGGGGCGCCGCGTATCAGTATAAGTCAAATCGCGCCAGCGCGGTTTTTGGGGGGAAAGACGGTTTAGTCAGACGGGGCGGCCTTGCAGCGGCCTTTGGAGCGGTCAGCCCAACCACGTGAATGGTTGGGCGTTACAAGTAATCGTCAAAAAGCAAATTACGCTACGGCGCTGGTCTGCGCGGCGCCATTGGCAACCAGCTCTTTTTGCTTTGGCGGCCTGCCGCGCCGCTTCCCTTCCGGCGCTTCCGCATCGGCACGCTGGCTCAACCAAGCCGGCGGACGCCCACGTCGCGGACCGCGGGACCTCGCCAGACGCTCCAGGCTGATAATTGCCTCTTCGATCTGAGCACGCTCTGCCTTGAGTTGCTCAAGAATTTGTGCCATGTCCATCATAAGCCGTTCGGCCCTCCCGGTTGGCGCACTGGAATAAACCCGCGCCGCCAATGATTCACTTTCCTGCCTTTGTCTAAATTATACACCTATAATTCAGAAGAAATAAATAATTGTTTTGTCCTGTTTGGGTGAATTCTCCCAAATAAGCCGGTACGGTACTGGACAAATAGTTGGTACTGCCCGTCGGCTCCAAAAATAGCTTCAGATCTTAGAGTTATCCGCCGCTGCCCTGCGCCAGTAGGCATAGAATGGCAAACCCAAAGCAATCAGGCCAACTCCCGCCAAGGACTCGAGCGGCGCATTATATAAAGTGGAAATGATGAATGCCACAGCCACTAAAACAAATATCGCCGGCACCACCGGGTAACCTAGAGTGCGATACGGCCGCGGCAAGTCCGGCCGTTTACGCCGCAGCACTATCACACCGGCAGTGGACATTCCGTATACCAGCCAACTGGGAAAAATAACCAGCGTGAAAAGGTGCCGGTATCCCCCGGTCAATACCAGCGCCGCCGCCCAAGCGCTGAGGAAGAGAATCGACACTCCGGGCGTCCGATAGCGCTCGTTCACCGTCGCGAGCGACCGGAAAAACAGTCCGTCCCTGGCGGCCGCATAGGGCACTCGCGCGCCACTCAAAATGGACCCGTTAAGAGCGGCGAAGATGCTGATCATGGCCGCCAGCGAAACCGCCTCGGCTCCCCGCGTGCCGGCGATGCGCTGGATCATTTCTCCTGCAACCCGCGGATTGGCGCCCACCTCGGCCGCGCTCAGGACCCGGAAATAGGCTGCGTTGGCCAGGATATAGATCGCAATCACCGCCAGCGTGCCGGCGATCAGGGCGCGCGGCAAATTGCGCTGCGGCTCTTTGATTTCCGAAGCCACCATGGTGACGTTATTCCATCCGTCGTAGGCCCACAAAGCGGCCACCAGTGCGGCCGAAAACCCGGTCCAGTGGGCCAGCACGCCCGCCTGCCGCGCGTGCGGATGAGCCGTCCCGAAGGCGAATCCCACCGCGACGATGGCCGCAATCAGCGCAACTTTCAGAACCGTAATCGCGGTTTGCACTTCGCCGCCCAGTTTCACGCCGTAGTAATTCAGCCACGCCAGCGCCAGGATCAGCGCAATCGCCAACAATTGGCCATAGCGAACTTCGAGACCGATCGTCCCGGAAGTCTTCCACACCACCCCATCGAGCGTGGGAAAGAAAGTCGTCAGGTAGATCGCAAATCCGGTTGCCAGCGTGGCAATCGAGCCGCTCTTCGCCACCCACATCTCCGTCCAGCTATACAAAAAGCCCCACAGCGGACCGTATGCTTCCCGCAAATAGGCGTACTCGCCGCCGGCTTCCGGCAAAGCCGCGGCCAGCTCCGCATAGCTCAACGATCCCGCCAGGGTGAGCAGCCCGCCGAATACCCAGACCGCGAAAACCAGGGCCGGCGCGCCTACCGCCGCCACCATATCGTGCGGCACCAGGAAAATGCCGCTGCCGATCACCGTGCCCACCACGATCGAGCCGGCGGCCCAGGGGCCCAAGTCCCGTTTCAGTTCGACGCGCCCGGTGGATCGATTCATTGGTTTTCGCCTTGCGGGTGATTTTGAAATTGGGCGGCCATCCATCCGCTTGAAAAAGTTACCACGGTGCCGATCAACACGTACCAGGTCCACGCTACCGGGGTGAGAAAGTGGACGGCCAGGACCGCGGCGAGACCGGCAACCACACCCGCGATACCTGCCGCTTCACGCGGTTTTTCCGTCAAGATTCCCAGCAAAAAAATCCCCAGCAGGGCGCCAAACGGAATGGAAGCAATGGTCAAACCGGCCTCCAGCACCGAGTGCGAATGGCGCGAGGCGATGCCGATTCCGAGCAACACCGCCGCCCAGGCGATGGTGGCCTTGCGCGCCTGCTTCAAGCCGGCGCCGTGTAGAAAATCCACCACCCAAGTGGACGCCAGCGCATTCAGTGCCGCGCTTAAGTTGGCCATGGCGGCAGCCAGAATCGCCGCCACCGAAAGTCCTGCCAATCCCGGAGGCAGCTCGCGCCAAAGAAAGGCGGGATAGATCCGGTCCATCGCGGCCGGCGCGGCGATCCCGAAATCGCGGTAATACACCCACAACAGCACGCCAATCAGCAGAAACAGCGTGAATTGAAACGCAATCACGACCCAACTGGCCAGCAGGGCGGCCCGGCTTTGGGCTTCGTTTCGGGCGCTCAGCAGGCGCTGCACCATGAGTTGATCGGTGCCGTGGCTGGCCATGGTCAAAAAACACCCGCCCGCCACGCCCGACCAAAACGTGTACGTGCGCGAAAAGAATTCCATCGTGGGCGCAAAGCGAAAATCGAAAATGGCGAATTTGTGCGCTCCGCCCGCCATCGCCGCCACGTGCGGCCACCCTCCCGGAATCTTCCCCAGAATCACGAAAAAACTCACCGCCGCGCCCACGATATAAATCGTCATCTGCACCACATCGGTCCAGATGACCGCGGTCATCCCGCCTTCGAAAGTGTAAAAGACGGTGAGCAAAACGATCAGCACGATCGACCACACTTCGCCCGTCCCGAGGATGATCGAAACCACCAGCGAAACCGCAAACACACGCACTCCCTCGGCCAGCACTCGCGTCACCAAAAAAATGCCGGCCGTGAGTCTGCGTACCCGCTCGCCGAAACGGCGCCGCATCAGCTCATAAGCCGTGAACATCTCGCCGCGAAAGTACTGCGGCAGGAACAGAGCTACGATCACCAGCCGCGCTAGCAGGTATCCCGCCACAATCTGCAGGAACCCGAGGTTTCCCTGGAACGCCAGCGCGGGCGTTCCAATGACGGTGAGCGTGCTGGTTTCCGCCGAAACGATCGAAAGGCTGAGGGCCCACCACGGCGCCGTCCGCCCGCCCAGGAAATAATCGCGCAGGCTCTTCTGTCCGGAGCGAAAATGCGCCCCAAACCAGGTGATGCCCGCCAGATAAATTGCCACCACCGCCAGATCTATATAGCGCATGGTGGGAGCCAGATCTCGCCTCTTGCCACAGGCTTCCAGCATAGTCGATCTGATATGATTTGGAATTCAGATCCTCAAATCGGGCGTCCAAGCGCCAAACGTGGGAGGTATTTGTGTTCCGACTGGGAATCCGGTGCGCGGCGGCGCTGACCATGGCCTGTCTCGTCGGCGCGATCGCCGCCCCGCAAGGCGCGGCCAAGCAAAAACAGCCGAAAGATCAAGGTGAATTCGATATTTATAACGAAGTTATTAAAGACGTTTCCACCAATAATTTCACCAAGGCGCTGACCGATCTCGATAGCTGGAAGCAAAAATACCCGGATTCGGACTACAAAGACGACCGCGAGGTGCTTTACGTCCAGGCCTATAACGGCGCCAAGCAGCCGGCCAAGGCTCTCGACGCCGCGGCTCCACTCGTCGCCCGCGATCTCGACGCGGTTTTCACCGATGCCGTCTCCGGTCCACAGCAGGTGGTCAAGGTGCTCTTCACCGCGTCGTTGGCCGTGCAGCAGGTGGCCAACCCTACTCCCGAGGAGCTGGCTACCGGCGCCAAAGCCGCCCAGATGCTGCTCGATTACAATCGCAAACCTTCCAACGTGAGCGACAACGATTGGGCCACGGCGCGTGCCCAGTTGCAGACCGTCGCCAAAGCGGCGCTCACATCCGTGGCGCTGAAACCCGGAACGGCGGCGATGGAAAAGCACGATTACGCCGGCGCCGAGGCCGCCTTTGCACAGGCCCTTCAAAAATATCCCGAGAGCGGGCAGATCGCCTACCAGTTGGGCGCCAGCGAACTCGCGCAGCAATCCACCAATCCCGCCAAGGTGCCCGCCGGCATCTATGAAATCGCCCGCGCCGTGGCGCTCGATCCCGCCAAGGGCGGTCTCGCCGATGCCGCCGCCCGTTCGCAGGTGGACTCCTACCTGAAGAAGATCTACACCACCTATCACGGCAGCGAAGACGGTCTGGACGCGCTCAAACAGCAGGCCTTGGCGAGCCCCACGCCTCCCGCCGGTTTCACCCTCAAGACCCAGGCCCAGATCGATCAGGAGAAACAGGCCCAATTCGCCAAAGACCATCCCGAGCTGGCGCTCTGGCTCGAGATCAAGAAGCAACTCTCCGGCGACGGCGGCATGCAATATTTCGAGACGCAGCTCAAAGATACGGCAGTTCCGAAGCTGAAAGGCGTGCTGGTGGAAGCAAAGCCGGCGTGCCGGCCCAAGGAACTGCTCGTGGCCGTACCGATGCTGGACGCCAAACCACCCTATACCGCCGAAATCGCGCTGAAACTCGACGCCCCGCTCACCGGCAAGCCCCGGGCCAACGCCGAATTCTCATGGGAAGGCGTGCCCTCCAGCTTCACCAAGAGCCCGTTCCTGTTGACCATGACCGTGGAAAAGGCAAGACTCACCGATCTCACAACCGAACCGTGTACCGCCGGACCGGCGCGCAGGCCCACCGGCAAGAAGCAGTAGCAGGATTTCCTCCAGTCCCATGTGGGCAGATGAAGCTGGCGCCGCTTGTCTATCGCCCGACTGGCGGGGGCGCTCGCCGCCATCTGGCTGGTCACCGCCTTAGCCGCGCTGTACCCTGCCCGGGTAGCTTCGAAACGGCCCCGGTGGACGCGATTCGCGAGGAATAGCCCCGCCGGGCGCGGCAAGATTTTGGCGCGGCGCCACGAATTTACCGCCGGTTGCCTCGAAGAGGATTGATTTCGATAGGTTTCTCATTGGTGGGACGATTGCCTCAAGAGACGGAGATGCTTGACCCGGTAGCCACGCAACTGGAGCGATATATGGACCTTCTCAGCGCGCGACAGCGCCTGGTGACGTCCAATATCGCCAATGTCGATACCCCGGGCTACCAGACCCAGGACATCGATTTTGTGGATGAGCTGCGGCGCGCTTCCGGACCGCCGGAGGTGCTGGAAGCCGGTGGACTGGTCACCAAGAACGACGGCAACAACGTAAGCCTCGACCGCGAGTCCCGCCTGTTGTCTGAGAACGCATTGCGTTTTCAGGCGGCGTCGAGCTTGTTGCGAGCGCAAATTCTGGAGTGAACCCCAAAACTGAGACGCCAAGTTAAGGACCAAATACATTGAATGGAGTGAGGAATGGATTTGGCCCGAACCGTGTACAGTCGCGATCTGAAGATCGCCGCCATGCGCGCCCT